>Ga0315281_10000201_pt1 | contig 77996 bp, 75 predicted proteins | sample YL17G07_0_MG_FD_204540 | JGI IMG/M metagenome (GOLD analysis project Ga0315281, IMG submission 204540) | Sediment microbial communities from Yellowstone Lake, YNP, Wyoming, USA - YL17G07_0 | ecosystem: Environmental > Aquatic > Freshwater > Lake > Sediment | place: USA: Wyoming | collected... | reverse complement strand
TCTGGTTATTGTCTGATGTGTATGCAGGGACAAAGTTTGTCGATGGCGTAAAGGTGAAGCATGAATCAAAGGCACTGGAAAGGATGGCCGCCTAAATGCTATTTACACACCTATTGACAAGACCTCGGCAAAGTAACAGGAACCTACAGGTAACTATTAACTTTTATTAACTATTAGGTAACTCTAAGGTATATTATCTACATTTAGCTGCTCGCCGGGCGGATGTAGTTATGTCTGTCTGTAGAGCTTTTCAAGGGGAGTAATCGCTCAAGAATATGGACAAAGAATTAAGAATCAGTCAAGAGTCATGTTGACTTATGGATTCAGCAGTAAAGTAATAATATTGGGATAGTTCCTGCTGGCACTCCTTGCACCTTACATGTGTGGGTCGGGGAGTGCCAGTTAGTGGCGCTGACGGGCTAATTGAGCGTAGTGTGAGACGGTGCCCTCCAGACCGCTACACACGGCTACAATAATCCGAAGGGAGCCCAATCACGCCAGAGTAACAATGGTCACCCCGCTGCCGCCCTCCTTCTGTTCCCCGCTCCTGAAGGTCTTAACCAGCGGGTGGCCGTCAAGATGCTCGCGCACCGCCCTCATCAGGATGCCCGCACCCAGGCCGTGAATAATGACCACCTCGGAGAGCCCGTCAAGAGCAGCATGATTCAGAAAAGGTTCCACTCTTGAAAGCGCCTCATCCACCCGTGCGCCCACAAGGTTTATCCGCGATTCCACCGCCTCGTCAGCCCTGCCTTGCTGAAATGTTCTGTCACTTTTCTCTTGCACCGGCTTTCCCCTCCCGGCGCCTATGTCGCCGGCCGGGACTTCAACGTCCTTGCCCCCCGCCCTCACCCTGAGACGGTTGTGCCTGAGGCTCACCTCCACCACCGGCGCATCATACCCGAGGGAACGCACAAAAACTACATCGCCTTCCTTTATCTCACTGAGCGGCGGAACGCTGTCCGCAGTCCCTTCATACTCCCTGAGCTTTGCCGTCACCTCTTCCTGCATGCGCTCTGCCTGGCGTATGGCTTCACGACCCTTCTCCCGCTCTTTCTTCTTTGCCTCTTCCAGGAGCGCATACATCTCCCTTTTCACCGAGGCCACCACCTCGGCGGCGTCCCCATATGCCTTGGCGAGCATCTCCTTCTGCTTCTCTTCCGCCTCGGCCAGCATGGTCCCGAGCAGACGGCTCTTGGCCTCCAGCTCCGCCTTGCGCTTATGCAGGTCGTCCAGTTCCCTTTCATACCGCGCCCTCTTTTCATTCAGGTCCGCGATGAGGTTGTCAAACTCCACCTTGACACCGCCCAGCATGCCCTTCGCCGAATCGATGATGCTGTCGGGAAGCCCGTACTTCCTCGCTATTTCGAGGGCATGGGACTGTCCGGGTTCGCCGATCCTTAGCCGGTACAATGGAGTGAAGGTCGAATTATCGAATTCCATGGACGCGTTAAGCATCCCGCCGGTCCTGTGCACAAAGCCCTTTATGTCCGTCAGATGCGTAGTGGCAAAGACCAGCGCTCTGCTCCCCTTCAGCTCCTTCAATACCGCACAGGCAAGGGCAGCACCCTCCACAGGATCGGTGCCGGTGCCGAGTTCGTCGATGAGCGCCAGGGTCCCCTGCCCCGCTCCCTTCAGGATTGCGGAGATGTTCTCAACATGGGCGGAAAAAGTTGAGAGGTTATTTTCGATGGACTGTTCGTCGCCCATATCAATAAGAAGACCGTGTACGAGAGGGAAACTGCAGGAGGAGTCGGCAGGCACCGGCATTCCCGAAAGCGCCATGCACAGGAGGAGGCCTATTGTCTTTATGGCGATGGTCTTGCCACCGGCATTGGACCCTGTTATAACCATCACCGTATCATCCCCGCCCAGAGTGATGGTGAGCGGCACCACCTGCCGCGCGTTGCCGCTCCTCTGCAGCGCGAGTGTGAGGAGAGGATGCCGCGCCCCTTTAAGCCTTATGAACCCTTCCTCGTTGATCTCCGGCGTTCTCATATGCAATGCCTCCGAGAGACATACGATGCAGTTCAGCGTATCAAGGTAAACCACGATCTCATACTGCGCGTAAATCGCCTCGGCCTCCGCCCGTACACCTGCGGAGAGGACCCTGAGAATGCGTATCTCCTCGGCCTTCTGCTCGGCCTTGAGGTTTTCGAGTTCGTTGACAATATTGATAATGTGCAGGGGCTCGATAAAGGCGGTCTCACCTGACTTCGAAACGTCATGGACAACACCGGGCACCTGGCCCTTGGCATCCATCCGCACCGGGATGACCCACCTGCCCGATCGCGTGGTAATAAAGCTGTCCTGAAGAAAAACGGCGGTCGCCTCGTCCCTCACCATCTCTTCTAGCTTTTTGCGTATCCTGCCTTCGAGCCTGCGGACCCGTTCCCGCAAATCGGCAAGCAACAAAGAGGCACTGTCAAGGATAGCGCCTTCGCTGTCGAGTGACTTTTCGAGGGAACGCAGGAGTGAGGGGAAACCTGTAAGGCGCTCCCTGAATTCCGCCATGAGCGGCAGGTCGTCACGCTCGGCAAGCTGGGCCGCGATCCCGGAGATAATGCCCAGCACTGCAATAAAACCGGCCAGTTCGCGGCCCTCCAGCACAGCGCCTTCGGGCCGCACCCCGGCAATAAGGGGAGCTATATCGGAAAAGGACCAAAGCCTGATCGGCCCGCCCTCCTGGGCCATCCGCTCCAGCTCTCCTATCTGCCCCAGTCTCTTTTCAATCTCCTCCCTGCTGCCGAGAGGCCGGATGTCCAGCACGCTCTTCCTGGAAGAGTCGCTGTGCGCATATCCTGCGACAACGTCCAGAAGTTTGCCGAACTCAATAAGAGATAAAGAGGAGTCCCACAGCGCGCCGGAGGCGGCCGGAGGGAGAGTGTCCGGAGAATCGTGGGTCAACGGGAAGGGTCCTCCCGCACCAGGAAGGAAAGGGCTATACTGTTAATGAGCAGGCGCATCGGAAAATGCATAATGTCCCTTCACTTTACCCTATAAGCCCACCCCTGTCAAGGCCTTTCAGGCATATCTTATTTGCGGAGAGGCCCTTAATTGTGTTATAAAAGATCCTCATAACGGCCTTGGCTAAAAGGAGATCGACCATGCTGACAAAAAAAATGGAAACGGCTTTAAATGAGCAAATGAATCGTGAAATGTATTCTGCCTACCTCTACATGTCCATGTCGTCCTACAGCACCAACAAAGGGCTTAAGGGTTTTGCAAACTGGTTCATGGTCCAGTACCATGAGGAAATGTTCCATGCCATGAAGTTCTACGAATACACAAACCTCCAGGGGGGCAAAGCCATTTTAAAAGCCTTGAAGCAGCCGCCTGCTGATTTCAAATCTCCGCTGGATGCCTTTACACAAACACTTGCCCATGAACGGTACATCACAAAGTCTCTTAATGAATTAATGGAACTCGCCATCGCGGAAAAGGACCATGCAACGCAGATTTTCATGCAATGGTATGTGACAGAGCAGGTGGAAGAAGAGAGCAACGACAACGAAATCATCTCCCAGCTGAAAATCATACGGGACGATGCCAATGGTCTCATGATGCTCGACAGGGAGCTTGCCGCAAGGGCAACCACTATTCCCACGGAGTTCAGCAAAGGTTTACAGGCCGCACTGAAAGCCGGCGCGTAATTAACACGCAGGGGCAATTCATGATTGCCCCTGCCAATTAAAATACAAGGGAGGACAGCATATATGGAAACAGTTTCTTACAAGGAAATCGGCCTGGTAAACACCAGGGAAATGTTCAAAAAAGCGATGGCAGGCAAGTACGCGATACCCGCGTACAATTTCAACAATATGGAACAGTTGCAGGCCATAGTCATGGGATGTGTGGAATCCGCTTCCCCCTTCATACTGCAGGTGTCGAGCGGCGCCCGGAAGTACGCAAACCAGACCTTATTGCGGTTTCTGGCCATGGGCGCGGTGGCGATGATCAGAGACGCGAACTCCCCGGTGAAATTCGCGCTGCATCTAGATCACGGCGATACCTTCGAGCTCTGCAAATCGTGCATCGATACGGGGTTCTCGTCCGTCATGATCGACGGCTCCCATCACTCCTATGAAGAGAATGTGCGCCTGACCAGGCAGGTGGTCGAATACGCCCACGCCCTTGACGTAAGCGTGGAGGGCGAACTCGGCGTTCTGGCCGGTATTGAAGATGAGGTCTCGGCCGAGAAATCGACCTATACCAGGCCGGAAGAGGTGGAGGATTTCGTGGGCAAGACAGGCGTGGACTCCCTGGCCATTTCCATAGGGACCTCCCACGGCGCCATGAAGTTCAAGCCGGAACAATGCACCCGCGATGAGCGGGGAGTCCTCGTTCCGCCCCCGCTGCGTTTCGATATTCTCGACGAAATTGAAAAACGGATACCCGGCTTCCCCATAGTCCTTCACGGCGCCTCGTCGGTCATTCCCGCATACGTTGAAATCATTAACGGCAACGGGGGCAAATTAAAGGACGCTGTCGGCATCCCGGAGGAACAACTCAGGAAGGCGGCGAGGAGCGCTGTCTGCAAAATCAACATCGACAGTGACGGCCGTCTCGCCATGACAGCCATGGTCCGCAAAGCCTTCGCAGAAAACCCGGCCGAGTTCGACCCGAGAAAGTACCTCGGCCCGGCGCGTGATGAGCTGGTTAAAATGATTGTGCACAAGAACAAGGAAGTGCTCGGCTCGGCAGGTCAGGCATAGCAGAAACTACAGAAACATTTATTTTTGTTTAATATACCGTTCATTGTGTTTTTTTAACTGGACGACAGATACGCACATAGCGTCTCCCATGTCCGCAGTCTCTTTGGTCAAAAAATTATCCTGCAACATCAGGTAATATGGGTTGACCTTCTGCCCCTTCTTGCATTTCGAAGGATCTATATCTGTCGGCATTTGAACAACAGCCGCAGGGGGTTGAACAACAGCCGCGGGGGGTTTAACAACAGGCGCCGGGGGTTCAACAACAGGCGCCGGGGGTTCAACAACAGGCGCCGGCCTTTCTATCGCTTTTTTAATGGCCTGTTGACCAATTTCTTTTACAACACTTTTCAAAAGATCATCGAAAAAAGCGAATGCGGTATCTGTTAAAGCCAACATTGCACCAATTAACATGATAATCAGAAATCTGTTTCTCAAAATCATACAACACCTCCGATAGTTGTTCTTAACGCCAAACTCCAGAACAGTTATTATTGTTTAATATACCTGTCATTATATTTTCTTAACTGGATGACAGATATGCATTTATCGTCTCCCATATCCGCAGTATCCTGGGTCAATAAATTTCTATGCAGCATCAGATAATATGGGTTGACCTTCTGCTCCTTCTTGCATTTCGAAGAATCTACATCTGTAGGAGCTTGAACAACAGCCGCTATCGCTTGCACATCTTTCCTGTCTACGGTAAAACTTTCGGCAGCAAGCTGCCGTTTCATTCCGAATGCAGTGACTATAACCTTATTTTCACCAGGCTTCAGCTTAACGTCCGCAGAAAAATTGCCCTTCTTATCAAGTGAAGCAGCCCGCCCATTGACCGTAACTTTAACCACTTTGCTGACACTATCAACCGTGCCCGTCACTCTTAGACTTGCCTCTTTGGCAACATGCACAAGTCCACTCTGGACTTCCGGCGATATGATAGTAATAACAGTCCCTTTTTTCTCTGACTGCGATTTTTTATTTAATACAATATTTGCATCGCCTCCCTCGCCTTTTTTCTCTGGCTGCGGGTTTTTATTTGATGCAATATTTGAACTGCCTGAACGGCCGGACTTGATAATTTCCACGGCCGCGAAATCTCTTTTCTCTTCAGCGATCTGCAGGGCTGTTTTACCTTTGCCGTCTCTTATGCTGATATCGGCCCCATGACTGATCAGCAATTTAATGGATTGCAGATTTCCGGCTGCAACAGCGGTATGCAACGCAGTATAAATATGATTAACCTCTCTGTTTTTGGATGAACACTGGGCATTTACATTAGCCCCGCGATCCACCAATAATTTCAATATCTCATCATTAGCCGAGTAAGAGCATATAGGGTAGAATTCAGCCTCTAAATTCGTATTGTTCCCCGGGTCATTAACATAAGTATATTGTTTTGAGTTTACGTCAGCGCCTTTTCCAATTAACAACTTAACAACAGGAAGCCAGGTGCTGGGATCGGAAACGGTATGCGCTGAAGCTGCCATCAGCGGTGTTGTTATTTGCTTCACAGTTGAATTATTGACTGCGAAATGCTGATTTTGATTCTGGGCCAGATTCACATCCGCGCCGATATTTATAATATATTTTGCCGCTTCAATATTTTTTGCCTGTATTGCCCAGACCAGCGGGGTAAGATTATTGACAAATCTCAGAGCATTTACATTCTGTGAATTAATGCTTCTGAAAACATAATCATTATTTTTTTGATGGATGGCATTAAAAAGATCTATATGGTGATTGTCAACGGCAGTGAACCCCCCGCCTGATCCTACATACGGAGCAGGAGCGCATCCATTAAGCAGGAAAAGCGCGCCCAAAGGAGCGGGAACTTCCCCCAGGAGGGATAAAACCAAAAAAGTTACAGCCAATATGCCCTGACATAATTTCAACAAAGGTCCTTTATTATTGATAATTCTTTTCATATTTTCTCCCACGACCACCTTATTGTTCTGTCAATCACCGAGCCCGTTCTCCTGCAAACATTCCTGGTAGGTACGGACTCTTCTCTTAGTCGTGTCCCAAGGCGGTCTGGGCCGTGAACTCACAGTCGCTTCTTCTGCACACAACGCTCTTATATAGGACGGTCTATACTTAAACCAATAAATTAAAACAAGTACGGCTACACATAAAAGCACGCCTATAACCAATATGATTCCCCTCAAATTCTGTTTCATTGCTCACCCCATTTTATTGTACCACAAAACAGGCGACCGACAACCCTACCGAAAAATCACTGCATATTGGGGTCGCCTTGCTGACCATGCATCAATTCCTCCACCTCTTCCTCCCTCTTGCGAGCATCCAGCAGGGTCAGAGGCGCGGTGAGCAGATGCGTGGGAAGACAGAGCACGAGGAGAAGGGCGAGCAGGAAATGCACGGCAAACAACAGACCCTGCGGCACGGCCCCGGGACTGAATTTCAGCAGACCTAAAACGTAAAGTTTTACCGCAACCACATCTGTCCTGAAAACCGTTCTAAGGAGAATACCCGTTGTACTGAGCAGCAGAAGCACTCCTATCAGGAAAAAATTATACGACAAGATATACCTTTTCTCGTTTGCCAGTTTGATGACAAGGATGTACACCAGCGCGCATGGGAGTATGTAGCCCGCGATTATGCCGGCAGGCTGGAAGAAGGCGGTACAGGCAGGCAGAGGGTTAAGGACATAGCGAAGATGGCGCATAAATACAAAGAGAAATGAGACATGGAAGAGCCATTCCCCGAGCCAGAGAACGTCATTGGCCTTCAATAAGCGCAGGAGTAAAAGGACATCAGCCGTCGCCCTGCCGGCAGTTGCACACGAAGGACACTCCTCCAGTGAAGACGCCCGGGACGACAATTGCGCGGCCCTCCAAAGCAGGCGCGCCTTTAAGACAAAGGAAGCGATACTCAGCAGTATGACCAGATACGCCGCCGCCGCCAACGCTATTGCCGCATTCTCCCTCATGATGCAGATCCCCGCTATTTCACTTCGACATCATCCGTAACAAAGGTGATGCTGACTTCCTTCGGCACGTTGAGGCCCGCTTCCACTTCAAGAGCTTTCAGTATGCCGGAGGGCACCGGGCAGGCCACATGCCGGAGACAGGCCGCCCCTTTCCGGTAGACAGGATTATCGAGCAGCCGCTTGAAAGCGTCCATCATGGTGAGTTCCGTGAGGGTCTCTCCCAGCTCCGACACCATTTTACATTCCGACTTAATAGTGACGGCAAAGACCTTGCCGTCCTTTTTCTCCACCTCAACAGTGGCGGACATGCCGCAGGCCCCGGGATTTATCAAGACTTTTGTCATAGCGCTTTATCTCTCGGTCCAGTAGAGTGGAATAAGGCCTCTCCCTCCCCGGAGGGAGGGAGAGGTGCAGACGGTCCCCGGCCCCTGGAGGGGGGGGATGGGGCTGAAGACCGCTATGCATATTATTATACCTAATTTTTGATGCCGGATGCTACAGGCGCTTTTTGCGCTTCGAGCATCTCCTTGAGATTAGGGTATTTATCCCTCATGTGAGGAATGTGCATCGCCTGCATGAATTCCTTCTCGAACGTGGGGTCCATCGCGATTTCAACAAATTCGACCCAGCGCGCCCGCTCGTCCGCCTCGATCCTCTTTGACTTGTTGAGAAGCGCCATTCTTGCGCCGTCTCCCGCAGCGTTACCCACCACCACAACTTTGTCTATGGGAACGTCGGGAAACATGCCGAGGGTCAGGGAAGCCTCCCTGTCGATATGGCTGCCGAAAGCGCCTGCCAACTCCACCCTGTCGAGCTTCTCGATACCCATCTTCTTCATCATCAGTTTTGCGCCGCAATAGAGGGCGCCCTTTGCAAGCTGGAGCGCGCGGACATCCCCCTGGGTCACGGTGATATCGGCATTTATAGATGTCTCGTCAGCCCAAGCTAAAACGTACTCCGGTTTGCCGTCAACTCCGAGCCGCACCCTGTTGGTGCCGAGGTCCATCACAAACCTTCCGGTTTTATCGACGATCCCCGCTTTGAACATCTCGGCGATAACATCGATGATAGCCGAACCGCATATGCCCTTGGCATCGATCTTACCCTCGATATGAGTGTGCCAGTCGGCCTTGCCGATGACCTTGTACCGGGCGTCCTTTGTCTCATAATCGATTTTCACCTTTTCGATGGCCCCCGGTGCGGCCCTCATGCCGAACTTTATCTGGGCCCCTTCAAAAGCCGGGCCTGTGGCGCAGGACGTGGAGCATACCCGGCGCCTGTTGCCCAGGAGGAGTTCGCCGTTGGTGCCGATGTCGATAATGAGCACGTTATCGTCCTGGTAATACTGTTCCCTTGCAATGAGCACGCCCACATTGTCCGCACCGACAAATCCCGCCTCAATGGGCAGCACATGGATATAGCTGCCGGGATTGATCTTTATCCCGAGATCGCGCGCCTTGATGTCCATGGAGCGCTGCACAGCGGGTATAAAGGGCGAGCGGCCTATGTAGACCGGGTTGAGGCCGAGGAATATATGATGCATTGCGGTATTAAAGACAATGGTGAGGTCGTCTATTGCATACCCCGGATGGGGACCGTCTTTTTTTATCTCGGACACGACCTTCTCTATGATCTCGTTCAGACCGGTGATGATGGCGTTCTGCATGGTCTCCAGCCCGTCGTCATTTGTCATGGCGTAGGTTATGCGGGACATTACGTCCTCGCCGTAGGGCACCTGGGGGTTCATCATGGATTCAGTGTTGACGACTTTGCCGGTGCCCAGGTCGGTCAGGTAGCCGACACAGGTGGTAGTTCCCACGTCCACAGCAAGGCCGTAACTGATCTGTACTGACCCCGGCTCAGCCTTAATGATTTCCTTGCCCTGCCAGATTGTGAAGGTGGCCATCCATTCGCCTTCCCTGAGGACATCCTGAAGCCCGAGAAGCACCTTGAAGTCGAACACCAGTCCCGCAAGCCCGTAATATTCTTCCAGCGCCTTTAACACCCTCTCGTAATCTCCGGTGGTCATGTCGTGGAGGGTGGGTGGAGTGAGCTTCACCGTGTATTTCTTCACCGCCGGATCGAGGGCGATGGTAAGGTCCTTGGCTTCTTTTCTGACGACCTGCTTGCCCGCACGGGACCTCTCCGGCACGAAAACCTTGACATCGCCGTGGACCTCGACAGAGCAGGCGAGCCTGATGCCCGGGCCGTCTTCGGGTTTGATATGCTTCAATTCCTCTACGGAAGGAACAATGGGAGTAAGGTGGGACATGCCCGAAATCATGTTGTCCTTTTCAAAATCCCCTTCCTCTATCCGCACCTTGCACTTTCCGCAGACCTTCTTGTTCCCGCACAGGGCCTCGAGATCGACACCGAGGGCCTGGGCAGCCTGAAGAAGGGTCTGTCCATCTTCTATTTCACCGCGCCGGCCTGCCGGCTGGAATATCACTTTATGTTTGTTCGCCATTGGATGTAATCCTCCTGAACATAGTATCGTCACGTCTCACGTTTCACATCTCACGTCTCGAATAGGGGCATATGGTGATACACAACCCGCAGTTGGGTTTTGCCTCGAACACGCGCCGCTTCTTTTTCAGGGACCTGCATTTCTCGTAATGCACCATTTCCATGAGCGGTTGCTCGCCGGACCAGGTGCTGCCTATGACCGCGCCTGACGGACAGTGTTTTATGCATAAATCACATGTGCCGCACTTTGATTCCGTTATGGCCGTGTCCGGCTCCAGTGGCGCATTGGTAAGAACTGTGGCCCAGGACATTTTCGAGCCATACCGCTCATTGATTATGAGCCCGTTCTTCCCTATCCAGCCCAGCCCGGAGCAGGTTGCGGCAGTCTTGTGACTGAAGAGCTTATAGAGCCGGGTGATGAATTTCCCCTTTATCCTGTCGGAATCCGGGGGTATCGCCAGGCTCCTGAAGCCCTGCGCTCTCAACCATATATCCGCAAGGCTCTGGAGTTTTACGAGAAGTTTCAGGGTTTCGCGGTTCAGCCCCATGTTGACGGCAAGGGCGATGCCCCTGTTTAGATGGACGATTTCATGGCTCAGGGCCATGGTCACATCACCCACCCCCACCAGGGTAGCGCCTTCCGCCTTAAGGTACTCTTTCAGCGGCGCTGCATCCACTGTTTTATAAACGTGATGCCGCCCACTTACTGTTTGGCGGCCTTCTCGTCCCTCAGTTTCTTTAGGAAGCTGACCATCTTGATGGCCTCTTTGAGAGCGTTGCTGGCGTCCTCGGCATAGCCGTCAGCGCCCCACTTATCAGCCAGCTCCTTGGAAGTCGGCGCGCCGCCGATCATGATCATGCAATCGGGGTTCTTCGCCTTGATCTTCTCTATGATCTTGGGCATACCCACCATGGAGGTGGTCATCATGGCCGAAAGACAGACCAGCTCGGAATCGGTCTTCAACTGCTCCTCAACGAACTTGTCGAGGGGCACGTCCCTGCCGAGGTCATAGATGGTGAAACCCGAGACATCGAACATCATCTTCACCAGGTTCTTCCCGATATCGTGAACGTCCCCCTCCACCGTGCCGATAACAACGGCGCCCTTGACGCCCAGGTCCATCTGCTGGCAATGGGGTTTCAAAATATCGAGTCCGGCATAAAGCGCATCAGCGCACATGAGGATTTCAGGCACAAAGTACTCCTGGGCCTCAAAGAGCCTGCCCACCTCTTCCATACCGGCCACCAGGCCGTCGAATATGGCCTCATTGCCGTCCAGGCCCGCCTCAACAGCCTCGTTGGCCGCCTCTCTGCAGGCATCCTCATCATACTGGATGACCGAGTTCTTCAACTTCTCGAGTATCTCTTTCTTTTTTGCATCGTCTGCCATTATCGTTTACCTCCGTGTTTTTTTACTTCATCCATCATGGCGGTCATGTTCTGCGGCGGGACTGTGGGCCATATATCGCATCCCGGCCATACCGCGCTGACCCCGTCGTCGACACATTTTCTCATTGTTGTCCTCACCAGGTTTTCGTCCCCTGCCACAAGGACATTATAGGCGTCGTAATTGCCGAAAATCAGGGCGTCCTTGCCGAGCTTCTTTCTGGTTTCAACAACGTCGTTCTTCTGCTCGACACTGATGGCGGTAGGCCCGGCTTCCATCATAAAGGGCGCGATATCATTGGTTTTACCGCAGATGTGCAGCACCGAAAATACGCTGATCTCCCTGATTATCTTCTGCAGCGGCGGGAGTATCAGGTTTTTGAAGACCCGGGGGCTGAGCACATCTGAAGTTGCGCCCATCTCGCGGACAGTGATGTAATCGGCGCCCGCCTTCTCGTATTCCCTTGCCACAATGATGATGGCGTCCGCCATCAGATCCAGCAGCTTCGCAACTTTATCCGCCTTTTTGAAAGAGAGCTTCAGCAGGTCGTTCAGCTCCATGATCTGCCCCGCAAGGGTGAAAGGGCCGAGGACGTAGGAACCGATGGCCACGTCGTTGCCTATGTCCGCCTTGAGCAGCCTGATGGCTTCCCGTAAAAGAGGGACGCGCCCCCTGGTCTCAAGCCCGGCAGGGAGGGAGATGTCCATCTCATCCTCTTTGTGAATGAGCTTTTCCTTTATTGTGGGGTAAAGGATCCCTTCGGCCTGGGGATAGACATTGATGACGCATCCAAGCGCTTCGGCTTCCACGCATAGGTCAACCGGCACAACGCCGCACTCGAAACCGAACAGCTTATATGTGGAAGCGGCTGTTTCCGCCATCATTTTCGCATCCAGGTGGATGCTGGCAAATTTGTATCCGAGCTTGTTTATCCCTTCTTCAGTTATGTTTCCCATGCCGCTGAAACACGGGACCCTGTCGATGGGTTCGTGTCTGAACATTTTAAGCACTCTCTCTCTGGAATTCATGGACCTTCTTTCTCCTTTATTGTTATTTCCCTTTTTTCCTGGTGCCGCCTTCCTGCAGCTTCTTTATGAACTCGCTGAAATATTTGCGCAGGGGCAGGTTGGGGTTGTCGAATATCACGCCCGTCTCGTCGTACACGAGAGTGGACAGAAGCATATGGGCGCTCGCCACCGCCGGGAAAACCCTAGGCGCCGTAACGGCCGGGCCTGAAAAATTAAAGTCGCTCCAGAGCGCCGAAGCCATGCCCTGCACCACCGCGTCCATGGCCTTGAAGCCGTCAAGCCCCCAGGTCTCCTTGATCTCCTTCCACATGTGGGTGCCGTTAGAGTAGGCGCCGCCGCAGGGGAAGCCGTGCTTTTCCTTTATCAGCCTGTTCGCCGAGAGGGAAAAGGAGGTGGAGGGCAGGTTCATGACCGACGTGTCCACGATAATGGTCTCGAAGGTATCGGCGCCCTGCTCCAAAATGGCCTCCAGGGACTTTACCCTGCCCGCAGGGGACTGGTCCTGATCGTCAAATGCCTGTATGACAACATGTTTGATCCCCAGGTCCTTCAGCTTCTGCACCTGGCCCCTGATGTCCTTGTCCCATGGGGTTATGCTGTTATAGAGGAACTTGTCCTGAACGCCCAGTTTGGCGACATACTCCGTTGCCTTCGCCCTCTGCTCCGCCACCCACATGTCGATGCCAAAAGGCATGGAAGTGGTCTCAAGGAAGAAGTCCACATAAATCTTCGCTTCCTCCGGGCTGTTGGCGACCATGGCAACCATGCCGGGGATACCGGTAAGGGAACTCAGCTCCTCCTGCTTCCGTATAATCTCTGTTGCCCTCTGCCTGTCAAAATTCCCCTTCCTGTCCTGCACGATCCTGTCCTTGTTATGGAACATGGAGGTGATCATCAGGGGTGGGTTCTCCCCGGGCTGGCCACCTATATTTATTCCGCCGAAATTAAATACTTTCTGTTTCTTTGTAAAGGTAAACATCCCATCTCCTTCAGCATGCGATTTATGCTAAAATTATCTATCATTCATCACCCAGCTTCAGGGCAGCTGTCCCTTTACCGAGGGCGCTGCCTCTTTTTTTGCAAACTACAGGTTATAGGTTATGGGTCCCTCCCTTCCCCTTACCCATAACCTCTCACCCATTACCTTTTGTTAAAATATGCCGTGATCGAACTTCGGCGCAGGCAGGTACTCCCAGTGCTCGCCCTTCCTGAATTTGGCCTCTATGTCGAGACACTTGAGGGCATACTCAAAAGCATACGGGATGCCCGGTCCGCCCGGAACAAAGCCTGCCAGTATCATGCCTACGGATGCGGCCTCGAAAATCTCGCCGGTGGTTGCGCCTGCACCGATGGCGGGTATCACATGAATGATGCAACGCGGGGAGCAGTAGGCCACGCCGCCGGACATGAACATCAGTTCTTTGTGCTTGCGTGAAAGAGCTCCGTCGCCGAAAATGCTCTCGTAGAAATCCGCAAACGTCCTGCCCGGCTCCGGGGTCACCGTGTTGATTATCTGGAACATCCTGGGCACAAAGCCGCATTTCTGCTTCATGTACGCATTCACTTCTTCCAGGGTCATTTTTGCATTTGCCATCTTGTTTTCCTCCTTGGCGTGGATTTCCGGCCCTATAGCCAGAATCTTTTTGATGTAATCTACTATTCCCACTGTCACCTCCCGGTACGAAGGGGGTTCCCCTTCGCCTCGTTACGTCACTTCCCGTCACCTCCTCTTGCGGCAAGACCGCCGGTCCTTAATATTTCCAGTTAAGGGCCACATCATGGAAAGCCCTGAGATTCTCATAACTGATAGTGGGGGGGATATCGCAGCCTGGCACAAGGATAAAGCCGCCGGTATTGCCTGCTGTTTCGACAACCTCCCTTGTCGCCTGCTCCACTTCCTCCCTGCTCTTGTTGAGAAGCACATGGACGGGGGCCACATTACCGCCGAAGCTCATCTTGCCGCCCAGGACATCCCTGGCCCTGGCTATATCCACCTTCTGATCGAAAAAGATGGTGGAACAGCCGGTATCGATGAACTGTTCAAGACGGTCGCCGGTATTGCCGCATATGTGCAGTATGGTATGTGCGTTCTTCGACTTTGCCCAGTCGCTCAGCTTTCTAAGAGGCGGAACAGCGTATTTCGCCATCTGCTTCGGATTGATAAGATCGCCCGACGCGGTGGGGTCGGCGATGCTGATGGCCTCCAGTCCGGCATTGACAAGGGGCTCGTACAGGGCGATTAGGAGGTCTGCGCAGAAGTCCACCATTTTCTCGACAAAAGCAGGCTTCTTAAAGATGCTCTTCATGAAAACCTCTTCGCCCACAAACCGGGCGGCAAGAGTGAAGGGCCCCCAGCAGGTCATGGTGACGAGGTACTTGTCACCGATCTGCTCCTTGACCTTCATGGTAGCGCCCATGACCTTATTGATTACGTCTTCCTTAAATAGGTCCTGTATATCAAGCTTGGAGATGTCCTCCTCCGAATGAACCAGATGTTCCGTCATATCCGGGGCTCCGATTTCACGCCATTTGACACCGGCCCCAAACTTCCTGCCGAGGGCTATGGCGTGAAAATTGTTGAAGCCGGAGCCCACATAGACGATGTCGCTCCTGATCTTCTCCGCTTCGGTCACGCACATCTCCACGTTCTTGTCTTCACTGGAAGCAAGTTCCTCGAAGCTCGTGCCGTAATCCCTGATGCTCCACATTCCGCCGCCGAAGAGGGTCACGGGGACTCTCTCCGCCTTGCGCAATTCGAATGCTGCTAAGACTGTTTCTCTCGGTGTCATCATAAACGCTCCTCCATATTTCAAGAAATTAAGCTCGTTGCCTCAACCTGCCGGCGGAAAGTTCATTTATGAGTTCCTTGAGCTGATCGATTGCATAAGGTTCCCTGACAAAATAAAAGTTGCCGGCACCCTCATCCTTTCCTATGACGATAATGTAAATATCCGGACGGATGTTCTTTATAATGGCAGCCGCATCCGACGCATCGAGACCGATGTCCCGCGAATCCAGTATCACACAGAGGTATGGTTCGCCCAAAACGCATTTCACGGCTTCGGCCGGGTGCTCGATAGTGGAGACGGCGTACCCCTCATCCCGCAGGGGACCATAGAGGCCCTTAACGAAAAGAGTATCCTGACTGCACAAAAGTATGCTCTTCGGAGCTTCATCCATTGCAGGACAAATGCTTGCAATTTCAGTGCCATACCGAACAGTTTATAACGTCCTATTGGCAAACACCGTCGAACAGGCAGTATCATCTTGTTATTATTGTACTGCCTGGACAATGACGGCGCAATACACAGGATGGCTTGGAATGAGCGGCTTAGACTATGGGCAATATTTCCCCATAAGTTGGGGTATTTTTACCCAATCACTCGTGTGGTGTTACAGAGGAACAGACGGAGTTGCCGGCTCTTGTTCGCAGCTGACCCTGATAATGCGGAACGTGAAGCAGCCGGCAGCTTCAGGACCTGCTGCGAGTTCAGGGGAAACATACAGGGGCGTTTCCCGATACGTACCTGTCTTTTTATTTTATCTGTATGTCCCCAGAAATCTTCACAGGCCTCACAAGACTGTCCACCACAGGACAATGCGCCACAACCCTCTGCGCAAGGTCGCGCACCTTTGCCTCGTCATCCGGGGATTCGATCCTGAAGGTGTATTTCAGGTCCTGGAAACCGGGAGACACACTCTCATCCACCATGAACAACCCCCTCAGATCGAGCGTGCCCTCCACATCCACGGAGAGCGCGGTCACCGTCAAGCCCTCATGCAGGGCGAACTCGTAAAAGGCCGCTTCAATGCAGGCGGCAAAGGCTGAGAGCAGAAGCTCAATGGGATTCGGCCCCTTATTGGTCCCGCCCGCGGCTTCCCCGTAATCGGATGTAACTACATGTTCCCGCACCTTTGTCTCGGTCCTGAGCCCTTCGATATGCTTCGACGAGACCTTCGGCTTGTAGAGGGCGGCCCCCGGTTTTCTCCGGAAGAATTCTATCCTGGTTGCGACTATTTCCTTTAATCCTCTCTCTTTTTTCTGCTCCATATGAATCCTCCTGTTGACGATACGTAGGGGCATGGCATGCCGTGCCCCTACAACGTTGTTCCCAACAATCCGAATTTCCTGAGCTTGTGATAGAGGGTCTTCCTGTCGATGCCCAGCGCCTGGCTCGCCTTGGACTGGTTGCCCCCTGCTTCCCTGAGGACCCTCCCGATATGCTCCCGCTCCATGTCCTCAAGGGAGTCAGGCACATGCGCCCCCCTCCGGCGATTACGCGCTTCGGGCAGCGCCAGGTCCTCCACTCTGAGCATTTCTGAATCGCAGAGGATTACCGCCCTTTCTATGACGTTCTCCAGTTCCCGCACATTCCCCGGCCACGCATAAGCGCTTAGCAGCCCGCCGGCAGCGGGGTCTAAAACAGCTACGGATTTCGAAAGCTTCCTGCTGTATTTTTTTATGAAGTGCAGCGACAGTTCCTGAATATCGTCCCTCCGCTCCCTGAGCGGCGGGATGCTTATATTGATGACGTTCAGCCGGTAGTAAAGGTCCTGCCTGAAGCCGCCGGCCTGGATGAGGCCGGCAAGGTCCCTGTTAGTGGCGGCGATCACCCGCACGTCGACCTTGAGCGCCTTATTGCCCCCCACCCTTCTGAACTCACCTGAATCTAAAAAGCGCAGAAGCTTGGCTTGCAGGGCCAGCGGCATCTCTCCGATTTCGTCGAGGAAAAGAGTGCCCTTGTCAGCCACTTCCACAATGCCGTACTTAGTCTGGTATGCGCTGGTGAAGGCCCCTTTCTCATGCCCGAACAGTTCCGACTCTATGAGGTTCTCAGAGAAAGTAGCGCAATTTAGCGCCGTGAAAGGGGCGCTGTTCCTCCTGCTGTAATGCCAGATGGTGTTGGCCACAATCTCCTTGCCGGTCCCGCTCTCCCCCTGGATAAAAACCGTGGAGTCAGTAGGGGCGATCTTTTTGACAAGAGTCATGATGTCCCTGAACTGCCGGCTCTTGCCCACAAACTCCACCGGCGCGTCCTTGCGCACGAGTTCCTGTTCAAGCAGCCTGTTCTTTATCTGCAGGCGCCGGTATTCGTAAGCCCGGTTGATAACGATGACCAGTTCGTCCAGCTTGTAGGGTTTGGTAAGATAATCATATGAGCCGTTCTTCATGGCTTCCACCGCCGTCTCCACCGTGGCCCTTCCGGTGAGGACGATAATGGCCGGGGCCGCGGGATCGTTCTTTATCTTCTTCATGAGTTCGATACCGTCTATGCCCGGCATCACTATATCGAGCAGCACCACATCGTAGACGTTTTCCTTAAGAAGAGCAAGGGCCGTCTCGCCGTCCTGCGCCACTTCCACCTGGAAGCTTTTCCGCGCAAGCTCTTTTTTAAGGAGCCGCCTCAGGGGCTCTTCGTCGTCCACCACCAGTATGCTAATCATGGTTCCCCTTTGCCGGCAGCCATATGAAAAAGGTCGTGCCCCCGCCTGCCTCGCTCTGCACATCGATGCTCCCGCCGTGCTCCTCCACGATCTTATGACATATGGAGAGCCCGAGCCCCGTACCCTCGCCGACCGGCTTGGTCGTAAAGAACGGGTCGAAGACCTTACCTATAATATCGGGGCGGATACCGGTGCCCGTGTCCCTGATGGAGACCAGGACCCCTTCAGCCGGAAGACCAATCCTCCGGTCACCCGTGCCTTCCTCGCTTTCGCTCTTGATAATAATGCTCCCTTTTTCCGGCGTGAAATACAGGGAATTGATGATGATGTTCATGAATAACTGCCGCAGCGCTCCGGGCTCCGCATGTATTTTAGGCAGGTCCCTGTTCAGTTGCAGTTCGATAGTGTGCTTGAGGCGCTTTGCCCTGTGGTTGACGAGGAGAATGACCTCCTTGATCAGTTCGTTGATGTCTATCTCGCGGCAGGTCCCCCCCGATGGCCGCGCAAAATCGAGCAGGGACCGGAGTATCCCCTTGCACCTGAAAATCTCGTTATGAATGGTCTGCAGGTATTCCGGGAAGTCTTCGAACTCTCCCCTGCCCAGAAGCGCTTTGTCACGCGCCCTCTCGATCAGCGCCTCGGAGTATCCGGCGATGATGCCCAGGGGATTATTGATCTCGTGCGCTATGCCGGCCACCAGCGTGCCGAGCGACGCGAGCTTGTCGGCCCTGACAAGCTGCTGTTCGAGCCGCTTCTGCGCGGTCACGTCCTTCAGGTAATAGACCATGGCGTACAGATGACCGTCCTCGTCCACAAGAGGATACGCCCAGAAATTGTAGAGGCTGCCACCAGCCCCTTTCAGTTCGGAATAAGAGGGCTGCCGGGTCGAAAGAGAATCGAGGCCGGGGCAGTCGTCAACCGTTATGCCGATTCTCCCGAAAAGTTCAGTGCATCTCTTGCCCAATATTTCGACCGAAGCTATCCCGGTGGTGGTCAAAAGAGTGCGGTTCGCACGGAGGACCCTCCCCTTGCCGTCCCCGATCCAGAGCATATCGGTGATAGCATCGAAGGTGCGCTCCCACTCCCTCTTTCCCTTCAGCACCTCCTCGAAGAGAAGGGCGTTTTCAAGGGCGATGGATATCTGGCGCGCCACCGGCAGCAGTACCAGGAGGTCCTTCTCCGAATATTGCGCGCGAACAGTGCTGTCGAGATTGAAGACGCCGAGCAGCTTGTCCTGGAAAAGGGGGATGCTTATGGTGGAGCGTATCCCCTCGCGGTAGAGCTTCCTGTCGAGGGGGAACCGTATGTCGGCAGCGAGGTCGTAATTGATCCAGGGCCTGTTGTTGCGTATCACCCAGCCCGCGCTGGTCCCTTCAATGGGCGCTTTTACGCCCCGTGTCATGATGGTTTTCATGTCGGTGTCGAGTGCGAAGATCAGGAGGTTGTCCTCCTTCTCGTTGAAGAGCAGGAGGCTCGCCCTGTCGTAGGAGATAAGTTTCCGTATCTCTGAGACCATGAGCCTGAATACAGTGCCGATGCTGAGGCTCGAGTTGATGACATTGCTGAGTTCGTTGATGAGTTCTATCTGCCGCATCTTGCCCTGCAACTCTTTCAGAAAGTCGAGGGTCTTCATAAGCAGTTCTGATTCGTTGCCGGGCAGTGCTTCCATTGCAATTTTATCTTATCATATCGCGCTCAAACCGTTCATTCAGCGCCTTGATATGCTATAATTAAAACTGCAATTCCCCCTTAATGGAGAGCTCATTTGCTGGAACTTTTTAAACAGATCAGGTGGCAGGATTTTGTCGATATCGTTTTCGTGTCCGTCATCCTCTATCGCGTCCTCCTGATCATCAAAGGGACGAAGGCGGCCCAGATGCTCGTGGGTCTCGGGGTCCTGCTTATGGCATCCTTCTTTTCCAAGTATTTCCAGCTCTATACCATGGACTGGATCATCCAGAGCTTCTGGTCCCAGGTTGTCATCGCTCTTATTGTCCTCTTCCAGCCCGAAATACGGAGGGCCCTCGCCCAGATGGGTGAATCCTCCTTCCTACAGAACTTCACCTCTGCCGAGGAACTGAAATCGCTGGAAGAGGTAGTGCGCGCCTCCATTGCGCTGGCAAACAGGAAGATCGGGGCGCTCATCGTCATCGAGAGGGAGATAAGCCTTAAGGATTACGTAGAGATAGGCACGCCCCTTGACGCGAAGGTTTCCAAGGAATTGCTCATGACCGTATTCCATCCCACCTCACCCATACATGACGGCGCAGTGGTCATCAGGGGCAACAGGGTGGTTGCCGCCGGATGCTTTCTTCCCATTACCCTCGGCCATGAGGTGAGCAAGGCCCTGGGTACCCGCCACCGCGCGGGTATCGGCATTGCTGAAGAGACCGACGCTGTGGCCATTATTGTCTCAGAGGAGACCGGCACCGTATCCATGGCCATCGATGGAAAACTCGAGACACGTATCGACATGGGAGCGCTGAGAGACAAACTTACCGATCTTTTCACCGATGCCAAAAAAGGCAAAAACGCAATAAAAACGGGGGCCGCGCAGGAATAATGAAAAGGGGCATTTTCAGTAATCCATGGCTAAAGATCCTCTCCGTCTTACTGTCCATCTCCCTGTGGTTTTTTGTCACCTATCGCGGCCAGTCCGAGATGTCCCTGGATATTCCGGTATCTTTCAAGAATGTGCCGAAAGGTCTGGAAATATTAAAAGAGAGCGTGAAGAATGTGACCCTGAACGTCAGGGGCCATGAGCGGCTGCTCAAGACGCTCCGGCCCGCGGATGTCGGGGTTATGCTCGACCTCTCTGGCGCCAGGAGGGGGGAGAACCTCTTTTATTTCGACAAAGCCGATATCGTTGTGCCCCGGACAGTGGAAGTCGTGCGTATCGACCCCACCTCCGCGAAGATCACTCTCGACGAATCCCTGTCAAAGCTGGTCCCGGTCAAAGCGTCCGTCATCGGCACGCCCGAGAGAGGGTACAGTGTGACCGCAATCGAGGTAAAACCAGCCTCGGTAACGGTGGATGGGTCTAAAACCGAACTGGCGCGGGTCGCCTTTCTGAGAACAGAACCGTTGGACATAACAGGCCTCGACAGCGATATAACACAAAATGCGCATCTCAATCCCAACGGCAGGAATTTCAGGTCAAAGCTGTCCGATGTGACTGTACACATTACTATCAGGAAAACGGGAAAATAAATGAAACTGTTCGGCACTGACGGTATACGGGGAAAGGTAAATAAATTCCCCATGACACCTGAAAACGTCTTGAGAATCGGTATGGCTGTCGCTTCCGTGGTGCGCCACGACCACGGAAGGCGCATGGTGCTGATAGGTAAGGACACGCGCCTTTCCGGCTATATGATAGAGAGCGCCCTCACCTCCGGCATCTGCGCAAAAGGCATGAACGTTACCCTTGTGGGGCCCCTACCCACTCCCGGCGTCGCCTTTTTGACCAGGGCCTTGCGGCTCGATGCCGGCATTGCCATATCAGCCTCGCACAACCCCTTCGAGGACAACGGGATCAAGATATTCTCCTCGGACGGGTTCAAACTCTCCGACAGCATCGAAGAGAAGATCGAAGCACTGGTGGCCGACAAGGATTTCCCGGCCCGGAGATCGACGGGGGAAAAGATCGGCAGGGCCTACCGGCTCGATGATGCCGCGGGTCGCTATATCGAATATATCAAATCCACCATACCGCGCGGCGCTGACCTTGAAGGGCTGAAGATCGTCGTGGATTCCGCAAACGGCGCGGCCTACAAGATCACACCATGGCTGCTGAAGGAACTTGGCGCGGAAGTCGTCTCCATCAACGATAAACCCGACGGGATCAATATTAACGACCGGTGCGGCTCGCTGCACCTGGACGTCCTGGCCGCAGCGGTGCTGGAACACGGCGCCCATGCCGGGGTCGCGCACGACGGGGACGCTGACAGGACCCTTCTTGTTGACGACAAAGGCGGCATTGTGGACGGGGACATGATCCTCGGCATATGGGCGGCTGAACTCAGACGGCAGGACAAGCTCAGGGGGAACTGCGTGGTATCGACCGTCATGTGCAATCTCGGGCTCGAAAAATATCTCGAAGCGCTGGGCATACGCCTGCTGCGCACAAAGGTCGGAGACAGGTATGTGGTGGAAGCAATGCTCAAAAACGGGCATAACCTGGGCGGCGAGCAGTCAGGGCATATCGTGTCCTTCGATTTCAACACCACCGGGGACGGGCCCATTACCGCCCTCCAGGTCCTGTACCTCATGAAAAAGGGCGACTGCAGCCTGTCGGAACTCACCTCCGGTATCAACCTGTATCCCCAGGTGCTCCTTAACGTCCCGGTCCAGGAAAAGAGGGATTATAAAAAGTTTCCATCTGTGGTGAAAGTAGTCGAGGCCTCTGTCGCTAAACTCGGCGCCAGGGGACGTTTGCTTGTCAGGCCCTCCGGCACGGAACCCAAGGTCAGGGTCATGGTGGAGGCAGAAGACCCCGCCATGGCGCAGGATGTGGCGGAAAAGGTGGCAGGCGCTATACAGAAAGCCATGGGGGAGCATTAACAAAAAAAGGGGATGGATTGCAGGTCATGAATCGGAGAATTGCCGGACATTGCAAACCCCTCTTACATAATCCGTAACCTATGTCTTTCTTTATCTCCTTCATTACAGGTACGGCTTTTTTTTATCTCCAGCGTCTTTTCCCTCTTACCGGCATAATACTGCTCATCTCCTTTGCGTGTCTCTCCTCAGTGCTGAAATACGGACATCCGAGCACCTGGCGCCATGATGCCCGGCGCATGTCCCTAATGCTCTGCGGACTGTTTGCCGCCGCACTCGCCGGCATACTGTATGCGCGACTGTCATATACTCCCGCTCCTGCCCTTGCCGCCCTTCTCGACGGACCAGGGGAAACACTGGTTATCACGGGGTCCCCGAAATCAGAAGCGCTGCCGCTGAACACAGGAGGCGCTTTCTCTCAGCTTATGGAAATAAGCGCAGCCTTGGACAGCCGCAACAGACCGCTCGCAATACGTGAGATGCGCGTTACCGGTCCTGTGCCCCTGATGCCGGGCAAGCGATATACAGCCACAATAGCCATACCCGCAAGCGCCGCCTTGCTGAACCCGGGGGCATCCGCTAAAATACTCTCCGGCTATATAACCGGGGTGCGGGAGACCGGGGACTCAACAGCCGGCTTCTTTTCCTCCGCCCGCCTCAGGCTCAACCATTTCCTGGCCGCCCGCTTTTCCGCTGAATCAGCCCCTTTCCTCATGTCCATCATAACCGGTGAGCGGAGACTGCTGACCAGGGAGATGAGCAATGCCTTCAATGCCACCGGCCTGGCCCATATTCTGTCCATCTCCGGCGCCCACTTCGGGCTCCTGCTCTTTGTCCTTTTCAGGCTGTTCAAAGGTCTCATCGGAGCGCTGCCGTATCCGCTTATGGCAAGGGTCTCCCTGTATGTCACGCCCTCACAAATTGCCGCGTTATTGAGCGTCCCTGTTGTGACCGGCTATCTCGGCATTTCCGATATGAGCTTTCCCGCGGTCCGCTCCTTCATCATGATCCTGCTCTTCCTCTTCGGCCTCCTGGTACAAAGGCGGGGGTTCTGGCTGAATACCATTGTCTTTGCCGCGACGGTCATCCTGCTCATGCAACCAGACGCCCTCCTCGACCTCTCCTTCCAGCTATCCTTTATTGCGGTCCTCTGCATCGGGATAGCAACAGACGCCTCACATAGCGCGGAAGCGCCGGAAACTCCGAAGCTCCACGTTCCCGTTCTTCGGCGTCTGGGCGCTTCCGCTCTCAATTACATCCGCTCGTCGGTGTTGCTGTCCCTCGCCGCCACAGCGGGCACTGCTCCGCTTGTGGCCCATTACTTCCACTATTTCTCTTTAGTCTCCCCGCTCACCAATCTCGTCATCACTCCGCTCATAGGGTTTCTCATCCTCCCCCCGGCGCTCCTGTCATCCTTTTTCTTTCTTGCCACCGGCTATTTCCCGCTACTCTATCCCATTGACCGGATCACATCAGCCATGCTCGCCTCGGTGCGTTCCATAGCCCGGTGGAATTATGCGGACATGGCGATACCGGCCTTTCCCCCCATGGCCCTCGTCGTATTCTATGGAGCGCTGCTCCTGTATATACTTTTTGTCTACCGCAGCAGAGCTGTCCAAGCAGCAGCGCGCCCGTCCCGCGCGGCAGCCGTGTTCCTTGTTGTCGCAGTGTCGCCCTTTGTCCTCTTTGCAGCGGCACGGTTTTCAGGGCCGAAAGGACTACAGGTCACCTACCTCGATGTCGGACAAGGGGATGCAGCGGTCATTGAATTGCCCGACGGCAAGACCCTGGTAATGGATACGGGGAAGACCGGCTTCCAGGTGGCGGAGTTCCTGAGATACCGGGGAATACGCAGGATAGACGCCATGGTTTTCTCGCACGGCCAGTTCGATCATGTGGGAGGCGTTGGATACCTTCTGGAGAATTTCAGGGTTGGCGAGATATGGGACAACGGCCGGCTGGTCTATCCGGACGGGTTTGCGGCGAAGGTCCTCCGCAGGAGCCTGCAACGCGGAGATACCATATCCGGCAACGGATACAGCATAACCGTCCTTCACACCTACAGGGGTTTCTACAGCATGGACTCAGCGGGCTCGGACGACAACAACGATTCCCTTGTACTCAGGGTCCGGGGCGCGAAACACTCCTTCCTCTTTACCGGCGACATTGAAAAAGGGGGGGAAGAGGACATGGCGCATCTCGGGAAAAACCTCAAAAGCTCCGTACTGAAAGTCCCCCATCACGGAAGCCGGACTTCAGCATCAGCCGTCTTTCTTCACGCTGTCTCACCCGACATCGCGGTGATAAGCGTGGGGCGCGGGAACAGGTACGGCCACCCGCACGGGGAGACCCTTGCGCTGCTGGGCGGCGCCAGGATTTTCAGGACTGACAGGGACGGCGCGGTGGGCATCGCAGAGGATGGAGGCAATACATTGAGTGTGAAAGTCTGGCGGGACATTAACCTGAGTGAGGCGAAAAACCCGAAAGAAGAATGGGAGAACCTTGGAAAGCTGTTCAGGGTGTGGTAAGAGCCGCTAAAAGGGGGACCTCACTTGCGCAAGACGGTTGTCCGGCGGACTTCCGCCGCACTTAATTTATAACACCTTTGGTCTTGAGCAGGGCAATATATCCTTCATACGTCAAGGGGCAATCCACCAAATTTCTAAAGTCTTTTTCCGACAGCTTCAATTGTCCTCTGATTTTGCTTGTGACTTTTTCGGGAATGTCGCCCTTTCCATGCGAATAGTGAACCCGCAATATCTTCTTGCCTTTCAAAATAAGCCATCCGTAATTATGCCCTGTGGAGCGTACAGTCAAGTCCAGTTTCCTGAACACCCTATCCATGTCGTTTTTCTTCATTTGGACTCAATCACTTCCTCAAGATATTCCAGCCATGCTTTAGGCAGCACACCGAGATTTTTTCTGTCCTCCCTCAAGTCCTCATATATATTGATTATCTCCTGACACAAACTGTTGACAGCCTCGAATTCGGTATCCGCATACGCAAATGCTTCAATATCATCAAGGCTGGCTATTACGGTATCTTTATCAAATTCGACGGTGATATGCAGAGGTCTTTTTAAGAAGTAACGCGGATGTTTAAGTGTATTGAGCGGTACAATCCTGCAACGACTTTCGATAGTTTTAATAAGCTTTCTCGACAATGCGTTATACTGGTCTTGACTTAATATAGAAGCTTTCATTTTGCTTATTACCTCCATCAGGAGAACTTGATGCTATTAGTATAGCCATTTATTGACCTAACCTCAAACACCCTGACATTCAGGGCAAACGCACTATGTGCCATAAGCATCCATTTTCTGTCATGCCCGAAGGTTTTTATCGGGCATCCACGAGCAAAAGAGCTGGATTCCCGCTTACGAACTGCCAACAGTAGGTGCTTTAGGCACGGGAATGACGTTTTTTATGCTGTTTTTCTGATTCATAATTGCATTTTAGTCTGATTAGTTTCGACTTTATGCATAGTGCGTTCGCCCTGCCCGACTCGCAAGGTCCCGTGGTATTCATGCAAGAGGTTGGGATATAATAAATAATGATTGCCATAGTGGATTACGGGATGGGGAACATCAGGAGTGTTGAAAAGGGCTTTCTCAAAACCGGGACCGAGGTCAGGGTCACCGCCGATCCGAAGGTCATCGCCGATGCGCGCGGTATCGTACTGCCGGGAGTGGGGGCTTTCAAGGACTGTATGAGGAACCTCGGGGACCTGGACCTCCTTGATACCCTTGTTAAAGAAATAAATAAAGGCAAGCCGTTCCTCGGCATCTGCCTCGGCCTGCAACTGCTCTTCAGCGAGTCGGAGGAGTTCGGCGCCTGTAAAGGCCTGGACGTATTCAAAGGGAGGGTCGTAAGGTTTGGGTTCGGGAAAGATTCGGAGCTGAAAGTCCCGCACATGGGATGGAACACAGTCCGTTTCACCAGAAGGCCCCCGATATTCGGGGAGGTCCCGGACAACTCCTATTTCTACTTCGTACATTCGTACTATGTTGTCCCGGAGGACAAGGCCATCGTCGCCGGCATGACCAACTACGGCGTGGACTTTGTGCCCCTGGTCTGGAAAGACAATGTCGTGGCAACCCAGTTCCATCCGGAAAAGAGCCAGGAGATGGGACTGAAGGTCCTCAAGGGTTTCAGCGACTTCGTGCGGAAAGATTAAAGCCATGAAGAGCGTTATCCTCGGCACCGCGGGCCACATCGACCACGGCAAGAGCTCCCTGGTAAAAGCGCTCACCGGTGTGGACCCCGACAGGCTCAAGGAAGAGAAGGAGCGCGGCATAACCATAGAACTCGGGTTTGCCAACCTCCTGTATCCCGACGGGCTTTCCGTGGGCATTGTGGATGTGCCGGGGCATGAACGGCTCATCAAGAACATGCTGGCCGGAGCCGGAGGCCTCGATATAGTCCTGATGGTCATTGCCGCGGATGAAGGGATAATGCCCCAGAGCAGGGAACATCTCGCCATCTGTGAACTGCTGAAGACAAAAGCGGGCCTTATCGCCGTCACAAAGTCCGACCTCGTGGACGGGGAATGGCTGACCATGGTAATGAACGATATACGGGTTTTTGTGCGGGGCACCTTCCTTGCGGACGCGGAGATAGTTGCCGTATCCGCGAAAACCGGGGCCGGCCTGGATACCCTTAAGGACAAAATCAGGGACGTGGCCCTAATGGTACAACCCAAGCTGACGGAGGGCCTCTTCAGGCTCCCCATTGACAGGGTATTTACTCTCAAGGGTTTCGGCACCGTGGTAACCGGCACGGCGCTGGCCGGCGCCATAACCCTCGACAGCCATGTGGAGATACTGCCCTCGAAAATCTCCTCTAAAGTGCGCGGTCTTCAGAGCCACGGCAGGGCGGTTGACAAGGCATACGCGGGACAGCGGATAGGGATCAACCTCCAGGGTGTGGACAGGGAATTACTGAAGAGGGGAGATGTCGTGGTCCCTCCCGACAGGTTTACGCCGACAAAGAGTATCGATGCCAGGGTCGATATGCTGCGCACCGCCCCTGAGCTCAAGAGCAGGAGCAGGGTCCATTTCTATGCCGGCACGTCGGAAACCATAGCGAGAATAGTGCTCTATGACAGGGACGCCCTGGGACCGGGGGAATCCTGTTACTGCCAGTTCCGGCTTGAGGACCCGGTGGTGGCCCTCTCCGGCGACAGGTACATCATCAGGAGGTTCTCTCCGCTTGAAACCATCGGCGGCGGCGAGATACTTGACCCGCAGCCGGTGAAGAGGAAGAGAGGGGCCGGGACTGAGGACCTCGTAATTTTTGAAAAAGGCCCGCTGCAGGACAGGACCGCGACGAAAATCAGACGCTCCGGGTTTAACGGACTCACGCTCTCAATGCTCGAAGGCTGGCTAAGCGGAAATCTCAGCGCTATCCATGCGGCAACGGACCACCTGCTGAAAAATGGAACAGTGGTAAAAAGTTCCGATGTCCTGTTTCACAAGGACGTCATTAATGCATTCAGAGAGGAAGTATGTTCGCGCCTCAGCTCCTTCCACAAGGCAAATCCCCTGAAAGCCGGGATGCCGAAAGAAGAGGCAAAGACGACGATAAAGATGGAGCCCCGGATATTCAACAGCCTTGTGGAACTGCTGGATGACGTAGTGGTGGAGAAGGAAGTATTGAGGCTCAAAACCTTCACGGTCGCGCTTTCGAGCGGAAACGAGGGCGATAAAAAAAAGATACTCGAAGCGCTCGGCAAGGAGGGCCTGCAGCCGCCTTCAAAGCAGGAACTCGGACAGGCGCTGGCCCTTGGCGACAAAGAACTGGCGGACCTGCTGCGCCTCCTCACCAGGGAAGGCGCACTGGTGCGCATCAACGACTCCATGTACATTACCGCGCTTCAGTATGAAAAGATGCTGGACCTGTTAAAAGGGTTCTTCACGAACAAGAGGGACATGACCGTTGCCGAATTCAGGGACATCCTGGGCACAACGCGCAAATACGCCCTTCCGTTCCTCGAATTTCTCGATTCGCACAGGGTCACGCTGCGGGTTGGGGATACGAGAAGATTAATGGTAAAATAGATAATGAAAAAACGGTTTCTATGGATACCCGCTCTCCTTCTTACAGGCTTTCTCCTGGGCGGCATTACCTATTACTTCCTGAGCAGGGCTTCAACTCCCTCCTACAGGCCTTTTACTCCGCGTGTCCCGGGCTCCATTTTGGAGACCTCCCGGGCCTTCTCTGAAATAGTGCGCTCCGTATCCCCTTCGGTAGTAAACATATCCAGCACAAAAACGATAAAGAAACAGCCCGCGCCCATGGACGATTTTTTCGATTTTCTGTATCCCTTTCCCGACGGCCATGCAAAGAGATGGCGGGAACAGAGTCTCGGCTCCGGGGTCATCGTATCGCCCGACGGCTATATCGTCACCAATAACCATGTGGTGGAACAATCCGATGATATCAAGGTGATCCTTTACGACAGGAGGACCTTCAGGGCCAGGATAATAGGCGCTGACCCGAAAACCGACATAGCCGTAATCAAGATCAATGCGCGGGACCTGCCGGTCATCCACTGGGAGGACTCCGAGAGGCTCCAGGTGGGAGAATTCGTGCTCGCCATCGGCAGCCCTTTCGGACTCAGTCATACGGTGACCATGGGGATCATCAGCGCCATCGGCAGGGTGGATGTGGGGATCGCGGATTATGAGAACTTTATCCAGACCGACGCCGCTATCAACCCCGGTAATTCAGGCGGCCCCCTCACCAATGTTAAGGGAGATATTATCGGGATAAACACCGCCATCTTCTCTAAAACAGGCGGCTATCAGGGCATCGGCTTCGCTGTTCCGAGCAATATGGTCCGCCTTGTGATCGATCAGTTGCTGAAAAAAGGTAAAGTAGTGCGCGGATGGATCGGCGTAGGCATCCAGGAACTCACCCCCGACATCGCCCAGAAATTCGGCCTTACCAGCTCCGAAGGAGCTCTGGTCAGTGACGTGGTGAAAAACGGCCCGGCTTACGCCGGAGGCATTATGCGCGGGGACATCATAATCGAGTACGCCGGAAAGAAAATCGTCGATGTGGGAATGCTGCGGAACATGGTGGCCCAGAGCAAAATCGGGGCACAGGCGAAGGTGCGGCTTCTGCGCAGGGACAAGCAACTCATGGCAACGGTCACCATCATGGAGTTGCCCGCGGACACCCCTGAAGCGGCGCCAGTCGCCTCTGAGCAGAACCTGGAGGCGCAAGAGAATATCCTCTCCGGGATTGCCGCGGTAGACCTTAACCGCTCCATCGCCAAGCAACTAGGCATCGACAAGGATGATAAAGGTGTGGTGATAATCAAGGTGGAGCCGGGCTCCCCGGCAGAGGACGCGGGGATAAAAAAAGGGGATGTGTTGCAGGAGATCGACAGACAGCGGATCAGCAATCTCAATGATTTCAACAGGGTCGTGTCGAAAATAAAATCCAGCAATTCCGTCCTGCTTTTCATCAACCGTAAAGGAAAGCGCTTTTACGCTGTTCTGACACAGCAATAAGGAGGTAAACGCAGTGTCTGCCGGTACCTCACGGACAATCATCGCAGCGCTTTTTATTGCAGCGGGGGTCCTTTTCGGCCTGAAATACGGCCTCGTCCTTTACAGTATTATATCAGGTTCCCTGCTCGGCCTACTTTGCCTTGTCGTGGAGTCCCGCTTGCGAAAAATTTCCTTTGGCGCCATCATCGGCGGGCTTTTCGGTCTTGGCGTGGGGTTCCTCTTTGCCTCCCTTCTTATGTTTCCTTTCCTCTCCCTTCTTTCCGGCGAAAGTCATGCCCTGCTTTCTTTCATCCTGAGCGCGGTACTGGGATACGGCGGCCTTTTTGCAGGACTGAGCAGAGGGGAGAACCTCACGGCGCCTGCCCTGATGCGCCTCTTCAAAGGCCAGGAACCTGAGGAACACCTCCTGGTACTGGACACCAGCGTCATCATAGACGGCCGCTTTGCCGATATCATCGAAGCGGGCTTTCTGGAAGGCACCTTTATCCTCGCCCAGTTTATCCTCCAGGAACTCCAGTATATCGCCGATTCGCCGGACCCCTTGCGGAGGGCAAAGGGGAGGAGGGGGCTCGATATCCTGCACCGCATACAAAAGATGTCCTCCATAAAAGTAAAGATCGTGGAAGAGGATTTCCCGAAGATAAAGGAGGTTGACGCAAAGCTCGTGGCCCTTGCCAGGCTTTTGAGCGCAAAGGTCATCACCAACGATTTCAACTTAAATAAAGTGGCCCAGCTTCAGGGGGTCGCCGTCCTGAACATCAATGAACTCGCCAATGTCCTGAAACCCGTGGTCCTGCCGGGTGAAGTGCTCTCACTTTTTGTGGTCAAAGAGGGCAAAGAGCACCACCAGGGCGTTGCCTACCTCGATGACGGGACCATGGTGGTCATAGAGAATGCGCGAAAACTCATCGGCAGGACGGTGGATAGCGTTGTTACCAGTGTCCTTCAGACAACGGCGGGAAGAATGATATTCGCGAAACTGAAGGATGAGGAATGACAAAAGTGGCGGCCATCATTCCCGCAGCGGGACTCGGCAAGCGGTTCGGCAAGGGAAATAATAAGGCTTTGTATACTCTTTCAGGCAAGCCGCTCTTAGTCTGGGTGCTTGAGGCCTTCGAGGGCTGCGCTGAAATCGATGAAATAATCCCGGTGCTGAAAGGAGAAGACATGGATACCGGCTCAGCACTGCTAAAGCAGTATCGCATATCAAAGGCGCAGCGCATTGTGCAGGGCGGCAGGGAGCGGCAGGATTCCGTACGCAACGGACTGCAAGCGCTTGGGAGCGATGTCTCCGTAGTCGTTATCCATGATGGGGCCCGTCCCCTGGTAGATGGCGCAATGGTGAAAAGGACTTTGGCGGCCCTGCCCGGCTGTGACGGCGCCATCACAGGAGTGCCGGTAAAAGACACGATTAAAGAAGCGGTAGTATCCCACTCAGGCGGAGAGGCAAAAAATGCCGTTGTGCAGAAGACCCTGGACCGCTCCATACTGTGGTCCATACAGACACCACAAACCTTTACTCTCCGGACACTCAGGGACGCTCACGAAAAAGCGCATGCCGAAGACTATTACGGCACGGACGACGCTGCACTGGTCGAGAGGTACGGAGGCGTTATCAGAATTGTCATGGGCTCGTACCGCAACATTAAAATAACCACGCCCGAAGACATATGCGTGGCGGAGGCACTGTTAAGACAATGAGGATAGGAGCAGGTTACGACTCGCACCGGCTTGTGGAGGGCAGACAGTTTATCCTGGGCGGGGTGACTATTGCATTCGACAAGGGACTTCTCGGCCATTCCGACGGTGATGTGCTCTGCCATGCCATCATCGATGCGCTTCTCGGCGCTCTGGGCGAGGGTGACATCGGCAAGCATTTTCCGGATACCGACATGCGCTGGAAAGACGCCTCCAGCATCGAACTGCTGAAGCATATCATGACGCTCGTGCGGTCAAAGGGGTTTCAAGTAGCCTGGATCGACTCTGTTATAATCGCAGAGAGACCAAAGCTCGCGCCTCACATGGAATCAATGAAAGAAAGCATTGCAGAGTCGGGAATTCCCCTTCAACTGCTCAGCATAAAGGCAAAGACCAACGAGGGCATGGGGTTCATTGGCCGGGGCGAAGGAATTGCCGTCCACGCGGTCTGCCTGTTACAGTCAGCAATAAACTGAATTTCTCGCCGGATCACTCTCTCATTTCCTTCCTGTCCATATCATAATACAGACCTCACTCCCTCTATCATGTCGGCTGAGTCCGGGCAATAAAAAAGGCGGCTGCCTTACGGCAGCCGCCTTGAAACTACGTTCTTTTACCGCTCTTAGAAATTGAGGGTAAGAGAATGCATGAGTGCAGTTACGTTCTTCTTTGCAGCCTCAGTTACGAGCCCGCTTGTGTTGTAGAAGTTACCGGTGCTGAAGTAGCCGGCATTGAATCCATAAGCGAGGTTCCTGTCGATCTTGTAGGCGATCTTCAGGTCAACTTCGGAGCCGATGCTCTTGCTGACGGTACCAGCGGTCTGGCTCGCCCTGAGGATGAAGCCATCGAGAGAGGCGGTCAGATCCTTTATCGGAGCATAATCAAAACCAAGTCTGTAATAAGTGGTGTTAGCGATACCGGTTGAGATGCCACTGCCTACGCCGGTTTTGCTGCTATATGCAAATTTACCGCTGTGGCTGGCATCAATAACCTGCAATCCTGCTGCTGTTTTCATCAGGTATTCATAGATGAAAGTGTAGTGCAGATCATTGCCCATAGTGGTCTGGAACTCTTTGACCTTGCCGTCAAGACCATTCTTATCGCCGCTACCATAGGCAAAAGCAAGCCTTATGTTGACGGGATCAAGCTTGTAACCCAAGTTCACTAATGCAGCGTAACCGCCCATTTTCTGCTCAAGAGCGGATCCCCTTAAAATATTACCGAACTGGGTATCTAATTCCACCTCGTAGGAGAGACCGGAGATCAAACCATTGGCATGGATACCAAGGTTCTGGAAGTCCACACCATTGTCAGCGGCAAAAACAACTGCATTTGTCGTAGTTGCAATGTGTAACGCATTAATTACAGTGCCAGGAACCGGAGTATCAGAACTCTGTACAAGAGCGTAGTTGATACCGATAGTGTTGTCCTTATCCCACTTGTAGGTGACAACTCCAACATAGCCGTTAACATCATTGCTGACCACCGTTCTGCCTTCGTTAAACTTGGTGGTAAGTACTCCGATATGAAGTCCCTTGACAGGGTCTGTAAAGAATACGAGAGCGTCATCGCCATACTTGGTATGATCAAGGAACTGCTTCTGGCCGAGAGCCAAAGGCATATGACCAACCTTCACGCCGGCAGGAACGCCGAGGAGACCGGAGCCGGTGTGCAGAATCCAGGCCTGAAGAATGTTCAGGGTGGTATTCGGCTTATCGTTTACGGTCAGGTTCCCGGTTGAGGTTGTGGCTGCGCCCGAACCCCACACATATGTGTCAGTAGCAGGAACGCTTCCGGATTCGAGCTGTACGTAACCGGTGGTGCCCTTGGTTACCTTTGCTTCGACGCCGAGTCTTACCCGTGAATCATAAAAAGCGTCTGTGCTCTGGTTTGTCGGCAATGCATTGCCGACATTATCACGCAACCAGCCCCTGACTCTCAGTTCACCGTCAAGTGTTACCTGAGTGGTGCCCTTAGCAACAGCAGCCTGTGTCTCCGACGGAATGTCGGCATTGATAGCAAATGAGTTGGCGACAAAGCCAAGTACAAACAACATCCCTAATAGTAATACAAATGTTTTTTTCACTTCCTAACCTCCCTGGTTAGTTCAGTATTTTTTCCGCCAAGGGCGGATTGTGAGTACGACACCTAAGCTCTTCATTGTCTGCTACTTTTTCGTTGCCTTCCCCAGTTCATCACCTCCTTCTTTAATAGCATATTGGCATGAATTGAAAAACGCATTGTTTTTTATATCATTTCAGGCAATTTTTGTCAAGCATAAAAAACTGCCTGCCTGTGTTCAAATACCCCACACAGATCAAAATAAGCAATTAGCGTGCCAGCATAAAAACATTCAATTACAACGTGTTAAATCGAGGACTGCACCTGCATTGTGTGGTTATTCTGCAACAAGCTGTGTCTAAAACACCTACTGTTTGTGTCTAAAACACCTACTGTTGGTGCAAATCTAAGGTTCCGGTGCGGGTTTTGACATTCAATTCCCTTCGTCCGATACGCAGCAAGTACCACATGGCTGTTCGGTGGTTGCATGATTGATTTCTAAACAGCATCGTTAAATGCTAAAATTCAGAAAGTTGGGCCGGTCGAGAGGAAAAATAGTTTATACTATGTATGGTTTTCCTATGAAAACAGACGGACTTGAAATTCACATCACGAAATTCCTGACCTACCTCTACAGGGAAAAGGGGGTCTCCCCGCACACCCTGCGCGCTTACCGGCAGGACCTTGCCGAGTTCAACGGCTATTGCCCCGCAGCAGCGCCAAAGGACATCGGGATGGTGGATATCAGGGGGTTTGTGGCGGACAGGATCATGGCCGGAAAGCAAAAGAGCTCTGTTGCGCGGAAGCTCGCGACCCTCAGGTCCTTCTTCAAATATCTCTACCGCGAGGGACATATAAAGATCAATTATGCAAAACTCGTCCCCACGCCGAAAACACCGAAGCATCTTCCCAATTTCCTCTCTGTGGACGACGCCTTCGGTCTCGTGCAGAGCCCCGAAGGCGTAGGACTCCTTCCGGTCAGGGACAGGGCGCTCCTGGAACTGCTCTACTGCAGCGGCCTGAGGGTCAGCGAGGCGGCGGGACTGGACCTCGAAGATGTAAGCCTCGCCGAAGGGCTCGTAAAAGCGCGGGGCAAGGGGAAAAAGGAACGGATGGTCCCCCTGGGCGGCAAGGCGGTGGATGCTTTGAAGTCATACCTTTTGGAAAGAATGCTTTTCAAAAAAAAGAAGGCGGTCCAGGACAGTGGAGCGGCTTTTTTCCTGAACAGAAGCGGGGGGAGGCTCACCGACAGGCAGATACGCCGCATCGTGGTGAAGTACGCCCGCATACTGGGCATCAACGGGCAGATCGGGCCGCATACCCTGCGCCACACTTTTGCCACCCACCTCCTGCTCGGGGGCGCGGACCTGCGGGCCATACAGGAACTGCTGGGTCATGCATCCCTTTCCACAACACAGAAATATACACATCTGGATATCGGGCATCTCATAGACGTTTACGACAAGGCACACCCCTTCGGGAATGAAAAGGAGAGGTGACAGGAGGAAAAATGTTCCACAGCACAACTATTTTATGCGTGAGGCGCGGCGGGCACGTTGCCATCGCCAGCGACGGGCAGGTGACCATGGGCAACACGATACTGAAGCATAATGCCCGGAAAATACGTAAAATGTATAATGATAAAATCCTCGCGGGCTTTGCGGGGGCCACTGCGGACGCCTTCACCCTTTTTGAGAAGTTTGAAGCGAAGCTCGAAACATACAGGGGCAATATCACCAGGGCCGCGGTGGAACTTGCAAAGGACTGGAGGACGGACAAGATATTGAGGAGGCTCGAAGCCCTGCTCATCGTAGCCGACAGCGAACATACCCTCATCCTTTCAGGCACCGGCGATGTCATCGAACCCGAACACGGCGCAGCGGCCATCGGCTCGGGTGGACCCTTTGCGCAGGCGGCGGCGCGGGCGCTGTATGAGAACACCGACCTCCCGGCAGCGGAGATAGTGAAGAAAGCCATGGAGATCGCGGCGGACATATGCATTTACACCAACAAGCAGCTCACCCTAGAGGAATTGCATGGATAATTATACCCCGAGAAAGATCGTAGAAGAGCTTGACAAGTATATCATCGGACAGGACAAGGCGAAGAAAGCGGTGGCCATAGCGCTGAGGAACCGGTGGAGGCGGCAGCGGCTATCTCCCGAACTGAAAGACGAAGTGCTCCCGAAGAACATCATCATGATCGGTCCCACCGGCGTGGGCAAGACCGAAATCGCCAGGAGGCTTGCGCGCCTCGCCCACGCCCCTTTCCTGAAGATAGAAGCTTCCAAGTTCACCGAAGTGGGTTATGTGGGCCGCGATGTGGAATCCATGATAAGGGACCTCACCGAAATCTCCCTGAACATGGTAAAGACCGAGTATATGGAGAGTATCCAGGAAAAAGCGCGGGGCATGGCCGAAGACCGTGTACTCGACCTCCTGCTGCCGCCGCCGCGCACGGTCAGGGGCGCTTCGGCCCCCGAAGCCGAGGAGAAGGAATCGTATGCGGATACGAGAGAGAGACTGCGGGCCCAGTTACGGGAAGGGAAACTCGCCTCCCGGTACGTGGACATTGAAGTGAAGGAAAAAATGATGCCCTTCGGCGTCATCTCCAATGTGGGCATGGAGGAACTCGAAATAAACCTCAAAGACATGCTGGGCAGCTTTCTGCCGGAAAAGTCCAAACGCAAGAAAGTAAAAATACCTGAAGCCTTGCTGATGCTTACCCAGGAGGAAGCCGGCAAACTCATCGACATGGAAAAGGTGACCAAAGAAGCCATCGAGAGGGTGGAGCAGACCGGCATCGTCTTCCTCGACGAGATAGACAAGGTTGCCAGCAGGGGGGGGCAGGGACACGGCCCCGATATATCGAGGGAAGGGGTCCAGCGGGACCTTCTGCCCATCGTCGAGGGTTCCACTGTCAACACGAAGCACGGCCCGGTACAGACCGAACATATACTTTTCATCGCCGCGGGGGCTTTTCATATCGCCAAGCCTTCGGACCTCATTCCCGAACTGCAGGGGAGGTTCCCCATACGGGTCGAACTGGAATCCCTCGGCAAGGAGGAGTTCATCCGCATCCTCACCGAACCTTATAACGCGCTGATCAAGCAATACACGGCCCTTCTGGAAACAGAGGAGGTCTTTCTGGATTTTCAAGAGAGCGCAATAGACGAACTGGCGGGCCTCGCGGTCACGGTCAACGAAAAGACCGAGAACATCGGCGCGAGGAGACTGCACACCGTACTGGAGAAGCTGCTTGAAGAGGTGTCCTTCAACGCCCCCCAGATGAAGGGGGAGCATATTACGATAGACAGCGCCTACGTGCGGGAGAGGCTGTCGGAGGTGGTCAGGGATGTGGATCTCAGCAGGTACATTCTGTAATGCAGGGGCGACCCGATGTGGTCGCCCTGTATCCGGGCAGCCACACAGGGCTGCCACTACATTTCACCTTCTTCTGCTTTTATCCCTTGCCCTCCTTTCGTCCTGCGGGGGCGGCAGGTACGCCGTAGCTCCCGGTGTGGTTTCCGCAGAGGCCCCCAGGAAGCAGGTGGAAAAGCCCTCTGAAAGCCGGGCGGAAAAGCCCACTATGCACCAGGCCGAGAAGCAGCAGGAACCGTCGGGCTTCCAGCCGTTCAAGGGAGAAAGGCAGAGCATAGTGGCCTCGTGGTACGGCCCCGATTTTAACGGCAAGCCGACCGCCTCCGGGGAGATTTACAATATGAACGCCTATACCTGCGCACACAAGGAATATCCCTTCGGCACAAAACTCAAGGTCACCAGCGCCAGGAACAACAAGGAAACGGAATGCATTGTCAACGACAGGGGCCCCTTTGTCGCGGGCAGGGACCTCGACCTTTCCTATGCCTGCGCTAAGAGCATCGACCTCATCGTGACGGGGACTCAAAGGGTATATATCGAGCCGCAGGGGAGGGACCTGCACTATGTGAAATACATAAGGTACGGGGCAGTGAACGGGACCCTCACCATCCAGGTAAGCTCTTTCAAGGACGAGTCCAATGCAAAGAGGCTGAAGTCAGGGCTTGAACTGCGCTACCAGAACGTATACATACTGGAGTCAAATGTGAAGGGCGAGAAATATTACCGCGTGCGGGTTGGCAAATTCGGCAGCAAGTCCGATGCCTCCATGACCGGCAAGACCCTCGCGGACGAGGGGTATAACGTGCTAATCACACACTACGAACAAGCTATATAAGGCAGAACTGAAACGTAAGGAGAAGCCATGGAAAAAATTATAGAGAAAGCGAATATCCTCATTGAGGCCCTGCCTTTTATCCGGAATTTCTTCGGGAAGACCTTTGTTATAAAATACGGCGGCGCGGCCCAGGTTGAGGATGCCCTGAAAGATTCCTTTGCGCAGGATGTGGTGCTGCTGAATTTCATCGGCATCAAACCTATCATTGTCCACGGCGGCGGACCGAGGATAAGCCAGACCATGAAGAGTATGGGCAAGGTACCCACCTTTATCGAGGGCCAGCGCGTGACCGACAGGGAAACCATGGACATAGTAGAAATGGTGCTGGGCGGTCTGGTCAACAAGGAAATCGTGGCCCTGATCAACAATCACGGCGGCAAGGCAGTCGGCTTAAGCGGCAAGGACGGAGGCCTCATCAGGGCAAAGAAAAAATATCTGCGGAAAAAAACCAATGGGGAGGATGAACTGCTGGACATCGGCATGGTGGGCGAGGTGGAGTCAGTGGACCCCGACATACTGGCGGCCCTTGAACAGGGGGGGTTTATACCGGTCATCTCCCCCATCGGGGCGGGGAAAAAGGGAGAGACTTTCAATATTAATGCGGATTACGTGGCCTCCTCTGTCGCCGCGGCCCTCAAAGCGGAAAAATTCATTCTTCTTACCGATGTACAGGGGATAAAGGACAAGAAGGGTAATATCATCTCGACCGTTAACAGGAAAGAGACGAAAAAACTTATCGATAACGGCGTCATTTCAGGAGGCATGCTCCCGAAGGTGCAGGCCTGCACGCGCGCCCTCGAAGCAGGCGTAAAAAAGACCCACATAGTGGACGGCAGGATACCGCACTGCCTGCTGCTTGAAATATTCACCAAAGAGGGTATCGGCACGGAAATAGTGGAAGATTAGTCGACTCGGAGGCTGTCAAGCAAGGAGTCCTCTCACCGTCTCCAGGTTCATCTTATCGTCACTTTCGCTCTTTTTTGGGGTTTCCAGCACAAGCGGAACATCCTTAAAGAGAGCATGGTTAATAAATGCCTGCAATCCTGCAGTACCGATGCCGCCCTGCCCTATGTGCTCATGCCTGTCCACATGGGAATTGCAGCCTTTTTTGGAATCATTGAGATGGACCAGGCGCACCTTGCCTTTGCCGAGATACCTTTTCACCTCTGCGGCAAGTACGTCTATCCCGCCCTTATTGCAAAGGTCGTATCCTGCGGCAAAAGCGTGGCAGGTATCGATGCAAACACCTGCTATCAGCGGGCTGTCAGTTCCTGCCATAATTTCCGCCAGGTCTGCCATGCGGGATGAGATATCGCCTCTCTCTCCCGCGGTATTTTCGAGCAGAAGTTTTGCCCTCCATGACTTTTCCCCGGCAACCCTTCTGAGGGCTTCCACAGCCCTCTTTCCCGCAACTGAGGCGTCATCTTTGGAAGCGCTCCCCGTGTGGAGCACCACGTAATCCGCGCCCAATGAATCGGCAAGATCCATTTCCGTGATAAGAAGGTGGACAGACTTAAGAAGCACCGATGGGTCCAGAGCCGCCAGGTTGATGAGGTAGGAGGTGTGGACATAAACAGGGGAAATATCGTATGCCTTCCTCAGTTGCCTGAACATTGCGGCCTGCTCTTCAGGAATTGCGTCAGCCTGCCACTGGCGCGGATTATGGGAGAATATCTGCATCGTGGAGCAGCCCAGTTCCCGCGCTCTTTCCAGGGAAAGATGGATGCCGCCCGCGATGGATGTATGCACGCCGAGTCTTCTCATGTAATTTTGGACTCCTTCTGGCATTTACTATACCAAAAGCTTTCCCTTCTTTGTGTTAAAATAAGACATACAAAAGCCACAGCTGGCGATGCCAAAAGGCGGGATTTGCTTATGCTGATAGAAGAATACAGACCTGATAGTCTGTCCATTAACGAACAGATTGCCGCTCTTGCCGAAAAATATATGGCTGAGGGAGCAGTGCCGCGGCATAAGCTCGAAGACGCAATTCATGCCGCCACGGCGACAATTTATGAGATGGACGCCCTGATAAGTTGGAATCTGAAACATTTATCAAACTTCAAGAAAATGGAAATGATAAACGGCATAAACATGAAAGAGGGGTATTACAAGAGGCTTGAGTTGATTACCCCCATGGAGGTATCGGATGAGGGAATATGACAGGTCGCTTGTCGAGGTCTGGGAGTGGAAGGAACAGGTTTATCAGACTGTCAAGGACTTATCTCCGCGGGAATATATAGAGAAACTGCGGAGTGATACCGACAAACTATTGTCTGAAAACAAGATTAAGCTTAACGTCGTGTTTCCAAAGAAACATTATCAGGAAGTGGCTTAGTTGAAAAATTACCCACACTGTCTTCAACGTACTGGCCAGACATAGTAAGCACTGGCCTTAACGTCGTAGTACACGACGCCGTCGTTACAGGTAATAATCACGGAAAATTGACGGTCTCGCAAAAAGTCTCATCCCCGTGCTTAAGGCGCCTGTTGGTGAAGGCTGGTGTCCAGAGTGCAAATTTGTTTATCATACAGTAATTCGTCAGCAGAGATTGTTTTAATCAGAGTATCTGAAATTCGTCCAACAGGAACAAGTTAACAACTCATTGCATACACATGCAAAAAAACTATAAAATAAAACTATCCCTTTCTTAAAGGAGAAGCGGGTATGATTACCCAGGAACAAATTAATCAGGTTGTTAAAACAATTATTGCAGGCTATCACCCTAAAAAGATAATTCTCTTCGGCTCATACGCACAGGGGAATCCTTCAAGGGAAAGCGATATCGATTTGCTGGTAATCAAAGACGATAACGTGCCGAAGATACAGAGAAACCGTACCGTTAGACGTCTTTTGAAAGATTTTTCCTTGCCGGTTGATGTGATCGTTAAGTCCAGTCAGGAGTTTGAGATGTTTAAGGACATAATCGGAACGGTGGTCTATGCCGCCAACAAATATGGCCGGGTCCTTTATGGATAAAAACGAGCTTATAGACCACCTTGTAAACCAGTGGATCAAAATCGCTGATAGAGACTTGCTTACGGCAAAACAGGGGTTAGAGGCAGATAAGGTCATAACAGATACTGCATGTTTTCATTGCCAGCAAGCCGCTGAAAAATACCTGAAAGCGTTTCTCGTCAAAAAGCAGATCGAGTTCTCGAAGACTCACAATATAATGTCCCTCCTAAACTTGTGCGCAATCGCGGACAGTGCGTTCAGAGAGGAACTGTCGGAAGCCGATAAATTAACCGATTTTGCCGTTGAAATCCGCTATCCGGATGACTGGTATGAACCGTCCATTGAGGAAACAAAACAAGCATATGAAATCATGCTCAAAGTGAAAGATTTTGTCCTGCAAAAGTTGGGGATATCAGCAGAGCGGTAAAATAGAAGCTCATTCCTTGAAATCAAAAACCTTTTAGTGGTAACATTCAGCTTATGCCTGCGGACTATAAGGATACTCTTCATTTACCACAAACCGACTTCCCCATGAAGGCGAATCTCAGCCAGAGGGAGCCGGAAATGCTGAAGTTCTGGGATGATAATAAAATCTACTTCAAACTCCAGGAGAAAAACCGGGGGAACGGCAAATACATACTCCATGACGGCCCTCCATACGCCAACGGCAATATCCATATCGGCCATGCCCTCAACAAGATACTGAAGGACATAATCGTCAAACACCGCTCCCTGCAGGGGAATTATTCGCCCTATGTGCCCGGTTGGGACTGCCACGGCCTGCCCATCGAACTCCAGGTGGACAAGAACCTGGGCGATAAAAAGGAGCAGGTGGATGTACTGAAGAAGAGGCAACTCTGCCGGGAATACGCAAGCAAATTTGTGGACATACAGAGGGAAGAGTTTAAGAGGCTCGGCGTTTTCGGCGATTGGGATGGTCCCTATCTCACCATGACCTATGGCTACGAAGCCTCCATTGTCAGGGAGTTCTTCAGGTTCGTTGCAAACGGCTCGGTCTATAAGGGGAAAAAGCCCGTGCACTGGTGCCCCTCCTGTGTCACCGCCCTTGCCGAGGCGGAAGTTGAATACGCGGACAAGGAATCGCCCTCGGTTTTCGTGCGGTTCCGCGTGGAGGACGAAGACCTGGCCCGTTACCTGCCCGCGCTGCCCGGCAAAGCAACTTACATCGTCATCTGGACAACCACTCCCTGGACGCTTCCGGCAAACCTCGCCCTTGCGGTAAACCCGGAACTCACTTACGCGGCGGTGGATAACGGCGGTGAAGTCCACATCGTTGCCGAAGATAATTTACCGGGCCTCTCTGAGAAAGGCGTCGTAAAGGGCACCATCATCCTGAAAATCCCCGGCAGCGCACTGGAGGGAATGAGAGCGCGCCATCCCTTTATCGACAGGGAATCCAGAGTGATCCTCGGCGATTTCGTTATCGTGGGGGAAGGCAGCGGCATTGTGCACATAGCCCCGGGCCACGGTGAGGACGACTACAAGGCGGGGTTGCAATACGGCCTCGATATCTATGCGCCTGTGGATGACCGCGGTAAATTCACCAAAGCAGTCCCGGCCTTCGAGGGACAGTTCGTCTTCAAGGCCAACGAGAGTATCATCGAAACGCTGCAAGAGAAAAACGCTCTTCTGGGAAGAGACAAGATACGCCATTCCTATCCTCACTGCTGGCGCTGCAAAAAGCCCGTTATCTTCAGGGCGACGGCGCAGTGGTTCATCTCCATGGAGAAAAACGGCCTGCAGGACAAAAGCCTGGAAGAAATAGAAGAAACACGCTGGATACCCGCATGGGGCAAAGACAGGATCCACGGCATGGTCTCCGGCAGGCCCGACTGGTGCATCTCGCGCCAGAGGACATGGGGGGTGCCCATTACCCTTATCACCTGTGAAGATTGCGGCGCCTTTGTTAATGACGCGGCCCTGTTCGATAAGATCACCGGACTTGTTGAGCAGCATGGCGCGGACATATGGTTCACCATGAGCGTTGAGGAACTCCTGGGCCCCGGCTGCGCATGCCAAAAATGCGGTAGTGCTTCACTAAAAAAAGAGATGGACATACTGGATGTCTGGTTCGATTCCGGCGTAAGCCATGCGGCGGTACTGGAGCAGGACCCACGGCTCTCGTGGCCCGCGGACATGTACCTCGAAGGGAGCGACCAGCACAGGGGATGGTTCCAGAGTTCGCTTCTCGCCTCCGTAGGGACACGGGGGACCGCGCCGTACAGGACGGTCCTGACCCACGGGTTCACCGTGGACGGGCAGGGCAAAAAAATGTCCAAGTCCCTCGGCAATGTCATCGCCCCGCAGGAGATCATCAAGGCAAACGGCGCGGAAATCGTGCGTTTGTGGGTGGCGGCGGAAGACTACCGCGACGACATAAGGCTTTCCAGGGAGATCATCAGCCGGCTGACCGAAGCATACCGCAAGATAAGGAACACCGCCAGGTTCATCCTCGGCACCACCCATGACTTCGACGGGAAGGACTACAGCGGCAGCCTCCTTGAAATAGACAGGTGGGCCTTGTCCAGGCTCCAGGGGTTGATACAGAGGGTATCGGCCGCATACGAGAACTTCGAGTTCCACGAAGTCTTTCATTCCCTCTACAATTTCTGCATCGTGGACATGAGTTCCTTCTACCTGGACATACTGAAAGACCGCCTTTACACCTTCAAGAAAGATTCCCCTGAAAGGCGCTCCGCCCAATGGGTCATGGGCCGTATACTGATGGACATGACACGCCTTATGACGCCCATTCTTTCTTTTACCGCGGAGGAGATATGGAAGCACATCCCGGCGTCTCAGAAAGCCGGTGATGTTGAGAGCGTATTCCTCGCCGGTTTTCCGGAGGCAAGCGAACGCCTCCTGGACAGGGAACTCGAAAAAAAGTGGGAAAAGCTTATCCGTATACGGGACGAGGCGAACAAGGCGCTTGAACTCAGGCGCAGGGAGAAGTTCATAGGCAATGCCCTCGAAGCAAAACTGGTCCTCCATCTGCCGGAGGAGGAACTCTCACTGCTCAGGCAGCACCAGGACTTCCTGCCGACCCTTTTCATCGTCTCGCAGGTCGAACTCCGGCCTTCGGCAGGGAGAGTGCAAGACGCTTATGAAAGCCCCGACCTGAAGGGACTTTTTATCTCCGTGGAGAAAGCTCCCGGCAGCAAATGCGAGAGGTGCTGGAACTGGAGCCCTGACGTGGGCCGGTTCGAGGCGCATCCCCAGGTGTGCGGGAAATGCTTCCAGTCTCTTTCATGAAAAACAGGCCCCCCATATACTTCCTGCTTTCCCTGTTAGTTTTCCTCGCCGACCAGGCAAGCAAGAATTTCATCAGGGGCCATGTCGCGCCCTTTGAGACCATAGTAGTCATGCCCTTCTTCAACATCATCCATGCCGAAAACATCGGCTCGGCCTTCGGCATGTTCAAAAGCCTCGGCAATACCTTCTTTGTTATCATCGCCCTGGCCGCCATGATTGTAGTGTCAGTCCTGATTGTCAAGGACAGCCGGAACAGGCTTATCTTCTCGCTTGTGCTGGGCGGCGCAGCCGGGAACCTCATGGACCGGATACGCTTCGGCTATGTGGTGGACTTCCTCGACGTCTACGTGGGGCGGCATCACTGGCCTGCCTTTAATGTGGCTGACTCGGCCCTCACCCTGGGGATCATACTGCTCCTCTTTAGAACGCTTATGGAGCATAAGAGCACAGTGGGCCGGTAATGGAAGCGAGACGTTGTCACCCGCCCGTTAAAGAAAACTTTCCCCTCGGTGATCTTACCACCTTCAAAATCGGCGGACCGGCACGCTATTTCGCTTCTATCACTTGCGAGGAACAGCTGGCAGAGGCAATGACCTTTGCGCGGGAATCAGGGAGCGCTTTATTCGTGCTCGGAGGCGGCAGCAATATTCTTGTGAGCGATGAAGGCTTCCCCGGCCTGGTCATTCACAACAGGCTCGCGGGGTTTGCACACCGCTTCGACGGCGGATCCGTATATGTTACCGCAGGCGCCGGAGAAGACTGGGACGGCATAGTACGCCGCTGTGTGGAGGAAGGCTGGCAGGGACTCGAATGTCTTTCCGGCGTGCCGGGCACAGCGGGAGCGGCGCCTGTGCAGAACATAGGGGCCTACGGGCAAAGCGCCGGCTCAGTCATCTCGGAAGTGCGCGCCCTGGACACGCATACCGGCGAAGCTGTTTTCTTTACCGGGGAGGAATGCGGGTTCGGCTACCGCAGGAGTATCTTCAACTCCACTGCGGCGGGAAGGTATATCATCACCGCGGTGACCTTCAGGCTCGTGCCGGGCGGCGTACCTGTCAGCTCATACCATGCCCTGGAAAGACAACTCCGTGAGGCAGGGGAACTCTCGCTGTTAAAGGTGCGCGAAGCGGTGTTCGCCGTACGCAATGCCAAGGGCCTGCTTGTGCTCAACGGGTACGATATCTTCAGGAGCGCCGGTTCGTTCTTCAAAAATCCGGTCATCCAGCCGGAACTCTATGAGGAGATAAAAAAGACCGTGGCCGATGCGGGGGGCTGCGAAAACTGGGCCTGGCCGCAAACGTCGGGAGAGATCAAGGTGTCTGCCGCCTGTCTCATCCAATGCGCCGGGTTCGTGCGCGGATTGCGCCGCGGCGCGGTGGGAATATCTCCGCGCCATACTTTAATCATCATCAATCATCGGGACGCAAAGGCCGGGGAGGTCATCGCCTTTGCGCGGGAGATACGGGAAAAGGTCCTGGGAAAATTTCATATAACCATACAGCCTGAAGTGCAGTTCGTGGGCTTCAGCAATGACAGGCCCCTCTTATGAGCCCCTCCTGAATGTCCATGCACTCTACGGCCTTTATAATTTTTCTCATCACCTACGCAGGCATTGCCGTGGGAGGCATTCCGGGTCTTGCCCTGGACAGAACAGGCATCGCCCTGCTCGGCGCTATCGCCATGGTCGTGACCGGGGTGTTATCCACAACCCAGGCTGTCCAGGCGGTGGACATGCCCACCATACTGCTTCTTTACTCCCTGATGGTCATCTCTTCACAGTTCAGGCTCGGCGGCTTTTACACATGGGCCGCCCTCAGGATAGTGCCTTTAATGGACAGGCCGGCGCGGTTTCTTCTCACCCTGATGGCGGTAAGCGCCCTCCTCTCGGCCCTCCTCGCCAACGATATCGTATGTCTAGCCTTTACGCCGCTGATCACCGTATCACTCCTGCGCGCGGGTCTAAACCCCGTCCCGTTTCTCCTGGGGCTTGCGGTTTCGAGCAATATAGGCTCCGCCGCCACCATCATAGGCAATCCCCAGAACATGCTCATCGGTCAGCTCGGCAAGCTTGATTTCGGACACTTCTTTCTCTGGTGCGCTCCCCCGTCGCTTCTCTCTCTTGCCGCCTCATACCTTATCATTGTCTTCCTCTACCGGAAAAAGTTTACGGCCCTTATACCCGCGCAAGCTGACGCAGGGGAAACCTGGCCCGCTTTTGACAGGCACCAGAGCAGCAAGGGGATTGCGGCGGTGGCCGTTCTTATTATTCTCTTTTTCACCGGCATACCGCGTGAAATGAGCGCCCTGGTCATTGCGGGGCTGCTCCTTTGCAGCAGGAGGATGCAGACACGCTCCCTGCTTGGGCTCGTGGACTGGCACCTCATCACCCTGTTCTGCACCCTCTTCATTGTTATACGGGGCATGGAAGTCGCCCAGGTCTCGGAAGAGATCATGCGGCTCATTGCGTCCGCCTCTGTTGACCTGCAAAATCTGCCGGCGCTCTGCCTTGTCTCCACGGTCCTGAGCAATATGGTCAGCAATGTGCCCGCCGCCATGCTCCTGACAAAATTCCTCAATCCCGGGTCCACCCAGTGGTACGTCCTCGCTCTCTCCAGCACCTATGCAGGAAATCTCATCACTATCGGGAGCATAGCCAATCTCATCACCTTCGAACAGGCCCGTGAATACGGGGTACATATCGGCTTCAGGGAACATGCCGGGACAGGCATCCCCGTTACCGTGGCCTCCATGCTGATCCTGCTCGCCTGGCTGCCGCTCGCCTCATACCTGCTCTGAGGATAACGCCCTCTCCCTTTTTGCACACAGGTATTGGCTATCCGGTGCGCGCGTTGACATAACCACTGTATATAAGTTATATTAAAAATCAGCGGGGTGGAGCAGCCTGGTAGCTCGTCGGGCTCATAACCCGAAGGTCAGAGGTTCGAATCCTCTCCCCGCCACTAAAAAGAAAGGATTAAAAAACAAGGCTACCACGGCTTAACCGCCCTGGTAGCCTTACTGTTTTCTGAAGGGTGGCAAGACGGTAGTTCAAACCCCTCCCTCCTGTAATATCTACCCTTGCAAAATGTTATAATTATGATGATTTCGAATGGGGATTCTGAAAATCTCATGCCCCAATAAGGGGCAAGGCCTTGCAATGGTCTCTACTCTATAATAAGGGGGATATGCGATGGGGGATGAATTATACATAGACAGCGTAAGTAAAACTATTATATCCAAATTGTCCGAAGAGATAGCCGCCAATGTAGGGACCCAGATAAGTGAACTTATCAGAGGATTGCTGGTCCAGGAGATCACCGATATAATTTCCGTAAAAATCAAGACTGAAACAGAAAACTCATCCAGGCTGCATGTAAATAATTCCGTTAGTGATATCAAGAAACACCTCGATGAGAAGTTAGAAGGGCATAACCGGGCAGCAGAGTCTGAACTGAAGGCCTTTATCAGGGAAGAGCTGAGCAGTGTAAGAGATGCTCTCAAGAGCGTTGACAGTCACGAATCCCTCAAAGGGATTATAGAAAATCAATTGGCAAGTTTTACAAGCAAGTCACAAGCCTTAATCGACAATCTGAGTAAATCGGCCCTGCAAAATGCAGACAGCCCTAATAACGAACTGAAGAGATACGTTGAGGAAAGCTTCGAGAAGGAAGAAATGGTCATTTCCAGGCAGGTTTCTACGCTTAAAGATGAAGTGGACAAGTTGAGACAAGTCCTTTACAGTCATATACAGCGGCTTGAATCTGAGGCTGAGATGTATTCAAACAAGACAATAGAGCTCGAAAGAAAAATCAAGGAGCACCAGGAAATTTGGGACAGAGGCCTCCGGTATTAAAGAAGAATGCTAGACAGAAATGATATTAAAATCCAGGATTTTTTAGGTGATGTCTCTATTGTCCTGTCTCAACTTGAAGGCCTTAACATAGAGCAATTAAGCAAAAGAATAGCCGGCCTTAAAGATATCATAGCAGAATCCTCAAATTGTCAAATCAGAAGCGGTTTGATAGGCATTACCAGTTCAGGGAAGTCCTCCTTATTGAATATCCTGCTCGGCACTGAAGAAAAGATACTGAAAGAACAGGCCAAGGCAACGACAAATATGATAACCTTCTGCTCAAAGTCCGACGAGCCCCGGTTGGAAATTCATTTTGAAGACGGGAGGTCCATTGAAAAGCACGGCAAGGATGTTCTGGCTGAATCCATCTCTAAATATACTTCTGAAGACGAAAACCCTCATAACAAATACAAAGTAAACTTTATAAAACTTTCCCTGCCGACATTCCTTTTGGATAAAGACCTCGAAATAGCGGACACCCCCGGACTCGATGCTTACGGGCTGAAAGAACACGAGGATCTTACGTTGCGTGAATTCCTGCCTCAGGCCGACCTGATCATCTACGTCTCTTCCATCGGCAGCCCTATGAAGGGGGCCGACAGAAGGACCCTTAATCAGATAATGGACGCGGACCAGCAGGTCATTTTTGTGCAGACCTGCAAGGGCTCCGTAGTCAAACAGAGCAACGGTGACGGAACAACAGTATCCGTAAGCATGCAGCTTGCCGGATATAAAGAAGCTTTTCAACGGTCTATTGAACTCTATCCAAAATTAAAAGGCGCCTCTGTTGTGCAGGTCGAAACAACAATTGCCCGTGATTATTTGAAGAACAAGGATTTGACCGCGTGGCAGGAATCAGGCTTTGAAGAGTTCCTGCATGCTATTAAAACTGCAACGGGCAGGCTGCGCTCCAATCATACTTTCAAGAACTTGCGAATTACCATAGATGCGGTAAGGGCCCTGAGCGACCTGCTGAAAAGCACTGTAAAGAAAGAACATGAAAAAGAAGACCATCCGGAAGAAAAAATAAAGCACCTTAAAAAAATAAAAGACGATCTGGAGAAGATTGTCAACGATAAAAACGACGTTGTTTCCAAATGGACGGAAAAATTAAATCATTCATCTTTATTTAACAAATACAGCGCCGAGCTTTCGCGGATATTTGCTTACAGATATGATTTTAATCCCATGCACGACAAGGAATTCATTACGAAGGCGCATACTATCGGCGAGAGAATTAAGAAAATCAAGGATGATTTCCTGGATTCTTTAGACAATGCAAAAGAGAGATACAGGGAATATTTCAAGGGTGTTGACCTTGAAGTAAGAAGAAAGGACATCCAAAATATTATCCAGAGAGATTTTTCCCTCCCTAATGTGCAGAAAAAGCGTGTAGCGGACGCCTTAGGCATAGTTGAAAGTCCGACAAAACTTTCCTCCTGGAAAGGGCGGGAGGCAATAACCGATGAATATGTTGACAAGCAAAAATACATTGCCGACATCGGGCTGTCATTAAAGCTCTATTTCGAACCCTTATTGAACCATCTGGATTGGTGGGAAAAATCCGTTTATTACTCTTATGTCGAGCCCTTACAGAAAAAAATAACTACTCTTGATGATGACCTGAGACATATAGAGACGGGGCTTTCATATGATGAGGCGGACTACGGCAGATTAGCAGCTATCAGCCGTGACCTTGACGGATTGGCAGAAGATATCTCCGACTACTGCGGTGCAGACAAACTGCAGTACAAAGGCACGGCATATGCAGGCTATGCCCCCCAAACTGTTCCCGCCCCTATAAGAGCGGACAGCAGAAATTTATTCATGCAGCTCGGCGGTCGTCTGTTTGAAAACATGTTTCATTCCTGTTACCTGAACTGCCTGGCTGCCATATCGGGCAAACCCAAAAAGAACATCGTCTTTATCGGACATGATTATAGCGCCCAGATCGGTTTCTTGCGGCATCTGTTCAGGCTGAACAATGAAAGCCTAACCCCTTTGGTTGAGAGTAAGCCGCCCTTTTCCATAAACATACAGGAAAGGGATGCAGGTATCAGGAACATTAATATTGACGCTGAGCCCGGCTGTGCAGTTTCTCTCTATGTGCTGGGCAACGATATCAAATCTCTTGAGACTGCGGAAGCAAACAAATTGTGCGAGCAAGCGGACGTTATACAGTTGATGGTAGATGACCTGCATAGGGTCGGCTCCGCGCTGACCGACATAGTGGAGAGGAACCTGTTTTTTAATTTGATCGATACGCACAAAGATAAACTGCTGCTTACCTATCCCGGGGCCGCACATTTCCAGAAAGAAAGGCTGCATATAATGTTTAAAGAGGCTTTGGCTGAAGTAAATAAAATGTTCTTACACGGCGAGACACATTGGTTTATATATGAGAACTTTGAAATAAGATACAATTATTTTAACGAATATGCCTTGCGGATACAGGAAAACCTTGATGTCGACAGGTACATAAGAGAATGGAAATTCCGGGGGATCCCCCTTGATGAGCCTTTTAATGAGCATATATTGAGGGAGCAGTTTGAGCTTCTGTTGATGGAATAACTATATATCGGGGAGGACCTTCTTGAGCTTGGCCGATAATTTCTCGGCAGTAAGGGGCTTGATTATATAGCCCGTCACTCCAAGCCTGGCCGCGTTGACAATAAATTGTTTATCGGTCGACGAGGTCATAATTACGAACGGAATGCTTTTTAATTTAGCATGCCCCCTTACAAACTCCAATATTTTTTCTCCCGTAATATCCGGCAGCATCAAATCACATAAGACCAGGTCATATGTCTTGTTTTCCATCTTCTTAATTGCAGCCATCCCGGTCCCGGCTTCATCTATTTTAATGTCAGGATACAATCCCCTTATGATTGTCTTTGCAATTATTAATTGATAAGATTCATCATCCACTATTAAGATATTAATTATTCCCATATATATTTTCTCCCGTGCCGGCTAATCCATACCGGAATCCCCCCACCGTCCCTCCCCGGGGGGGGCCTCTTAAAGCACTCCTCAGCTCATCCCCTTTATGTGCGGGTGTTCAGCGCATTGGCGATGACATCGGCAAAAGACGTCAGTATACTCTCGTCCGCAGCGTCCCGGGTGTGGCCTTCTCTCACATAAATATTGATGACACCGAGAAGCCGTTCCGCGGCGATAATGGGAACGCAGTAATGCCCATGGGGGATACCGTCCTGCTGGAGCTCATGCCTCTTATCAATCTTGTCGGCGAAAACGATTTCACGCGTCGCCGCCGCCTGCCCGCAAAGACATTTCCCAAAGGCCACTGTTTTGCACGACGCATCGTCCAGGGACGCTTTCAGCCGCAACTGTTCGGACCTGTCATCCGCAAGATATATCGCGCCCCTTGTCTGAATAAAGAGCCGCGGGATGGACACAATCAACTGAAGGGCCTTCTCCAGTTTTTCCTCTAACGTGAGAGGGGCCAGAAAAACCTTGAGCATTGCCGTGAGCGCCTTCAGTTTCATCTCCATTTTGTGCTTGTAGAGGGCCATGCCTATGGTGATGACCAGGTCCCTTTGGGTAAAGGGTTTCACGATATAACCCTGGGGCTCGGTGATCTTGGCCCGGTGCAGGGTCTCGAGGTCGGTATGGGCGGTCAGGTAAATAAAGGGGATCTGGTAGAGCTTATCGATCTGCTCCGCCGCCTTGACACCGTCCATATTCCCTTCCAGGGTAATATCCATAAGCACCAGGTCGGGCATTAAATCCCCCGCCTTTTGGACAGCCTCCTCTCCGGAAGAGGCGATTTCACAGACATGGTACCCTATTTTGTTCAGTTTTGCTTCTATATCCCGTGCAGTGATGATTTCATCTTCAACCACCAGAACAGTGATCCGTCCGCTTTGCCCCATTGCAGCACCTCCGCTTTTTTTTTAAAATGTGTGTCTGTTAGAACGTAATGGTAAACTTTGTGCCTTTATTCCTGTCCACCTCTATAGTCCCGTGCAATTTTCTTTTGACCAGGTCCTGCACCAACTGCCACCCCAAAGATCGTTTTTCCTTGATAGCGGAATCCTCCGGCATACCCACGCCGTTATCGCTCACGACGAGCAGGAACTTGCCCTCCTGCGTGTGATTAAAGCCGATATGCAGTTCTCCCTTCCTATGGTCGGGGAAGGCATGCTTTATGGCATTGGAGACGAGCTCGCAGACCACCAGGCCGCAGGGAATCATCAGGTCGATATCGAGCGTATCCACCCCGATATCCAGAGTGATACGCGCTCCTTCATAGCTGCGCAGCTCATAGGACTGCAGAATATCCGCGGCGAGATCATTGAAATAGTCCCCCACGTCCAGCTTGGATATGTCCGAGGACTGGTATAGTTTCTCATGCACGAGGGCCATCGAGCGTATCCGGTTGACGCTGTCCCTGAAGATATTCATCACCTTCATGTCGTCTATCGTATTCATCTGGAGGCTCAGCAGACTCGAGATGATCTGGAGGTTGTTCTTCACCCGGTGATGGACCTCTTTCAGGAGCGTCTCCTTATCTTTAAGCGCATCCTGGAGTTCCTTCGTTTTTTTGCCCTGCAGGCCGATATGGGCAGTGGCCTCCATCAGGGTGCTATGGGCGGTGGCCGCCATTCTCTGCATGACCCGGTCGTTTATCTCCCTTTCGAGTTGTTCGTGGTAGAGCACTAAATCCTCTTCCAGGTCGCTGCGCAGCTTGAGCATTTCCTGCAGTTCTCGATTTGATTTCTCGAGTTTTATGTTCTGTTCCCTCAGCAAGTCCTCGTTCTCTTTCGCCTTTATATGGTTTTGCAGCTTCACTTCAAATTCTCTCTCCGAGAAGGGTTTGGTAATGTAGTCGCGCGCACCGGCATCAAAAGCTTTTGTCATCGACTCCCGGCTTGTATCACCGGTCAGGACTATTATGGGGATGTTGGCGGTCTCAGGTCCGCTCTTTAATGACCTGCAGGCTTCAAAGCCGTCCATGACAGGCATATTAAGATCAAGGAGTATAATATCCGGCCTGCCGGCACGCGCCTTTTCGACTGCTTCAAGCCCGTTTGCCGCGGTCTCACATATGTATCCCAACTCACCCAGCATCAGGCCCAAAGGGTTCAGGACGCTTATTTCATCGTCCGCGATAAGGATTTTATATGATTTTCCGTCTGACATGTATAACCGGCTGTTTCGGATTTCTTCCATATTCTACCATACTTGGGAACTCCTCAGTAATTATCCAAAACCTCCCTGACCTTTCTCAGCAGGTCATCCGGTGATACGGGTTTTGTGATGACCTCACAGCCCGCTTCAGTTATTCCTTTTTGCTGAAGCATATCCGCCGTATAGCCGCTCAGGAAAAGCGCCTTAATATCCTGCTTTTTTTCCTTTATGGCGACATAGGCGTCTTGCCCGTTCTTTTTCGGCATTATTACATCAAAAACAAGAAGCCCTATCTGATATTTGTTCTCCATGAACTTGTCTACGGCATCCTCTCCGTCCACTGCCTGTATTACATCATAGCCGTTGTCTTCAAGTATCCTGCTCAGAACGGTCCTCACGGCCGGATCGTCATCAGCCAGGAGTATTGTTTCCGAGCCTCCCTCCGGAGGCGGCAGTTCGCCGGGTTTTTCCACGTCAACGCCTGCTCTTGCCAGCGGAAGGTATAGTGTAAATTCAGCGCCGGGCCCCGGTCCACTGTCAACGGTTATATATCCTTTATGCTGTTTGATTATTCCATAGACAACAGCGAGTCCGAGGCCTGTGCCATGTCCCAGCTGCTTCGTGGTAAAAAAAGGTTCGAATATTTTCTTTTGCGTCTCTGCATCAATGCCGGTCCCCGTATCTCTGATTCTTATGAAGGCGTACGTCCCCGGACTCCCGAAGTTATGGCCCTTTATGAACTCCTCGTCTATTTCAGTTGTTCCGGTCTCTATGATCAGACTGCCTCCCAGCGGCATTGCATCCCGGGCGTTTGAAGCCAGATTTATCAGGATCTGGTCAATCTGGCTGCTGTCCGCAAGGACCGTCAGAAGGTCGGGGCATAGCGCCAACTCGAAGCGTATGTCCTCCGGAATAAGTCTCAGGATGAGTTTGTTGAGATTTCTTATAATGGAGTTGATATTCACCGGCTTCATATCGAGCGCCTGTTTTCTGCTGAAAGCAAGAAGCTGGTGCGTCAGAGAAGCGGCCCTGTGCGCCGCTCCGACCGCTTCTTCCAGAAGCGGCCGGACCCGATGGCCCGGCTCCAGGCTCATCAGCGCCACTTCAGTGAAGCCGATCATGACGGTAAGGATGTTATTGAAGTCATGAGCAATGCCCCCGGCAAGCTGACCGATGCCTTCCATCTTCTGAGACTGACGCAGCTGTTCCTCAAGAACCCTTTGCGCTGTAATGTCCTTTACAAGTCCGTCATAAGCAATAAGTCTGCGGTGCTCATCGAAATTCGGAACAATCGTATTTGACACCCATCTGATGCCGCCGTTCTCATGGATTATCCTATGCGTGAAGGTTTGCACATATTCACCAGAGAGGGCTTTTTCCGCGTAGTCCAGCGCCTTCCCCCGATCTTCTTCATGGATCATCTCATACCAGAGATAAGGGTCGGCGGCATAGTCTTCGGTCGTATACCCCGTAACTCCCGCACAGCCCGGACCGTGTGTCGTCTTTACCGGCCGGCCGTTTTCAACGTCAACGGTATAAATATAGTCGGTTATCGACTCAAGCAGCCTCTTGTACCTATGTTCAAGATTCCTACGCTTATCAGTCTCCATCTTATGGTTGTATAAAGCTATCGACAGGACGACCGTCAACTCTCTCTTTGTAACGGGTTTTACAATATAACCATGCGGTTCCGTTATCTTTGCCCGGTGTAACGTCTCGATGTCGGAATGGGCGGTAAGATAAACGACGGGAATATCGAATTGTTCCTTTATTTGCCTGGCGGCTTCGATACCGTCCATGTTTCCTTCCAGGATAATATCCATAAGAACGAGGCCGGGTGATAATTGTGCAACCACACGAAGCGCTTCTTCTCCCGAGGAGACAATGGCAGACACCTCATAACCCAGTCCGGTCAATTTATTCTCGATATCTCTCGCCGTGATAATCTCATCCTCGACTACCAGTACGCGCATTGCCGTCGCTTGCTGCTTGTCCTCGCCAGACATCATCATTTCTCCCTGTGCCGCAGACCCTTTTACATGATAGAGGTTATCTTTTCAACATGCACCTTTACTTCCGCTGCCACCTTTTCAAGCATCTCGGCATTCAGGCCCAGTAATACCGCGGATTCGCTCATCAATATGTTCTTTTCTATTTCTTTCTTAAGACTGAAAGCAAGTTCTCTGACAAAGATGTTTGCAAAATGCACAATAAGCAGTTCCTTTTCAGGGTTTTCAACAGCCGTAATGTCCTGATGGTTCATAGCCACCGATGAAAATAGCGGCGAAAATGACCATCTCGCCAGAAGCATTGCGCCCACCTTATTGTGAAGCTCATTCATGATACCCTCAAAGAAAGTCTGGTCTATTACCAGCATGTCCTTTGTAAGTTCGGACAATACCTGCAGCACCAGCAGTTTTCCTATGTCGTGCAGCAACCCCATCAGATAAATTTTGTCGGGCTCGGGAATATTCAGATGTTTAGCCAATAACTGACCTGTCGCTCCAACGGCAACCGAGTGGACGTACAAATCCTGAATTGTTACTTCAAACCGTCTGTCCTTCAGCGCAAACATGTTCCTGTTGGCGATAAGATTCACCAGCTGTTTGGTTTCCTTCATGCCTATCCTGCCTACGGCTTCCTCTACATTAGCGCATTCTTTTAATCCCCTGTAAGCTACCGAGTTTGACACTCCAATAAGTTTTGAGGCGATGCCTGCATCCATAGCGACTATTTCCGCCAGGTCGTGCAGATTGACATCTTCTTTTTTAATGATTTTTTCGACTTCAAAAACAACCTGCGGCATGGCCGGAATACTCACCTTCCCCTGCCCTATCAGTTCCATAACCTTCAGCGATACGGATTTCCGATCAAGAGATTTTTCCTCCGTGCTTTTCAGTGACTTTTTCGTCTCCTGGGCCTTTTCCGGCTGCTTCTTTAAAAGCTTTTCGATTTTCCTGTATAGTGTCTGTTGGTCGAAGGGTTTAATGACGTATTCCGTAACACCTGCTTTTAACGCTAAGCCTATGCTTCCGACATCCGTTCTTGCCGTTACCATTAAGAAGGGGGTCTTATTGGTTTTTCCATTTTCCCGAACATTTTTTAATAGTTGATTGCCGTCCAGGCGAGGCATGTTCCAGTCAGAGAGAATAAGGTCGTAATCATTTTTTTGGATCTTTTCCCACGCCTCAAGGCCGTTCTCCGCCGTATCAAAAGCATAACCGTAACTTTCCAGCAGGACGGTCAAAAGCTTCAGACTCTTCTCGTCATCCTCGGCGACCAGGACCTTTATTTTCTTGTTATCTTTGTTCATAGCGTTTACTCCTGTTGCAGACGGTCCCGGATACACCGGTTAATCGTTTCTATGGTCTCATCAATATCTATCGGCTTTGAGAGGAAAGCGTCAAACCCTTCAGCAAGAAATTTATCCTTATCACCCTCCATCGCATACGCGGTAAGCGCAACAACAGGTATTTTATGTGCAGCCGGTTCTGTTTTAAGCATCCTCAGGGCTTCAATCCCGTTTAAGACAGGCATCTGAATATCCATCAAAATAAGGGCCGGAGTGGTATCTATTGCCAGTTCAACAGCCTGCCTGCCATTTTCGGCCTCCGTCACCTCAAACCCAAAGGCGGAAAGAGTGACCCTCAAAAGCTTCCGGTTTATCGCATCATCGTCGACTATGAGTATTGCCGCTCCCATATTTTTCTCCCCGCTCTTCACGGCCTCACCGGTATTTCAAAGGTGAATTTGGTCCTCTTGCCGGGGTCACTCTCCACACATATCCGCCCCTGGTGAAGTTCGACCAACCTCTTGCACAGATAAAGCCCTAAGCCTGTGCCGGCTGCTTTCCTGGTGTGGTCCGTCTCAAGCTGCCGGAAGGGCTGGAAGAGTCTTCCCAGGTCTTCAGGCGCAATGCCGATACCGGTATCCTCAACAGAGATTTCGAAGAAATCCCGCAGGGGCGCCCCTTGCGGATAGTCCTCCTGAGGGGCAGACCCCGCACTTACAAGCCGCGCAGTCACCACTACAGCTCCGCCGTCAGGCGTAAACTTAACTGCATTGCTCAACAGGTTTAATAATACCTGTTTTATCTTTCTTCTGTCAGCCGCGATAATACCGACATGTTCATGTATGGCCCTCTTTAAGCTGAGACCCCGCTTTTCAGCTTCTTCCTTAAACCCGTGCAAGCTCCCATCAATTAATTCCCCCAGCGAGAACTCGCTGATTTCGATGTCCATCCTGCCGGCCTCTACCTTTGACAGATCTAAAATATCGTTTATCAGGGAGAGGAGGTGCTTTCCGCTTTCATGGATGTCGTTGAGGAACTCCTTCCGCTTGTCCGGAGCAGGGCTTCCGAGGTCCTTCATCAGCACCTCGGAAAACCCGATGATGGCGTTAAGAGGGGTCCTGAGCTCATGGGACATATTGGCCAGGAATTCCGACTTCGCCCTGTTTGCCGCGTCCGCGGTCTGCATTGCTTCCTGAAGCTCGGCGGTCCTTTTCTTTACTTTCTCCTCGAGGCCTTCAACAAGGCGCGCATTTTCGATGGCAATGGCAGCCTGGTTGGCGAATATCCGGCACATAAAACCCCTGTCGTGAGTAAAATAATCGGCGCTGCCGCTGTAAAAGGTCAGAGCGCCGATACACTTACGCGCCGACGTGACAAGAGGCACGCCGAGGATGGAAGCATAGTCCCGCTTTTTTGCCGCATCCCGCCATATCTCAAATTCCGCGTCATAGACGCTTAGCAGGCACGGTTTCAGAGTTCTTATGGCCGTCCCTGTCGGTCCCTTGCCGGTTGGAGAATCGTCCCAGGTGACCGTAATAGTTGAGAGGTAGTCATCCTCATCGCCTTCAAAGGCAACAGGCCTGACGGAGAAGTCTCCTTCAGCGATGAGCCCCAGCCACACTAATTTGAGATTAAACAATCTCAGCGCATTTCTGCAAACCTCCCTGAACAGGTTCTCCGTCGCTGTTATGCCGATTATCGAATGCGAGGCGTTACTGAGCGATAAAAGTTCCCTGCTGTGTTCTTTCAGATTTTCTTCGGCCGTCTTACGCTCCGTGATATCCCTGTTGCTGCCGCGCGTTCCAAGAAAAAGCCTGTTGTCCTCGAAAACAGGCTGGCAGACATGTTCGATCCACCGGCAGGCCCCGTCCTTCCGCACGATCCGGAACTCCAGATGCCCGGATTCCCTTTTTATGGTCGCCTCATGACGATGTCTATCCATGAGGGGCTGGTCATCTGGGTGCAAAATCCGGCGAAACAATCCGGGATCGGATTTGAAATCGTCCATATCATACCCGGTAATCCGTTTGCAGGAGGGCGATACATAAATAAAATCGCCGGCAGGCCCCAGCCAGAACTCCCAGTCATAGGTATTGTCGGCGACAATCCGGTACTTGGTCTCGGAATCCTGCAGGGAGGCAGTGCGCTCTCTTATTTTATTATCAAGCTCCTCGTTGCTCTTCAGCAGCTTTCTTTCAAGCTCCTTTTGCTCGGTGATATCGATAAAAGATACATGTATCCTGGACAAGGTATCTTCGTAATCCGGGACTATACAGAGGAAAAGCTTCAGGTGTCTGATGTTGCCCGTCGAATCCCTGATAGGTATTTCACTGCTGAAACGCGTATCCCCTTCGGCAAGAGCTATCAGTTCTTCCCTGAATACTTCCAGGGACTCTTCCGTAAAATAAGAAGGCAGATGCCTTAAGAGCTCTTCTTTCCCGGCGACTTTGAAAAAACGGAGGCTTTCCAGGTTGACATCCAATATCTTCACCAGCGAGGCGCACCGGAGGACTTCGCCGGGATGACTCTCGAAATAGTCCCTGAAGTCAGTTATGCCCGCGTGGCGCAGAGAATCGAAAAAGGCTTTGACGGCGGAGAAATCCTCTTCCCATATGGGGACCGGAGAATTCTCGAAAAGAGAACGATAACGTATATAAACGGCTATTGCATCAGGAGGGCCCTCCAGCATACAATTATCAGGTCCCCTGTTCCCCGGCACATTATCTTTCGTATTTCTCTTCTTCATTTACATTGCTCCGGCAGGGCCCATCCCTCGCAAGCTATCCAAACAGCATTTTGAATTCCACACCGTTACACCTGTCGATTTCGATCGTCCCGTGCAGTTTCCTGGTGACCAGATCATGCACCAGCTGCAAGCCCAGGGTCTTCCTGTTATTGAAATCAAACCCCTCAGGCAGGCCGAGGCCGTTGTCGCCCACTATCAGTGTGTATTTACCGGCCGCATCCTGATGAAAGGCGATCCTTATCTCGCCTTTCCTGCCGTCCGTGAAGGAATATTTCAGGGAATTGGTAACCAGCTCGCAGATGATCAGTCCGCAGGATATTACCTTATCAACATATAATTCAGCTACCGTAATATCCAATTTAAGGGCGGCCCTCTCGGAAGTCGAATCGTATGACTGCAGTATTTCAGCGGTCAGTTCCTGGATATATTCGATCATACTCAGCTTTGACATGTCCGAGGACTCATACAGTTTTTGATGAATAAGGGCCATGGACTTTATACGTATGAGACTGTTTTTGAGGGCCTCTATAGACGTCCTGTCCTCAAGGGTCTCCAACTGAAGGCTTAAGAGGCTGGAGACAATCTGGAGGTTGTTCTTTACCCTGTGGTGGACCTCTTTAAGGAGGATCTCCTTGTCCTTCAGGGACTGCGACAGTTGGGCTTTTCTTTCCTTCAGAGCGGAGATATTTTCCTGGAGGTACTGAAAAACAATGTCAACATTTCTTGACATGAGCGCTATTTCGTCGCCTCCTTCAAGAGACAGCGCCATGTCCTCATGCGCTACGCCGAATTCCCTGACCGTCTCGAGCAGGGAGAGTATAGGTTTGTGGGTTATCCTGACAATTAACAGAACAAGCACCGTCATTAAAAGTATCCCTGCCAGGCCGAGCACAATGAAAAGATATTGCAGGGCCCTGATGCGGCTGAAAGATTCCGTTAACGGTATTTTTATGCTTACGGCCCCAAGGACCGTCCCTTCCTTCACCTTATGGCATGAAAGGCAGTTTTTACCCATAAAATCCGCCTTTGCCATGTACGGATACACACCCCGTATGCTCGTGCCTTCGAGGACGATTTTCTCTTTGCCTTTTTCTATGACCTCTCTTGTAACGGCATCCGTCTGGTAATGAGCTGCGTCTCCTTTACCGAAGTCTTTATCCACCTGATCAGTCCTTACCAGTTGCACTTCGGCTATTTTTTCCATTTGTTCGTTAAATGAACTCTCCGCCTCTCTATAGTTCCCCGCTATCATCATCGAGGTCAGGGAATTCATAATCGTATCGCTGTACCCCTTAAGCGTGGATTTCTTCACTTCATCAATAACGATATTCTCAGTTCTTTCGCCGGTCACAATGACGGTAATCAAAATCAGCGCAAAAACGGAAGCAATGATCGGCGCCGATATTTTCCACTTTATCGAGATGTTCCCGATATTCACCGGCCCGCTCCGTAATTGCCCGCCCGCCGGGGCTGTTGCCGAACAATTCTCATTTACTTACCGCCTTGTCCCTTTATAATGCTCACGAAAACCTTGACGATCTCCCTGTCAAAATCACCTTTAGCAGTTTCATTCATTATCAGGGTCAAAACTTCAAAAGACGTTAAGACCGGCCTAAGCACTCTCGGCGTTATCAATTCGTCATAAGAGTCGGCTATTGCTATTATCCTGCCGAAGGGAGTTATCGCACTCCCTTTCAGTCCGAGCGGATAACCGCTGCCGGACAGCCTTTCATGATGCTGCTGCACTGCATCCAAAGAGTCCCTTGATAAGCCCTTGCCCTGCAGAGTGCTTGCGCCTTCGTTGACATGTTTTTTAAACACGCTGAATTCGTCGGGCGTCAAGGCTTCTTTTTTGTACAATATTGACGGCGGAAGGGCCCTTAGGCCGATATCATGCGTTATAGCTCCGATAGCGAGTTTTTCTATTTTTTTCTCTTCCATGCCCATAGCCACAGCCATTGCGGTAGATAACACGGCGACATTGGAAGAATGGTTATAAATATGAAAATCGCGGGCGCTGAGGGTGATCAGGTCTTTTAACCCGGCTTCTTTGCGTTTCAGCACTGCTAAAATCTGGTTCGCCGAGTCGACGACCCCATTAATATTCCGGGGGTTGTCCGGGTCCGAGTGAAAATCCCTGACGTTCATTTTAACGTTTTCTTTGATACAGGCGACCTTGGCCTGAAGCGCTGTTTTATTATCAGGCGCATTCTTAGCGCCCTTGGTCAGTCCGGAGAGATATTCGCGGTACAAGTTCATGTCGGATACTTTTATCGCAAGGTTCCCCGTGGCATTTTGGACGGCCTCGGTGACAGGGGCGGACTGGTTCGGCGCTATATTGAGGACAGGCACAAACCGTATATTATCAACGGTAAATATGCTGAAATTCACTCTATCTCCAACCCGAAATACAAGCCTGCTTACATGATGATAAAGCTCCTTGTCTTTGGAATAAGCAGCATAGTTTTCATTGCTGACGGATTTTACAAGAGGCTCTTTATTGAAAAATTCCTTGACCCGGGGCGGATCGCCCTCGACATACAGGTATATTATGCCCTTGCTTTTTAAAGAGGCTTTCAATTCCTGGTCAAATCTGGTCCACTTCGGCAAAGTGCGCGAGAAGCCGCTGCCGTCTTTGGTATAAACATCAAAAGGGATTTTCAGGCCCAAAAGAAAACTGTCGATGTTTACCGGCACTTTTGTTGTTTGGGGCAGATCATCCCATTTTTTGGCAACTCTTGGGTCAAAAACCATATCATCCATATATCAGACCCCCGTTAACCTTACCATCAAGCCTTGCTAATAAAATCGGCCCGCCGCAAAGCGAAACAAATACTCTAAAGTTCGAGCATGCTATGTCCCACCACAATCAGCACAACCCAGACGACAAAAAGGGCCTGCTGGGTATGAAGCATGCGAAGATGTCTTTGCATGCCGGGTATCACACGATAATGCATCAGGAGTCCCTCAACGGTCAGCACCACGGAGACGATAAAGCTCCCTGTAAGAAAGATGTTCTGCTCCTCCGCATAGTGCCCATGCAGGATCAGCGTCAGAAGCGCGATAAGGTTCATGGTAATATGCGCCTTCAGATACCTTTTAAAAAAAGTAAGGGTCTGCTTTGACCAGGGGGTAAACTTCCTGGCAATAATACGGGCAGGATAATAGGCGTTGGCCACAATAAAAAGCAGGGCCGACGTCAGCCCGCAAAAGTTACTGAAATGTTCCATTTCTGCCATTATATCTCCGGCCTCCCTTTGCAACGGGAGGGTTTTAAGACATTTTTTTCGTCGAAAACTTTATGGATACGTCCATGTGGTTCTCCACTTCCCTGAAGACTTTGGAGAGCTGGCGGAGGACCAGGTCGTACTCCTTGAGGTACGGCAGCTTCTGCGCCTTCTGGTCCGTGACCATATTGACCCCCCTCTCCATGTCGCGCAGTTTCTTTATCACGATCGCCTTCTCGTTGATGATATTCATCAACTCCCCTTCCAGATGGGACCTCATGGTCAGGAAGTTCTTTATATTCTTCGTTGCGGTCTTGATACCCGACTGGCAACGGTTGATCTCGGTGATAAGTTCCTCTTTCTTCGCAGCCAGCTCCTCCAGGGCCTCAGGGAACCCCTCGTTCCTGGCCCGGGAGAGCTGTATGTCGGTCCTCAGGGACGAGAGCACCATGTCCGACCCGGCCAGCTCGGCCTTCAGGGTCTCGACCTGGCCCCTGAAACTGTTGCCCTCATTCTCCAGGAGATATTTCTTGTCCCGCAGCTCCCGCACATCATGCGTCAGGTCTTTTATCTCGCGGGCCGTCATATCCTCAGCCCTGGCAGAGCCCGGTCCGGCCCCATTCTCTCTCTCTTGTTTTTTCATAATCGTCGCGCTCCTCGCAACCGCCTATTTCTTGTTGAGTCCCTTCAAAAATCCGACCCCTCCTCCGGCAAAGCCGAAAATCTTTATAATCAGCAGCGCCGGGAGCGTCACCTCCGCCACCGCTATAGCGACCACCGCGCCGATACCTAAGGCGGCGCCTACGCCAACTCCGGCAACCGTCTTGGCCGCCACCAGGCCGGTCTCATGGACCGTCCTGGAGAAAGCATCCTTCCAATCACTCTTTGTCTCAGCCTTTATGTCCGTCTTTATGTCCTCTTTCGTCTCTTCCTTTGTCTGCAGGCTTGCCGCCCCAATCAGCTTCGCTTCTTCTTGTGCCGGCTGTACCGGCTCCGCCACAAGGACAGCTTCCTTCTCCAGACCGACTTCCTTCTGATCGCCATTACCGTTCATCGCTTATGCCCTCCTATAGATTCAGCTTCGTGATAACTGTATGTTCTTCTCTTGCGTAAATTTGGTGTTCTGGGCCCGGAGATTCTCGAGCTTCTCCAGGTTGCTCAGCTTCTCGCCCTCGAGCACGGTGATCTCCCTGGCATACGAGGTGAGCTTTTCCACCGCCGCGTTCAGCTTGATATCGAGATAGCTGATGTCCCTTACCAGGTCCGCCTTTTCGTTTTCGAGGTCTGTTGTCCTCTCTCTGAGCCCCTGCGTTTCGCCTTTCGTCTTTTCGACCAGGAGCTTCATGCTGCGTATGGAGGCCTGCGCCTCGTTCCGCTCCTCGACCAGGTTGGCAATCTCCGCCTGCAACTCCCGCTTTGAAGGGAGCTCTTCCATAAGCCGTGCAATCGTCCCCCGGAGCTCTTCCCTCTCGGCCTTAAGCCTGGCGATCACATCCTTCGAGGCCTTTATGTCCTTTTCGAGCGCCGCGTTGATGGAAAGGACGCTGTTGAGCTGCAGGTCCATGTTCTGCATGCTCGCAAAAAGGTCTTTTATCGTCTTGCCTATATCCTGGGTGCCTGTCTCGTTCTTAAGATGCTCGAGCACCTTTATTTCGGGCATGTCCCTGACGACCAGATCGCCGGCCGCGACAAAGGCGCAGTCCTCCGAAGGGTCCCGGCCCGTTTCCTCCTCCCGCCGCTCCGCGTGGTCCGGCGCTTCCGGCGCATTACCGCTCACGTGTCCGTCGTCCTGTTCCATGGCTACTCCTTTGTATAATATTTAATCTTCAAACCTTTCTCGATGCCCTTCATGGAATCATAAAGCTCGTTAAAGGCCTTCGAGGCCCAGGAGAACTTCTCATCAAGTGAGTCGAGTTCCCTGAACTCGTCGCCGGCCTCTCTCTCGGTCATCCCGATCTTCTCCTTCAGCGACTCTATCTCACCCTTGATAAAGTCTATCTTCAGGATGGTATTGCCCAGGTTGGATATATTGTCGCCGCATTCATTGGACATCTCGTTATAGGAGGCGATGATCCTGCCCTTCTCCGTTTCGATCAGGCTTATCTCGGACATGTAGTTGCTCTCCTCGGTCACGAACCGCACGAGGCTCTTCTTAAGGTCGTGCAGGGTGGAGGAGAGGTCCCTGTTCGTCTTGTTCTTCTGGAGCAGCTGGAGTTCCATCTCCTTTATCTGCTTCAGGACCTCGTAGTTGCCGTTTTCCAGACAATCGATGTCCTTGCGGAGCGCCTCCTTCTCGGCCAGGAGGGCCTCCCGGTAATTCTTCAACTCTTCCGCGCTCTTCACCATGCCGTCCCTCGTCCCAAGCCTACTGCTTCTTCATGATCATATCTATCAGTTCGGCTTTTGTAAAGCTTTCGTCGCACTCGATGTCCCGGCTCCTGCAAAGGGCGATAAGGTCGCTCTTGAGCCTCCTTCTCAACTCGTCTTCCTTCAGCGCGGCAGATTCGTTTTCATCACCAGAGGTGGTATCTTCCGTATCCGCGGGCTCTGCAACCGCCTCCTCCTCCGCCTGCGCTTCGGTCTCTTCCGGCGCTGTCTCGACCAGGTAGCTTTCCGTCACAGGCACAGGCGCAGGCGCGGCGGCAGACGCCTTAGCCCCGGATTTAGCTTTCACCGACACTTCCTTTGCGGGAGCAGCCGACGGTGTTATCAGTTCGTCTATCTTGCCTATCCTCTCGGTCTGCCACCACTCTTTCAGCGCGTTCACCGCAGCGGTCAGCCCTCTGCCCTGCAGGTCGGCATTGAAGGAGATATCTTCTCCGGTAATGGTCCTTAGAGCTTCAAGGGACTTGCGCCGTATATCGAGGCTCTCATCCGCAAGACTCCGCATCAGCGGGAGCACCGAAGAGCTGTCCTTTATGTTGGCAAGGGCCGTTACCGCGGACTTCCTGACCGACTCATCCTTGTCCTGGAGGGTCTGTATGAGCCCCGGCACGGAATCCGCTATGTCCTTCCAGCCCAGGAAGGTCGCCGCAGTCCGGCGGACTTCAGCATGTTCATCGTTCAGCGCATCGATGAGATACGACGCTATCTCCTCATCCGCGCCCATCTTGTAGAGGCCCCGCAGGCTGCTGATCCGGGCCCGGTGGTTGGGGCTCTTCACCGCCTCCTTGCAGAGGGAAAGGGTACGGGCATCGCCGATATTGGTCAGGGAGTTGATTATCTCGGCGGTCAGATATACATTATCGAACTTCACCGCTTCGAGGAGGACCTCCACCGTGGCCTTGATCCCCATCTTCCCGAGCTCCGCCGCCGCCAGTATCCTCACCTCCATCTCCTCGTCGAGGAGATCGCTGGCTATCTTCTTGAAAATCTCCCTCTGGCTGTCGGAATCAAACTCGCCATGCTTCACAGCCTTGTCGATAGCGGCCCGGACCGCAGCAGCGGCCTGCTCGTCCGACACCCTGACCTTCTTCTTTGCCGGCTTCGCCTTCTCCTTCTTTGCTTCCTCCCGGCGGAGCGCTTCAAGCTCGTCCATTTCGGTAACGCGGGACTGCAATCTATGTATCTCCTGCTCGTACTCCCGCACCTTGCCGATCAGTTCGGTCACCTTTTCGGACTCGATCTTCTCGGCGGAGGAACCCTCCTTGCCGATCTCGTAATAGAGCTTCTTTATCTTTTCCTCATACTCGCTGACCTTGGTCCTGAGCTCCTGCTTCTCGTTCGAGCCGAAGAGTTTTCCAAAACTCCCGGTCAGCAGGTCCAGCGCCTTGCCGAAGACCTCGGGCGTCACCGAACCTACCGCTCCCGCTGCCTTACCCGCGGCCCCGGCAGTCACTCCTACAGCGTCCGAAGCGAGATCATAGGTCTTTACCAGCAGCCTGCCGCCGGTATTCATAACTTTCGCGATCCCTCCCAGAACTCCCGTTGCTCCATGCTCTTGCTGTGCTTCCTGTACCATGGCTTATCCTCCTTGTAATTGTATGACACCGAATATCAACCGGACTGCCACAAGCAGCAACAGCACGGATATAACCTTTTTAATCACATCCGGCGATACGAGCAGCGAGATTCTCGCGCCGTAGTAGGCCCCGAGTATGACGCCGACGCCCAGAAAGATCGCGTAATCGAAATCTATCGCCTTCAGACCGGTAAAAATTAATATCCCGAAAAAGCTCGTTATGGTGATGATGAAGTGAGAGGTCGCAGCCGCGATATGGATCGGGATGCCGATGAAGTTCATCATGGGCACATGGATGAGTCCGCCGCCGATCCCGAAGAGTCCCGAGGTGATGCCGACCAGGAAACTGCCCCCGTAGCCGATGGACAGATCGGGAGAGTAAGTATGAACATCGCCTATGGAATCACGTATAACCCGCGTCCGGGGTTCGCTCTCCGCGTTTGCGCAGACAAACTTGAGGTCGCTCAGAAAGAGCAGGCTGTAAGAGAGGCCCATCAGCACCGCGGCAAGGAGAAGTGAAAATACGACCGAATTGAAAAACTGGGCGGTAAAGGAGCCCATGAAAACCCCGGGTATGGCAAAGACCGCGAACTTGATCCCCAGTTCATAATCGATCTTCTCCTGGTGAATATACGAGAAGGTGCCCGAAAGGGCGTTCAGAAAAACCGCCACGGTGGAGGTGCCGATGGCATGCAGCGGCGAGAAGCCGTAGAAAATGAGCAGAATGGGCACATGAAGAAACCCGCCGCCGGCCCCCACCAGCGTACCGACCGCGCCGATGGCCACGCCGGTGATGATCACGATGAGGGCGTCCACGGAGCCCACAATAGGGTCGTGGGGCGCCGCCGGTATGGAATGCGCACAACCGCTGCAAAGAGCAAGCAGCAGTAGCGCCGCCGCCAGGACAATTAAACGTGCTGTCGCAGGCCTTGTTACCCCTGAAGAATTCCGGCCCATGTTCATGGTATCGCAGTTTCTCCCTTGCAGGCCCGGGCCACCGGTTCAAAAGCCCGCCTGTATTCATCAAAGAGCGTGCGCAATTTCTTGTTGACCGCAAGCAGCGCGTCGTTTGTGGGTTTGAGGGCCTCGACAAAGGCCCTGTCCGTCTCAATGGTCATCTGGACCCGCTCAGCCGTCTTCCTGACGCGCTCCAGCTCCGCTGTCTGTGCTGAAAGCCCGGAGGCCAGCTGCTCGAGCTGGGCACGGGAACTGTCCCTGAAAGCCTGCTCGCTCCTGAGCGCTTCTTCCCCGGATGCCAGATCAGCCTTAAGCCGGCCGGCCGTATCCTCACCCGAGGCGACCTCAGCGGCAAGGAGGCCCTGCCGCTCCTTCAGCCCGGCCACCTCACGGCGCGTCCAGGCCGCGAGTTCAGCCACCAATCCGCGCATTTCCTCCCGCAGGCCGGCCAGAAGACCGCCGCTCTTTATCGCCTCGAAACCGGCGATTGCGCTCCGTTGCTCGGGGCTCGCCTCCTCCACGATCCTGTATAAATCGTCCACCTTCCGGGCGGACTGCAGACAGGCCACAACCAATGAGAGGCCGCCGTCCGGCGCCGAGAGGTCCCCTTTGTCGCGTACGCGGTCCGCCAAGGCCCCGCTCTCCCCGCGGAGCAACTCGAGGTAGCCCGTAAGGTCGAAGGCCGCTAAACGGCCAATGAGCTTTTCCTGTCCGGTACGGAGCGAGGCAAGCCTGTCCTTAAGCTCCTGGGCCGCACTCTCAGAGGCGCGTCTCTTATGCCCAAGCTCCCCTTTAAGCGCCAGCTTCCCATCAAGGACGGACCGGGCCCGGTCGAATTTCTCCTTAAGGGCGGCAACACTGCCGCGCAGGGCTGCTGCCTCCGCGGTCTTCCGCTCAAGCAGGGCCGCCTTCCTCTGCAGCTCCCGCAGCCTGTCCCGCTCTTTTTTCAAGGCCTCCCGTTCCGCTTCCAGTGCGGCAGAGGCTTCGCGGGCTTCGCGGGCACGCTCTTCCGCCTCCCTCAATTCGGGGTCGAGTTCCGCAATCTTCTTTTGCGCCCTGCCGAGCAGTTCCCTTGTGTAGTCGCACTCTTCCCGCTGCCTGCGGACCTGCGCCTCAAGGGAGACCTTCTGCTTTTTCATGACCAGGTTCGTCGCCGCCGTGTTGATCAGCTTGAGCATATCGCCCGTGGAATAGGTCGCCTGTTCTTCTTTCATAACATCTTCTCCGTCATATCCTTCAGCGCAGTCATCTTCTTGGCGGCTGTCCGTATTTTATCCGGGAGTTCCGCTTTCTCCACGAGCAGGGAGCTGAATTCCGCAACGGCGGACTCTCTCTTGCTGCTCATCTCATTACCCTTTGCCGCCTCTTCCGCGTAAACCGCGGCGCTCTTGCGTAAGCCCTGTATCTCTTGTTCGAGGCCGGCCGCCTTCTTCCTGTCTTCACCGGTGAGGGCCCTGAGTTTTTCAAGGGCCGCCGTGTTGGCCTCCAACGCGCTCCGGAGGGTCTCTTTTTCGGTCTTCAGGGAAGCGGCACGCTGGACCTTCTCCTCAACTTCCTGCAGCAGCGAGAGTTTCGCGATCAGAAGCTGCAGCAACTCCCGCGCCTCTCCGCCCCGCTCGCCATACTCCTGCTCAAGCCGTCCCGCAATGTCACGGACGGCGGCAAGGGCCTGCCGGTCTCCCCTCTTCAGCCCTTCACCGAGGGCGGCGACATCAGCGGCATACGTTGTCTCCGCCGCTTTGGCCTTGTCCTTGAGCAACGCTCCTTCGAGCCGCTCAAAGCCCGCGACCTTCGCGGTGATAAGCTGCGCCTGGGCCTGCCGTTCAGCTACGACGGCTGCCGTCTCCCTGAGCGCATTTTCGCTCTCGGCAATGCTCCGCTCGCAGGCCGCAGTCTCCCGCCCGGCGCCCGAGAGCTCCCCGGTCAGGTCCGTCTGCCTGCCGGTCAGTTCCTCGAGCTGCGCGGCAATACGGTCAAAATCCTCTTCAAGCCGGGAGGTGTCGGTTTCAAAATGGAAAGAGCCGCACTCCTGCCGGAGATGCGACAGTTCGTCCCGCAGCAGCGTGGTACTATCGTCAAGCATGGCCCGCTCCGCACGGAGGGCCTTAAGCCTCCCCTTTTTGTCGCCGAATTCGAGCTGGGCAGTCAGCCGGTCCAGCTCCGCGGTCATCGTCTCCTTCTCGTGTGCGAGGGCCTCGCTCGCACCGCGCAGCTCTTGCACTTGCAGAGCAGCCTGGTCATCATAGTGCGCGAGGGGGGCAAAGGGCGTGCTCTCCTCCCACCTCTCCTGTTTTGCGTGGCGCTGTCCCTTATTATCCTCCATTATTCACCTACGGTAAACTTCTGCCAGAGCTCCTGCAGTTTCATGACCTCTCCCTTAGCCTCGTCGCGCTCCTTGAAGGCCTGCTCGGTGTCGCGCTTCATCCGTTCGAGCTTCTCGTTCAGACCGGCGATGGTCTCCCTGAGCTTGCCGATATCGCCGAGCTGCTCTTTTAATTTCCCGTTCTCCTTGCGGAGCACGATGAGCTCTTCGTCCCGGCGGCGCAGTTCCTGCTGAAAGTTGCCCAGTATGTCCTCCGCCGTATGCTGAGCCTCTTTGACCAGCGCGGCGGCGGGTCCGCTCTTTGCCGCCAGGAACTCTTGCATGTCGCTTACAGCCATGTTGATCTTCTCGATAAAGGCATCTTTTTCATTCATATCCATAGTTCTCATCCTGTCATGAATTTCCCCGGTTATCATATTTACTCATGCCTCGGCTGAACGTCCGGCGCTGCTGCCTTGCCCGGGTCGGGCAGGGGTTGCTGCCGGGTCTCCGGGGCCGGCGGCCTCATCACGTCGGGCAACGGTTTTTGCTGTACGTTCGGGGCCGCCACATTGCTCGCCTCAAAAATGGGGAGCGGTTTGAAGCGAAATAGCAGCGTATTAAAGATAACGGCCGGAAAGAGCTTTAGCCGTGAGTTGTGGTAGTTCGAGATCTCGTTGTACTTAATACGGCTCTCGGCAAGCTTCGTCTCCGTATCGCTCAGTTCTTTCATGAGCGTGGTATAGGCCTCCGAGGCTTTCAGCGCGGGGTAGGCTTCCGCAACCGCCTGGAATTTGGAGAGCACCGAGCGGTCCTGGATGCCGATCTTCTGCATGGACTGCTCCAGGGACTTCATGCCGGCCACCGCACCGCGCACCTCCGCGATATGGCCGAAGATGTTCTTCTCGTAAACCAGGTAACTGCCGGCGCTCGCCACAAGATTGGGGATAAGATCACCGCGCCTCTGGAGCTGGGCCTCCACATTGGCCTTTTCCTGATAGGCGCGGTAGACATTCATCGTAAAGAAATTGTAGTAATAAACCGCTGCCGAGACAACCGCAAGGCAGAACGCCACGATGGCCACACGGATGGCGGTAGAGTGCCTGATCCAGAGCCGGTCTTTCAACACCATGAAAAAGCGCTGACGGCGCATGCTGAGGTCCTGCACATCCTCGATCAGGTCGAGTTCCGTGGCATAAACCTTTTTGAGAATTTTATTCAAGCCGTTGTCTTCAGCCATACTGCTTCAGTCCTTCTATCCCTTTATGGTGATATACATGGGTTTACCCGCACGGATGACATCCAGCAGGATGCCGTCCTTCACATTGACCTTCCTGGCGAGCTTGATAAAAGAGACCATATCCGGCACATTATGGTTGTTCATCGCCTTTATAACATCGCCCCGCAAAACTCCCGCAGCCCCCAGTATGCCTCCTGATTCGGCCACATAGACCCCTGAGTTCACATATGCCCGGATAGCAGGCAGCAGCGGCGTTATCTCGGCCCCCAACCACTCAAATTCAGCCGGTTGCTTGACCACTAAAGGCGCCTGCTCAACCTTTACCTTCACTTTTACCTTTATCTTCACCGTTTTTCTCACGCCGCCGCTCATCACGGTCAGTTCAGCCGACACGCCCGCTTTTTTGCCGGACAGGATATTCTGGAACTCCACAATATCCTGCAGCCTGCGGCCATCAAGCCTGAGGATAACATCACCCCTCTGTAAGCCGGCCATCTCAGCCGGGGAACCGGGCATTACCCCGTCAACCAATACACCGCCCGCATGCGCCAGGTTAAACTGCTTGGCAATGAGAGCATCCACATCCAGCAGACTGGCGCCGAGATAGGGTTCCGTTACCGGCCCCGCCACAGGCGTCACGGCGTTGCGCTGAAAACCGGGGGCATTACCATTGCCCTGGCCCATCCCCCTGGCTACGCCCTGAGGGTTTCCGGGGCCCATGACAAAGCCTCTGCCGTTTTGTGCCGCCGGGGTACAGAGCTGCGGATGGCAATCCACGCATTTGCCGCGGTACTGATGAGGCGGGGTCAAGATCTGCCCGTTGGGCAGTTTATAGGAATTCCCTGTCTGCCTGCCTGTTCTGGACCAGGCCGCAAGCTGGCCGCCTGCTACCTGGGGAGGCTCGCCCCCGAAATCCACCACACCGCCGACCAGCGTGGCAGCCTGATTGACCGGTATAGCAAACCCGATGCCGCTAAAGGCCCCGGTGGGGGAGTAAATGGCGGCATTGATGGCGACAACTTCGCCGCGGGCATTCACCAGCGGCCCGCCGCTGTTGCCCCTGTTGATGGGTGTATCGGTCTGCAGCATACCCTCAAAGACCCGGCCGCCGATGGTCACGGTCCTGTTGCGGCTGCTGATGATGCCGGTGGTTATGGTCTGGTCAAACCCGAAAGGGCTTCCCATGGCCAGGACCACGTCCCCGGTCCGTACAGCATCCGAATCTCCCAACACGGCATGGGGGAAAGGACCGTCCCCGAGTAAGCGCAGGAGCGCAAGGTCCGTTGTTTTATCGATATTGACCAGCTTCAGGGAGTAATCATTTGCGCCGCCCGGGCCGTAAACAGTCGCCTTCATAGCCGCGGCGCCTTCAACCACATGATAACTCGTCAGCACATACCCCTTGTCGGCAATGATAACTCCGGAGCCGACCCTCGTATAATTGGTGACCGGCGCCCCGGCCACCTGGTTAATGCCTGCGCCCGGCATTTCAGGCTGTTCCAAGCCTGAGGGCGCGGTGACCGCGACATCGATGCTTACCAATGCAGGCCGCACAAACTCAATGATCGTATGATAGCTGTCCTGCATGTTATTGACCGCCGGCAGGTTTGCCGCACTGTAAAAGCCGGCGCCGTATTGGCCCTTGTCATGCAGCGCCTTGCCAACGTCGCTCCGGCCAAAGAGCTGGGCCACGAGGCCCCCGTCCTGGTAACTCTCAAACATCACCCAGCCCAAGGTAAGCATCGCCAGGAGAAAGAGTGTAAGTATCCATGGCTTGAAACTCTTGGGACAACTCGCCTGTTGGGGCGCTCCCGGACTGCCGACTGATTTTCTGGAACCGCTTATTTCATCCATATCGAACTCCCGCCTTAATCGAAATTATTGCTTGTCTTCCATAACATCGGCTGCCGCCTTCTTGTTGTTCTTCGTCAGCTTGGCCCTGAGACCGGTCTTCTTGATACCGGCCATCAAGGCGATGAAGCCTCCGAACAGCAGGACAACGGGCAGTATCGCCAGAAAAATATCCACCACATACCACCAGTAGGATACCATACCCCACAATCCTATACACATTGCTATAAGTCCGAATACTATGCTCGACATGTCAGCTTGCCTCCTATATAATTTTTTCCTAAAACCACGTAGCCTTAAAAACGCTTCTCTTCCTTTTCGAGCGCCTTCTTGAAATATTTTACCGCCTCGTCACGCTGCCCTTTGCTCTCGTAGGCCAGGCCGATGCTCTGATAGGCCTTGATGAAGTCGGGATTCAGGGCTATCACCTTCTTGTACGCCTCTATCGCCTTATCGTGGTCGGACATGCTGTCATGCACCAGGCCCATCTTGTACCAGGCCTCGGCATATCCGGGGTTAAGCTTTATCGCCTCTTTAAAGGCCTTCAGGGCCTCGCTGTTTTTGTCCTCCATGAAATAGGCGGACCCGAGATTAAAGAAGAGCTGCGGCGAGGTGCGGTCAAGGGTCTTCGCCTTTTCCAGGAGTTCTATGGCATCACCCAGCAGACCGACCTTCATGTAGAGCTTCCCGAGCTCCGCGCACGCCGTTACATTAGCGGGATCGATGTCGATTATCTTCCGGTAGGCCCGAATGGCCCCTTCGTAGTCCCCATTGTCCCTGAGCTTGTTCCCGGAGGCCTGGTAGACCTCCTTTGCATCCTCGGGGTTGAGCTGGAGAAAATTGTTATATCCGTCCGTCAGCTTGTCGAGCATTTTTTTGCTGTTCACTGCGACGGTCCTTAAAAGCACCTTTGCGTCGGTCAAATCCAGATTAAACGGCATCTCTTACATCCTCCTTGATATATTATCTATAATCCTATCTGAACATCTTTACTTTCTGCAACGGTATGGCGCGTACGAAGATGTTGTCAACACCCTCGATCTGCTGTGCCACGACCGCTTTCAGCCGCTGGGCGATCTCATGGCTTTCGAGCACGGTCTTTGACTGCAGCACCTCTATATCGATGGCAATCTGGCTCTTCTGTCCCATGCGCCGTGAGCGTATGCCCCTGACGCCCTGCACCCCGCTCACACCCAGGGCGAGCTTCCTGATCTGCTCGATGGTTTCGGGGTCGAGGGAGACATCGATGAGGCCATGCACCCCGCTAAGGAACATCTCCGAGCCGATACGGAAGATGAAGACCGCCACGACAATGGCCGCTACGTTGTCGGCGCTGCTGAAGCCCAGCTTGGTGCCGATCAGTCCGAGGAGCACCGCCACCGAGGTGAGACTGTCGGCCTTGCTTTCGGCCGCGTCGGCAAGCATGGCGGGGCTGTTCAACTGCGTTCCCGCGCAGTTGTTGGAGGAGTACATCACATAACTGAAGACGAGGGAGAGCAGTGTTGCGAAGATAGCGCCGTTGTCGGGCAACTTGGTAACACCGCTCTTGATGCTCTCCAGGGCGTCGATCAGGACCGTCACCGCGCAGATGAAGATAAAGAAGCTCGCGATGATGGTGCTGATGTACTCCACCTTGCCGTAGCCGAAGGGCCGCTTTTGATCCTTCGGCTTGTCCGCGTACTTCAGCGCAACAAGAACAAAGACCGAGGAGATGGCATCCGCGATGGAATGCAGGGAGTCCGCTATAAGACCCTTGCTGCCGGCCAGCACCCCGACGATGAATTTAAAGACAGCCATCGAGATGTTGCCCACCACGCTCCAGCGTGGGGAGAGCTTGCCGCATCTCCGGCATTCGGCATATTTCATCGCAGACCACTCCTCTTTATGATACCTGTCCCCCCGCTGTCGAGCTCCGGCAGCAGCCGGGCCGCCGGCGAGGCGGTGAAGATCGCGTACTTTCTAAACCCGTAGAGCCGGGCGACCAGGTTGTAGGGAAACTCGTCCAGGAACCTGCGGTACTCGCAGACCGACCAGTTATAATGCATCCGCGCCTTCAGCACGCCGTTTTCGTTCTCCCTGAACGTCTCCATAAGATATATATAAGGCCCCTTTGCCTTAAGATTAGGCGATTTCATGACCAATAGGTCCAAAGCCCCCGCCAGCCGCTCGATCTCTCCGCTCAAAGCCAAGATGCGCGCCGCGTTCGTCCCTGTTTTGACCTCCCGCGCAAGGTCCATGAGATGGTGCATCAGCTCTCCTTCCATCTCCACATAGGCGGTTGTCGCAGCGAGAGCGTTGCGGTTGAGGTCCGCCCGCTTCTGCATCGCTATATCTAGGGCGCCGTGCGATATGTGCAGAAAGTGCTCCTCGTCTATCATTTTGTTGAAGACAAGCTTCGAGATGAGTGACAAGACGACGGTCACTATAACCACCGCATAAAGCGTCTTGGACGTCCTTCTTTTCATCATCGCGGATCATGCTTCCCCTGGCCCGTCAGCGGTCGCCAGCCCCGGTTGCAGTTCGTCTTCGGGCAGGGGAGAGCCGTCGGACCAGACATTGAAATATTTCCTTGCCTGGTTGCCGACCGTCATGGTCGAGACTATATTTATCGAAGCGCCCAGGGGAATGCCGAGCAAAGGGATAAACTTGTAAGTGCTCCTCAGCAGCCGCGGTATCAGCCTCTCGGCCACCTCAGAGCCTGCCTTGGTCAGGCCGGTCCTCAGATAGCCTTCGGCCATCTCGTCGATGGCGCGCCTCATGGCCCCCGCAGCCACCACCTTCAGCGCCTCGGCGGAGCCTGAAAAGCCGAGGAGCGCAAGAGTGACCGCCTTCAGCTCCTCCTCGTCCATATCGACCTCATAGGCCACCGACACGGCATAGCAAAGCTCCATCTGGGTCCTCAGCAGATAATAAAGGTCCAAGGCGCTGCCCACGAGCACCGTGCCGGCGATGCCGACCACGGGCAGCGTCGCCGGCACGCTCGTAAGCCCGCCCATGCCCGCCGTCTTGAACGCGGCCCGCTTGATGAGCTTGCTGCTCACCTTGTAGGCCCGGTACCTTTTGGGCTGTTCGCTTCCCTGCTCCAGATCATACCCGGCCAGCAGCTTCCGCACCTCCTGCCTGATGGAGGGCAGGGACGTTCCCGAGACGGTGAGCAGGTTGTCGAACCAGCTTAAATCTTTCATGGCATATTCTCCATCACGGCATATGCGGCTCTATGGCGATATGCACGCCGCCTATATTGCGCATCCGCTTCATAAGCGTCTCTTCCACCTGCCGGCTTATCCGGTAGCCGCTGTCGAGGGGCTGCCGGTGATCTATCTTTATGACCATGTCCACCCAGATATTCTGCCCCACTTTCCGGGCCTGCAGGGAGGCGACCTTCCGTACTCCGGGAATGAGCAGGGCCGTAGACTCTATCTGTTTCATAACACCGCCCTCGATGGAGGAGTCCAGAAGGCTGCGCACGGCGTCCTTCATCATGGAGAAGCAGAGGAAGATGAGGTCCACCGTCTCTATGACCGCAACGAGGGGATCTACGATGGACCAGCCGACGGTCGTCAGCAGGACCGCCACCGCGACAAACCCCGAAGAGACTGCATCGGAATGATTGTGCTTCGCGTTGGCGAGCATGGCCGGGCTCTTCATCCTCTCGCCGACGCAATGCAGGTAGCCCGAAAGCTTGTAGTTCGCGATGACGGAAATCACCGCGGCCCAGAAGGCGATGAATTTCGGATGGGGCTGCGCCACGCCCGTGAAGGCCATCCAGACGTCCTTCACCGAATGGAGGAAGAGGAAAAAGGTGCCGATGATTATCAGCAGGCTGATGAGGAATACGGCCACAAACTCTATCTTGCCGTGACCGTAGGGATGGTTTTCGTCGGCCGGCTTCCCTGATATTCTTATGCCGACCAGGACCACCAGCGCCGTTAAGAAATCCTTGAACGAATAAAGGGCGTCGCCGATGACCGCCTTGCTGCCGCTCAGAACACCGACGATCAGCTTGAATATGGCAAGCGCCAGGTTCGAGACTACCGCGATCCAGCCGGCCCTCTTTTCGCAGGTCAGGCACTGCGCGTAGGCTATATGATCTTGTGGCAGCTTGTGCATGTTCCCCTATTACCATGAATAGGCTTTGCCCCCCACTTGATGGCCGGCGCCTGTACGGCGAGGACATCGCCGCCGTCCTTGGCGAGTTGCCCGGTATTCTTCACTGTTTTGGAAATGGCGTGGCACTTCTCACACGGTCCGTAATAGCCGTGAGGAGAGGGATCGGTGGCATTGATCATGGGGGCGGCCTCCATCTGGGCCATGCCGAGTTCTTCAGCCCCCCGCACCTCGATCTTCCTGTATGACCCTCTCCGGTAGACCGTCACAGTCACCTGTCTGGACATGGCGATGGGCCGGGTAGCGTCTTTGAAGGCATGCAGGTCCGCCGTCTCCCTGTTGTTGATGGCGCTGATTACATCTCCCGCGATAAGCCCGCTGCTTGCCGCAAGTAAAGTGACCTCATCCACCAGCACGCCCTTGATATTTAAAGGGATGCCGTTGGCAGTGGCAAGGGCCGGAGTCAGGGGCCCCACTTCAAGTCCGATCCAATGCCCCTCCTGCAGCACCTTCTCCATAACGTTGGAGACCGAGGGGGCCTGGGCAGGGGCGGCCGCGAACATGCCGGTGTTTCCCGGGGGGGCCGGATCAGGAAAAGGCTCCGCATTATTTCCGGGGGTTTGAGGTTCCGCCTGATTGTCCATCGGCGTATTCTGCAAAGCGCCCTGGAAATTGGGACCGTATGTGTCGGCGCCGGGCTGCGGCGTAACAGGTAATGCCGGGGGCCGGCTGTTTAGGTCCTTGTTGGGGAAGAGCCAGGCCACCAGGCGCGGATAGGTCGCATTCTGGCGGACGTTCCTCTTCAGAACGTCTTCCTCCTCGTTGCCGCCGCCCCGGGGATTAAAGACGATAAAATAGCCGGCAACGCCCAGAATAACAATGATAATAAGATAATTTGATAATTTCCAGAAACTATTCAAAGCTTTTCTCCATGTACCGTACTGCCAGTATTTTCAGAATCAACTGCCCCGCCGCAAACAGCGGAAAATAAAACCATAAGTGCTTGAAAAACAAGTAAAATATCTACCC
>Ga0315281_10000200_pt1 | contig 78013 bp, 75 predicted proteins | sample YL17G07_0_MG_FD_204540 | JGI IMG/M metagenome (GOLD analysis project Ga0315281, IMG submission 204540) | Sediment microbial communities from Yellowstone Lake, YNP, Wyoming, USA - YL17G07_0 | ecosystem: Environmental > Aquatic > Freshwater > Lake > Sediment | place: USA: Wyoming | collected... | reverse complement strand
TCCCAGGTAACTCCGTAGTCATTGATGGATATCAGATTGAGACCTAAATAGAGTAGCATTATTAGAAGTCCTAGTAAGGTAGTAGAGTGTTTCCTCAGCTGCTTCATTGATGAAAAATAAGACTCAAAACTGTTTTTGAATAATCTATAAACATGGGAAGAAATTTTGATTTGCTTTCCCCCGCAGTTCTATTTTTATAAAAAACCGGTATTTCTTTAATTTTAAAATTCTTCTGCTTAACATAAAATAGCAGACGGATAAAATACTCTCCATAACCAAAAAATATTTTATTGTAATTCAATTTTTCCAGTTTATTTTTTTTCATTAAAAAGAATCCGCTGAGATTATCATTTATTGAGAGAGCCAAAATTTTTCTGGTAATCAAGTTATATAATAAACTAATAATATATCTGAGTCTATTTTCCATTCCTCCACCTTTAATATATCTTGAACCAACAATTAAATCCGACCTATCTATAAGTTTTATCATTTTGGGAATATCTTTTGGATGGTGATTAAAGTCGGTATCCATAACTAAGATGCAGCTACCCCTTGATTTTTCTATTCCAAAACGTATCGCTTTTGCCAAACCTTTGTCCTCTTTTTTAATAAATAGCCTAATTTTATTACTTCTGCTAAATTTATCTTTTATCACCTTTGCCGTTTGATCCGGGCTGTTATCGTCAACCACGATAATTTCATAATGATATTGTTTAAGGTATTGACAGATCTGGTTAATTAATAAGACGATATTTCCAACCTCATTATAGGTGGGAAGAATAATACTGATTAAAATTTTTTCTTTCGACATTATATATTTCCCTTAGTTTCTGATAATATATGGTTTATACTTTGACTGCAACACATGAAGATTGCACTTATTTCATATTGGACCTGTCCTTTAGAGCGGGTTGGAGTATTGTCAGCCGGCGGAATGAATATTTATGTTCTAAATCTCTCAAATTACCTGGGAAAAATGGGACATAAGATCGATATCTACACCAGAGTCCATAAAACCAATGATGAAAAAATTATAAAGCTGCATGAGAATGTCAGAATAATTCATCTGAGAGGACGAGAAGTAAGTAATACAGATTATTATAGTAGAAATTTGTTGGAATTTATCAGGAAAAATAAATTGAGATATGATATTTTTCACGCTCACTATTTTTACTCGGGTGTTATCGGCCTACTGCTGCGAACGCATTTAAAAATTCCTCAACTTGTGACTTTTCATAGTTTAGGCAAGACTAAAGAATTATATATTGGTATTAAGGATAAAAAGAGAATACCTCTGGAAAAGAAGGTGATCGAGGCGGCAGATGGAATAGTGGCTTCAACCGAACTGGAAAAAAATGATTTGAAAGAGTATTATCAGACAAAGGGAGCAAAAATATTTGTAGTTTCTCCCGGAGTAAATCATTATTTATTTAAACCGCAGGATAAATTTTCGTCTCGTAAAAAACTCCTTCTGCCAAAAAACAAGAAGATTATATTATTTGTTGGCAGGATTGACCCTATCAAAGGAATTACACTCCTTATTGAGGCTATATCTGCCTTGACGAAAATTTATCCCACCTTCCAGGATAATTTTAGAGTATTATTAATTGGAGGGGATATAAAAAGCAGTATTTTTTGGCAAAATCAGGAAGTAAAAAAAATAAAACAGCTGATTGCCCAAAAAGAGCTGGAATGCTGTATTAAATTTATAGGCAGTAAACCGCATAGAGTCTTGCCATATTACTACAGCGCATCTGACGTGGTAGTGGCACCTTCACTTTATGAATCATTTGGATTAGTGGTATTAGAGGCTATGGCAACAGGAGCTTGTATTTTGGCATCTCGTGCTGGTGGATTAAAATATTTAGTTAAGGACAGAGTTAACGGTCGGTTATTTGAAAGCGGAAACACTGGCGATTTAGCAAAAATCCTTTGGGAACTGTTAAATGATCAAAAACAAAGAAAGAGGTTAGGTAAAAAAGCTTTTTCGAAAAGCTTGAGGTTTTGTTGGGATATCCAGGCTAAAAAAATGATTGATGTTTATAAACATTATTTATGAAGACAATAATTTATTTTATACGCCATGGTGAGGTTTATAATCCAAAAAAAATCCTTTATGGTAGATTGCCCGGATTTAAACTCTCGAAGTTGGGTATTGAAACCATAAAAGAGGTGGCAAAAAAATTAAAAAAACGAGGAATTCAATATATATATGCCAGTCCAATGCTTCGGACCCGCCAAACGGCGGAGATTTTGGGTAAAAGTTTAGGCATAAAGTATAAAATCTCTTCTCTAATTAACGAAGTCAATTTAATCTTTGCCGGTATGCCGACAGATGTATTTAAAAGAGATATTCAAAAAGACTTATATAGTAAAAAATATATATCACTTGGGCAGGAGTCAGTAGAAGAAATTGGAGAAAGAATGCTGAAATTTGTGCAATACATAAAAAAACGTCATCCGGGAGAAAAAATTTTAGTTGTTTCTCATGGTGACCCGATTCAAATTCTTCGAGCAATAACCTCCAATATCAAATTTACCTGGGAATATAAATATGATAACTATTTGCAAACTGGAGATTGGTATACTTTAGTTTCCGAGAACAATCATTATAGTTGGAGATAACCTTCTTCTACTATAAAATATAAATAGATTTAATATGTCAAAGCAAGAGAGAAGCTCTTTTATTATAACAAGCGTAATTCTTTTTTTAGCCTTTCTATTCCTTAGTTTCTTAGTCAATAAAGATTTTTTCCGCTCGATAGATTATGAAGTGATGGTTAGTTTACAAAATATTATCAGTCGTAAATTCGATGTCCTTTTTTCTGTTTTTACCTTAATTGGATCAACCGAAATAACTTTAATGTTTTTAGGGATAATATTTCTCCTTATTTGGATTAAAAAGAAACACTTTTTTTTGGGTTTATCTCTTTTTTTGTTCATTTTTATTATAGAGTTGATCGGTAAGCTTTTTATCATTCATCCAATTCCACCAAAAATATTTCATCGTTATGCCCTGAATTTTAATTTTCCCAGTGTACAGATTGTTGATACGCACTTTTCCTTTCCTTCAGGCCATATAGCTCGAATCACTTTTCTTTCGGTAATCATATTATTTCTTATGTTGTGGGTTAAAAAAGATTTGAGCAGAAAAATACTCTTTTCAATTTTAATTGCATTATTTATTTTATGTATGTTTATTAGTCGAATTTATTTGGGAGAACATTGGTTATCTGATGTAATTGGAGGACTACTGATGGGATCTAGTGTTGCAACGCTTGCTATAAGTTTCTGGTAGGAATTTTATGGAAGACAATATTTTTCATCAACTTAAAAAGTTCATGAAGGAGTATATAGAGATGGAAATTGATGGTATTGTTGTCAGTTGTCCATACTGGATGAATAAACTAAAAATGGGAAAAGTTATATTACGAGGATTTCTAAACGGTAAAGGTAGTGCTCCTGCTATTCGGGAAGAGTTACTAATAAGGCTTAAGAATAATACCGCCATATTGTCTTCACGGTTGACACCTGAATACTTACGTAAATTTGCCAGACGGCAGAGGATTGGTATTGACTGCTCCGGTTTTGTTTATAGAGTGTTAGATCAATTAATACATTTAAATTATCATGGAAGCCACATTTCAAGCCTAGATAAAATATTTACTGGAGGTATTGACAGAACCAGCGCGAGGACATTAACAAGTCGCAATTTTTGTAATAAATTGGATAATACTTTCGATCTTCGTTTGGGGGATATGATCAGACTTATGGGAGGAAAGCATATTGCTGTTATTATAGAGACAATTCGTGAAAAAATAGTTTATGCTCACTGTTCATTTTTAAGTACAAAAATTCAGGGAGTCCACACATCAATTATTCGAATATTAGACATAACCAAACCTCCCGAGAGGCAATTATGGGAAGAAAAAACCAGAAAAGATGAAAATTTCGGCAAAAAATATTTTCATCCAGACAAAGGAGACGGGGTTTACAGATTGAAGGTTTTTTCTTAGCATGCTAGATAATTTTTTAAATAAGATAAGGAATAAATCGGTTCATATAGTAGGAGTAACAGGAGCCGAAGGAAGCAGTATTTTAAGGTTTCTTCTCAAACACAAAATAACCAAAATTACTGCTCATGATTTTTTGGGTGAAAAGTCATTTGAAAAAAGTTTTAGGTTGTGGCATAAAGGGATACTGCCGGTTGAGCGGACAAAACTTTTTCATCTCTTCAAAAACGATATTTCCAGGGTCAAATTTTTTTCTGGAAAAGAATATCTTACAGATATTTCTTCTGCTGACATAATTTTCGTTCCTCAATCATGGAGGCTTTACAAGAGGCAGAATCAGAGGTTATGGCAGGCAAAAAAAAGAGGCACCCCGTTTTATTCCTTGACCAGATTATATCTAGACTTCGCACCTGCAACCGTTGTTGGAGTGACAGGAACAGTAGGTAAGGGGAGCGTTGCCAATATTTTAGTACAGCTATTAAAAAAGTGCCGATCTTCCGGAAGATCGGTCTATTTTGCTGGTAATGAAACATGGATGGTGCAACTGGCAGATAAAATAGATGAAATGGATGTTCGTGACATTCTTGTTTTAGAAATTTCTCATAGACAATTGCAGGATGGTTTTAGTCGGGCTCCTCAAATAGTAATTTTTACCAATCTCTACCCGAATCACCTAGATGAAGTCAGTTGGAACCAGTACAAAAAGTTAAAGTTATCACTATTAAAAGCACAAAAAGCAGGAGATTATTCAATAATCAATTATGATTCTCCAGAACTTAGGAGTATTGCTAGCGAGCTTAAGTCAAAAGTAATCTATTTTAGCACTAAAAATAAAAATATGAATAAAAAAAGTGTTCAAGAAATTTATGAATCATACATGAATAAAAAAAGTGATCATTATTTAGAAAATATATTAGCAGCAAGCACTGCAGCAAATATTCTATCAGTAGATAAAAAAACAATAAGAGATTCTGTACCAAATATTTCTTCTTTACCAGCCAGATTAGAATATCTGATAACTATTTCTGGCATTAAGTTCTATGATGATATTAAAAGTACAACGCCTTGGGCAACACAGGCAGCTGTATCAAAATTAAATCCTAATGTTATTTTAATCTGTGGCGGAAGAACAAAAGGGATCAACTATCAGGATTTTGCGGATAAAATCAAGACTTTAACCAAACACGTAATTATTCTAAAAAGCGAGTTAAGTGGAAATCTTACCAAATTATTACCAAAAGATTTATATAAGAATGTTACTAATTTGGAAAGTGGAATTAAATTGGCATTTAAGAACAGTACAGTTGGTGACAAAATTGTTGTTTCTCCGGCTGCTTCCTTCTTCTATTCTGATTTTATCAAAGGAAAGACATCACTTTGTAAAATTATTACTTCTCTTCTTCCAAAGGAGAAAGTTTGACAGGCGAAGTTGAAATAATTTCACTCTCTATTCCGCAAGCAGGACACTCAATGATTTTTCCAACTGCTGCGTCTTTGGGGATATTAATTGGTGTATCACATTCAGGACAGGGAATAGTTGGCTGTGCCTTATTTTGCGTATTATCCATATCGATAATATAATTAAACCATATTTTCTATGAGTAGACAAGAAAAAGAGGGTATCTGGCGTTATAAAGATAGATTACCGCAAATATCTTCACAGTTCCGATTAACCTTGGATGAAGGGAATACGTCACTAAAAAAAGTAGCTGATATATTTTTTAAATGCGAGTTTGAAAATCCCACAGGATCGGTCAAGGATAGAGGTATAGCTTATCAAATGGCAAAAGTGAAGCAGTCAGGAGTAAAAACCGCTGTACTATCTTCGTCTGGAAATGCAGCAATTTCTGCTGCAAGTTATTGTCGGTTGCATCAGATAAATCTTCATGTTTTTATTTCTGTGAATATTAATAAGAATAAATTAGCGGTATTAAAACAGCTGAAATGTCAAATTTACCAATCGAAAAAACCGATTAGCAGTGCATTCAAATTTGCCAAAGCAAACAAGGCTTTTAATTTACGCCAATCAACTGATCCAAACGCCACTGCAGGTTTCGAAACAATTGCTTATGAGCTGAATGAAAAAGAGCCAAAGACTGATGCAATATTTATTCCGGTATCAAGCGGTACAACGTTAGTTGGGATAGCTGATGGTTACAAAAAGCTAGGTAGACTGCCAGCATTTCATATAATTCAGACAGAAGCTGTTCACCCCATAGCATCTCTTTATGATCATGCTTTTTGTGAAAGGAAAAAGTGTTTGGCGGATGCCATTGTGGCAAAATTTACCCCAAGAAGTGAAAAGATACAGGAAATAATTAATAAAAGCCAAGGATTTGGGTGGGTGATTTCAGATGGCGAAATGGAAGTAGCTAGGAATTGGTTGCTATCACACAAGCTTAATTGTTCTTATGAGGGCGCTGCAGCACTGGCTTCTTTGTGGAAGGCGGCAAAAGCAGGTTATAGTTATAACAATCCAGTTTGTCTTCTGACTGGGAAATTTTATTCGGGTTAGAAAATGAATAAAGTCATGGATAATCTCACAAAGGAAAGTATTTTTTACATCACTCCAGATGTGAAGCGGGGGATAGGACTGGAGGGAATCTTACCTAACTATCATATTATCTGTACCTATTTTGACCCATTGATTCCTATACTTCGAAATCAAGGAGCAAACATTTTTTGTCTAAATGAAAAAATTGGGCAAAAAGCTATGTCTTTTAACAACTCAGGGAGGTTATTAGATGATGTGTTAGTAAAAGACTATATTTGTAGAAATTCCAAAAGGACTCCCCATCTTCTAGTTTTTAAGCCATCAATAAAAATAGACCTGCTTTGTCAAAAGGAAGGATATGTCTCGTTGGTAAATAGGGCAGAGTTAAATGATCAGTTTGAGGATAAAATCAATTTTTTTTGTTTGGTTAAAAAATATTTTCCCGAATTTCAAATACCCGGGACAGTAGGGATTTTAGAGAAGCTGAAATTTGATGCTTTAGCTAAACAGCTGGGACTTCCTTTTGTTATCCAATTTTCACACGGATGGGCAGGAAAAACTACTTTTTTTATTACTGATAAACGTGATTTTATTCAATTAGTATCAAGATTTCCAAAAACAACGGTAAAAGTAAATAAATATATAGACGGATTTACAATATTGAATAATGCCTGCATCTGTGATGGTCAAGTATTGATCAGTCCGTCGGCAATCCAAATAAGCAATATTGCCGAACTTTTAGAAAAACCCGGCGTTACTTGCGGTAGGCAATGGCCGGCAAGGTACTTAACAGACAGTCAGCAAGAGATTATTAGTAAAATTACTAAAAAAGTTGGGATCATCATGCATCAGACCGGATTTAAGGGATTTTTTGGTTTAGATTTTTTGATCGATAAAAGAAACGGACACATTTTTCTCTCGGAGAATAACGCCAGATTTACCGCATCCACTCCCTTTTATACAAAGCTTGAATTAGAGTACTCCTTCCTGCCGTTAATTTATTATCATCTGGCCGCATTTCTGGGAAAAAAGATACCAGTTTCTTACGAAGTGGAGTCGAGCTTTGTCGGTTCACAAATAATATTTAGAAATCCAAAAATCGATGCTAAACTCTTTCCCAACATAAATTATGGTGTGTTTCAAAAAAATGGAAAGCAGTTATTAGAGAGCAACTATTATCCCCAAAATCTTACAAAAGAGGAATTTATTTTCATCAGAAGAACACAAAAAAGTACAAAGGGAGAAGATTTAGAATTATCCAGAATAGAGTGTAGAGGTGAGGTTTTAAAATCTGAAAATAAACTAAAGAATTGGATTGTAAATTTGTTTTCTTAATTAAGACGACTAAGATCTTATAAGATTAATAATCATTAGAAGCGCTGCGATTCCCATAAAAAGAAATGTTATCCAGGCAATCACTCTTCTCCGTTTACTACTTTTGAAATTTCCTACGATTCTTTCATCGTCTGCTAATTTGATAATAATAGCGATTAAGGGAACTGCTATAATACCATTGATAACTGCTGTGTAATATAATGCTTTGATAGCGTTTATTCCAATCAAATTCATCAGCGCTCCAGTAAGCGTTGCCAGTCCCAATACTGCGTAGAAAGTCTTTGCTTCTGTCAATTTTTTTGCCAAACCCTCTTTAAAACCAAAAGTTTCAGCAATCGCATAGGCAACTGCTCCGGCCAACACTGGTACAGCTTGAAGTCCGATACCGATAATTCCTAAAGTAAACAAAAGATAAGCAAAATCACCAGCCAATGGTCTAAGTGCCAATGCTGCCTGTTGGGGAGTTTCAATATCAAAAATACCACTTCGATGAAGGGTGGCAGATGTAGTCAGAACAATAAAGAAAAATATAAGATTTGAAAATACCATGCCAAAGAGTGTATCTTTCTGCATATATTTAATTTCTGCCTCGATAATCTTGGGACTCTCTTCAAATTCCTGAATTTTTCCTTCTTTTATTTCCTCCTCGACCTGTTCTGATGCCTGCCAGAAGAAAAGGTAAGGGGAAATTGAAGTGCCCAAACAGGCAACTATTGTCATAATATAGTTAGAATTTAGTTCTATATGAGGGATAAGCATATATCTTATAATACTAAGCCAATCTTGTTTTACTAGTATCGCAGTCAATCCATACACTAAAACAGAAAGACCCATCCATTTAAGGTATCGGGAATATTTATCATAAGGTACAAAGATTTCGAGAGCTACAGTAAATATAGTCACTATAATTAACCATAAAAGAAAAGGAAGACCTAAAATCATTTGGAGCGAAGCAGCCATTATTCCAAGATCACTTCCGATATTAATTGTATTGGCAATCAAAAGGAGTGTAACCGCAAAGAAAAGGAGCTTTTTAGAATAGTACTTCTTTATTGACCCTGCCAATCCTCTACCTGAAACCATACCAATTCTTCCACACATTTCCTGAATGGTAACCATCATTGGTGTAAGAAAAAGAGATAACCAGCTTAATTTGTATCCAAATTGTGCCCCAGTTATGGAATAGGTGGCGATACCTGAAGGATCGTCGTCCGCGGCTCCGGTAATAAATCCGGGACCGAGACGGTTGAATTTATGTTTTATTGCCGACCAAATTTTTCTCATTGTGTATTTCTATATTATACTTATCAGTCTACTCCTAGGGTTTTGAATATTTCAATAGGTAAGTTTTACATATGGGTGTTTTACATCGGGGGGTAAAATATGAGAAAATAAAAAACTATGGAACACTTGCGACAAAGATTAAATGAGTTAATTATTAAACTAAAAATCGGAGACAAACAGAAACAAATCAAAGAAATCGAGAAAAAATCGTCTGATCCTTCCTTTTGGCAAGATAGAGAAAGATCTGTCAAGGAAATGAAGACGCTTACTTTTTTATCAAAACAAGTAAACAAAATTGAGGAAGTAAAAGAATTAATAAATTCAAATCAAATTGGTCTTGCCGAAAAAGAACTGTCTAAATTGGAATTTGAGTTATATTTTTCTGGATCTCATGATTTAGAAGGAGCAATTCTGGCAGTCCACTCAGGACAAGGGGGAACAGAGGCAATGGATTGGACAGAGATGTTACTGCGGATGTACATGCGGTATTTTGAAACAAAGGGCTGGAATTATGAAATAATTGACAAATTGGCAGGGGAAGAAGCAGGAATAAAAAGCGCTACTTTGAGCATTCCAGAAAAATTAGCCTACGGTTATCTCAAAGGAGAAGGAGGTGTGCATAGATTGGTACGACAGTCTCCATTTAACGCAGATAAACTAAGACAGACATCTTTTGCGTTAGTAGAAGTTTTGCCGATAATTGAGGATACAAGTGTTGTAGAAATAAAGGAAGATGACTTGGAATGGGAATTTTTTAGAAGTGGAGGGAAAGGTGGGCAGAATGTAAATAAGGTTTCAACCGCCGTGAGACTTCGTCATAAACCTACGGGACTAGTTATCGAGTGTCAAGAACAGCGTTATCAGGGACAAAACAGAGAAACCGCCATCAGGATTTTACGGGGAAAACTATGGCAGATGATGGAAGAACAAAAAGTAAAACACCTGTCAGAACTCAAAGGAATATTTAAATTAGCATCGTGGGGTAATCAAATCCGTTCGTATGTGTTGCATCCGTATCATTTAGTTAAAGACGTAAGAACAGGTTTCGAGACGAATAATACAGAGAAAGTACTTAATGGCGAAATTGATGCTTTTATAGATGCCTACTTGAAAAAATTCTCAACTAGCGTATATTAATATTGTATGATACAGCCAACTAATACTGCTAAAAAAATAGATATAACTAGGTTGCCGGACGATATGATGATTCATGAATTTACCAGCCAAAATAAAAAATTATCAAAAAAACTAATTGGAACTGGAGTTCTGATTATTATTGCCGGTATATTTAGCGGTTATATGCTATCATCATTTACCCAAAAAACGGCAGGTACTTCCCCCGGAACATCTGCTGGAACCTCCCCGTCCAAAGGTAAAGTCGTTGTCGGTTCGACTGATACTAAGCAATTTTCTGATTCGGCAGACGGGACACTTCAGGCTGGTGGTATAAATGGTGAAGGAACTCATAAGTTAATTCGATCTGGAGGAGAAAGTCAGACCGTCTACCTCACCTCATCTGTTCTTGATTTAAATCAATTTGTGGGAAGAAAAGTACGTGTCTGGGGACAAACTTTTGCTGCCAAGAAAGCCGGATGGCTTATGGATGTTGGCAGACTCGAGACACTAGACTAATAAAATTCCTCCGTATTTTCCTTATGATTCTTTTTGATGATGTTAGCAAAAAATATCTACAGAGTGTTTTTGCCCTCGATGAAATTAATTTTAAAGTGGAGAACGGTGAATTTATTTTTCTAGTCGGACCATCTGGAGCCGGAAAAACTACCATTCTTAGACTTATTACCAGGGAAATATTGCCCAGTCATGGATCAGTTTTTTTGGATGACTGGGAAATCAATAAATTGCCAACTTCTAAACTACCTTATCTAAGGCGAAAAGTAGGTGTTATTTTTCAAGATTTTAGACTTCTATCTGGGAGGACTGTAGCTGAGAATATTGCTGTAGCGCAGGATGTACTGGGAAAATCTAAAAAAGAGACAGAAGAAAGAATAAAAGAGATTCTAGCAACAATCCAACTTGAAGGAAAAACCAATTATTTTCCCAAACAGTTATCTTTAGGAGAACAACAAAGGGTGGCAATAGGACGTGCTATTGCTGGAGAAACAAAAGTTCTCTTAGCGGATGAACCTACCGGAAATCTTGACCCCAAGACTTCCTGGGAAGTATTAAAGATACTTAACCAGATTAATAAATCCGGGACTACGGTAATTATGGCTACACATAATGTGGATATAGTTAATAGTTTAAAAAAGAGAGTGATAAAACTTCAATCAGGTAAAATCGTTGCAGATGAGAAGAGAGGTAAATATGCATAAGGAAAATTTCATTCTAAAAGATACTTTTTGGAAGAGGATTCGAAGAACACCTTATCAGGCGATAGCATCAGTATTAATGATTTTCATTACCCTTTCGATCTTGGCAATTTTTCTCCTTTTGGCGCTTTCCTCATCAGCAATTCTTTCTTATTTAGAGACAAAACCACAATTGACCATCTATTTTAAGGATGAAAAGGATAAAGCTTCTATTGATAAGCTGATTGAGAAATTAAATTCAACGGGAAAAGTTGCTTCATATCAATATATTTCCAAAGATCAGGCTTTAGGTAAATTCCGTGAATTAATTAAGAATGATCCTCTGACCATGGAGATGGTAACTGCAGATATTTTACCTTCATCGCTTGAGATTTCAGCGGTGTCTCCTGTCTATCTGGCTGAACTTTCCGAAGCAGTAAAAAATGAGCCAGGAATTGATGAGATTGTTTTTCAAAAAGAAGTAGTAGATACTCTCATTACTTGGACATCTACTGTAAGAAAAGTAGGATTGGTATTTATCATCTTTCTTTTTATTGCTTCATTTTTTATATTATTTATGAGCATTGGGATGAGGATAGCATTCCGCAAAGAAGAGATAGAGATACTCAAATTAGTTGGTGCAACTCCTTGGTATATTAAACGGCCATTAATTTTTGAAGGGGTTATTTATGGACTGATTGGTGCAGGCAGTGCCTGGTTAATTATCTCAGGTTTAGTCCTATACCTTCGGCCTTTTATTGCTGCTTTTTTGCATGGTATCACAGTTTTACCCCTGAGTCAGATCCAAGGTCTAACTATCTATGTCTGGCCGCTCTCTGTTCCTCTTTTTGTTTTATTATTAATAGTACTTCTTGCCTGCGGAGTTTCTATTGGACTTGTAGGCAGTTTCTTGGCGGTGGGAAGATATATGAAATATTAAAAAATCCAAAATGGTCTGGTTATGAAAAAAATATGGAAATTAATGCTTCTGATTATTCTCATATTCTTTATCCTTTCCTCTCCAACTAGCACTTACGGTGTTTCTTCTTGTCCTTCTGATGATCCATGTAAAGATATGGGAAGTGTCTTTGATAAGGTTTCCTGTTATACCAATATCGTAAATATTTGTTCAACCCAGAGGGAAAGTATGGCCGCTCAGGTAGTCTATTTAACCACCAGGGTTGAATTGACTAAAGCCAAAATCGAAACAACTGAGAATAAAATTGATCAACTGGAAAAGGAAATCGAGGAACTAAGCAGTAAAATTGGGAAATTGGAAAATTCTCTGACTACAATTACCGGAGTCTTCATCAATAGAATAGTGACTTCATATAAGTTAGGTGAAATATCGTATCTTAATTTGCTTTTGACCAGCCGTCAGTTTACCGATTTTTTCAACCGTTATAAATATATCCAGACCGCCCAAGCACACGACCGGCAACTTCTTTTTCAACTCCAAAACAGTAAAATTAATTTTCAAGATCAAAAACAACTGCGTGAGGATAAGAAAAAAGAATTGGATAACGCCCGTAAGCAACTGGAGAAAGAGCAAAATACGCTAGCTTCGCAAAAGAAAGAAAAAGAGTTATTTTTGGAAACAACCAGAAACAGTGAATCACGTTATAGACAAGAATTAGCAGCGGCTCAACGCGAGGCTGAAGGTATCCAACAAGCTGCCTCAATCCTTTCTTCCGCTGGAGTTCCTAAACACGTTACTCGTGGAGAAGTAATAGGAGTGATGGGTAATACCGGTTTTTCGACTGGTCCTCATCTCCATTTTGCTGTCTATAATCTGAGAGAGGGAGATCTAAATAAATTTAATTTCAACGGCGGTTATGAAAACCCGACAAACGTTTTGGTATCAAAAACTTTATCCTTTGATCCAAATTCTTGTGATGATGTTTCACCAAGTAGTAAGGTCACTAAATCGATTGGAGGTGGTGGTTGGGAATGGCCAATGGCTAGTCCCGCAATTTCTCAATGCTTCGGACACACTCCCTGGTCTTGGAGATATCAACCAGGTATCCATAATGGTTTGGATATGTATGATGATATTAATCCTTTGATTAAGGCGGTTGAGGAGGGGAATGCTTATACATATCGGGGAGGACAGTCCGCCGGCAACGGGGTATTTATCTTTCATCCCAATGGCAAGATGACACTCTATTGGCACCTGCAATAAAAAATCAATTTATAATTTAGAATTTATAATTTACTATTATTTTAGTGAATAGTATTTCTGCGAAATTAACAATCTTTATCTCCATTGTTATCCTCCTTTTAATATTAGCAAAACCAGTATTTGCTAAAATTGAGATTAATAATTTTCCAAATAAGATTGAAGTTAATAAAGAGTTTGAAATAGCCGTTTCTTTAAGTAATCTGTCAGATCCAGATCATTTTCTGAGTATTGCCCTTCATAAAGAGTCAGGTAATCCTTATTTTGGGCAGACAAAAAATGGAGACAATTGGATTGAGGCAGATGATGGCAACTGTAAAAACTTTCCCAAAATTACTGTTGCTGAAGGTTCATGGAGTGGAAAGCTGGTTGGTAAGTTCTTTTATGATGAAAAAGACTTTGATAATAGTCTAGGAAATTATATTTTAAAAGTATTTAAATATACTGATTCTTGTAATAAATCTTATTCAGATGATCTGTCTGTTGAACTCTTCGATCCAAATCCACCTCCGACTTCAAAACCAACGACTGTTCCTACTGCAAAACCTACCTCATCTTCGTCAGATACTTCTGCACCTTCAGCAACGTCTCAACCGCCAAATTCTCCAACTCCAACCAAGAAACCAGTAATTAAAACCCCAACTCCCATAGAGACGGAGGCTGAATTGACAGTTGAGAAAGAAGAACCACAAGGAACAGTTCTTGGAGAAACAGCTACGCAAAGTGCTGCTGGCAGAAACAGCCAAATCTCTGTTATTTTATTGCTGCTGCTAATTGGAGGAGGAACAAGCTGTATCGTTGCGGCAATTATTATAAGCTATAAGCAAATCAGGAGAAGAGGTTCCAGTTTTTAGATTTTCTTTCTTAAAAACTTCTTAAAGGGCAAAAAACCATATTCACTCCAGGCAAGTGAACCCGGAGAATTTTTTTCATCTACGTAGACTTCTATATAAGATATATTTTTTGATTTGAACCAATTTCTTGCTTCTTCTTCCAATAGTTTCCCTATTCCTTTTTGACGAGATTCTTTATCAACCACTAAATAGGAAATATGTCCTACAGTTTTAATCCGAAACCAGGGATATAAAGATTTTAAAAATCCGGAGACAAAACCAATAATTTTTTCCGGAACATTTTGCGTTTGCGCAACTAATATAAATTGATTAGGTTGATCTAATTGATTCTTGATCCATGAGCCAAAAAGTTCATCAAAATTCTCCGTAAGCTGATAATAGTCGTAGTCAAATTCAGTATGAAGTTCAAGCAGTTGTCTGCCTAACTGGACGAGGGGAGGAAGATCTTCAATTTTTGCGGGCCGAATATGCATGATTTTTGATTATACACTATAATATAGAGACATTTCTTAAGAGTTAAATACATTTGTTTTAATCACGGGTGACGCGAGGGAGGGTATCCCAATTAGCGCGCAGAATATAGGTTTCGAGCACTAACTTGGGAACCCCGAGCGGCAGGACCCGCAAATTTTAATCTGATATTAATGGATTATATTTCAAAAAATCCTGCTCAAACAAGACAACTTGCCCAAAAGATTGCTGCAGGACTTCATGGGGGAGAAGTATTATGTTTGTATGGGCAGTTGGGAGCAGGAAAAACTGTGTTTATTTCCGGTTTGATAAATTATTTCATACCTGGAAAAAGAGTTCTCTCCCCTACTTTCATTATTGTGCGACATTATCATCCAGCAAGTAATAAGATAGCAAATATCTATCACGTTGATTTATACAGAGTTTCGGATGAAACAGATATTCGAGGATTAGGACTGGTTGAATTGCTGGACCAAAAAAAATCGATTATTGCTATCGAATGGGCAGAAAGACTAGCTAAATTTTTACCTAAAAAACGAATCGACATAAATATTAAAATTAAAGATACAACTGTAAGAGAATTACAAATAAAAAAATGGACAAAATAAAAGAGGCAGTTAAAGTTTTAAATCAGGGAGGGATAGTTGTCTATCCTACAGATACGGCTTTTGGCATAGGGTGTAGGATTGATAACGAAAGTTCAATAAAGAAACTTTTTGAGATCAGAAGGAGACCCAAAAGTCAGGCTGTTCCGGTATTAGTAAGTTCAATTGAGATGGCAAAAAAATTTTTACTCTCTCCCCTGCCAAACAATGTGCGACATTTGATGGAGAGATACTGGCCGGGAGCACTAACCATTGTTTATCCTTGCAAAAAAAATTTGGTTCCTTCTTTTGTTCGTGGGAAGGGAGAGAATCTTGGTGTCAGAATGCCAAATCACAAAACCTCCTTAAGCTTAATTGAAAGCGTAGGAGTACCTATTTTAGGTCCGTCTGCCAATTTTCACGAAAAAAAAACTCCTTATAAGTATGATCAACTTGATAAAGAGTTAGTTCGTTTGGTGGATTATGTAATTGCCGGTAAATGTAAAATAGGAAACGTTTCCACAGTTGTCGACTGTTCAACTGCGCCTTGGAAAATTATAAGAGACGGAGCCGTTAAGATTAAACTCTAAATATGGAGAAGAAAGTTATTTTACACATAGATACAAAAGATAATAAAAAAACATTAATAATGCTTGAGATAGATGGAAAAAAAAGTAAAACCAGTAAAGTAACCAATAGTTGGTCTTCTCAGATTTTGCTTCCTATGATTTGGAATATATTGGAAAAGAATAAATTGAGTATCAGTGACATCGCTGAAATAATTGTAGATAAAGGTCCGGGTTCTTTTACCGGACTCCGGGTAGGGATAGCGGTAGCAAATGTTTTGGGATATTTGTTAAAGGTGCCAGTAAATGGTAAAAAAGGAAATATTGTCGAACCGATTTATGAGTAGTCTAGCTGCTGTCTATGCTTGACAAACCGGATAATAAATATTATTCTGTCACAAGAATATGCTGAAAATAGAGAAATTCCTCATTACATTTATCATTTTTCTTCTGATCCTGTTTTATTTTCCCCATAAGGTTTCTGCACAAGAATTTAATCCGGATGAAGTGATCGTGAAATACCGCCGGCCGTTGACACTATCTGAAAGATTAGAGATTCATCGTGGTGTTACTTCACAGCTTACCGATCGCATTGAAAGCTTAAACGTCGATATAGTAAAGACAAATAACCGAGTCAAAGAAGTAGTCGGCAGATTAAAAAATGATCCCCGGGTAGAATATGTTGAACCAAATTACCTTACCCACGCTTTTATGGTTACTAATGATCCAGGAGTAACACAAAATCTGCAATGGGGAATGTATAAGATAAAAGCCGCTGATGAAAAAGAAAGCGCGTGGAATCTTTCTGTCGGCAGTGCTTCAGTCAAGGTAGCTATTTTGGACACAGGGATAGATTCAGATCATGAAGATTTGAAGGGAAAGATAGTTTCCTCCAAAAATTGCAGCAATTCTTTTACAGCAGATGATAAATACGGACACGGAACTCACGTGGCCGGAATTGTTGCTGCCAGCACCAATAATGCCATTGGTGTAGCCGGAGTCGGATTTGGGGTATCGCTTATCAATGCAAAAGCGCTAGGCGACAGCGGTTCCGGATATTATTCCTGGTTGGCAGATTGTCTTATCTGGGCGGCAGATAATGGAGCCAATGTAGTTAATATGAGTCTGGGTGGAGCAAGTCAATCAGAGCTTTTGGAAGATGCTATAAATTATGCATATCAAAAAGGAGTAGTATTGGTAGCTGCAGCAGGAAATAATGGAAGTTCTACTCCCTCATATCCTGCGGCTTACTCAAATGTACTGGCTGTTGCAGCAGTAGATTCAACCGATGTCAAAGCCTCCTTTTCCAATTGGGGAAGCTGGGTTGATGTAGCAGCGCCAGGAGTAAATATCTATTCTACCTTGCCCAATCACTACAACGCCTTTAAAAAATATAATTATGGCTATCTTTCGGGTACTTCCATGGCAACTCCTCATGTAGCCGGATTGGCTTCTTTGCTTTTTAGTACCGGTAATTTTTCCAACAGCCAGGTGATTGATTTCATTGAAAAAAATACAGATGTTGTTTCCGGCACCCCTTCTTACTGGCAATACGGCAGAATCAACGCTTATAAAAGTCTATCCGCGACAAATACATTTTCTCTGTCTCCTACTCCAATTGATATCAATGTACCCACTTCTACCCCGACACCTTCTCCTACTCCAACCTCTACACCTTCACCCACAGTTACACCTACAGTTGTTCCTACGCTTATTCCTTCATCAACACCCATCCTTACTCCCACACCGTCTCCTGCTAACAACTACAGAAGCAGATTTTGTACTATTATTCCCTCATGGTGCAAATGACGGATATTATAGGAAAGCGGTTTTATTGCGGACAAAAATAGCGGCATAATCATCCCTATAAGCAATCTTCCATGTTCCTTTTTCTACATGACTTATCATCTGACTATAAAGTGGTTTGACTGTATCTATTAAGACTACATCATAATCAGATTTGTCAATATCTGCCCAATTTTGCTCATAAGAGTAGTATTCTGCAAAGGCGCTATAGCCTTTTTCATCACGCCAAAGGTGCATTCTGCCGTCAATCGAGGGTTTTATTTGGGGATAATTCCAGATAAGATATCCTCCCCAGTTATAAAAGGTCAACATCTTGCCCGACGGTTTATTTTGGACAAGAAATTCTACAGACTGGGGAGAGCATAAAAGATACCGCTGGCAGTATCTATTCCAATTCATACCGGCTATGCCAAGCGTAGGATTGCGGAAATACAGAAAATAAAAATACAACAAAATGAAGATAATAGTTGGTCCAATGTATTGAATTTTGTTCATTCTTATTTTTAGTTGGCTGAAAATGATTTTTACAACCGGAATTGAGATAAAAAACATCGGCCAGTTATATCTTCTCATCCAAAATGAAAGGATATAAAGAATTATTGCCGGACCTACATAATGGAGATTTTTAACAAGCTCTTTTTTTCTTATCAATATAAAGACCCCGGATAACATGAGTATTCCCCAAATTATCAGTTTCCACCAGGGTTCAGTAAAAGTATCAAAAGGCAGCCATTCTACAATATATTTTTGCAGCGGATTGCCGAAATGACGGATGGTTTCAAGGTAAACATCGATTCCGAAAGGATTTATAAGTACTGCCAGAGAGGAAAGAAAAAGAATAAATATTGGCAGTTTGATACCCACTATTTTCCCACATTGTCTGATAAGTCCAATCAGATAGAAAAAGATCCAAACAGCAAATATTGCCAGCCCCAGTATAAACTCGCCATGAAGATTAGACCAGAGGATAAAAAGCGGCACTACCCCAAAAAGCAGTTTCTTGTGGCCTTCAGCAAATTTAATTAAAAAGTAGAAAAGGATGCCAAAGAAAAGAAACGTCAAAAGTTGTCCCCGAAAAGAAATTAGAAATACCAGCTGTTCAAAATTCATGAGGAGCGGAAAGAGACAAGCCTGTTCCCAAAAACCCAGTTTAAAAGCCCGGGAAAAAAAATAAAAAGTTGCAGTCACCACCAGTGCGCCAAGTACTGTCAATCCAAAGAAGCCGAAATTACGAAAGACGGTATAAGTGATAAGGTCCGTAGCCCAGGAGCTGTTGATCCAATGATAGCCGGCCATCATGGTTGAAAAGATGTTCTCCTTCAAAATAGTGCCATTTTGGAAAAAATATTCACCATATTTTAAGTGCCAGCCTAAATCCGCATCAGAAGGATTGTAAAGTGATCCGATAAAGACGACAACAAATGGAAAATATCGGATGAAATAATATTTGATTGTTTCAAAACCCCAATTTTTCATATTGACTCGGAAATTTAGATTAGAGTATACCACAGGCTCGCAATAATAACCCATTTTTGGGTCTTGACAAATAATAAAAAAGTATTTTATTCTGGATATAGAGTTTGCTAACCGCAAACGGAAGCAATCCTGAGTTTATTGAAGGATTGCTTATTTTTTCATTAACAATATTACACCTGCCCGGTGTAAGTTTTTTATCCTAAAAAATTGATTACTGCCTAATATGAATTGTTGTCTGCCCTCTGCCCAAGGATTAACACTCGCAACCCCGATTCAATCGGGGGGGCGGGTGTTTTTTTGTTGGGCAGATAGCAAAATAATCTTCTAAAGAAAGGAGGTGAAATATATGAAAAAAAATATTTTAGGCGTTGCTGCAGGTCTTGGACTGATATTGGTAGCGGCTTTCCCAGTATTTGCGGTAGATAATTGTACTAACGGTACAACCGGACCGGACAGCTGGAATGTCTGCGGAAGAATTTCAGTAAGGTTAAACAGACTGCCTGTAACCAATAGAGGCACTGTAAACCAGACTATTACTTCAACTGCCCAGACCGGAAATAATACCAGCAATGACAATACTGTTGGCGCTGATGTAGTAAATAGTGTCAATACCGGAGCCGCCGAGATTTCCGGAATAAAAGGGGCACAGTTAAATACGGTTGATGCTTTAGTTGATCAAACTGGAAATCCTTTATGTCCTGATTGTGATACTGGAACAGTGACAGGGACAAATAATGTCACCGGCCCTGATTCTGTAAATGTCATCGCTGTAGTGGATGTAAAAGCTGTATCAGTGGAGGTAAACAATAACGGTACTGTGAATCAAACCATCCGTTCGCGTGCAAATACAGGAGATAATACAGTAAACCACAATACTATTGCCGGAGGTATTAAGACAGGAAATGCTACTGTAAATGAAACTGTCACAACAATGTTAAACGATACCTTTGTGACTATTTATCAATAAAACGTAAATATGAGTAGACAGGGCTCTTTTTTCCAAGAAAGAGCCCTGTTTTATATGAAAGTGGATTATTCTTAATTTCTAACTTGACTGATTGGAGCAAGCTATAGTATAGTCCGCGTGTATGAATCGTACCCACCTTTGGCATGGTTTTGTTCTTGCTCTCATTTTGACGGTATTTCTAAAAATAGCCTTGACCGTTATCGGCGTAAATCTTGCCCGATATTTTACGCAAATTCCTTTAACCGTAAGCCAGATGGATTTAGCCCAGATGATTCCTTTGGATAAAAATACTCCCTGGTACTTTCTGGCCCAGCCGTTTTATCGTTTTGACGCCATCTGGTATGAGGCGGTAGCCCAAACCAATTATGCGGGTCTTCCTTCTGCTACCCCCTTTTTTCCTCTTTACCCGTGGACAGTTAAGTTATTATCCAATATTTTTAATTGTCCTTTTTACGTGATTGCCTTTTTCTTCAACACTTTCCTTACCTTTTTTGTGTTTTTCCTCTTTTACCTCCTTGTTTCTCTTGAGGAAAAAAAAGAAGTTGCCCATAAGGCAGTTGTATTTCTTGCCTTTTTCCCCACCGCTTTTTTCTTTCTTGCCCCTTATGCTGAAGTGATGCTACTTAGCTTTTTCTTTGTCAGTTTGATCTTTATGAAAAAAAGATTCTATCTTCTTTCCTTCGTATTTGGATTTCTGGCGGCCATGACCAAACCGTACGGATTTCTGGTAGCTGTTCCACTGGTCGTTGCCGCGCTCTTGGAAAAAGAAAAAAGTGAGAAAATAAAAAGGTTGTTATTTGCCGGTCTTATTCCCCTAGGAACCTTATTGATTTTTTATTTCCAAAATAAAATGATTATCCAGACTCCTCTTGCCGTTATGGAGGGACTTTCTAGCTGGCATATGGATTTTGTAAATCCCATAAAAAGTATAATCGGATCATTAATTATATTTATGAAAAACCCCTTTGACTTACCTAATGACTTGAATCTTTTTTCAATAGGCGGAGTGATTGTATTTCTTATATACTACCGGAGCAAAATGGAAAGAGGGTACTGGTGGTATACTCTTGCGCTTTTACTGTTATTTGCTTCTTATCAGGTGGCAGAAAGCAAAATGCCTCTTAAAAGTTTCGCCCGCTATTTCCTTACTCTTTTTCCCGTATTTATAGCTTTGGCCAAGACCAGAATGAGTAATATTATATACATTTTATATATAGCAAGCGGCATGTTCCTTATGACTTTCTTTTTTATCTACTTCGTCTTCGGTTTTTTTGTATTCTAAACCGCAAATCACATATATGCTTATTTTTACAATGTAATTATGTATTATCCAGCAAGTTGTGATAATCAATTTTCTTTTTAATATATAAAACTGATACAAATTATATTAAAAATGGGTTTTTGTCCTCTTGACAAGATATCTTTCATAGTATAGTATTTTGGTAAATCTGCCCAAAGCTAAAATGCTTTGGGTTTTTTAATAATATGCTAAAACAAAACTATTTTGATCCGGAAGTGGTACTTCCAAAATTAAACAGAGTAACAAAATCATTTTGGGAAGTAGTAAAGAAAAGAAAAAAGCTGGTTATTGGTCTTTTAATAATTTTTCTTTTATTCGGTGGAATTAGACTTCTGGCTGCAAGAAATAGGGTAGACAGTCAGACGCCGGCCAAAGTAGTGGCAGTAAATGTTGATAGAAGTTTTGATTTTGCTGCCTTGAGTAATCAAGGTAAACCCGTAACCAATAAAATCAAACTGAAAATTGCCGAAGTGGAAAAAACAAATCAGGTAATTGTCCAGGACAAAACCTATGCCGCTAAAAATAATAAACTATTTCTGATCGTCAATCTTGAATTAAAAAATGATGCTGCCATTCCTCTCAATATTCTTCCCGGTGATCTAATCAGATTGACTGTTGGCAGCGATGAGGAAAATAAATATGCGCCGGACCTGCACAACAATCTGGTATTGGTATCCGCTATTTCTACCAAATTGGACAGGATAGGTTTTGTTATCCCTCAGGAAGCAAAGAATTTCAAAATATATATTGGTGATTTGGAGGGAAAGAAGGAAGAAGTCGATGTAAATTTTCCCTCTTGACAAGCAGTATCAAGTTTTTTATATTTCGATAACCTGTCATAACTGCCTCATCCCGACCGAAGCGTCGGGACTGCCACAAAAAATTAGACCAATCTGCCCAACAGCAAACTGTATAATGGTCGATTATTCAACAAAAAAAATAACTCGCGATTTACTGGAAGAAATCAAACAAGCACTAAAGAACGTGCGGGGTTGGGGCAGTGTGGAAATTTATGTTCAGGATCATAAAGTGACGCAGATAACTGAAAGAAATATTAAAAAGACTAATCATAACATTCGTGATTTATAAATAGATAACTAGATATACCGACCGCAAACGGAGGTAAGAAACCCAGTCTGACTGGGGGACTTACCTCTTTTTATTTGGAAAAGACTAATGACTTATAAGAATTGAAAAAACGAAAGTGTCAATCTGTACTAGGCAGAAGGACAGTTTCGTACATCTTATAAAAGAAAGGAGGTGAAAAAAGTAAATGAAAAAATTAGTAACTTTAGCTGCATCGGCAGCCCTTTTGGGGCTGGCAATTCTTCCTGTTGCCGCAGTTGGTGAGGTCGGAAACAGTTGTGTCAATGAAACAACTGGTCCTTTCTCTACAAACAATTGTACGGTCAACAACACAACTAGCGTAACAGTGAAAAACTTTAACGATGCAGTCATCATCAACAATGTAACATCAGTAAGCAACACTGGTGGCAACAATGCAAATACCAACACATTGGGCGGAACTATCCATACCGGTAATTCCACCAACAACACTGTGGTTGGTTCTGTTGCAAATATAAATACCACCAATATCACCGTAGGTCCTGCTTTGTCCGGAAATTACGGATCAAACAATGTAACCGGTCCGTCAAGTCGCAATAACATCCTGATCCGTAACGGTCTGAGCATGGATGTGGATAATCAGAATACGGCATTTGTCGCCAATAACGTCTCTGCTGTTTCTGATACCGGTACTAACAACGCCAGCACCAATACCGGTCCGGGAAGTATCACAACCGGAAACGCAGCTTTGGGATTGCAAGTAGGTACGCATGTAAATGACAATCTCCAAAATCTGATGGCAGGCTTTGGCGGTTCAGGTGGTAACACAGCTTGGAACGGTACGACAGGACCATTCTCCACCAACAATGTTACTCTCAACAATACAGCAAACGTTTTAGTGAAGAACTTCAACGATATGGTTGTATTAAATAACGTTGGTGCAGTTGCAAATACCGGAGGAAACGAAGCCAAGAAAAATACATTGGGAGGCGATATTTTGACCGGAGGTGCAACAGCGGGTGTTGGAGTAGATACCGAAGGCAATATCAATGCTACCCTGGTCTCAATGGCTTTGGGTGGATTTGGTAATGCCGGAGGCAATTCCGTCACCGGTCCAGATGTTGTAGGCGATCCATACAACAACGTTTTGATAAACAATGCCCAGAATATTACGGTGGATAACCAGAATAACAAGGGTATGTCTCACAATTGCTTGACAACTCAAACATGGCTAGGACGTCTAGGAGGTCTGTTTCCGTTCATAGGAACAGCAACAGGTGGTGAACAAGTATGTCCTGATCCAGCCAATTTGGGTGTCTTGAATAATGTGGATTCTGTTTCTAATACTGGAGATAATTCAGCCTCAACAGGTACTGGGCCAGGAGTCATAGTTGATGGATTTGCACAACTCGTTCAGTCAGTGTTGGTACACATAAACGATACATTGACCAACATACAGTAATATTTCCTTTCTTCGGTGGGGATCTGTCCTAGAGAAATTCAGGTCCCCACCGGAAGGAAATTTTTCAGTTACTAGTCATCTAGTAACCTAAATTATAAAAGAATAACCTTAGAATAATCTGAGAATGATAAAAAGAGTTTACAAGACTATTAGTATTTTTCTTATAGTTGCCCTTCTTTTTGGGAGGGGATTTTCTGTCATGCCGGCGATCGCGGAAGACCTATCTCCGACACCTGCAGAGTCTTCTTCTGCAACATCCTCTCCTACATCTGCTCCTACCAATGAAGAGATTCTGGCTGCTAAGATGGCTGCTCTGAATGCAGATCTGGCTGAAGTACAAAGAAAAGTTGATGCCATTAACGCAGCGACAAATACTACCGCCAATACCACAGCTACACCAACCGGTTTCTCTTCACTACCGACAGGAACTACCGGTACAACCGGAACAACATCACCTGCAAGTGGTGTCAGTCCTACCGGAAGTATTGAAAGTAGCGATCCTAGCGTAACTGGTACAAGCGTCAATGATCCTGCCAATGTGGGTACCGGTCCTCTTTCCACCAATGACGCCATTGAAAAGTACAATCAGCAGATGGAGACTTTGAACAAGAATTTGGCAGAAGTCCAGAACAAGGTAGATGCCATAAACTCCACCGGCTTTAACAGCGCCAATTTCAACTCTCTGAACGGTCAGGTTTTTACCGGTGATGCGCAGACCAGTCTTAATCTTTTGAATAAATTAAACAGCAACATGACCGGTACAGGCAGTTTTTCTGTATTTGATGTTTATGATACCTATGTAGGAAATATAGTTTTTCAACTGGCAGGCGACAACGTCACCCAGGCTTTTGACAATGCTTCCGGGACAGTTTCCAAAAACGCTGTGACCGGTGCCGATTCCACCAATAATGCCGTTTCTGAAAGCGACTTCAAAGTCAAAGAGGCAAACGGTAATGACGCAAAGATTGAAAATGATATTGACCTGCAGGCAATCTCCGGTGAAAATACCGCTTCATTTAACACCGGAGATGGTCTTATTCAGACCGGAAATGCGACGGCTGTAGGCAATGTAGTAAATATGGCCAACACCAACCTGAATGTTGCCCAGTGGCTCATCGGGGTAGTCAATATCTGGGGAACCATGATTGGCGATATTATTCTGCCGCAGGAAATCGCAAGTACTAGTAATACCACAGCTACAACTTATGTAGGTAATGAAGACACAGGAGCGCTTTCAACCAATAACGCCACCTATACTTCAAACACCACCGCCAGTTTTGAAAATATCAATGACGCTGCGATTACAAGCGATATTGAATCATCCGCCAATACCGGAAACAATACTGCTTCGGTAAACACGGGCGGAGGTGCTGTAAAATCTGGTGATGCTGACGTTTCGGTAAGCAATTCCACCGTAGCCAATGTCAATACCGTGAATGAAGAAGAAACTGTATGGATGATTATCGTCAACCAGGCCGGTAAATGGGTCGGATATATCTTGGGTCAACCCTGGGGGGCAACTTCTGCTTCAAATGCTCTACCCGTCACTCAAACGGAAAGTGGTGGTGGGACACAAACTTATACCACTCTTGTAGAAAATACGGCCACAGGACCAATGTCTGATAATAATTCATCCTTTACAGAAAACTCGGATACAGCGGTAACCAATAACAATACGGCCTCTATCACCAACAATATCACCGCAGATGCAGATACCGGCAATAACGAGGCTATGTATAATACCGGCGCTGGAATAATTGATACCGGTGATGCCGAGGTCGGATTAAATATAGTCAACATGGTCAATACAAATGTGACGGCCAAAAAGTTTGTGGCCATATTGGTAAACGTTATGGGAAAATTCCTGGGAGATATTATCCCCGTGCAGGAAGAAGACAGCAGTTCTCAAGTAGCCCCGATTATTACTCCTACTCCCGTTTTGGAGGAATTACCTGCATTAGGCGGGATAGATCCGATAGATGTGGTTTTGCCTACTCTTGCTCCTTTGCCTACTATTGCAGTTACAACAACAGCGGAAGTTTCCAACCAGATAGTATATATCTACGAAAATTTTGATTACGCCCAAGCTCAATCCCAACAGCAATATATGCAGGCAGTCGACAGTGTCAATTATGCGAAGAGAAATATTATTTATAAGAGAAATCAAATCGCAAATCAGGTGCAAAATCAGGTCAATTCGCTAAACCAGACTAAAATATATACCAGAGGACTTTTTCTCTCTCCTACTTTTGCCAAGGCTACAGAGCCAACTATTACGGGTATCCTTTTGGGAGGAGCGACTTTTAAAGTAAATGACTCTTGGTTATCAGTTATACCAATTGCTTTTCTTATTGTTTTATTACGCCGAAGGAGAAAATTTGATTTTAACAAATATCTCAATGCTTTACTTGAAATTATTCTTTAAAGAAGGGAGGTGATTTGATGAAAAAAATAAGTTTAACAGTTGGATTATTTTTAGCTATTTTTTCACTCAGTTCTTTTTTAATGAAAAATAGTGTATCAGCAGATTGGTGGGAGCGACCTACCGGTCAACCAGAAAGACCGGTTTATGACCGCAGCAATCTGCCTACGTTGCCCTCTGAACCGACAAATCCGCCTCCTACATCTTCTCCAAACCAACCTACAGTTACACCGAGAATTGGAGAACCAACTTCTTCACCGGGTGGCGGTGGAACAACAGAAGATGCCTGTGGTTCCGGAAAGTCATTTTCAGGTCCATATTGTGGCTGGTCACCTAGTGTAGGTGAAGGAGGAGGTGGTGGTGGAGGTGGCGAAGCACCAAGACTTGGAGGGCCAGAGGTGCAGGGTTTATCTTATACTTCGGGTGGTGATTTGGCGCTCTCTGATATAATACTTCTTACCGGAATATTATGTCTGCTGCTTTACGTAAGGTCAAAAGTGACCAAAAAGATGTTAGCCTAAAAAGAGTCCTGCAAGACAAAAGGAAACGTATGCGCTTATTTCTTCTTGTTAGCGGGATTCTTTTATTGGTATGGGGATTTTCTCTCTCCAACTCTTCTGTTCCCCGAGACTCTCAACCGAAATTAAATTCTTCAATTTCAGGCGAAGTATCGTCATTTTCCCAGGAACCAATCCAAGTAGATAAAGCTCTTTTGGGTGGACAAAATAATAAAGTAAAACTAAAGAGTCCTCCAATTCGTATTATTATCCCTGATTTGGATATTGATCTTCCGGTTAAAGAGGCAAAAGTAATAAACGGGTTTTGGGAAGTTTTTGCCGATAGCGCCGGATTTGGCGTTGGTTCAAGTTATCCGGAGGATGTAGGTAACCAAGTCATTTTTGCTCACGCCAGGAAAGGCTTATTTTTACCGCTTAAAGATACAAAGGCGGGACAAATGATTTATATTTTGACAAAAAATAGCTGGTTTTCTTATAAAATTGAAGCGATTAAGGAAGTATTGCCAAATCAGCTTGAGGTAATTGCTCCTACCAATGAAGCTGTGCTTACTTTATACACTTGTTCCGGTTTTGCCGACAGTAAGCGCTTTATTGTGATAGCTAAAAGAAGTTAGAAAAATTTTGCTAATATTAATTAAAAAAATTTACCAGTTTAATATATTTAATATTATTAATCAGAATTACTGATACATTCGTCTTATTTAATCCAGATTTTAGTGAGGCTGATAATATATGCCTGGCTGAGAGGATTTTTACCATTGACGGTACCTTTCAGGGTATGAATGCCGTCATTATTAACATTGACTTCAGCTGTCTTAACCACATTGTTGGCAGGATTAGATGAATACCAATCTTGTCCCGTGACAACCAAATTATCATCTATATACCAGTCAATTTTGCCTTTAGTTTTATTACTACTGCCCAGGACAGATAATGTATATGTACCTGATTTGAGAATAAATTTGGATTCCAGAGAAGCTCCATCTAATCCATCACTTTCCCATACACCAGAGTAAATTTGGCTGTTGGCTATTGAATATTTAAATGAACCGGCGAGAGTGTTAAATTCATCAGGCCAAAGAGTAGCCGTCACTGGGTGTATATTGGCCGCTTTAATATTACCGACTACGTCTAGAGTTGTGGATGGGTTTGTGGTACCAATGCCAACATTACCAGGGAAACTGTAGTTACCGCCACCGACTTTACTGCCAAATTGGCCAGATGAGATTTCTCCAGCGTTACTAGTACCATTAATTGTTGCCGCAGTAAGAACACCACTATCTGATACTCTAAGTATAACAACCCCACCCATTTTGACAATGAAATCTCCTGTAACGGGATCCTGTCCCCAGATTATACTGGTTGCATTGACTATTTTATTAGGGAAAAGAATAAATGAGAAAATAGTAAAAAGAATTAGTCCAGCCAGAGGAAACAATACTAGTCTTCGCCAAGTCACTGATTCATTTAAGAATCTCATGATAATATCTGAGCAGGAGAGAAATAAGAGTTTCTTACAAGTGTATGTTAATGAATAGAAAAGGTAGTGTCAATAAGGGGAAGTGGCACTTATCCCTTGACAACAAGGAAGAAATATGCTATAATATTAAGGCTATGAAAGATAAATTTAGCCTCAGAGAATTTAAAAGAAAATATGGTACTCACGAACAATGTCTTGAAGCTATTAAAAGACTCCGCTTCCCCGATAAAATGGATTGCCCCAAATGCAAGCAACTATCAGTCTTTTATCCTGTAAAAGGTCGTACAGCTTACGTTTGTAAGTTCTGCGGTCATCAGATATATCCTCTAGCTGGCACAATTTTTGAAAAAACCACTACTTCATTAGACCTTTGGTTCTTTGCTATGTATTTAATGGTACAAACCCGTTCTGGTATGTCAGCTAAGCAATTAGAGAGAATGTTAGGAGTTACCTATAAGACAGCTTGGAGAATATTTAAGCAGATAAGATTACTTATGGCTTAAGAGCCTAACCTGCCAACAGGCACGATTGAAATTGATGAAACATTTATTGGCGGTAAAGGAGAAAATAGACATTTTAAGTGGCAAGCAGATAAGAAAAAAGAAATTATCATGGGAATGATACAAAGAGAAGGAAAAACCTATATTAAACGTATTCCCGATACAACGAGATATACACTCATCAATCAAATAAAATCTTCTATAGATCCAAAAGCGAGAGTAATAACTGTCCAATGGTTTGGATATAGAGGATTAAGAAATTTAGGATTTCATCATGACTATGTTAATCATCTTGATACCTATATAATTGGAGATATTCATACACAGAATGTGGAGAACTTCTGGTCGATTATTAAACGGGGAATTTATGGAGTATATCGGTTTGTTTCAAAGAAATATTTGCTGGCTTACATTGATGAGTTTGCGTGGAGATATAACAATAGGCAATATATTTGAGAAATTGTTGAGGCAGATTACCGAGGTGGAACTGTTACAGCCCGCCTTAGTAAAGTAAAAAAATCCTTCTTTGCTCCATTTCTACCACCAGATTTAATATATTGTTTTAATTTTTTGTCATTAGTATATTTATTATTTTTCATATTTTTACTGCGGTAGCTTCACCTTCAAATTCTATCGTCCATTTTGTTCTATGAGTATGTTTCTCTGTATATTTTTTAAAAAATCTTCTAATTTGTTCTTTATATTGTTCAGCTTTTTCTCTTCTTGGGGTTTTATGAACTATATACCCACTATTTTTTAATTCCTTTTTCGTAAGTGTGTATGCTAATTGATCGCTAGTAAATATTGGATGAATCCCTTTGGTGTATTGAGTTACTATTGCAGGATCAGGAAAACTTATACCTCTTGCAGAAGGGGGAATTATTTTTACTTTCCATCCAGCTTTCCTAGCAATCTTTACATAAATTTTATTGGCTCCTTCATCTGCTACAAGACTACCTTTAACGTTTCCCATTAATTCTAAACTCCCTCGAATATGCTTCTAACAAAATTGCTATATATTCAGACCTTACAGTAGGATAAGATGTTTTTAAATCATTTATAGACCATCCTTTTGACAGATAATCTAAAACTAGCGATACAGGAACTCTAGTTCCTATAAAACATGGGGTTCCCTTTAAAACTTTTTTATCTCTATAAATAATGTTTTTAACCTTTTTTCTTATTCTCATGTTGTTTTATTGTTTCTGGGATAATCTTTGCTAATCCTTCAGCAGATTGGCGAGGTATTGTTATTCTTGCCACTGTCTGTCCTTGTGTCTTAATTTGGGGATTTATATATACAAATTCAAGTGTAACTTCTGTATCTGTAACAGTCACGCCAACAATTTGGGCGTAGGTACTTCCAATTATAGTATTAGCATTAACCTTAACCTGGACAGATGCAGTTTTAGCCATCTACCTAGATTATAACAGGGTCTGTCAATACTTTCTACTCACCTCCTTTTAATTTAGATTGTTATGATAGTCTAAGATAGATGTTATTAGTATCATTATAATAGGTTTTATCCTTGTTTTGATGGTATACCTGCCTAAATGATCTACTTGACAGGAATAAAAATGAATATAAAATGAAAAATAGCTGAAAATTTGGTCGACCGCAAACGGAGATCAAAAAATGCGTACCTGTTTATTTCTATTTTATATTCAGGGATTAATTAGTTAACGTGTTATTTAGACCACAAACTTGTGGTCTTTTTTTATGAAATAAAATGAAGACCAGATTCAAATTTAATCAATTTCTTTTTGGTGTGATCTTAGGAATTATCACCCTTTTTATGCAGGTGAAGCCAGTTGAGGCTTTCTTTTTACCTTTTCCTAAGTTACCAGAGTTACCAGATATTATAAATATTATAAAACTTTTACCTTTGCCTCAATTGCTTTTTCAACTAAAACCAATCCCGACTCTCATGCCAATAAAACCTATTCAGTCAATCTTACCGACTCCTACACCAACTTCCCCCATTCTTATAACCCTTACTCCTACCTTAACTAATACACCGACTCCTACACTTACAAACACTCCTACACCTACGCAAACTTTGACTCCAACACCGTCTTCAACTCCTACCCCAACAGAGACGTCTACACCCACTCCGACAGCGACGTTGACTCCTACCCCAACAGAGACGCCAACTCCTTCAATCACTCCAACAGCAACATCTACCCCAACAGAAACTCCTACACCTACGATTACTCCTACACCTTCCGAAACGCCAACTCCGACACCATCTCCTACTATCGGAGAGACGTTTACACCTACTCCCACAGAGACACCACCAGTATCCTCCCCATTTTCATATCGAAGAACTGTCACCATTGATCATACTAAAGTAGGAGGTGATTCTGACTTGTCAAATTTTCCGATGCTTTTTTCTGGAATATATACTTATTTAAAAACTGTTTCCAACGGTGGAAATGTAGAGAATGTCAATGGGTATGATATTATTTTTACTTCAGATGCAGCAGGCACCAGTAAATTAGATCATGAAATAGAATCTTATAATCCAGCAACTGGAGAGGTTAATTTTTGGGTGAAAATACCTAATCTTTCGGTTACACAAGATACGGTAGTCTATCTTTTTTACGGAAATTCCTCAATTACAACTTCGCAAGAAAATAAAACTGGTGTTTGGGATGCAAATTATAAACTTGTAGCCCATTTTGAAAATAGTCTGGCTGATTCTACCTCAAGTCCAGTTAATGCAACTGATTTTGGATCAGATGATGTGGCAGGGGTGATTGGTCGAGGAAGGGAAATGGGAACTTTGGGGGATTATTTCTATTATACCGTTGGGAGCGGAAACAAATTAGATATTACAGGATATAACATTTCGATTGAGTATTGGTTCTGGTGGGATGGAACTGGTGATTCCTATGGTCATGCTCTAAATAAATCTTCACCAGATAACACTGGCTGGTCATCTCCGTATATACAATATGGTATTGAAAGAAGTGCTGATGGTCCAACTATGAATTTCTGTACTCCTACGTGCAGAGGTGGTAATCCTTCAGCTACATCTTCTTGGAGGCACATGGTTTATACACAGGATAATACTAATAAGCATTTATATGAGAATGGATTGGCTGTCTATGAACCTCCTGTTGCTGAAAATTTAGTATCTGCCAATACTAATCTATTTATTGGTCGTGAGAATGATACAGGAAAGTACAGTTTAAAGTTCAAAATAGATGAGTTAAGAATCTCAAATATCACTAGATCGCCAGGTTGGATATCGACTTCTTATAATAATCAGGATAGCACCTCTACATTTTATACAACTGGGGACGAGAACGCTCTTTCAGGAGTTACTCCTACTTCAACTCCTACTCCAACTGAAACTCCTACACCTACGCCAACTCTAACTCCCACACCAACTCTTACTCCAACGTCTAGTCCGACACCATCGGTATTTGGGAGCGTGGTTATTAATGAGATAATGTGGGCCGGAAGTATAAAAAGTACGGCTGATGAATGGATTGAATTAAAAAATACAACATCTTCTCCTATAAATCTGAGTAATTGGGTGGTCGAAAACTTAGGAAATTCTACAACTCCCAATATGACCATTCCGTCAGGTACTATCAGTGCCAATGGTTATTTTTTGATAGCCAATAATCTCAAAGAAACTTCAATTATCAATGTTGATCCAGATTTTCACACAACATCTGTTAGTCTAGATAATGATGGTGAACAGTTAATTTTGAAGAATAATACTACAGGAGATATTGTAGATGTAGCAAATCACGCTGGTAGTTGGTTTACAGGCACTAACATTGTTCCCAATAAATCTATGGCACGGAAAAATCCGCCTGGAGATGGTACAGTTGGCACAAACTGGTTTGATTCAACAGGATCAACAGGATTAGATTCTGATGCCACTGAATCTGCGACTCCCAAAGCAGATAATATCTAATTCCTTGAATTATTTCCCTTCTTTTGTCACAATAGTAATTGATGGTCAAAAAAATAAAAAGAATAATCATTCATTATTTTCTCCCTCACGAATCCAATAATTATAAAGCAAGGACACTGCACACCGAAGTCCTGGTCTACTATATTATTTTGTTTCTCTCCTTCCAATTTTTCTCTAGCTTAGTCAAGCGCTCTCAACTAAATATTTTAGGGTACGCGACAGACATCACAGTTGATAAGGTATTTTCCCTGGTAAATCAAGAACGGGTCAAAAATAACCTTTCTCCTCTCAAACTGTCAGCTGAATTATCCAATGCTGCAACTACTAAAGCCTCGGATATGTTTTCCAAAGATTATTGGGCACATATTTCACCAACGGGTGTTGCTCCTTGGTCTTTTATAACATCCTCTGGATATAATTATCTTTATGCTGGAGAAAATCTGGCTAAAAATTTCACCACCTCAGAAGAAGTTGTTTCCGCCTGGATGAATTCACCCACCCACCGGGCAAATATATTAAAACCGGAATATAATGATATAGGACTCTCTGTTATGAATGGAAGGCTAAGTGGTGAAGAGATTACTTTGGTTGTTCAGGAGTTTGGAGCAAAAGGAGGGGAGAAGGTAGCTGAAAAACAACCTGAGGGAAGGCAACTTGCAGCAAACGAGGTAAAATCCAATAATACATATCTGGCGCAGCAGAAAAATATTGCCTTACCAAGTACTTTTACAAAACAATTTTCATTTGCTTTTGCAGAGTTTCTTTTAATTATTCTATTTATTGACACCATCTACATTTGGAAATTTAAGACGATGAGATTTAGTGGACATAGTCTGTCGCATATTATCTTTTTGGGAGCTCTGATTGGAGCTATGGGAGCCACCGGAATCGGTGTTATTTTATAAAAAAAGAAATTATGAATAAACATACCAGTTTTCACTTATGGCATTATCTTCTTTTAATTTTTATTTTGGGCTTAGGAACAGTTGGAATGTTTTTTTATTCTGGAATGCCGCATAAACAATATTTGCTTGTTATTTTTGTTTCGACCCTTTATTTTTTATGGGGAATCTTCCATCATTATCTTGAAGGTGACCTGCACATACGGATTGTGGTAGAATATCTACTTATTGCGCTTTTAGCGGTAGTTTTACTTCGTGGTGCAATATTTAGAAACTTTCTCTAAAAAATTATATGAAAGGCGTCGTTTTAGCAGGAGGTTTAGGCACTAGGCTTTATCCTTTAACCTTTGCTACCAATAAACATCTTTTGCCGGTTTTTGATAAACCGATGATTTTTTATCCGATTGCTACTCTTGTTCGCGCGGGAATTACAGATATTCTGGTGGTCACCAGTGGACCGCACTCTGGAGATTTCATCAGTGTCTTAAAGAATGGTAAGGAACTTGGAGTAAGTCATCTGGAATATGCCTATCAAGAGAAGTCTAATGGTGGAATTGCAGATGCACTTTCATTAGCTGAGGATTTTGCCGATAATGGGGCAATTACTGTAATCTTAGGCGATAATACAACAGACGCAGATATTAAAAAACATGTTGCAGAATTTCGTGAGGGGGCTTTAATATTTATGAAAAAGGTGAGGGAGGGAAAACAGCTAAAAAGATTCGGAGTGGCAGTGTTTGATAAAAAAGATACCGAGAAAATAGTCAAAATAGAGGAAAAACCAGAGAAACCTGAAAGCAATTATGTAGCCACTGGTCTTTATATTTACGATCGGAATGTATTTACTTATATCCGTAATTGTCATCCATCAAAAAGAGGTGAGATAGAAATTACTGACGTGAATAACCAGTATATAAAAAGGTCAAAACTATCATGGGTAGAACTGGAGGGTTTTTGGTCTGATGCAGGCACATTTGAGACACTTTTCAAGGCTAATAGATATTGGGCTGAAAAAGCAAGAATATGATATGAAAAGTCAAAAGTTGATAGAAGGAGTAAAGATAAAAAAACTAATTAGGCATAAAGACGAAAGGGGTTTTTTTGAGGAATTGATTCGTGATACAGATGATTTTTTCCAAGAAGGATTTGGGCAATTATCTCATTCATTTATGCACGGAGGTGTAATCAAAGCTTGGCATATTCATAAGACTCAAACTGACTGGTGGTATGTAGGCAGGGGTGATTTAAAAGTAGCGCTTTTTGATTTACGTAAAAAATCGAAAACCTATAAGTTTTTAAATGAATTCATGTTAGGTGATCATGGAGAAAACATAATCTTAAAAATTCCTCCGGGAGTTGCTCATGGCTGTAAGGTGATTGAAGAGGCATCTGAATTATTTTATGTAACCTCTAGTGTTTATAGTCCAAAAGAGGAGGGTAGGATACCTCATGATGATAAAAATATAGGATATAATTGGCTATGAAATTATTAGTTACTGGTGGAGCCGGCTTTATAGGAAGCAATTTTATTCTTTATTGGTTAAAGAATAATCCTGCCGATAAAGTTTATAATCTTGATAAATTGACTTATGCTGGAAATTTGGATAACTTGCAGAGCGTCAGCAGCCACCCCAATTACCGATTTGTAAAAGGGGATATTTGTGATAGTCGCTTGGTTGATAGAGTGACTAGCGAAGTGGATGTTATTTGTCATTTTGCCGCAGAAACCCATGTTGATCGTTCGATCCTTGATCCGGCGCCATTTATCCAAACAAATATTGTAGGAACTTATGTACTGCTTGAAGCTGCTTTACGCCATAAAATAAAACGCTTTCATCATGTTTCTACGGATGAGGTTTTTGGATCGCTAGAATTAAAGAGTTTGAGTAAATTTAATGAACGAACACTATATAACCCCAGAAGTCCTTATGCAGCCAGTAAAGCCGGTGCTGACCACTTAGTTCGTTCTTATTGGTATTCCTTTGGTTTGCCAATCACTATTACCAACTGTTCAAATAATTTTGGCCCCTTTCAACATCCAGAGAAACTTATCCCTCTGGCTATTACCAATATTATTGAAGAAAAAAAAGTACCCGTCTATGGAGATGGGTTGTATGTGAGAGATTGGTTATATGTGGAAGATCATTGTCGAGCAATCGAGATCGTTTTGAAAAGAGGCAAAATAGGTGAGACATATTTTGTAGGTGGATTAACAAAGGAGTTTACTAACCTTGAGGTAGTAAAGAAAATTCTCAAGATTTTAGGTAAAGATGAAAGCTATCTGTCATTCGTCAAAGATCGACCAGGACATGATCGAAAATACGCTATAGAGTGGACTAAGATAAAAAAAGAACTTGATTGGGAACCTTTACATGATTTTGATACATGGTTATTTTCGACAACAGATTGGTATAAGAAACACCAGGATTGGTGGAGAAAAATTCGGCAAGGAGAATTTAAAAAATATTATCGGGAGCAATACGAAAAGCGATGACCCTTCGAATCGAACTATGAAAATTCCCATTTTAGGAACAGGTCTATCCGGACTAGTTGGTTCACGAGTTGTGGAACTCCTGAGTGATAAATATGATTTTACCGATTTAAGCTACAAAACAGGTGTCGATATTACCAATTTCGATCAGGTGTTAGATTGTTTTGAAAATTCCAGCGCCCGAACAGTGCTTCACATGGCAGCCAAGACTGATGTGGATGCCTGTGAAGATGATAAGATTTTAGGAGAAGAAGGATTAGCTTGGTTAATAAACGTGGTCGGTACTAAAAATATTACTGAGGCCACCAAAAAGTTTAATAAGCGTGTAGTCTATATCTCAACTGATTTTGTTTTTGATGGGACTAAGGATTACTTTACAGAAGAAGATACACCCAATCCGGTTAACTGGTACGGAGTTACTAAATATGAAGGCGAAAAGGTTTTGGAACAGTCGGATATAAATTATTGTATAGCAAGATTGGCATATCCCTATCGAGCCTACTTTCCACAGAAATTAGATTTTGTTCGCCGGATTATTCAAAAAGCGGAAAAAGGTGAAAATATTTTATCTCTAACCGATCATACCTTTACCCCAACATTCATAGATGATATTGCCAAAGCCCTTGATTTACTACTTAGTAAAAATTTTACAGGCATTTTTCATGTTGTTGGTAGCCAAAGTCTGACTCCATTTGACGCCGCAAAACTTATATTAAAAACATTCGAAATAGGCGGGCATATAAAGCCAATTATACGGGACAGCTATTTTAAAGACAAAGCATTCCGTCCTTGTAGGTTAGCCTTGAAAAATGATAAAATAGCCAGATTAGGGGTAAAAATGAAAACTTTTACTGAAGGTTTAAAGGAGATGAAAAAACAATTATGCGCATAGCTGTCGTTGGTCATGGATATGTAGGATTGGTGACTGCCGCTGTTTTTGCTGATTTAGGTAATGATGTTTGGGTAGTAGGTAGAACTGCCGAGAAAATAGAAAAATTAAACAGAGGCATCACGCCCTTCTTTGAACCTGGATTAGCCGAGATAGTGAAACACAACATTTCTGCAGGGAGATTGCATTTTAGCCTAGACTATCATAAAGCCATACCGGGAGCGAAAATTATTTTCATCTGTGTCGGTACACCGTCAAAAGTGAATGGTGGGGCAGATTTGTCTTCTGTTTTTGAGGCAGCGGAGAAAATAGGTAAAAACTTGGGAAATTATTCCGTAATAGTGACAAAAAGTACAGTTCCTGTCGGGACCAATCGGCAAGTGGCTCGAATTGTTCAAAATAACAAATCTAAAAAAGCTAGTTTTGATATTGCTTCCTGCCCAGAATTTTTAAGAGAAGGAAGTGCCTTGTCTGACACGCTAAACCCAGACCGTATTGTAATAGGAGTAGAGAGCGATAAAGCCAAAGAATTATTACTGGATCTGCATAAACCAATAAATGGTGAAAGAATTGTTGTTTCAATTGAAACAGCGGAAATGATTAAATATGCTTCAAACGCTCTTCTTTCAACAAAAATCTCTTTTGCTAACGCCATGTCGTTTATCTGTGAAAAAGTTAGAGCAGATGTAGAAGAAGTTATGACCGCAGTAGGTCTTGATAGACGACTGGGTCGGGAGTTTCTTTATCCCGGTGTTGGTTTTGGTGGAAGTTGTTTTCCAAAGGATGTCAAAGCATTGATATTTGTCGCGAAAAATCACGGTTATAATTTTGAATTATTGACCTCCGTTTATAAGATTAATCAAGAGGCAAAAGAGAGATTTGTAGAAAAAATAATCAAGGTATTAAGAGGAGTAAAAGGAAAAACTCTGGCAATTTTGGGACTGGCATTTAAGCCAAATACCGACGATATGAGAGAGGCTCCTTCAATCGAAATAATTAAGAAATTGAAAGAAGCAGGAGCGTTAATAAAAGCATATGATCCAGAAGCTATTCCAAATGCTACAAAAATTTTACCTAATATAATATATACCAAAAACCCACAAGAAGCAGCCCAAAATGCTGATGCCTTGATTGTTTTGACAGAATGGAATGAATTTAAACAATTAGATCTTTCAAGTATCAAAAAAGTTATGAGACACTTCTTTTTATTTGATGGACGTAATATTTATGATCCTGGAAAAGTCAAAAAATTAGGTTTTACTTATAAAGGAGTCGGAAGAGAATAAGGAGAAAGATTTATGTCAAAGTTAAATAAAAAAAGGGCATTAATCACAGGTATCACTGGGTTTGCGGGTAGTCATCTGGCAGAGCTTCTCTTAACTTACGGCTATGAAGTTTATGGTACAAGCCGTGCTAGAAGTAAAACTGATAATATTGATCACATTCGTCATAAACTTCATCTGGAAGATGCAGATTTGCTAGATTCTCATAGTTTGTATACTATTATTGGTAAAATCAAACCTAACCTTATTTTTCATCTAGCAGCTCAATCATTCGTTCAATCTTCTTGGGCTTCTCCCACAAATACCATGGAAATAAATGTGGTAGGATCAGTCAATTTGTTTGAGGCAGTAAGAAGAGTCGGGATAGATCCAACAATTCAAATAGCTTGCTCATCGGAAGAATATGGTTTGGTTTATCCTGATGAGGTGCCGGTGAAAGAAATAAATCCACTCAGACCTCAATCTCCTTATGCGGTTTCTAAAGTGGCTATGGATTATCTTGGTTATCAATATTATCAATCCTACAAAATGAGGATTATTCGTACTCGTGGCTTTAATCATACAGGACCTAGACGTGGAGAAGTTTTTGTCACCTCAAATTTTGCTAAACAGATAGCTTTAATTGAGAAAGAGAAAAAAGAGCCAGTCATTGACGTTGGTGATCTAACCACTAAGCGGGATTGGACCGATGTACGTGATATGGTCAAAGGCTATCTTCTAGCAGTTCTTAAAGGAAAGCCTGGAGAAGTATATAACATCTGTTCTGAACGCGCTATTCAAATAAAGGAAATGCTAGAGATACTTCTTTCCAGAACTTCCGTCAAGATAAGAATTCGTCGTGACTCAAGCAGACTAAGACCCTCTGATGTACCAATACTTTTGGGTGATTGTAGTAAATTTAGAAAATTGACTTCTTGGAAGCCAGAAATACCATTTACCAAAACCATGGAAGACCTTCTTAATTATTGGCGCGAAAGAACATAGATCTAATTAATGACTAATAATGAAAAATACTGTCAAATGTTTAGTCACTGGAGGAGCAGGATTTATTGGATCACATCTGTGTGATTTTTTGATTTCAAAAGGGGATGAAGTTTTTTGTGTTGATAATTTAATAACCGGAAGCAAGAAAAATATTCTCCATCTGATACAAAGTCCACGTTTTCATTTTCTTTTGCATGACATTACTCGTTCTTTTCCCAAAACTATCAGCTATCAGCTATCAACTATCAACTATCTTTACCATCTGGCTTCTCCTGCTAGTCCTCCCCAGTATAGGAGATATGCGATAGAGACACTTCTTACTAATTCTGTCGGTACTTATCATATGTTGGAGCTAGCCAAACATACCAAAGCACGTTTCCTACTGGCTTCTACTTCAGAAGTGTACGGCGATCCGCAAAAGCATCCGCAAAAAGAGTCTTACTTTGGTAATGTCAATCCTATAGGAGTTCGAGCTTGTTATGATGAAGGAAAGCGATTTGCCGAAGCTATAACTATGGAATATGTGAGAAAATATGCTCTCGATGCTAGAATAGCTAGAATTTTTAATACTTATGGACCAAGAATGCAGCGCGATGATGGCAGAGTAATATCAAACTTTATCAATCAGGCAATATTAGACAAACCTTTAACTATGTATGGAGATGGGTTGCAAACGCGATCATTTTGCTATGTATCAGATATGACAACCGGTCTGATATCAGCGATGGAAAAAAAGAATACGAAAGGAGTGGTAGTCAACTTAGGTTATCCAAAGGAGCATAAAATCAAAGATATTGCCCAACTTATTTTGCAGCTTACCTTATCATCTTCGACAATTAGATCAGTTGATAAACCCGAGGATGATCCACGTAGACGAAAACCGGATATATCTAAAGCTAAAAATCTTTTAGATTGGGAGCCAAAAGTACCACTGGAAAAGGGCGTGAAAAAAACAATTGATTATTTCCGAAATCTATGAAGATTGTTCATATTATTCCTACATACAACGAAAAAGAAAATATCGGTAGAATGATTGAAATTATTAATCAAATAGGAAAGGGTTATTCAAGGTGGCAGAATGAAATATTAGTTATTGATGATTATTCACCGGATGGAACAATAGATGTTGTGAAGCGTTATCAGAAGAGATTTAATAATGTTCACTTGATCACCAAAAAAAAAGAAGGATTGGGGAGGGCTCTAATAAGAGGCTACGAATATGCCATCAAAAAACTTGGCGCCGATGTGGTAATTCCCAATGATGCCGATTTTCAATGGAATCCAAAAGATTACCCTAGACTTATAAAAAAGATTGAAGAAGGACATGATGTGGCAGTTGCCTCAAGACATATTCCTGGAGGACGTGTGGTAGGATGGAGCTGGTTCAGAAAACTTAATCATGGAATTTCAAATTATTTATTGGCTTGGTGGGTAGCTGGTGTTCACGAGGTTTTCGATCATGCAGGTAATTTTAAAGCTATCAGGGTGAAAGGAATTTTAGACAAGGTTCATCTCTCCAAAATGAAAAATGCAGGTTTTTCTTTCCAATTACATATCTTATATGAATTATCCAAAACAGGAGCAAAATTCACCGAAGTCCCGGCTATTTTTAACGAAAGAAGGTATGGTCGGTCCAAAATCGGTTTTAATCGATATTATCTTCGGGATGTGATCGAATATATCAGAAGCAGTATTTTTATTCGAATCGAGCGTTCAGCCAGTTTTTTTAAATATACGGTGGTAGGTGGAACAGGGTTCATAATCCAGACCATAATTTCCAAATTTCTTATAGTTGCCTCCTTAAATCCCGGTATTGCAGTTTCTGTTGGAGCTGAAGGTGCCATTATTTCTAATTTTATTCTGAACAATTTATGGACATTTTCACACAAAAAAATAACAGGACTGCGGACTTGTTATAAATTTTTGATATTTAATGGGGTTTCAATAGGCGCGATATTTATTCAAGGATTTGTCGTGTGGTTAGGTACATATTTTTTTGGAGTATCAACCTGGTTTATCTTTATGGTACTTGCCATTATTTTTATTGTGATACCCTACAGCTATTTTATCTACAATCGATTTATTTGGAAGACGCACCAGAAATAAAGCTTAAATGTTAAAGCTCAAAACTGATAATAAATTAAAATATCTATCAATTATTCTACTGGTTCTGATTCTTTTAACTGGAGCATTCTTTAGACTATATAAAATCAGAGAGTATATGGTTTTTCTAGGGGATGAGGGACGAGATGCATTGGTAGTGAAAAGAATGCTGGTTGATCATAAGTTTACACTTCTTGGTCCAATTACTAGTGTTGGTTCAGTTTATATGGGTCCGATCTATTATTATTTTATGGCGCCCTTTTTATGGCTTTGGCGGTTTGATCCAGTAGGACCCGCTATAATGGTTGCTTTATTTGGTGTTTTGACTATTTTTTTATTATATAAGGTGGGAGCTGAATTTTTTCATCCAATTGTGGGTCTAATAGCTTCATTTTTATATGCTATATCACCTCTTCCCATCGCTTTTGGTAGGTCATCTTGGAATCCCAATATAGTGCCGTTTTTTTCTTTACTTCTTATTTATTCACTTCTATCTGCTCTGGTTGAAAAGAAATATCTGTGGCTTATCGTATGCGGATTATCACTGGGAGTGCTTTTACAACTTCACTATGTTACTTTTATGTTTTTACCGATTATATTTGTTACACTTATTCTTACTCGATTCCATATTCCCATTCGCTATTATATTGGTGCCATTCTTGCTTTTTTACTATCGTATTCTCCTTTCTTACTTTTTGAACTGCGCCATCAATTTGTCAATACACAGGTAGTGCTCCGGTTCCTTTGGGAACAAAAAAATGATACTTCTGTTCCTTTATTTATTTCTTTTTGGAATACGACCGCCGATGTGTCTGTCAGACTCTTTTGGAGGTTAGTAGTAATAAGTAATGCCGAACTTACTAAGATATTCATGTTGATTTTAGCAGCCTGTCTATTTTTATATTGGAAAGAGAATAAAAATAATTTCCATAAAATTGGAGCAATAAAAGTAATATTTACATGGACAGTAGTAGGGATACTCTCTTATGGTTTTTATCGGGGGATTATTTATGATTATTATTTTGGATCATTATTTACCGCTCCCTATCTTCTCACCGGAATTACCATTTTTTATCTCTGGAAAAATAACAATATTGGAAAGTTAATAGCAGTTATTATTCTTCTGGTACTGTGTATATTTAACTTGCAAAATACCCCTTTTAAAAATCTTCCAAGCAATCTGTTGGCAAATACAGAAGAAATTTCTCGCTTCGTCTTTCAAAAGTCAGAAGGCAATCCATATAATTTTGCTCTAATTGCAGGAAAAAATTCTGATCATGCTTATAGATATTTTCTGGAACTTTGGGGAAAACCTCCTGTTGTTGTCGAAACACCCGTAAATGATCCAGAGAGAAAAACCGTTACTAACGAGTTATTGATTGTTTGTGAAGAAAAAGTTTGTCAACCTCTAGGTCATCCGCTTTGGGAGATAGCTGGTTTTGGCCAGGCGGAAATAATAGATGAATGGCAGGTCAGTACAGTAAAAGTTTTTAAACTTAGACATCTGGAGAAAGTCTAATTATGGACAACATTTATTTATCAATCGTGATTCCTTGTTTTAACGAAGAAAGAAACATTCGACTAGGAGCTCTGGAGAATGTTACGCAATATCTGTTGAAAAAAAAGTATTCTTATGAAGTAATTTTAATCGACGATGGAAGTGGTGATGAAAGTAAAAAATTAATAAATGCATTTATTACTGGACACAAGAAATTTAAATTGTTCTCTCGGCAACATCAGGGGAAAGCTGCCGCAGTTATCGCTGGGATGAGTAAAGCGAAGGGGCGCTATATTCTTTTTACCGATTTAGATCAGGCAACTCCAATAAATCAACTGGATATTCTGATGCCTTTTTTTGACTCAGGGTTTGATGTAGTTATAGGTTCTAGAAATACAGTCCGACGTGGTGCACCACTGATGCGTCAAGCTATGGCAAGAGGATTTATATTTTTACGTAATCTCATTTTAAATTTGGGGATTAAAGATACTCAATGTGGATTTAAGATTTTTTCTAAAAAAGCCATTTATAATATCATTTCTCGTTTAAAAGTACATCATCAAGGCAGAATTGCTCATGGATCAACTGTTACCGCAGGTTTTGATGTTGAAGTATTATATATAGCCAAATTATTAGGCTTTAAAATTGCCGAAGTTCCGGTAGAATGGCATTATCAAGAGACTCGTCATATTAATCCTCTGAAGGATTCTTGGGAAGGACTAATTGATCTTTTTAAAATACGCTTAAATACTACCAGGGGAGTTTATAAAAAGAATAATGCCAAGTAAAATAAAAATACTTATTTTATTTTATATTTTTATCCTTGTAAGTCTTACTATTTATTCTTACTCCCAGATTGATCTTAATCTGACTCTGTCTTCAAATTCCTTATATCAGCTCTTTCAAAATCAGATGATTCAACTTGGATATTTTAACCGTCCATTATCAACTGCTATTTTTTTAATTATTCTATTTTTACTATTTACTATTTACTACTTACTATTAAAATTGGTAGAACAAAAGAAACTCTCACTCGCTGGTAGTCTTTGGTTAATTATAGCCAGCAGCATAATTATATTTTTTGCCTATCCAGCTTTTTCCCACGATTTTTTCAACTATATGTTTGATGCCAGAATTGTAACTAAATACCATGCCAATCCTTACTTATTCAAAGCGCTAGATTTTCCAGATGATTTGTGGATTCGTTTTATGCACTGGACGCATAGAACCTATCCTTATGGCCCAATTTGGTTATTATTGACGATACCCTTTTCTTTCTTGGGATTCGGTAAATTTGTTCTGACACTTTTAAACTTTAAATTGATGTTTCTCCTTTTTCACTTCTGCAATATTTATCTTATTTATAAAATTCTCAAAAAAATTTCTCCTAAAAATGCAATAATAGGGATGGCATTTTATGCGTTTAATCCACTGATTCAAATTGAATCAATTGTTAGTCCTCACAATGAGGTAGTGATGCTTACTTTTCTTCTCTTGGGAATCTATTTATTTTTTATTCAACAAAGGAAGACGTTTGCTATTTTAAGTCTTCTTTTCTCGGTAGGGATTAAGTTCGTAACACTTATTTTATTACCATTCTTTGTACTTTATCCAAAAAAGAAGATAAATTGGCTTTTAAAATCAATACTGTTCATGCTTATCGGTGCTCTTTTTGTGGAGATTATCTACCGTGAGCCTTATCCCTGGTATTTTATTCTTCCAATTGGAGTTGGAGCATTATTGGTAGAAAATTATATTATTAGGATCGTGGCTGTATTAACAAGCCTTGGAGTTTTACTTCGGTATGCCCCATATTTATATCAAGGAAATTATAATTCTGAAGCAGTTACTTTTCAAAACTGGATATTCTACTCTTTTCTGTTTTTAATATTAATGTTTGTTATTTTTAATCTGGCAAAGAAGTTAATTCGAATAAAGGAATGATATAATGAGTCAGAATTAATATGCTAGATTTGTTACTTGTTCTGGGAATTGCTTTTATAACTTTCATAACCAGAGTAGTTAATTTATTAGCGATTCCTATCTTCACCGATGAAGCAATCTATATTCGCTGGGCACAAATTGGACTTGCTGATCCTGCTCATCGCTATATTGCTTTAACTGATGGAAAGCAGCCACTTCTCACTTGGTTAATGTATCCAATGCTTAAAATATTTTCTGATCCGCTCTTTGCCGGAAGATTCGTGTCAGTTTTATCCGGTACAATTGCGGCAGTTGGAATTTATTTTGTGGCGCGAAAATTATTTGATAGAAAAGTCGCCCTCTTTTCAGTTTTGCTGTATATAATTTCCCCCTTCTTTCTTCTTTATGACCGTTTAGCGCTGATGGATAGCCTTTTGGCGGCTTTAGGAGTATGGAGTTTATATCTGGAAATTGTTTTGGTAACAAGTCTCCGGTTGGATGCGGCATTGATACTTGGTATAACAATTGGTTTGGGCACTTTAACCAAATCTTCCGCCTTTTTTTATCTGTATTTAATCCCAGCCAGTCTTCTCCTTTTTAATTTTAAGGCAAAGCATAAATTAAACAGTCTTCTTAAGTGGTTGGGATTATCCACAGTAAGTTTGGTTATTGCACAGCTGATGTACAACTCTCTGCGACTATCACCTTGGTTTTATCTTATCCGACAGAAAAATTATACTTTTATTTTGACTGTTACTGAATTTCTTAAATCTCCGTTTGCTTTATTCATTTCCAATCTAAAAGGACTAACAGAGTTTCTCTTTGCTTATTTAACTCTTCCAATAGATATCGTTTTGATAATAGTATTAATTTGGTCGTTCATCCAAAAAGACAAAAGGATTGCTTATCTTTTTATTTGGTTCTTGGTACCATTTTTGTCTCTGGCAGCCTTTGGCAAGGTAGTCTTCCCTAGATTTCTTCTTTTTATGACTGTACCACTTTTAATTATTGTCGGTTGGGGAGTGACGACGTTGACAAATTTCGCTTTAAAAAGAGTGAAAATTCTTCTTCTGCTTCTGCCTCTTATATTTGCTTACCCTCTTTATCAGTCTTATCTGATTATTTTCTCACCAGTTACTTCGGCAATTCCCCAAACAGATCGAAATCAACTGCTGGATGATTGGCCATCAGGTTATGGGGTAAAAGAAGTTGTCAATTATATCAGCGAGAAAGCAAATGGCGGAAAAGTGGTTTTGGGTACCGAAGGAACTTTCGGTCTTAATCCTGCGGTTTATGAAATATATCTAGGCAGAAATAAAAATGTGGAAATTCACGGATATTGGCCGGTAGGGGAAGTGCCGAAAGAACTTCTTGAAGCTTCAGCAAAATATCCGACTTATCTTGTTTTTAAAGATAAACAGGAAATACCAGCGGAGTGGCCGCTGACTTTGGTGGCAAAGTATAAAAGAGGAGGGGGGAATACTTACTTATTATTGTATCAGGTAAACTCTCATTATTGACGAGAATATTGTTTTAGGTATACGCTAGAATAGACATGTTTAAAAGAGCGTTGCCCTTTATAATTCTCTTTTTTGTAGTTATTCTTTATACCAAGCCGTATTTTCGACCCGGTTTTTTTTCCACACACGATGGTGAATGGGCAATCGTCCGGCTTGCTGAAATGCAAAGAGAACTAAAGGATAAGCAATTCCCACCCCGATGGGCAGATTATCTTAATCATGGATTTGGCTATCCTCTTTTTTCTTATACTTATCCATTCCCCTTCTATTTAGGAGAAACAGTCAGGACGCTTCGTATAAGTTTTGTTGATACCATAAAAATAATTTTTGTCGGTAGTGTTTTTGCCTCTGCTATTTTTATGTTTATGCTGGGCAGAGAACTGGCTGGAAATTTCGCTGGATTTATCTCGGCGCTATTTTATGTGGTAGCTCCATTTAGATTAGTCGATCTCTACGTAAGAGGTTCAATCGGAGAATCAATCAGCCTTGCCCTTTTTCCTGCTCTTTGTTTTTTCAGCATAAAATATATTCTGAAACCAAATCTACCACGTCTTGTTTTATGTTCAGTGCTTTTGGCGGTTCTTATTCTTTCACATAATATTATGGCGCTTATTTTCTTTCCCTTATGGCTAATTTTTCTCTATGTGGTGGTAATTTCCTATTATGAAGATATCAAACTTTATTCCTGGCGCTATTTTTTACCGATGATCCTTTTGGGACTGGGTCTTTCTGCTTATTTTTTTATTCCGGCAATCCTGGAGAAAAATTTTGTTATGCTTTCAAGGGTAAAGCTAGCCAATCCGTCAACCAATTTTATTAGTCTGCCGCAGTATTTGATTTCGCCCTGGAGTTTTGATCAACCATCATATCAATTAGGTTGGGCTCACATATTAGGAGCAGTAGTTAGTTTTCTGGGACTACTTTTTGCCAAAAGCATAGATAAGAGAAAATTTCTTCCTCTGATCATTTTTCTTATTGGTGGAATTCTTGTCTTGATATTTTTCACTCATCCAAATTCCGCCGAGTTCTGGAATGTTCCTCCTTTATCTTGGCTTGATTTTCCCTGGAGACTCCTTACCCCTTTGGCATTCTTTTTGGCTCTTTCTACTATTTTTCTTTCTCTTCATAAAACTACACAGATAATTGGTGTTATTCTTGCGATTATTACAGTTGCCTTGAGTCTGAAATTTGCTGTTCCTCGCGATCATATAAATAAGCTTGACAGTTATTATATAACTAATGATGCAACCACTACCTCGATGGATGAATTAATACCTGTTTGGGTAGCGGAAAAACCGAAAGAGCGTTATCAAACTAAGGTAGAAGTAGAAAAAGGTAAAGCCACAATATCCGCTTTGGAGTATAATTCAAATTCCATCAAGTTTGCCATAAATGCCAAAACAACCTCGATTATCAAAATCAATACGGTATATTTCCCAGGCTGGCAGTTTATTTTCTCAGGAAAAAATGTTTTACCAAATTTCGGACAACATGATGGACTAATGCGCTTTACAGTTCCTACAGACTACTACCAGGTTATTGGTAAGTTCACAGAAACTCCGGTTAGATTATGGTCTGATATGCTTACTTTGGGAAGTATTGTTATAACTGTTCTCCTTTTGATTTTTTCCTTCATATCCCGCCTCCGATCAAAATTTTATGCAAAATAATCTAAGAAGCGTATTTTTTTTATTGTTAATAGCTGTAATTTCCTATTTTGCGGTAAAACCTATTTTTACTTCTGGCTTTTTCCCGATGCATGATGATACTCAGCCATCCAGAGTGTTTGAGATGGCTCAGGCTTTGCGTTTTGGGCAATTTCCAGTTCGCTTGGTAGATGATTTAGGCTACGGTTTTGGTTATCCACTTTTCAATTTCTATGCACCGCTGCCATATTATATCGGTGGAATTTTTAATTTAGCCGGTTTTGATGCCATCATTTCCACTAAATATATGTTTCTAATCGGTATCTTCCTTGCTGGAATAAGTATGTTTTTTCTGGCAAAAGAAATAGCAGGGGATATTGCCGGGTTAACAGCGGCTATTTTATATATGTATGCACCTTATCATGCGGTAAATATTTATGTTCGTGGAGCAGTCGGTGAGTATTACGCCTATGGATTTTTACCATTATTAATGTTGGGGATCTATCAACTTATCAAAGATAAGAATAAGAAAAAGGGAATCATATTAGGAAGTACCGGTTTTGTCGGCATAATACTTTCTCATAATATCTTAGGTATGCTGTCGGGATATTTTCTGGCTATGGGAATTTTTATTTATCTGGTTTATTTATTGATACGCAGACAAAAACTATTTACTATTTACTATTTACTATTTACTATTTTTTTGGGTATTGGGCTGTCTTCCTTCTTTATTATTCCTGCTATAGCGGAAAAAAACTATACAAAAGTGGATCAACTGACAAAAGGTGGAAGTGATTTCCGCAGTCACTTTGTTTATGCCGATCAGCTGTGGAATTCACCTTGGGGATACGGGGGATCAGCGCCTGGAATGGAAGATGGGATGTCTTTTAAAATAGGCAAGATTCATCTATTGTTAGGCTTATTAGGCGCTACAATTGCTTTTTATCTCTATAAAACAAAAAGGATTAATAATTATCAATTATCAATTATTAATTATCAATTATTAATATTTATTATTTCGGTCTTTCTGATGCTAGAATCCTCAAGATTCATTTGGGAGGCAGTCCCCGGATTTTCTTTTATTCAATATCCCTGGAGATTCTTGAATTTTACTATTCTCTCCCTTTCTCTTCTTGCCTCTGGTATATTTTTAATCCTCTCAAAGACAAAACAAACCATTTTGGCTATTGTAGTAATCGGTCTAACTCTATGGTTAAATGCGAAATATTTTGTACCCAGGGAAATTCTACCCTTTAAAGAGAAAGATTATATAAGTCGCGAAAATCTTCGCTGGAAGATTTCCAATATCTCTTACGAGTATATGCCAAAGGAGTTTATTTTACCAAGCTCTCTCCAGGAAGTTACTTGGCAGGGAATATCCGAAGGACACGGAGTTATTATCAAAGGGAAAAGTGAGCAACCAACGGTAAAAGAATATCAACTGGAAGTCAAAAACCCAACTAATATACTTACGAATATTGCCTTTTTCCCGGGTTGGGAGGCAAAGTTGGATGATAAAAAGCTAGATATTTATGATACTAATGGTAGGATTGAAGTAAGTTTGCCCGCAGGTTATCATAAACTGGAGTTTATTTTTAGCAATACTCCAGTTAGATATTTAGCAAATACCGTTTCTCTTTTTAGTCTATTTTTGCTAATATATATAACATTCTTTTGGGAAAGATCTTCATATGGCAAAAAAATATAGAGTTGAGGTAGTCATTCCTATCTATAACGAAGAAGAGGAACTGGCAGCAAACATTAAAAAACTGTATGCCTTCTTAAATAAGAAATTAACTTCTTATTATTGGCATATCACTATTGCTGATAATGCCTCCACCGATGGAAGTCTTACAATTGCTAAAAAGCTTTCAAAAGACCTCTCTCATGTTGGTTATATTCATTTGGATCAAAAAGGCAGAGGTAGAGCAGTAAAAAAAGCTTGGGAGAAGAGTAGTGCTGATATTTTAGTCTATATGGATGTTGATCTATCTACAGATTTGAATAATTTACTACCATTAACTGCCGCCCTCTCGAAAGGCTATGATATTGGTATAGGATCTAGACTTCTGCCTGCCTCAAAAGTTGTGAATCGACCTCTCAAAAGAGAGATATTATCTCGCGGTTATAATATTTTAATTAAATTATTTTTTCAAACCCGTTTTTCTGATGCACAGTGCGGTTTCAAAGGCGTAACAAGAAGAGTGGTTGATAAACTAATACCCAAAATTTCTGATAATGCTTGGTTTTTTGATTCTGAACTCCTTATTGTAGGAGAAAAAAAGGGATATAAAATATATGAGGAACCAGTTAGTTGGGTTGATAATCCTGGATCAACTGTCAGAGTATTAAAAACGGTAAGCGGTGATCTTGCCGGTCTTTGGCGCTTATTTTGGACAAGACCATGGAGGGTAATTGTGTGAAAAATAGTAAAAAGCTATTAATCACCGGAGGAGCCGGTTTCATCGGCTCAAATATTGCCTGGTACTTTGCAGCTCATGGTTATCAGGTGACTATTTTTGATAATTTCAAAAGACGTGGTACACGCCAAAATTTTGCCTGGATTAAAAGTAAATTACCGAAAGTTAAGGTAATAATTGGAGATATTAGAAATAGACAAGATCTTGAAAAAGCTGTAGAAGGTCAGGATATTATTTTTCATTTGGCCGCTCAAGTAGCTGTAACCACCTCGGTAGTTGATCCGAGAGTCGATTTTGATATTAACGCTCTCGGTACTTTCAATCTATTAGAAGCAGCAAGAGTTGAAGGTAAAAAGCCAATAATTATTTTTGCTTCAACCAATAAAGTTTATGGCGGAATGGAAAAGGTGAGGATAATCGAGAAAAATAACAGATATGCCTATAAAAATCTTCCAGATGGAGTATCAGAAGAAGTACAACTTGATTTTCACTCACCTTACGGTTGTTCCAAGGGCGCAGCAGATCAATATATCAGGGATTATTTCCGAATTTATGGAATACCTACGGTAGTCTTTCGCCAATCCTGTATTTATGGTCCACGGCAGTTTGGTATTGAAGACCAGGGGTGGATCGCCTGGTTTATCATTGCTGAGACTCTGGGACTACCGATTACTATCTATGGCGATGGAAAACAGGTTCGGGATATTCTTTATATTGATGACCTGGTGAAGTTATTTGAGATTGCAGTTGAGAAAATCGATATCACCCGGGGTAAAATTTATAATGTCGGTGGAGGAGTCAAAAACACTCTTGCGGTTTGGACCCAGTTCGGACCAATGCTGCATAAGTTGTTTAGAAAAAAAATAGCAGTTACTTTTTCAGACTGGAGGCCCGGGGATCAGAAAGTATATATTAGTGACATTAGATTAGTGGAAAAAGAACTGGGTTGGAAGCCAAAAGTGGGAGTTGAAGAAGGTATAAAGAGACTTTTTGATTGGGTGCAAGCAAATAGAACCCTGTTTAAATAAGATATGCGGCAGGACCCGCAAGAAATATGATCAAATATAAAAAAATTCTTGTCACTGGTGGAGCCGGTTTTATCGGTTCACATCTGGTAGATGGTTTAATTGAACACGGCTATAAAGTGCGGGTATTGGATAATCTTTGCAAACAGATTCATCCAACCGGGCAGCTTCCCCAATACTTTAATAAAAAGGCAGAATTTATCGAAGGAGATGTTACAAATCGAGAAGATTGGCTGAAGGCGCTAAGGGATATTGACGCAATATATCATTTGGCAGCTGCCGTTGGAGTTGGGCAGAGTATGTATGAGATAGAACATTATGTCAAAGTAAACAGTCTCGGTACGGCTCTTCTTCTGGATATACTGGCGAATAGTCCTCATCAGGTTAAAAAAATTATTATTGCCGCCAGTATGAGTTCTTATGGAGAAGGAACTTATAAATGCTCAAAATGCGGTAAAGTTCGACCGCCACTTCGAAGCGAAAAACAATTAGAAAAAAAAGATTTTAATATATACTGCCCCAATTGCAAAAGAAGTGTTTCTCCAGTTCCCACCAATGAAGAAGTAAAGCAGAATTCCAATTCAGTTTATGCAATCGGCAAAAAAGAGCAGGAAGAAATGATTTTAACCGTAGGCCGTGCCTATGGGATACCCTCTGTGTCTCTTCGCTATTTTAATGTTTTTGGACCGAGGCAGAGTCTGTCAAATCCTTACAATGGGGTGGTGGCAATTTTCATGAGTCGAATTAAAAATAACAAACCGCCAATCATCAATGAAGACGGTCTTCAGACAAGAGATTTCGTTCATATTGGTGATGTTACAAAGGCAAATATTTTAGCTCTAGAAAGACCACAGGCTAACTATCAGGCATTCAATGTCGGGAGCGGTAAACCGATAACCATAAAGAAAGTAGCTGAGATATTAGCCAAGTTATATAAAAGCAAAGTGAAGCCCCAGATAACAGGTAGAGTCAGAAAGCTTGATGTTCGGCATTGTTATGCGGATATTACCAAAATTACAAAGCTGATAGGGTGGAAACCCAAAATAAAATTTGAAGCTGGTTTAAAAGAAGTCATAGCTTGGAGCAAAAAGGAAGAAGCAGTAGATAAAGTAGATTATGCACTCAAAGAACTTGAGAAGCGAGGTCTTCGATGAAAGTCTCCTTTGTTATTCCCTTTCATAATGAAGAAAATAACTGTTCTCCGATGGTTGAGAAGGTTTTAAAATACTCAAAAAGCAATAAATTAGATTATGAAATTATTCCGGTTGACGACCGAAGTAGTGATAATACCAGTGAAATACTAAAAAAGCTAGCAAAAACATACCCTTCAGTATTGCCAGTTTTCCGAAAGAAAGACCGTGAAAAAAAAGGCAATACGATGGGCAAAGCACTCATTGATGGTACGAGAAAAGCAAAAGGGGAGATTATCATTTGGACAATGGGTGATCTAGCTGATGATACCAAAACATATGGTGATATTATCGAGAAGGTTAACAGAGGATACGATATGGTATTTGGATCAAGATATATGCTTGGAGGATCCCGTGGAAATCTTGATCTTCTTAAAGCATCTTTAAGTTCTTGGGGTACAATCCTGGCACGAATTCTTTTTGGTATACCGGTTCATGATATTACCAATGCCTTTCGAGGATTTAAAAAACGGGTATTTGGGAAAATAGTATTGGATTCGTCCGGTTTTAGTATCTCACCTGAGTTTGCCATTAAAGCTCATTTGGCCGGTTTCAAACTTGGCGAAGTTCCAACTACTTATGCCAATAGAGTTGAAGGAATCTCTAGTTTCAAACTCTTCAACATGATAAAAAGTTATCTAAGTCTTTATTTCTCTCTTTTTTATAAGCATAAAATACTATCTAGACCATTTGATTTTGTACGCTAATCTACTTCATTTTGGGGCTTGAAAATTATCGTAAGAAGTTTAATATTCTATCCACTCTTTTTTCAGTTTCAGGAAACTATTCTCAAATATTGCTTCTCGGATTTTTTCCATTAAATTACCAAAGAAATATAGATTATGAATTGTTGCCAGTCGGTAGGCAAGGAGTTCCCGACAGCGGAAGAGGTGATTTAGGTAGGCTCGGGAAAAGTTTTGGCAGGTGAAGCAGTGGCAGTTTTTAACCGGCGGATTTTTATCCAGAGAAAAAGCAGCTTTAGTTATATCAAACCTGAATTTATGCTTTAAACCGGCTTTCTTATCAAATATCCAACCCATTCTGCCAAGTCTGGTAGGAGTGACACAATCAAAACTATCTACTCCATATCCTATACTGATAAACATATCTTCAATCTCACCAATTCCTAGGAAATGAATCGGTTTACCCCTCGGTAGTAAAATTGGCATCGTCCAATCAAGAACTGCAAATACTTTATTTCTCGGTTCTTGGCTATTAGCTACACTGCCAATGGCAAATCCCTCAAATGGAAGACTGCTGATAAATTCCGCAGATTGTTTTCTGAGCTCGGGAAAAACAGACCCTTGAATGACACCGAATAAAGCCTGAGAATTCTTGCCTTTTTCTTTTTGGGCAAGACACTCCTTTGCCCATTTGTGTGTTCTTGCAAGTGCCTTTTCTGCCCGTTCTTTCTTGATGGGATAGAAAGTACATTCATCAAAAGCCATCATGATATCAGTTCCCAGTTTTTGCTGAGCAGCAATTGACTCCTTTGGTCCTAAAAATTCGGTTTTTCCATCCCAGATGGATTTAAAGGTTATTCCCGAATCTGTAATTTTTACCAGTTTTTTAGGATCGGAGATACTTTGTCTTGGTCCATATTCACCCAGACTGAAGATTTGAAAACCTCCGGAGTCACTCATCAAGGGCCCTTTCCAATTCATAAATCGATGTACTCCACCCAATTTTGCTATATTCTCAACCCCTGGTCTAAAAAGCAGATGATAAGTATTAACAAAGAAAATATCTATTTGGCATTGTTTAATCTCTTCAGGGATAAGAGATTTTATGCTAGCGGCAGTTCCTACGGGAACAAAGGCAGGAGTTCTGATTATGCCATGCGGAGTATCAATTTCTCCAACCCGCCCTTGTGATTTTTTGTCGCAGGCTGTAATCTTAAATCGAAATTTACTCATATTTTCTATATAATACTAACACGGCTTGGGGAAAATTAGAATTATGAAAAAAATCTTATTTGGCAAGAATGTTGTGGTGGCTCTTTTACTGATTGTTATATTAAGTGGATGGTTATACAGAGATTCATTTTCTGCCTATTTTTTTCAAGACGATTGGTTTACCCTAAGGATAAGCCAAGCCAAAAGTATTTTTGATATTCTTGGCTTTTTTATTCCCAGAGGTGATGTGATTTATTATCGTCCTTTAGGCATGCAGATTCCATTTTGGCTACTTAGGAGTTTATTTGGTATCAGTTCTCTCCCTTTTCATATTCTGACAATGATGACTCATTTTTTAAATATAATTCTTGTTTTTTTCCTTGTCCGGTTATTGCAGAAAAGAAATATGATGGCATTAATTATATCCTTTTTATATGGTACATCGAGTGTTCATTACATACCCTTTTTTTGGTCCTCAACCTACCCATTTGTTTTAGGTCCAACCTGTTTTCTTATCTCCTCAATATTACTCTTGCTGTATCTAAAAAATAGAATAATGTCCTATTACTATCTGTCAATTATTATTTTCATTCTAAGCCTTCTAGTAAGTGAGATGACCATTGTTTCACCATTATTATTCTTTTTCTACTTTTTAATTTTAGAGAAGGAGAAGCGAAGTCGGCTACTTTTACCATATTTTATCTTTGGGGCAATAATGTTTTTCCTGCGGGTAATATTTTTTCCTCTGTCTGCAAGTGGCTATTACCAATTGGGACTGGGGAAATATCTGCTGAATAATTTAGAGGGCTATTTACTTTGGAGTTTTAGTTGGCCAGAAGAAATGAAGGCACAATTGGTAAATTTTTTTACCATCAATCCACAATTTATAAAAGATTTCGGCTTTTACTTCCGGATTTTTACTGCTACATTATTTATTAATCTTCTCCTTTTTTATATTCTTCCACTGATAGTCACTTTTAAAAGAAAGAAAAAAGAAGCTTTTAATGTTTTTCTTTTTGGTATTTTATGGTTTATCATAGGCCTTCTTCCGGTTATATTTTTCCCCAGACACGCCTTTTCTTATTATCTACCTATCTCACTTCTGGGACTGCTTTTTTCCTCGATTTACCTTTTTAACGAATTATTCAGTGTTATCTATTCACGTTATAAATTATTTGCATATTTACTTGTATTTATTTTGTTAATTAATTGGTTGGTAATTTCGACTGTTACTATTGATTTTAATGCGAATGTCCATTGGGCTCCAAGGCGAGCGAAAATATCACTAAGATTAGTTGAACAGGCAAAAAAGTCTTATCACGGCGAGCTAAATATTTATGTTCCCTCATCCTCGGAAAATAATCTATCCCTTAACAATCAGGATGGGTTAAAAGTGGTATTTGGAAATGATGATATTGTAACGATCTATGGTAATAAAGTAGATGGGGGGGCTTTATAGTATAATTGGTTCATGGAAGAAGTAGATTATACGGTTGTAAAGAATAAAATAATAGGTGGAGTTTTTGCTCTAACCACTAGAACTTTTATTCTTCAAATTATTGCTTTTGTTTCGACTTTTGTCCTTACTATTCTTCTTTCACCTTCTATTTTCGGCATTTTTTTTATTGTTTCAGCAGTTATTTCTTTTCTTTCTTATTTCTCTGACATTGGACTGGCGGCCGCTCTCATCCAAAAACCAAAAGAACCTACTCGTGAGGAGTTGGTTACTGTTTTTACTACACAACAAATATTAGTAGGAAGTATTATTATTGTGGCATTTATTTTATCTCCCGCCTTTGCCACTTTATATAAACTAGAAGGTGATGGGTTATTTTTATTTCAAGCGCTTTTAATTTCTTTTTTTCTTTCCTCACTCAAGACTATTCCTTCAGTTTTGTTGGAAAGGAAATTAGAGTTTCGACTCCTGATTATACCCCAGCTTCTGGAGACTAGCATTTTTTATTTTATTGCAATTATTTTTGCTCTGAAAGGTACTGGTATAGCTAGCTTTGCTTGGGCGGCTATTGCTCGAGGAATAATTGGTGTTATTGCTATTTATCTAATATCCCCTTGGCAAATTAGTATTGGAATATCAGTATCTGTTTTTAAAAGACTTCTTTCTTTTGGTCTTCCTTTTCAAGCAAACTCAATACTAGCCCTGATAAAAGATGATTTGATGACTATTTTTTTGGGAAAAATTCTTCCCTTTGCCCAAGTCGGTTATATAGGTTGGGCAAAAAAATGGGCAGAAGCTCCCTTAAGACTTATTATGGATAGCGTAATTCGAGTTACTTTTCCGGCATACGCTCGTCTTCAGGGAAATAAAGAAATTTTAGGGCGGGCAATTGAAAAATCTTTATTCTTTCTGGCTCTTCTTACTTTTTCCACGACCGCTCTTCTGGTTTTATTCATAAAGCCGATGATCTATCTAATTCCCAAATATATAAAGTGGGAACCGGCCATTTTTTCCTTTTATTTGTTTGCTTTTGCCAGCATAGTAGCCTCTTTCTCAAGCCCAGTGGTAAATGCCCTAAATGCTATTGGGAAAATTAAGACGACATTAATATTAATGATTATGTGGACGGTTCTAACCTGGATTTTGGTGCCAATTATGGTAATATTTTTTGGTTTTAATGGAGTAGCAGTGGCAGCTTTTGTAATTTCTTTTACTGGACTCCTGCCGCTGTCTATTATGAGACGATTTGTTAAATTTAAGATATTTTCACCTATTTATAAATCATTCATCGCCACATTAATAATGGCTATACCTACTTATTTATTGCTTAGCTTGACTAATAACTTGCCCTTTGTCATAATTTCTTTCTTTGTTGCAGTTAGTATTTATGGCTTAGTTGCTTGGTTTTGGATGAGAGAAGAAATTTTACCCTATATACCGCAGGCATATCTGCGAAAAATCAAAAATAGCCTTATCTAGCCTCTACATGATAGAATAACTACATGGGGAGTATCAAAATATCAGCCGTTATCCATACTTACAATGAAGAGAAGAATATTGAGCGCTGTTTATCTTCCCTTGCCTTTGTTGATGAAATAGTGGTTATAGATATGGGTTCGGGAGATGCAACGTGTAATATAGCCAAACAGTTTAAAGCCAGAATATATTCCCAACCCTATATGGGGTTTGCTGACCCCGCCAGGAATTTTGGGCTTCAGAAAGCGACAGGTGAATGGATAGTAGTAGTTGATGCTGATGAGGAAATTCCTGCAACCCTGTCTCGTTATCTTGTCAATCTGCCAAAAGATTCAGGAATTGAGTTTTACAGGATTCCTCGCAAGAATATAATGTTTGGTAAATGGGTAAAACACACCGGTTGGTGGCCAGATTACCAGATCAGATATTTCAGAAACGGTGCCGTTTCCTGGACTGATAAGATTCATGGCGTTCCCCTAACTCGGGGAAGAGGTATGGATCTTGAGGCAAATGAAAATCTAAGCATAGTTCATTATAATTATCAGACGATTGAGCAATTTATTGAACGGCTTAACCGCTATTCTACTATTTCAGCTAAAGAAATTTATATCTCCAATCAGCATTTTGCTTATCCCAATCTGCTTGAAAAACCAGTCAAAGAATTTATCAATCGGTATTTTGTTTGGCAGGGATATAAAGACGGAATTCATGGTTTAGGTCTTTCTCTTCTTCAGGCTTTTTCTGAGTCAGTAGTCTACCTTAAACTATGGGAACTGGAAAATTACAAAGAAGAAAAAATACACTTGAGAGATTTTGAAAAAATAATATCAAAACAATTTAATCATGTCCGCTTCTGGTTAGTTAGTGAATTACTCCAACAACCCCATAATCTTTTAAACGAGATATTTTGGAAAATAAAGAAAAAACTTAAGTTCCATGGATAAAACCGCCATAATCGTTCTTCATTATAAGGGTGAAGCTGATACCAAAGAATGTTTAAATTCTATACTTACTTTAAATCCTGCGACTAAATTACTCCAGATTATTGTAGTAGTCAATTTAGCCAATACATCTTTCTGTTCCTTGCTAGAAAAAGAATATCCACAAATAATAATTATTAAAAATCAAGAAAATACTGGTTTTGCGCTGGGAAATAATATTGGGCTTCAGAAAGCTTTGGAATTAGGTTGTAAATATATGATTCTCCTCAATAATGATACATTGATTGGTCCTGGACTACTTGATAAATTGACTTCATTTGCTGGAAGTGATCATTCTTTCGGAATTGTTTCTCCAAAGATATATTTTGCCAAAGGATACGAGTATCATAAAGATCGGTACAAAGAGAAAGAAATTGGGCGAGTAATTTGGTATGCTGGCGGTATTTTTGATTGGGCTAACATCCTTCCCCGTCATTGCGGTGTAGATGAAGTAGATAAAGGTCAATATAATAAAAGCATCGATACAGACTTTGCCACTGGATGTTGTATGCTAATCACCAAAGATGTAATTGATAAAGTGGGTTTTTTCGACGAAAAATACTTTCTTTACTTTGAGGATATAGACTTATCAGTTCGTGCCCGAAAAAATGGCTTTCGGGTGGTATATTTTCCGGATGCTTATTTATGGCATAAAAATGCCTCTTCCTCAGGTAAACCGGGTTCCAAACTTCATCTCTATTATCAGACACGAAACCGCTTATATTTCGGATATAAATATTCGCGACTTTTGACCAAAAAGGCACTTTTTTTAGACAGTCTGAAACTATTATTAAAAAGAGGAGTCTATAAAAGAGCGGTATTAGATTTTTATTTTAGCAAAATGGGGAAAGGGGAAATATGACACTAAGCAGCATTGTTATTACCAGAAATGAAGAAAAAAATATTTCCAACTGTTTAAAAGCACTGAAATTTGCTGATGAGATAATCGTGGTAGATAATAATTCTTACGATGGAACAGTTAATATCGCCAAAAAACTCGGAGCAAAAGTATTTAAAGTTCCCGGACTTGATTTTTCTTACCTGAGAAATTATGGTAAGGAAAAAGCGAAATCAGAGTGGATGTTGTACATAGACGCCGACGAGAGAGTAACAGAGTCTCTTGCTTCTGAAATAAAAAAAGTTTTAAGCAAAAAGACGGATGTTTCCGGTTTTGCAATTTCCAGACAGAATTATTATTTTGACACACCCTGGCCTAAAATAGAAAAAATAGTCAGACTGGTGAAAAAAGACTCATTAATCGGCTGGCAGGGACAGTTGCATGAGTCGGCACTTGTTGCCGGTAAAATAGGCACCCTCACGTCAATTTTACCTCATTATACACACAGAGATCTAACTTCGATGATTGAGAAAACAAATGAGTGGTCGGAGATTGAAAGTCTGCTTCGCTTCCAGAATAATCACCCGAAGGTATCCTGGTGGCGGTTTTTTCGAGTGATGGTATCTTCTTTTTGGAAGTCTTATATCACTGAAGAGGGATGGAAGACAGGTGTAATTGGAATTGTTGAAAGTATTTATCAGGCTTTTAGTATCTTTATTACTTATGCCAAACTTTGGGAAAGGCAAAATGCAAAAGTTAAAAATCGGAATCTATAGTCCCTACTTAAATATTTTAGGAGGCGGTGAGCGTTATTTACTTACGATTGCCAAGATGCTCAGTAATGACTATGAAGTTTTTCTTTTTTCAGATCATGCTTTAAAAGATAAAGCCAGAGTAACCTTTAATATCTCGCTTGATAAAGTACATTTCCTGTCTAATGCTTCGTTTAAAAATTTCCACATCTTTTTCTACATGACAGATGGTAGTTTGTTTTTTCCATCCGCAAAAAAGAATTTTCTTATAATTCAATCTCCAGCACATATTCCCAAGTTCTCACTTTTGAACAGACTAAAGCTGATTAATTGGAATATCCTTTGTTATTCACAATATATGGAGAAAATAATTAAGGGTAAATTAAGGAAGAGTGCAACAATTTTGCCTCCCTGCATAAATATAGATAGATTTAGGAGTAATTGGAGAGAAAAGGAGAATATTATATTGACGGTAGGGCGATTTTTTCCCTATCCTCATAATAAAAAGCACGATTTATTAATTGATGTTTTTAAGAAAAATTATCAGAAATATTTTTCCTCATGGAAACTAATTATTGCTGGAGGCTTGACAGAAGATAGCGGGAAGAAAATTTTAAGTGATTTAAAAAGAAAAAGTACTGGATTTCCAATAGAAATTTTAGTTAATATTCCTTTCTCACAATTGGTCAAGTTATACCGCCTCTCTAAATTGTACTGGCATGCAGCTGGATTTGGTGAAGATATTGAAACTCACCCTGAGAGAGCCGAACACTTTGGCATTACGACTCTAGAGTCGATGGCGGCAGGTTGTGTTCCTCTTGTCTATGACGCCGGTGGCCAAAAAGATATTGTTATGAATGATCAAAATGGTTTTTTATGGAGTAGTGAAGAAGAACTGGTTAATAAGACTAGGCTATTAATCAATAATACTCAACTATTGCAGGATTTGTCAAAGAGAGCAGAAAAAAGAGTACAAAATTTTTCTTGTGCCAAATTTTATGAAGAACTGGATAAACTTATTACGGGATAAAATATATCTCCTAATCTTTTTGGGCTTAGTAATACTTTTCTTTTACCCTTTTATTTTCAAAGGGGAAATTCCCATACCGGCAGATACAATTGTAGGTATGTATCACCCCTGGAGAGACGTTGTCTGGAATCACTATTCGACCGGAGTTCCTTTTAAGAATTTTTTAATTACTGATCCGGTGCGTCAACAATATGTTTGGCGAGAGTTGGCGATTGAACAATTGAGGAAGGGAAAGCTGCCACTTTGGAATCCTTATTCTTTTTCCGGAACTTTGCTTCTGGCAAATTTTCAAACCGGCGCTTTCTATCCACTAAATATTTTATTCTTCATCTTACCTTTTAATTTTGCCTGGGGATTTTTAGTTTTATTACAGCCACTACTGGCCGGGATGTTTCTTTATTTATATCTTCGATCTATTAATGTGGGAAAGTGGGGAAGTTTTTTAGGTGCTATAACTTTCTCATTTTCTGGTTTTAGTATCGCCTGGTTGGAATGGAATACTATTGGACACACGATCTTGTGGTTACCTCTTATTCTTTTGTCCATTGAGAAAGTTATTCAATATATTCAAGAAATATCAAATATAAAATATAAAAAAATAATACTCTGGAGTTCAATATTAGTTATTTCTCTTATTTCCTCTTTTTTCGCCGGCCATTTACAGATTTTCTTTTATTGTTTTCTTTTTCTGCTTACTTATCTAATAATAAAAGTTCTAACTCTTTCGCGAAATAAAGTTAAAACTATTTTGTTTTTTGTTATTTGTTTTCTGTTATTTGTTATTATTACTTCTATCCAATGGATGCCAACATTACAATTTATTTTATTGAGTGCTAGGGATTTTGACCAGGGTTCATGGCTTAAACCGGGCTGGTTTATTCCTTGGCAGAATTTAATACAGTTTCTCGCGCCGGATTTCTTTGGCAATCCGGCAACAGGAAATTACTGGGGTGTTTGGAATTATGGAGAGTTTGTCGGCTACATCGGGCTTATTCCTTTAATTTTGGCTTTCTATTCTTTATTATTTCGTCGTGATAAAAAAAGCTTGTTTTTTGCACTTATTGTTTTTTTCTCTTTGATTTTCGCACTTCCGACTTCTTTGGCAAAACTGCCTTACCAGTGGCAACTTCCATTAATATCCACAAGCCAACCAACTCGGCTGCTTTCACTGGTTGATTTTTCCCTTGCTATTTTAGCTGCTTTAGGTTTAGATTACCTTTTAAAGGATAAAAGTTCGATGGTTCGAGCCATTAGATTATTATTTTGTGTAGGTTTTATTTATGGAATTCTTTGGTTTTTTGTCTCAGGTGGTTGGCAATTTTCACCTTTTGTAATCGAAAAGACTAACATAACGGTTGCAGGGAGAAATTTGATTCTGCCGACAATATTATTTTTATTGGCCAGTTTCGGATTAGTAGTCTATTTATTTTTACTTAAGCGAAAGAGATTTCAGAGATTTTCAATAATTGTTATTTATTGCTTATTACTTCTTACCATTTTTGACTTATTTCGTTTTGGCTGGAAATTTACCCCTTTTAGTAGGGAAGAGTGGATTTTTCCCAAGACCAACTTAATCAGTACCGTGGAAAAAGATAGCGGGATCTCCCGGTTTCTGTCTCTTGACAGAAGAATTATGCCTCCAAATTTTTCAAATTATTATCGGATTCAAGATATATCCGGTTATGATCCATTATATCTTCAACACTTTGGACAATTTGTCGCTTCCTGGGAGAGGGGAAAACCCGATATTTCACCTGCTTCTTTTAACAGAATAATCACTCCTGCCAATTTCAGAAGTGTATTTTTGGATCTTTTGGGAGTCAAATATATTTTGAGTTTGGATCCAATTTTGTCAAATAATATGGAATTAATAAATATGGAAGGAAAAACCTATCTTTATAGAAATAAAAATGTTTTTCCTAGAGCATTTTTCGCGGAGAAAATACTTCTTGCCGAAAGTTTGCAAGATGAAATAGAAAAGATGTTTATTTTAGGTGATAAATTGAAGTATATAGCTACAACAGGCGAAAACTTACGTCTCCCACAAGTAAAGCTTTCTCGAGGAGAATACGTTGAGATTAGACAATATGATAATAATTATGTTCAAGTAGCAACAAAAAGTGAAATAGAAAGATTACTGGTTTTGACAGATATATATTATCCTTCCTGGCAGGTGTTTATTGACGGTAAGAAGGGAAAGGTATTGAGGGTTGATTTTACTTTTAGAGGAGTGGTGGTACCTGCTGGAGAACATATTGTTGAGTTCAAAATAGGGCTATTATGAAAATAAGCGTAATTATTCCCAATTATAATGGTGAAAAACAGTTAGAAGCCAATCTGTCAACGGTTTTATCATGCGGTATTGATGGAGAAATAATTGTGGTAGATGATGCTTCAACTGATAAAAGTGTAAAATTGCTTAAAGACCAATTCCCTCAAGTAAAAGTCATAGAAAAGAAAAAAAATGAAGGTTTTGCCTCTTCTGCAAATATTGGAGTGAAGGCAGCCAAATATAGCTTAGTCCTTCTTATAAATACTGATGTCGCTCCGGAAAAGATTTTTTTGCAATATCTTATCCCGCACTTTTCCGATTCTCGAGTTTTTGCTGTCGGATGCTGTCAAAAAAGTATAGAAAATGGAAAAATAGTATTAAGAGGAAGAGGAATAGGCTCTTTTAAGAGAGGTTTCCTCGTGCATCAGAGAGGTGAAGTAGACAAGAATAATACCCTATGGGTTTCAGGAGGTGCTGGTATGTTTAGGAAAAATATCTGGGAAAAATTAGGAGGCATGAATTCTCTTTATAACCCTTTTTACTGGGAAGATATTGATTTATCATATAGAGCCCTCAAAGCTGGTTATAAAATCCTCTTTGAACCACGAAGCTATGTATTCCACCACCATGATCAAAGTGTAATAAAAGGCAGTTTTAGAGAAGATATGGTCAAGTCCATTGCTTATAGAAATCAAATTATTTTCGTTTGGCTAAATATTACTGATATTTCTCTCCTAGTAGGGCATTTGATATATTTGCCTTATTATTTACTCAAGGCTTTAGTCTCGTTAGATTTTGCTTTTATTAAAGGATTTTTTGGGGCTTTGGGGCTGATACCTGCTGTCTTTCGAAAAAGACAATCTAATAAACGTCTATTCAAAATATCTGATCAGGATGTGCTAAAAATGGCTTCTTTATGCTAAAATACGAGCTATGAAAAGAGTCTGGATTCTTTTTTTAATCATACTCTTTGCAGCAATTCTCAGGCTTTATTATCTGGGAAAGACACCAATATCGCTTGAGTGGGATGAAGTTGCATTAGGGTATGATGCTTATTCTATTTTAAAAACGGGTCGAGATCAGTTTGGGCAATTTCTGCCTCTGACTTTTCGTTCAATTGACGACTACAAACCGCCATTATATATTTATGCTGATGTGCCCGCGGTTTTTATATTTGGGCTAAACGAATTTTCCGCCAGATTTCCATCTGCTATTTTTGGAATTATTGCCGTTGCTCTAACTTACTATTTAGTTCTAGAGATTTTTAGAGATCGAAAAAAGCGCGAAAAACACTTATTGGCACTTTTAGCATCCTTATTTTTAGCTATATCTCCTTGGCATTTGCAGTTCTCCCGAGCAGCCTTTGAAACAAATCTATCTGTAACCATAACTATTTCTGCCGTACTTTTTTTCCTTAAGGGAATAAAAGGAAATAGCCAGAGTTTTATTTTGTCCTCGGTTTTTTTTGGCTTAGCCTTATTTTCATATCATAGTACTCGTGTGGTTACTCCGCTCCTTCTTCTTTCACTTTTTTTAATCTTTCACCAATCTCTTCCTTCGCGGAAAAATGTGTTTTTCTTCTGGATTATTTACTTTTTCTTTGTCTACTTTTTTATTCCGATAGCTTCCTCCAAAGAAGCACAAATCCGTTTTTTAGCTACCAACGATTTAAATATTTCTTATTACCAAGAACAAGCGGCAAAGTTGATTGCTCAAGATCAAACAATAGGAGCAGAATTTGCTGGTAGAATCTTTCATAATCGCAGGCTGGCTATGCTAAATTATGAGAATGTTACTAAATTTTTACATAATTATCTGGCTCATTTTTCTCCCGAATTTTTGTTTGTAAAAGGAGATGTCCCACTTCATCATGCTCCAGGATTTGGAATGATGTATTTTTTTGATTTTCCCTTACTTATGCTTGGAGTAATTTTTTATCTGATAAAATACAAAAGCCGTCGTAGTTTAATCCTTCCTATTTGGCTACTTTTATCACCGATACCTGCGGCAGTGACTTGGCAGTCACCACATGCAGTAAGAACGGAAATAATCTTGCCAACCCTGCAGATATTTTCTGCCATAGGACTGCTGGAACTATTTTTATTCATAAGAAATGAATCCCGACATTTTTATTTGATAGCATCTATTTTATCGTCGGCAATTTTTTTCTTTGGTTTCGGGAGCTATCTACATCAGTATTATGCCCATACAAACATTGAACTATCCGAAAACTGGCTCTACGGAAGGAAAGAAACAGCTTTGTTTACGGAAAAAGAAAAAGCTAAGTATGATAAAGTCATTGTTTCCTCCAAAGTCGATATGCCTTATATTTTCTGGTTGTTTTATACCAAGTACCCTCCGGAAAAATTACTAGCAGAGGGAGGTACTATTTCCGGAGGATTTGCAGAAACAAAAAATCACTTTGATAAATATGAATTTCATGGTTTTGACTATGAAACTATAAAAAAATCAAACGAGAAAATCCTTTTAGTGGGAATCCCGACAGAATTTCATTCCGATGCTGATGTATTAAAGACTATATATTATTTAGATGGTACTCCCGCTTTGAAAATTGTAGGCATTAATAAATAATTTTTTATGAAGGTAAGATTTTTCTTAGTTTTGATTCTTGTTCTGGCATTCTTTTCCCGATTTTATAGATTTGATCTTAGTCCTCCCTCTCTTTACTGGGATGAAGTTGCCATAGGCTACAATGCTTGGAGCATATTGACGACCGGAGCAGACGAATATGGTCATAGATTACCATTATCATTTAAGTCGTTTCAGGATTATAAATTGCCTGGATTTATATACAGTATTATTCCTTTTATAAAATTGTGGGGACTAGCTGAGAGGTCGGTTCGGTTGCCATCAATTATTCTTGGTACCTTATCAGTATTGTTTTTGTTTCTCTTAATTTCCCAAATTGCCAATAAAAAAGTTGCACTTCTGTCCGCATTATTTTTAGCCATCTCACCTTGGGCGATTCAATTTTCCCGTGCCGGTTTTGAAGTAAATGCAGGAGTGACGATAACTCTAGGCGGTATTTATTTTCTTCTGAAGGGCAAATTTTCCAATAAATGGTTATTTGTTGGCATAATTCTATCTGTTCTATCTATGTATTTTTACTATACCAATAGAATTTTTATTCCCTTATTTATGCTTTGTTATATTCCTCTTTTTTGGCAAAAGTGGAAAAGAATAAAAAAAGAGTTGACACTGTTATTATTTCTTGGGATCTTGTTATCTTTGCCATTATTCATTTTTTCCTCATCTTATAGCAGATTTTCTCAAGTGAGTCTGTTTAGCGATCCTCAAATATATTCTTTTTCCGCAGAAGAAAGAGTGTTTGATCAAAACTCACTTCTGGCTCGAGTTCTTCATAATAAGTATCTTGTCTTTGGAAAAGAATTGCTCAATAATTATCTTTCATATTATTCTCCAGACTTTCTTTTTTTGAGAGCAGACGGAAATCCTCGGCATGGAGTCCCGGGTGTTGGTCTCTTATACTTTTGGCAACTGCCATTCTTAATTTATGGTATTTATAAATTAATTCAAATAAGAAATAGTTCGTTAAAAATTTTATTACCCTGGGTTTTGTTTGCTCCGATTGCTGCCTCCCTCGCCCAACCCTCACCTCATGCATTGCGAGGACTCCTTCTTATGCCAGTGTTATCAGTTTTTACTGCTTATGGGTTATATTATTTCTATAAAAATATCAACTCCGTATTAAAAATATTAACAAATACAGTATTAGTAGGAATCGTGTTTTATTCTATGATAAATTATTACCACCAACTATTTATTCATTACCCAATTTATTCAAGCCGCGATTGGGCTTATGGATATAAACAAGTATTTTCATTTCTAAAAGGAAGATTAACTGATTATCAGAATATTTATATCACTGGAAAGTACTGGAGGCCATATATTTTCGCCTTATTTTATTTGCAATATCCAGCTGACAAATATCAGCAAAAACCATCGCACAATAAAATCGAAAATATATATTTTGGCTATGCTGACTATGATACTAGTGATCCTTACTATGATTATGGGAGTATGGAGTTTATAAGAGATAAAATTAGGTATACACCTGGATCCCTTTTAATTTTATCACCAAGTGAGAAAGGTGCGGGAGATTATGTTATTAAAACAATTCCCGATTTAAAAGGAGAGCCTTTATTTTTAATTGTTGCCACAAAATCTTAAAATGTATAACTTCCGACTTGCTCTAGTTATTGTTTTTTCATCGGTATTGAGATTTTGGCACCTCGGTTTAATTCCGCCAATCCAAGCTCAAACATATTTTAATTTCCGATTTGTTTCCTCAATTCACAATATAGGTTGCGCTATTTTACTTTATTACATTTGTAAAAAAATATTTAAGGTAGAAAAAATAGCACTTTTATCTTCTTTTATCTTTGCAGTTTTGCCTTGGACGCTTGAGCAGGGAAGAATATATTCGCAGCCCCAAAACGTCTTATTCTGGTTGCTTCTTATCTTCTTTCTCAATATAATTTGGAAAAATATAATAATACATGTTGTCAGTATTTTCATCATTCCATTTTTATTTTATCTTTTATATCCTCAATTTTGGATTTTGAAGAGTGGACTGCCGATTATACCCATAAATTCTTTAATTAATAATATTTTTGCTCTGTTTTCCCCAGATTTTTGGTTTTTCAAAAATAATACCTTCTGGTGGGGCGGAATTAGAGATAGCGGTATCATCAATCTTGCCTTCTTACCTTTTTTGATTATAGGATTATTTCAGACGAAGATTCCGGTAAAAGCGAGAATTTTTACAATACTTCTTTTAATAACACTAGTTTCAGCAGCTAGTCCGTTTTATCCAGAGAGCAGGGAATTTTTTCTGGTTACTCCTGTTGCGGCGGTGCTTATTTCTTTTGGTATTTACTTTTCTTTCAATTTCCTAACAAAAAATATTTATAAATTGGTAATATTTGTATTTTTGCTTTTATTTATATATGACTTCTCATGTCTGTTGCATCTTTACAGTGTACATTATCAACAACAGGTAGCTGGTAATCTCTCACAAATACATGAACCATTCTAATCGTACGTCAGTTTTATTAATATCAATAGTTATCCTCTCTTTCCTAATTCGAATAATCTGGCTCGACCGGTTTCCACCTGCACTTTACACAGATGAGATGAATCAAGGATATAATGCTTATTCAATTTTATTAACAGGAAAAGATGAGCATGGTGTATTTATGCCAGTATCACTTCGCTCCTTTGGCGACTGGAAACCACCACTACCAACATATTTAATGATTCCATTTATAGCTGTTCTGGGATTAAATGAAATCGCAGTTAGATTACCCGGAACATTACTAGGAGTTGGAACGGTTATTCTTACTTTTTATTTGGTCAAAAGGCTTTTTAAAGAGGAAAAAAATAGTGTAAAGATAGCTCTTGCCGCCTCTTTTTTCGTAGCAATTTCACCTTGGCATATACTGCAGAGTCGTTCGGCAATGTTGGTAGAAGTGGGTCTTTTTTTTCTTGAGGCGGGAATTTATTGTTTTATAATCTCAGAAAAATATTCAAAACTAATGCTTCTATCTGCCTTGTCATTTTCTCTCTCTTTGTATGCTTATTATGGACTGCGAGTAGTTACTCCATTAATTGTTCTTTTTCTTATTCTCTATAGCCGACATTTAGTACGAATTCGTACTCGAGAGATTTTATTTAGTGTAATGTTAGGTTTGATAGTTCTATTACCACTCTCGATTTCCTTTTTCGGAAACCCCGATGTTATATTTGGAAGAGCTAGAACAGTTAGTATTTTTTTTGATCAAGGTGTGAAGCTTCGTCAATGGGAATTGATTGCTCAGGATGGACTAAACTCTAATACATTAATCACCAGATTTTTTCATAATAATCTTAACATGTATGGGAAAGATGTGATCCAAAGATTTTTATCACATTTTGATGGTCGATACCTCTTTTTAAATGGTGATAAAGTGCCACCGTTTCAAATTCCTAATATGGGTATTTTATATATTATTGATGCGATTTTTCTAGTAATTGGTTTTACCGCACTGTTTACTAATAAATCCAAGTATCGAAATTTTATTCTTTTATGGCTTTTGATTTCTTTTATTCCTGCTTCCTTTTCCTTCATGACTCCATCAAGTAACAGAACTTTTAATGCTATTATTCCGCTGATGATCCTTATTGCAGTTGGAGTAAATAAGATGCTGCTGCTACGGGGGAAATTATTATTTGCTCTTCTATTTTCTATACTTTATTTATTTAATTTCGGTTATTTTCTGCATCAATATTTCCTGATTTTGCCTAAAAATCATAGCGATTGGTGGAATTACGGTTGGAAAGAGACGGTCAAATATATTGGCGAAGTTGAGGACAAGTATGATAATATCGTAGTGCTTAATAAGGGAGATATGCCATATATTAATTTTTTATTTTATGGAAAAATAAGCCCGCAACTGTATCAAAAGGAGGCAATTCGACCTTATGTTGAAAATCAATTTGGTTTTGAGCATGTGGAAGGCTTTGGGAAGCTTAGCTTCCCGAACGATTGGGAGTGGAAATATACAAAGGATAATTTGCAAAAGCACACTTTATATGTTGTGCCATCTGAACAAGCAAAAGATGATAGTAACTTTCTCCACGCCATTTATTATCCAGATGGTAATATCAAATTAAAAATTTTTGCCAATGAATAAGAAATTATTTATTCTCATACTAATAATTTTATTAGGTTTCTTCCTCAGATATTTTTATAATGGTAGTATTCCCCCCGGTTTAAACAGAGACGAGGCCTCAATAGGCTATACAGCCTATTCTCTCCTTAAAACCGGTAGAGACGAATACGGCCGTTTTCTGCCAATTTCAATCGAATCGTTTGGAGATTGGAAATTGCCTCTTTATATTTATACTGATATTTTGCCAATTCAACTTTTTTCTTTAAATGAATTTTCAGTCCGATTTCCTTCTCTTCTTTTTGGCACACTTACAATACTAATAGTCTATTTTTTGACTAAACAGTTATTCGAAGATGAAAAACATAATGAAACAATAGCTCTTGCTACTTCCTTTTTACTTGCCATTTCTCCCTGGCATATCCACTTTTCTCGAGTAGCTTCAGAGGCTAATCTGGCAGTATTTTTCACCTCTTTTGGCTTATTACTTTTTTTAAAAGGGTTGAAAGCTAGTAGCTCTTTATATTGTTCGGCTATTATTTTTGCTTTAACTTTATATACTTATCATGGTAATCATATTTTTACGATTTTATTATTTTTTGCCCTCCTTTTTATTTTAGTTAAAAAACAATTAGCTAAAAAAAGTATTCTCATTTTTCTGCTTCTCTTTGCAATTATTATTTCTTATATTTTAAAAGAAACTCTCCTATCTGCAGATAGAATAAAAATTTCGGGCCTTTTACCTCTTTCTGATCGTTTTCTTATTTACGAAAAAGTAGTCCAGCCTCGCTTGGAACATGGGAATCCAAGTTCGATTATTACTCTATTTACGCATAATAAATTAGTCTTTCAAATAGAGTATTTTCTGCAAGGTTATTTTCGCAGTTTTTCGCCGGAATTTCTATTTATTAAAGGCGGTACTAACTTTGCTCATAATATTCCTAATTTTGGTAATTTATACATGTGGGAAGCACCATTTATTATTTTAGGATTGTATTTTTTATTTCAACAAAAGAAAAAATGGCGACACCTTTTACTTTGGTGGCTGCTGATTTCTCCAATCCCAGCAAGTTTAACTCGAGATGTTCCGCATTCAGCTCGAATGTTGGCGATACTTCCTTTGCCGCATCTTTTAGCCTCCTTGGGTTTAATTGAAATCATAAACATTGCAAGGAAATTGCCGAAGAAGACTGTTATTATACTTTGCTGCTCAGTATTTCTAGTTATTAATTTTTATTTATATCTTGATAGATATTTTATCCATTTTCCATTAGAGGCAGAATTTGCTTGGGGTGGGGGGTATAAAGAATTAGTCTCAGAGATCAACAATCTCTCACCTAATTATTCAGAAATTTTGATGGATCGGCCGGATGAATCTCCTTATATTTATTTCCTTTTCTATCAGAAGTTTGATCCGAAGGTATATCAAAAAGAGGCAGTACGGTATCCTATCGACACAGAAGGCTTTCATCATGTTAAATCAATTGGAAATATTACCTTTAAAAAATTAAACTGGTCAGATGATCTGATTGTACCCGGAAGGCTCTTAGTCAGTTGGGCAGAGTCTACTCCTCCAAGTGCCACAAGAAGTGCTGTTTTAGTTGACAGAGAAGTTCTAGATCGGATTGAAAAAGAAAAAGGAACTACGAGCTTAACCGTAGGCGAAGATGAAATTGTAAGAAGAATAATTAAAGTAATAAGACTACAAAACGGGCAACCCCAATTTTATCTTATAGACATAGGTAAAGTTAAAAGAGAAACACCTATATATGAGTAGGACTAATTTTTTATTTGGATTAATTATTATTTTGGCAATAATGCTGAGATTTTTTTACCTAGGAAGAATTCCGAATGGGTTTTATAGTGATGAAGCATCTTATGGTTATAATGCTTATTCTATTCTCAAAACTGGTAAGGATGAATACGGTGCATTTTTTCCTTTAGCTTTTAAATCTTTTGGAGAATATAAAGCTCCGCTGTATATCTATTTGATGGTTCCTTTTGTTTGGATTTTCGGGCTTTCAGAATTTAGTGTAAGAGTTGTGTCTGCTCTTTTAGGGGTGCTATTAATAGCTTTGGTTTATTTATTAGTAAGGCGGATAACTCACAGAAGCGGTCTTGCTCTCGCGACTAGTTTTATTATTTCTGTTTCTCCATTAGCTTTACAATTCAACCGAATGGGACATGAGAATAATCTTTCAATAGTCTTGATTGCTGCCGGAATCATGTTTTTTATTTATTCCTTAAGATTCCCCAACTATATTCTTTTATCTTTAGCTGTTTTTGCTCTTAGTTTTTATAATCATAATGATGTTAGGGTACTTACTCCTTTGTTGTTAGGCGCGCTTTTTCTTTTGTATCGTAGGAATCTTCTGACAATAAAAAAGCAGCTTTTTCTAGGACTTATTCTCTTTATTGTACTGCTTATTCCACTATTTGGTTTGATCAATTCTGAAGCTTTTTGGAATAGACCTAAATATGTCAGCTTTTTTTCTGATAAAGGGATTGTATTAGAGATAAATAAAGAACGGGGTGAAGATAATAAAATCAAGTTTTTTAATCCCTATATTTTTCATAATAAGGTATTAGCTCTACCTGAAAAATTTTTAGAGAACTACTTCTCGCATTTTAATTTCGATTTTATGTTTTTAAAAGGTGATCAAGTGCAAATTTATAATACAATTGGGAATGGATTAGTGTATCTTTTTGAATTGCCTTTTATATTGCTGGGATTATATTTTCTTTTAAAAGAGAAAAATGCTTATAAATGGATAATAATCATTTTACTTATTATTTCACCAATCCCGGGAGCTTTGACCAGATATGTTCCTTCTGCCAGTCGCACTATTACGATCTTGCTTCCTTTGTCTATTGTTTCGGCATATGGATTATTATCAAGCATCAGAAAACTTAATGGTTTCCGAGTAAAAAAAGTATATTTAATTCTGATATCTATAATTTTTTCTTTTAATATGGTCTACTATCTTCATTATTATTATTTTAATACCCCCCTCCGATATGCTAAAGAATGGCATTATGGGATGCGTGAGGTTGTCAACCAAGTGGAAAAAATACAGAATAATTATTCAAATATTTGGTTTAGCAAAAATACATGGGGATATATTTATCCCTTATTTTATCTTCAATATCCACCAGATAAATATCAAACTCAGGCAAAGCTAAGCCCATTAAATGAATTCGGTTTTGGATGGGTAGATGGATTTGATAAATATATTTTTGCTGATTTTCCGTACAAAATGGAAAGTTTCCAAAATACTCTGTTTATTGGAAGTCCTACGGATTTTAAAAAACTGAAGAAACCACTATACTCTGTTTATTATCCTAATGGAGATATTGCATATTATTTTGCAGACTCGACTTCCTTTTGAATAACTCTGTAGAAAGAAGTGATATGAAAAAGAAGGAATTATTATTACTACTAATAGTTGTTACATTTGCTTGTTTTATCAGGTTATTTATGCTTTCAAGTGTACCTGATGGATTTAATCAGGATGAAGCATCTTTCGGATATAATGCCTATAGCATACTAAAAACAGGAAAAGATGAATATGGTAGGGTAGTGCCAATAGTACTTGAATCATTTGGTGATAATAAATTAGCTCTTTTCTCTTATTGGTTAATTCCTTTTATTGGTATTTTGGGATTATCGGAATTTTCAGTCAGATTAGGAATTGTTGTCGCTGGAATTTTGTCATTAATAATCACATACGTTTTAGTTAAGGAGTTGTTTCGTAATAAAAAACTTGCTCTATTGACTACATTTATTTTAAGCATCACCCCTTGGCATTTTGTTTTTTCCAGATATGCAAGTGAAACGATGTTGGCTCTTTTATTTTATCTAGTATCAGTTCTTCTATTTTGCCTATGGTTTCGGAGTAACAACTTTTATTACTTCTTATTTTGTATAATAATGCTTTTATTTAGTACTCTTTCGTACTATTCGTCCTGGACTCCAATAATTTTTACTATTTGTGTTTATAGTTTGATTTTGATAAGAAAAGAAAAAATTATTTCTTTAATAATTAAAAAAATAATAATTTTGTCTATTCCAATAGTTATTATTCTCGCTTTACTTATGTCCTCTGGGCGTCGTGTCAGACAAATTAATATTTTGGAACATAGTAATGCTTATCCTCTCTTGCAAGAACAAATTCGGGAAGATCAATTAAAATTTCCGATAAATATAACCAGGCTGTTTCATAATAAACTTACTTTTTATCCATCGTTTATATTGAACGCTCTTTCTAAAAATTTAAGTTTTGACTTTCTTTTTTTAAGTGGTGATAAACCAGAAAATAAGTTTTCTATACCCTACAATGGAGTATTATATCTGTGGCTTTCCCCCTTCTTATTCATAGGTTTTATATATTTGTTTAAAAAAAAATCAATAGAATTTAATTTAGTGCTTTATGGACTGATTTTTTCTGTGTTTATTGGAAGCGCATTATCTGTATACGGATCGGAAAGCCAAAGATCTATTATTGCTGCGCCAATATTTTGTTTAGTTTGTAGTTATGGTATTTTGACCATTTTAAAACACATGAAGAAAGAATGGATATTTGTATTATTATTCCTGATTTATGGATCTTTAATTTTTTATCAGATAGCAAATTTCAATCATCAGTATTTTTGGCACGCACAAGTCCATACTCCCTGGTTTAATAATTATGGAGAAAAAGAAATGGTACAGACATTAGAATTATTAAAGTCTAAATATAGAGAGGTAATTATTGCCGGCAATCCATATATATTTTCTTATTTTTTCAATAAAGAGGATCCCAAAATGGCCCAGCTGGAGTCAGATGAGATTCGAACAAATGAATTAGGCTATCGTTTCAGAGTAAAACTAGGAGATTATTTATTGATGCCTTTAGATTGTCCTGCAGCGGGGAAATTGAAAACACTTTATATCTGTAAAGGAAATAAGATACCTAAAAATAGCCATATTATTAAAATAATAAGATATCGAGATGGACAGCCTGCGTATATTTTTCTTGAGTTTATGCCGCAAGTTTCTGGAGAGACTCCACCTATAAATCTTAACTATATGACAAAATACGGTATAATTTCTGACCAGGAATCAATCAACTGGCTCAGAGAGGACCAATTATAAAATATAAATTTAGAAATGAAACTAAAAATATTTTTAATTTTAATTATTATCTTAGCTTTTTCTCTGAGGGTGTTTAAAGTAGGAGAATTTCCTGTTGCTTTATACGGAGATGAACAGGCTTTTGCCTGGAATGCGTATAACATTCTTAAACTTGGACAAGATGAGTATGGTAATCCCTATCCTTGGCATTTCCGCTCTTTTGATGATTATAAATCTCCAATTCCTGCCTATCTACTGGTTCCCTTTTTAAAAGTTTTGGGGATGAATACTTTTTCCATCCGTTTACCAGTTGTAATAGCTTCAACTTTAACTGTTCTTGCTACCTATTTATTGGTAAGATTATTTTTAAATAAAAAAACATCCCTCCTGGTAGCATTTCTTTTGAGTATTTCTCCTTGGCATATCCATCTTGCTAGGGGTTTCTTTGAGGTTGAGTTGAGTCTCCTATTTTTTGTTTTCGGAGTATATTTTTTCCTTAAAAGTAAGATGAAATTAAGTTTGATGATGACGGGTATGTTATTTTTTGGCTTTTCTTTGTATAGCTATCTTACACCAAGAATATTACTTTCTCTGTTTTTACCATTTTTACTTATATACTATTTTATTTTCTTTCGCTCTTTTTTATCAGATCAATCTAGTATTACATCCACAAAAACCATAATTAGAAGATATGTAATAAGTCTTATATTCTTACTTATTATTTCCTTGCCGCTGATTAAATTAGCTATTGTCGATAAAGGCATTGCCAGATTTGATAAATTGACTACAGCCGTAAATAAAATAGTTATTGATACTGTAAATCGGGAAAGAAATGCTACAAACCTTGATTCGTTTTGGCGAGTCAGATTTCATAATAAATATACAATCTGGGCAAGACTTATTGAAACAAATTATCTTGAGCATTTATCTTCTAACTTTTGGTATATCACTGGTGATAACAATCTGCGGGTATTCACTGGTAATATGGGCATGTTTTATTTGATTGAGTTTCCATTTTTATTAATTGGATTGTATTATCTTTGGAAAGATAAAAGAATTGCTGCAATATTATTTTTAGGTTGGTTATTGCTTTCACCTATCCCTTCAAGTATCGTCGGTCGACCTTTTGGAGTCAGAAGCCTTTTTATGCTTCCTGCCCCTTATATTTTTGTTGGGTTTGGGCTATATAAGGCATTGAATTTATTTCAAAAAATAAGGCTTAAACAGACAATTTCAATGTTAATAGTTATCGGCTTTACTATTACGCTTGGAAGTCAATTGATCGGATACTTTTTTGAATATCCAGTTTATGCTGCCACCTGGTGGGGATGGGAAAATAAAGCCGCACTTGAGTATGCTGCCGCAAGAGAGGCAAATTACGATAAAATATTTATTTCTGATTTTTATTCAGGAGCGACACTGGCTTATGCCGTCTATAATTCGTATGATCCTTTAGAGTATCGTCAGGCTATTAATAATCCTATTATTGTAGCAGATGGGAGACACATGATTCGTTTAGGTAAATATTATTTCGGTTCGCTGGATTTAAATAATGAAAGATTGGCTAAGGATATTATTCCTCCAAAAAGCCTCTATATTGGCAGACCTGAAGAGCCCATGGGGGAGGATGCGATTTTAGCACCTGACGACAAAAGAGTTCTCTTTGTTATTCATGACACTCTGAGAAAAGAGAATTATAAAGAGAAGGTTCCTGCGAACTAAAAAATGACCAAGTTTTTTCGGATTTTAATTATTCTTTCTATTATTTATCCGTTAATTGTTACTTTACATTCTATTTTATCAGGAGCATTGCCTTTTGGATACGACCCAGCCAGAGATCTTCTGTCAGCACAGGCGAACTTAAAGAAACTAACTCTCATTGGTCCTCCGGGAGGTATCCCGGGAATATTTTATGGTCCCTACTGGATTTGGCTTCTGAGCGTAGGATTGATATTTTCACGGGATCCCCGTTTTATTGCTATACTTGTTCTGGTTATTCCATATTTTATTTTATTTACTTGTTTGTTGTTGAAACTGTCAAAAGTTATCGGTAAAAGAAATTGTATTTTACTTTGGTTGCTGTTCTTCTCTTCTTATCCTGATTACATAAATGATCTTTGGCATCCACATCTCGCGCCAATATTTTTATTAGGCGAAGCGTATCTTCTAGTTGATACGGATTATGCAAAAAGTGATAGAAAAAATTTTATACGAATATTAGTCGCAGGAATGCTTTGTGGACTAGTAGTAAATTTCCATCTGTCATTTGGTTCTGCGTTTTTGTTAGGAAGCGTTGCTTATCTCTTGTTTGATTTTATAATATCAATTTTATCTAACCACCCAAAGTGGAAGTTTCTTGTCTTAAATAGACTAATCATATCTACAGTTTTTCTCTCGGGCATATTTCTGGTCTTTTTGCCCTCTTTGATTTTTGAGTTTCGCCATGGTTTTCACCAAGTGCAATCCGCTGTGAAAGCTGTTACGGATTCGGTAATTTATAACACTTCTTCCGTTGGCCAAATAGGATTGAATAAGACTCAAATTCTAAGCAAATTTTTTGGCTTTCCATCTTACATACTGAAGACTTCTAATTCTTTCGTAATAATATTATTTCT
>Ga0315281_10000199_pt1 | contig 78173 bp, 64 predicted proteins | sample YL17G07_0_MG_FD_204540 | JGI IMG/M metagenome (GOLD analysis project Ga0315281, IMG submission 204540) | Sediment microbial communities from Yellowstone Lake, YNP, Wyoming, USA - YL17G07_0 | ecosystem: Environmental > Aquatic > Freshwater > Lake > Sediment | place: USA: Wyoming | collected... | reverse complement strand
GTCCTAAACCTTTTTTGAAATGCCAGGAGACTCAGACTTTCCTGTTGCATAATATTTGCCCCATTTAGCTAATTATTTTAGTAAATTATAGCTAATTTTAGGAGCAATGGCAATAAGCGATTTATTTAATTGAAAAAATTATAAAATTTGCTTATCAGTTTTCTGGAAGTATCTTCCCATCCAATATTTCTTGTTATCTAACATTATAATTTCTTTAAGTTTAAAGGAAGCTATGGATATAGCTAAAAATATTTTTCGTTCTGGAACTTTGCTAATATTTCTAATTTTTATCCTCATACCGGCCTGCTCCGGGGAGAAACAGAAACCCCCGGCGCCGGCGGTGCCGGTGCTGGTGGCCCCGGTCACGGAAAGAGACGTGCCCATGGACCTCAAGGCCATCGGTAACGTGGAGGCCTACGCCACCGTGGCCATCAAGTCCCGTCTGGCGGGCCAGCTGGTCCAAGTCAATTTCCAGGAAGGCCAGGACGTGAAGGAAGGGGAACTCCTTTTCGTCATCGACCCGCGGCCGTATGAGGCTGCCCTCAAGCAGGCCCAGGCCAACCTGGAAAGAGACAAGGCCCTGGCCGTGAAAGCTCAGGCCGACCTGAGGCGTTATGGCGAATTGATCCGGAAACAGTTTGTCAGCCAGCAGGATTACGACCAGGCCAAGTCCACCGCCGAGTCCCTGGGGGCCACGGTCAACGCCGATCAAGTGGCAGTGCAAACCGCCAGGCTTAATCTCAGTTATTGTTATATCAAGGCCCCCATTACCGGCCGCACCGGCAGCCTGATAGCGAACCAGGGAAATATGATCAAGGAAAACGCCGACACCGCCATGGTTGTCATCAACCAAATCCAACCCATCTACGTCTCTTTTGCGATTCCGGAACAAAACCTGGCGGAAATCCGGAAGTACCTGGCGGCAGAGCAAGTCCCGGTGGAGGCCTTCATCGCCGGACCGGAGAAGGACCCCGAAGCGGGGGTCCTCACCTTTATCGACAACACCGTGGATAAGGCCACCGGCACCATTCTGTGCAAAGCCACCTTCACCAACGCCCACAAGCGCTTGTGGCCGGGCCTGTTCATCAGCGTGGTGGTCAAGCTCGCCACCCAGCGCCATGCCGTCTTGATCCCCGCTCAGGCCATCCAAACCAGTCAGGAAGGGCAGATCGTCTTCGTGGTGAAGCCCGATCTGACCGCGGAAGTCCGCCGGGTGCAAGTAGAACGGAGCGTTGACGGCGACGTCATCATCAAGGAAGGGCTCAAGCCCGGAGAACGGGTGGTGACCGACGGGCAACTCCGGCTGGTACCGGGAGCCAAGGTGCAGATCAAAAGCGGGCTCTAAAGGTCCCGGGGCGGCTCTATGCACTTCACCCAGCTCTTCATCCGCCGACCGGTCATGACCACCCTGGTCATGCTGGCCATCCTGATTTTCGGGTCCATGAGCTATCGCTACCTGCCGGTAAGCGATCTGCCCAATGTGGATTTTCCCACCATCCTGGTGACCACCACCCTTCCCGGAGCTTCGCCGGAAACCATGGCCTCGGCGGTGGCCACCCCGCTGGAGCGCCAGTTTTCCACCATCGCCGGCCTGGACTCCATGAGCTCCACCAACGCCCTGGGGCTCAGCCAGATTACCCTGCAGTTCAGCCTGAGCCGGAGCCTGGACGCCGCGGCTCAGGACGTCCAGTCGGCCATCGCCAAGGCCGGCAAACAGTTGCCGCCGGAGCTGCCGAGCCCGCCGGTGTACCAGAAAGTAAATCCCGCCGATCAACCCATCCTGTACCTGGCGCTATACTCGGACACCCTGCCCCTGTCCACCGTGAATGAATACGGGGACACCCTTATGGCCCAGCGCATCTCCATGATCAATGGCGTGGCCCAGGTGCAGATCTTCGGGGAGCAGAAGTTCGCGGTGCGCATCCAGCTGGACCCCAAGGCCCTGGCCAGCCGGGGCATCGGCATCAGCGAGGTGGCCGACGCGGTTAAAAACCAAAACGTCAACCTGCCCACCGGCACCCTCTACGGCACCCATCAGGCTTTCACGGTGCAGGCCACCGGCCAGCTCACCACCGCTTCGGCTTACCGGCCCATCATCGTGGTCTACCGCAAAGGCCAACCCGTGCGCCTGTCGGACCTGGGCCAGGCGGTTAACAGCGTTTCCAACGACAAGGTGGCCTCCTGGTTCAACAACTCCCGGGCCATCGTCCTGGCCATCCAGCGCCAGCCGGGCACCAACACCATCGAAGTGGTGGACTCAATTAATAAACTCTTGCCGATCCTGCGGGAGCAGATCCCGGCTTCCGTGCAGATCGTCACCCTCTACGACCGCTCCACCACCATCCGGGAATCGGTGAATGACGTCCAGTTCACCCTGTTGTTGGCCCTGGGCCTGGTGGTGATGGTGATCTTTCTCTTCCTGCGCAACCTGTCCGCCACCGTCATCCCCAGCCTGGCATTGCCCATGTCCATTGTGGGGACTTTCTCCGTCATGTATCTCATGGGCTACAGCCTGGACAACCTCTCCTTGATGGCCCTGATCCTGTGTGTGGGCTTCGTGGTGGATGACGCCATCGTGGTGCTGGAAAATATCGTGCGCCACATGGAGATGGGGGAGCAGCCCTTCCAGGCGGCCCTAACGGGCTCCCGGGAGATCGGCTTCACCATCCTGTCCATGACGTTGTCGCTGGCCGCGGTGTTTATCCCGGTGTTTTTCATGGGCGGCATCTTGGGACGGCTCCTCCATGAATTTGCGGTGACCATCGCCGCGGCCATCCTGGTGTCCGGCTTCGTCTCCCTGACCCTCACCCCCATGCTCTGCAGCCGTTTCCTGCGCCCGCCCCGGGAAGAGCGCCACGGCCGCCTGTACGCCCTCACGGAGCGGTTTTTCAATGGCATGCTCCGGCTTTACGATGTGACCCTGCAGTGGGTTCTCCGGCGGCGCCGGGCTACCATGATCGTGTCGTTGCTTATGCTCCTCCTGACCCTGGCCCTGTTCGGTATGATTCCCAAGGGATTCCTGCCCAACGAGGACCAGGGCACCATCTTTGCCTTCACCGAAGCGGCCGAGGGCATCTCCTTCGAGGCCATGGTGCGGCAGCAGAAGGCGGTGATGGCCGTGGTGGGCCAAAACCCGTATCTGAAAAACTACTTCTCCTCCATCGGGGCCAGCAACATCAATGTGTCCGGCAACACCGGCCGGATATTTATCCGCCTGATTCCCCGGAGCCAGCGTCCGGGAGTGGAAGAGATCATTCAGCAACTGCGGCCTCAGCTCGCCATGATCCCGGGTGTCCGGGTCTATCCCCAGGTCCTGCCTCCCATTCGCATCGGCGGCATGCTGACCAAGAGCCAGTATCAACTTACGATACAGAGCCCGGACATCACGGAGCTTTACCACTATGCCCCCCTGTTGGAGGCCAAGATTCGGACCCTGCCCGGGCTGGTGGACGTCACCAGCGACCTGCAAATCAAAAACCCCCAGGTCAACGTGGTGATTAGCCGGGACAAGGCCTCCACCCTGGGGGTCAGGGCCCAACAGATCGAAGACGCCCTCTATTACGCCTACGGTTCCCGGCAGATCTCCACCATTTACGCGCCCAACAACGAATATGACGTCATCATGGAGCTGGAGCCCCGTTTCCAGATAGACCCGGCGGCTCTGCAATGGCTTTATGTCCGCTCCAGCAACGGGCAGTTGGTGCCCCTGGATGCAGTGGCCAATCTGACCCGGAGCCTGGGCCCCCTCACCATCAACCATTTGGGGCAACTGCCCGCGGTGACCATCTCCTTCAACCTGAAACCCGGGGCGGCCCTGGGGGATGCGGTGGCCGCGGTGGAAAAACTGTCCCGGCAGCTTCTGCCGGCCAGCATCACCACCAGCTTTGTGGGCGCGGCTCAGGCCTTTCAAGCCTCCATGCAGGGCTTGTGGCTGCTGCTGATCATGTCCATCCTGGTCATCTACCTGATTTTGGGCATTCTCTACGAGAGCTTCATCCACCCCCTGACCATCCTGTCGGGCTTGCCTTCCGCCGGGGTGGGGGCCCTGCTGGCCCTGATGCTCTTTGGCATGGACTTGAACATTTACGCCTTTGTGGGGGTGATCATGCTGGTGGGCATTGTCAAGAAAAACGCCATCATGATGATCGACTTCGCCCTGGAGGCCCAGCGCACCGAGGGCAAAAGCCCCCTGGAGGCCATTTATGCCGGGGCCCTGATCCGCTTCCGGCCCATCATGATGACCACCATGGCGGCCCTCATGGGATCGCTGCCCATCGCCCTGGGGTTCGGGGCCGGGGCCGAAGCCCGGCGGCCCCTGGGGGTGGCGGTGGTGGGCGGCCTCCTGTTTTCCCAACTCCTGACCCTGTATATCACCCCGGTTTTCTACCTCTACCTGGAGGCCTTCCAGAAAAAGGCGGCCGGCCTGTTGAAGCGGCGGCGCCCGGAAACGGTGGAAGAGAGCCAGCGCTAGCCGTTCTCTGGCAACCCTGCCGCCGCGGCACTCCTGCGGGGAGGTTGGGAGTTGAGGGAGGGAGCCAAGGGTACCCGCCCTTACCCCCCAAACCACCATCTCCCATCCCTTAGGGCAAAGGGCGACCCACCGGGTCGCCCTTATTTTTTTAAAAGGCCTGGGAAGTCGGGGCCGCAGGCTCCGCCTTCCCAGGCCCCTTATGGGGGTTGGGAGGGGGGGTTGGGGGGAGGGCAGGGGCCGTCGGCCTCTGGCCCTCCCCCCAAATATCCTAGCAAATTCGGGGCAAGAGGTCGCCGGAGGGCGGGTCCAGGAAACTGGCGGTGCCGATGACGGTGCGGACCTGCACCCGGCCCCGGGGGCCGCGGCCCACTGCCCCGATGAGGCGGGCCTCCTGGCCGTAGGGGCTCTGCTGCACCAGGGACAGGGCCCTGGGGGCGTCTTCCGGGGCCACGATGATGAGCATCTTGCCTTCGTTGGCCACCTGGAAGACGTCCAGGCCCAGGGCCTCGCAGGCCGCAGCCACCGCGGGCTTGACCGGCACCTGGGCCTCCTCTATTTCCATGGACACCTGGGATTGGCGGGCGATTTCATTCAGGGAAGCGGCGATGCCCCCCCGGGTGGGATCGCGCATCACGTGGACCTCGCAGTTTTCTTGCAGCAGCCTCAAAACCAAACCGGTGAGGGGCGCGGCGTCGCTGGCGATGCCTTCCGCCCCCAGGAGCTTTTCCCGGGCCAGCATCACCGCAATGCCGTGGTCTCCCACCGAGCCGGTGAGGATGATCTTATCTCCCGGGAGGGCGGCGGCCCCCGACACCCCGGGGCGCAGGACCAGACCCAGCCCGGCGGTGGTGATGAACACCTTGTCCGCAGCTCCCTTGGGCACCACCTTGGTGTCGCCGGTGACGATGGCGACGCCGCTTTCCGCCGCAGTGCGCCGCATGGATTGGGCAATGGCGTCCAGGACCGCAAGGTCCAGACCCTCCTCCAGGATGAAGGAGGCGGACAGGACCAGGGGCCGGGCCGCGGCGGTGAGGAGGTCGTTCACTGTGCCGGCCACCGCCAGCCGGCCGATGTCGCCGCCGGGGAAGAACAGGGGGTCCACCACGAAGGAATCGGTGGTGAAGGCCAACTGCTGGGCCCCGAGCGCCAGGGTGGCGCTGTCGTCGCCGGTGTAGTCCGGGGCGCCGTAGGCGGCCAGGAACACCTCCTCAATGAGCGCCGCCATCTCCCGCCCGCCGGCCCCGTGACTTAGAAGAATCCGCTTCATATGGAACTCGTTGAAGTGGGATGGTGGGGGGAGGGCCAGGGGCCGACGGCCACTTACAATCTCCCCCCACACCCTCCTCCCAACCCCCATCTGGGGGCCGGGGAAGTGGGGGCCGCAGGCCCCCACTTCCCCGGCCTTACATAAGGCCCCTTAAGGGATTGGGGGTGGGGGTTTGGGGGAGTTTTTCGTAAGTGTAAGGGCTTTTGCCCTTAGCCCCCTCCCCCAAAAATCTCAACCCGCCCGCTCATAGCGGTAGGCCGCGGCGCAGGCGCCTTCGCTGGAGACCATGCAGGGTCCCAGGGGTTTAGCCGGCGAGCAGGCCTGGCCGAACAAGGGGCACTGGTCCGGGCGCAGCACCCCCCGCAGCACTTCGCCGCAGCGGCAGGCTGAGGGCGGCGGCGGGGCCAGGTGTTCCCAGACTTCGGGAAACCGGACCCGGGCGTCGCCGCGGGCGTATTTCTCCCGGATGGTGACGCCGCTGCCGGGGATCACCCCCAGGCCGCGCCAGTGGGCGTCGCTGGCCGCGAAGACCTCGTCCAGCAGTTCCCGGGCCCGGGGATTGGGCTGCAGCTGTACGGCCCGGGTATAGACGTTTGCCACGATGGCCTGGCCGCTTTCAATCTGCCGCAGGATGGATTCGATGCCCAGCATCATGTCCAACGGTTCAAAGCCGGTGACGGCGCAGGGGAGGCCGAACTCCCCGGGGATAAAGTCGTAGGCCGCGGCGCCGATAATGGTGGTGACGTGGCCCGGGAGGAGCAGCCCGGCAACCCGCACCTCGCCGCTGGCCAGCAAGGCCCTGAGGGCCGCGGGCATGGTTTTGTGGGCGCACAGGACGGAAAAATTATTTAGGGAGTAATCCGCGGCCAGGCGGATGGCCATGGCGGTGGCGGGCATGGTGGTTTCGAAGCCCACCCCGAAGAAGACCACCGCCTTATCCGCCATTTGCCGGGCCAGTTCCACCGCGTCCAGGGGAGAGTAGACCACCCGCACGTCCGCGCCCTGGGCCCGTTGGCCCTCCAGGGAACTGTGGGAACCGGGGACCCGGAGCATGTCGCCAAAGGACGTCAGCACCGTGTTTGGCCGGCTTCCCAGGGCCAGAAAAGCGTCCAGGTCAGAGGCCGCGGTGACGCACACGGGGCAGCCCGGCCCGGAAATGAGCTGCACCCCGGGGGGCAGCAGGGACTTCAAGCCGAAGCGGGCCGCGGCCATGGTATGGGTGCCGCAGACCTCCATGACGGTGGCGGGTCCTGGGGCCAGGGCCGCCAGACGCCGGGCCAGGTCCTGCACCAGGCCCTGGTTGCGGAACTCGTCAATATACTTCATCGGCCAGGCTCCGAAGCAGGGACAGGGTCTCTTCGGCGTGGGCCGCGTCCACCCGGGCGATGGCCAGACCGGCGTGAATGAGGACATAGTCGCCCAGGGAGACCTCGGGCAGGAGATCCAGGCGCACCCGGCGGGAGACGCCGTCCACTTCGGCCACGGCCGTGACGCCGTCCAAGGCAACGATGCGCATGGGAATGGCAAGGCACATAATAAGACTCTGTTTAGCAGGTTTTTCTGATTTTACCAAGTTTTCGAGTAAACAAGGCCTCAATGAGCCGCATTTGAGGCCTGGAGGCCAGCCCCACTGACAATCAAACTTCGTCTGCCCTGGGAAGTCGGGCCTTTTGGCCTGCCTTCCCAGGGCACTTACGCGGGTTGGGAGGGGGGTTTGGGGGGAGGGCAGGGGCACTTACAAAAAAGCTCCCTGGCCCTTCCCCCAAATGCTTCCTAACCTTTCCCCTCCCGCTGCAGCCTGGCGGCGGCCACGGCCACCTGGCCCAGGGAAATGGACCCGTCGTTGGGCGGGGTCAGCGTGTGGGTGAGCACTTCAAAGCCCCGCTTTTCCAGGCGCTCCTGCAGCCGGGTGAGGATCAGGGCGTTTTGCCACACCCCGCCGGACAGGGCCACGGTGGCAAGGCCGGTCTGCTCCCGGACGGTCTCGCAGGCCGCGGCCAGGAGGCGCGCCAGGGAATGGTGGAAGCGGGCCGCGATTCTGGGAACTTCCACCCCCTGCCGGTAATCCTCCACCACCCGGCGGAAGATGGTCAGGGTATCCAGGACCAGGGTTTCCTGCTCGACTTTAAGGGGCGCCGGGTAGAATCCGTCTTCGGTCTCGTGGGCGGCCATTTCCAGCTCCACCGCGGGCTGGCCTTCGTAAGTGCGGCGGCGGCAGACGCCCAGGGCCGCGGCCACCGCGTCAAAGAGGCGGCCGGCGCTGGAGGTCAGGGGTGAATTGACCCCCCCGCCCAGCTGGCGTTGGAGGATCCCCACCTCCAGGGGGGTGAAGTCCAGGCCCAGGCGCCCGGCGACCTTGGGCCAACATTCACCGTAGATTCCATAAAGGTAGGCGGCGGCCATGCGGCGGGGGTCTCGCACCGCGGCCTCCCCCCCGGGCAGGCGGACGCAAGCGAAATGGCCGGCCCGGGTGAATCCGGCCAGGTCCGCCACCAGGAGCTCGCCGCCCCAGACCGTGTGGTCCGGGCCGTAACCGGTGCCGTCCAGGGCGATGCCGATGCAGGGGCCGGTGCGGCGGTTTTCCGCCAGACAGGCGGCGATGTGGGCGTGATGGTGCTGCACCCCTATCAACCTCACCCCGGCAAGTCCCAGGGCGTAACGGCTGCTGAGATAGTGGGGGTGCAGGTCGTGAGCCACGATGGCCGGGTCCTGGCGGCACAGTTCCTGGAAATGGGCCACGGCCAGCCGGTAGTAATCGAAGGTTTCCACCGTGTCCAGGTCGCCGATGTGCTGGCTGAGAAAAGCGGCGCCGCCTTCGGCCAGGCAGAAAGTGTTTTTCTGCTCCGCCCCCACGCCCAGGATGGCGGGGGATTTTAGGGGCAGCGCCACGGGGTGGGGAACGAAGCCCCGGGCCCGGCGGAGGGGGATTACCAGACGTGGGCCCGCGGGCCGCATCACCGAGTCGTCGCAGGGCACCTGGATGTCCCGGTCGTGCATGAGAAAAGCGTCGGCCAGGGAGGCCAACTTGAGACGCGCTTCGTCGTTTCGGAACGCCAAAGGTTCTTCGCTGAGATTGCCGCTGGTCATCACCAGGGCCGGGGGCGCGTGTTCCAGCAGCAACCGGTGCAAGGGGGTATAGGGCAGCAGCAGTCCCAGATACCGGTTGCCCGGCGCCACCTGGGACGAGAGACCGCCGTTGTCCCGCCTGGGGGCCAGGACGATGGGCCGTTCCCGGGAGAGCAGGAGCCTTCTTTCGGTCTCGCCCAGCCGGCACAGCCGTTCGGCCTCAGCCAGATCCCGCACCATGACGGCGAAAGGTTTGGCCCCCCGGCCTTTGCGGCGGCGCAAGGTCTGCACCGCGGCCTCGTGACGGGCGTCCGCGGCCAGGTGAAAGCCCCCCAGGCCTTTCACCGCCACGGTTTTGCCGGCCTGGAGCAGTCGCCCCGCGGCCTGCAGGGCCCCCTGGGCCAGGCGCCGGCCCCCGTCACTGGCCTCTTCCAGCCACACCTGGGGGCCGCAGGCGGGGCAGGCGGTAGGCTCCGCATGAAAGCGGCGGTCTTCGGGGTTTTCATATTCGGTCCGGCATTGGGGGCACATCTCAAAGACCGCCATGGTGGTGTGGACCCGGTCATAGGGCACCTGCCGGATGATGGTGAAACGGGGGCCGCAATTGGTGCAGTTGGTGAAGGGATAGCCGTATCTCCGGTCCCGGGGGTCGGCTACCTCGGCAAAGCAGGGGTCGCAGGTGGAGACGTCCGCCGGGATCGTGGCCTGGGTGGCGGCCAGATGCCGGCTTTCCAGGATGGCAAAGCCGGCCTGCCCGGCCGGTTCGGCTTCCTGGGCCTCCACCGCGTCCACCTGGGCCAGGTCCGGAGCGTCGCGGCGCAGCTGCTCCTGAAAAGCGTTTAGGGATGCCGGCGGCCCCTCCACTTCGATTTCCACGCAGGTGGAGGTGTTGCACACCCAGCCGGCCAGGCCGTGGAGTTTCGCCAGCCGGTAAACAAAGGGCCGGAAACCGACGCCCTGCACCACGCCGGTCACCAGGAGCCTTTTGCGGGTGAGATTTTTGGAGTTCGCCATATCGCCCTGGCCGAATGGCCGTATCCGGACTTGGTCCCTTCTAGACATAAAAAATATAACATATTTTAGGGCCGCGGCACCATTTGAAGATTGCGGCAGGAGAATGAGCGCCGCCTGGAGCCGAGCCTCCGGCAGGGTGTTGCAAAAGGGATTTTAAGGGAGAGCCGGGGGACAAAAGCCACCCGCGGTTTTTCTCGGTTTGCCTTTCTCCGGCGGGGCCTGGCCGGCAGCAGAGCTCAATCAGTTGGCATCAGGCCCCCCTCTGCCTTAGCGCAACCAACTACCTGATATCCTGACGGTTCTTCCTCACCTAGTACTTTCACCTTTACAAAATTTATACCAGGAATTACCATCTAACGTTATTAATGATTATTAATGCCCAAAAAGGTTGACTCTATAGTCCGAGGTTGAGCGACAACTGCCACAACCACGGGGGGCCGTTGATTTTACCGGCTGAGGGCATAACCCCCAACTATCCGAGGGATAAAGGGCATGGCCGAAGGTAAATCCCCCAAGGAGCGGACCGGAGAGCAGGCCCGGGCCCCCGAGGCGCCCCGGGGTGAAAGCGCCGGGCGTCGGCATACGCGGGAAAGCCGGGAAGCGGTTCTAGAAGTGCTGCAGGCCATGATCCAGGCTTCCCCCCAGGCCATCGTCTCCCTTGATCCCGAAGGACAGGTGATGCTCTGGAACCCCGCGGCCGAACGCCTCTTTGGCTGGCGCCAGGCCGAGGTCCTGGGGCGGCTGCTGCCTACCATTCCTGAAGCAGGAGAAGAAAGAGAAAAATTTGCGGCCATGTTGGCTCGTATCATGGAGGGCGAATCTTTTACCGACCTGGAAGTGCGCCGCCGGAAGAAAGATGGCAGCCTCATGGATGTCAGTCTCTGCACCGCTCCCCTGCACGACCCCCGGGGCAAGATCATTGGCAGCATGGGGATGTTGAGCGATATCACGGCGCGCAAAGCAGTCGATGAGACCCTGCGGCAGGCCCTGGAAATCTCCCAGAAGCGGCAGGCGGAGATCGCGGCGCTGCTCCGGGCGGCCCGGGCCGTTTTGGAGTCCTCCGACTTCTTCGGGATTTCCCGGGTCATCTTTGATTCCTGCAAGGATTTGATCGGCGCCTCTTCCGGCTACGTGGCCCTTTTGAGCCGGGACGGCACCGAGAACGAAGTGCTGTTCCTGGAGGCGGGAGGGCGCCCCTGCACCGTGGACCCCGGCCTGCCCATGCCCATCCGGGGACTCAGGGAACAGGCCTACCTGACCGGCCAGGTGGTGTACGACAACGACTTTGCCAACCAGGGGCAATGGACCCGGTTTCTACCCCGCGGTCATGTGACCCTGGACAACGTGCTTTTCGCCCCCCTGGTCATCGGCGGCCAGACCGTGGGGCTCCTGGGGCTGGCCAACAAGGCGGGGGGGTTTTCCGAAAACGACGCCCGCCTGGCGGCGGGGTTCGGGGAGCTGGCTGCCATCGCCCTTCTCAACCACCGAATAACGGAGGAGCGGGAGCGCCTGATCCGGGAACTGGAAACCGAGCGGGCCCGGCTGGAGGCGGTGTTGCAGCAGATGCCCGCGGGCCTGGCCATTGTGGAGGCGCCCTCGGGGAGGCTGGTCCTGGCCAACCGGCAGGTGGAGCAAATCTTCCGCCAACCGGTGAAGCAAATCACCGGCCTCCAGGAACTGTCATATTACCAGGTCTTCCATGACGACGGCCGGCCTTATGCACCGGAGGAGTATCCCCTGGCGCGCTCCATCACCCGTGGAGAAGTGGTTATTGATCAGGACCTGGATTTCCTCCGGGGCGACGGCACCCGGGGCACCATGCGGGCCTCCACCGCGCCCATCCGGGACCGGGAAGGGCAGATCATCGCGGCCGTGGCGACCTTTCATGACGTCACCGAGGAAAAGCTGCGGGAGGCAAAAATCCGCAAGCTGAACGAGGAACTGCGGCAGCGCATCACCGAAGTGAGCGAGCGCACCGTGCAGCTGGAAGAGGCCAACCAGGAGCTGGAGGCCTTCTCCTACTCCGTGTCCCACGACCTGCGGGCTCCCTTGCGGGCCATCGGGGGGTTCAGCCGCATGCTGCTGGAAGAGCGCGCCCACCAGCTTGACGCCGAGGGCCAGCGGCTCCTCAACGTTATCCTGGCCAATACCCGGCTCATGGACGAACTCATCGAAGACCTGCTCACCTTCTCCCGGCTGGGCCGGAAGGAGTTGCGGAAAGGAGTGGTCAACGTGGCCCATCTGGTCCTGGGCGTGTTCAACGACCTCAAGCCCGACTCGACGGAAAGGGCCTGCCAGCTGACCGTTAACCAGGGGATGCCCCCAGCCTATGGCGATCCGGCCCTGCTCAAGCAAGTCCTAATTAACCTGCTGGGCAACGCGGTCAAATTCACCCGATCCAGAGAAACCGCCCTCATCGAAGTGGGCGGCTGGACCGCGGCGGAGGAAACCATATATTATGTCAAGGACAATGGGGTCGGTTTTGATGACAAGCATGGGGGGAAGCTCTTCGGGGTGTTTCAAAGGTTGCACCGGGGCGCCGAATTCGAGGGTTCGGGGGTAGGTCTGGCCATTGTCCAGCGGGTCATCCAGCGGCACGGCGGCCGGGTCTGGGGCACCGGCAAAGTGGGCCAGGGCGCCACGTTTTATTTTGCCCTGCCCCGCCAGGAAGATTAAGGATTGGCAAAGATTAACGATATAGCGATAATTTTAAGCGACGAAAATCCTTAACGATGCGAGGCTGGCGCCGCGGCGCCGGCTCCAGTCCGATGAGCGGGTTCCAAGGCGTCCCATTTGGGAGCTTGACCTAACCGCCGCAGCAGCGGTGGGTCCGAGCCGCGGCCGGACTCCGGCACCGCTAGTACTTAATTGCAGCAGTTCGCGCCTTATTTGAGACCCATTTTTATTCCCCCCCTTTTCCAAAGGGGGGTTAGGGGGGATTTTATAACGCCCTGAAATCCCCCTAAATCCCCCTTTTTCAAAGGGGGACTTTATGTTGTCCTGATCTTTGAGAATGCTCGCGATTAATGGTTGCTGATTTTGGCAACCAAGTACTAGCCCGATTTGGGGGAAATCATCAATGGACCGGGTATTACGTATCTTGGTTCTGGAGGACCTGGCCACCGACGCCGAATTGATGGCCTATGAACTCCGCCAGACCGGGATACCATTCACCCTGAGACGGGTAGACGACCGGGTGGGGTTCGTCGAGGCGCTGGAGGACTACCGGCCCGACCTGATCCTGTCGGACTTTCACCTGCCGGATTTCGACGGCCTCTCCGCCCTGGCCCTGGCTCAGGAAAAGTCCCCGGAGACGCCTGTCATCTTCGTCTCCGGGGCCATGGGCGAAGAGGTGGCCATTGACAGTCTGAAGCAGGGGGCCACGGATTACATCCTGAAAGACCGGCTGGCCCGGCTGGGACCCGCGGTGGAACGGGCCCTGCGGGAGGCCGCGGAGCGCCGGGAGCGCCGCCAGGCGGAGGATGCCCTGCGGGAGAGCGAACAGCGCTACCGGCTGCTGGTAAAAAGCATTCCCGCCGTGGTTTACCGGGGCTACTTCGACTGCACGGTGGATTTCATCGACGACAAGGTGGCGGACATCACCGGCTATCCCCGGGAAGAGTTTGACTCCCGGCGCCTGAAATGGTCCGACCTGGTGGTGCCGGAGGACCGGGAATACTTCAAGGAGGCCTTCCTGGAGGGCCTGCAGGCCACCCGTTCTTTCCTGCGGGAATACCGGATAAGGAGGAAAGACGGTCAGGTTGTGTGGATTCAGGACCGGGGCCAGATAATCTGCAATCCGCCAGGGAGGGTGGAATACGTCAGCGGGGTTTTTTTTGACATTACCGGCAGCAAACGGTCCGAGGAGGCCTTGCGGGAATCGGAGCAGCGCCTTCGTTTTCTGACTTCCCGGCTGCTGACCGCCCAGGAGCGGGAGCGCAAAAGGATTTCCATGGAGCTGCACGACGAGCTGGGGCAGAGCCTGACGGTTTCGAAGATGCAGATCAGGGCCATCCAAAGGACGCTGCGGGAGGATCAAGGGGAACTGAAGAAAGATTGCGCCAGTTTGCTGGGGTACCTGGACGGGGTCATCGATAACGTCCGCCGCCTTTCCCGGGATCTGAGCCCGTCGGTCCTGGAAGACCTGGGGTTGATGTCCGCCTTGAGATACCTGGTGGATGGGGTGAGCAAACACTATCAGGTCAACTATGCCGTTGAGGTGGAGGAACTGAACGACCTGTTCCCCTCGGAGGCCCAGATCATCATCTACCGGATCTTTCAGGAGTGTCTCACCAACATCTCCAAGCACGCGGAAGCCAGCGAAATATCCTTCCTGGTCCGGGAGAGTAATGGCATGATCTCCCTGACCTTGGAGGACAACGGCAAGGGGTTCAACGTGGCCGAGGTTCTGGCCCGGGACGCCACCCGCCGGGGGTTGGGATTGGCCGCGCTGCACGAGCGGGCCCGGATGCTGGGTGGGTTTCTGGAGATCTGGAGCCGACCGGGGGCCGGCACCAGAATCACTTGCAATATCCCCGTGAATCAATTAAAAAAAATCGTAACCGCGGATTAAGCTGTTCTTCGCAGCACGCCGGCGCAGACGCACGCATGGAGGCACCTGATGGCGAGACCGCTGAGCATTCTGTTGGCCGACGACCATGTGATGTTTCGTCGGGGCGTCAGGAGGATCATCCAGGGCATGGACGCGGTGGAGGTGGTGGGAGAGGCCAGCGACGGCTTCGAGCTTCTGGAGCTCTTGAAAAAGACGGCCCCCGACCTGGTGATTCTCGACATCTCCATGCCGAACCTGCGGGGCTTGGAGGCCACCCGGGAGATCAAGATAATCAATCCCAAGGTCAAAGTCCTGATATTGACGATGCACAAAGACCGGGAATACCTCTACCACGCCTTTACCGCCGGGGCGGAAGGCTATCTGCTCAAAGAAGACGCCGACAGCGAACTGCTTGCCGCCATCGACACCCTGCGCCAGGGGGGGACCTACATATCGCCCCTGCTCTCCCCCCAGCTGGCCGACCTCCTTATGGAACAGGCCCAACCGGCGGGGAAGCCCTGGTTCTCCAAAGAGCCCCTCACGGTCCGGGAAAGGGAGGTTATCAAGCTCATTGCCGAAGGGAAATCGAGCAAGGAGATCGGCGGGCTGTTATTTATCAGCAGCCGGACGGTGCAGCACCATCGAGCCAACATCATGAGGAAGCTGAACCTCAAGAAGACCGCGGACCTGGTAAAATACGCCATCCAGAAAGGATACACCGAGCCCGCCGCTCGGTGAGGCGCCGCCGGTCTCCCCCTCCCGAGAGCTAGTGTTACTCCTCTGGTGTGATGCTTCATAATTAAAATGGCATTTAAATCTAGGTTTTTTCTCCCTCCTTTTCTAAAGGAGGGGTAGGGGGGGATTTTATAATAACCAGCTGAAAATCCCCCTAAATCCCCCTTTGTCAAAGGGGGACTTATAACACCTGATATCCAGGACAGGGCCCGTTTTATACCATACAATTTATGAATCGCGACACCAGCCGTTTCCCGACGGCCGCCTCCTGGCCCGGCGACCCTCCCATCCCGGGCTGCCATCAAAGAAAATAGTCTCAGGGGACAGACCCCTTTTCGGGGGCGCCGCGCCTCGCCTGGGCCGACGCAGGCTAAAACCTGCGGCTATCGATGACCATGCCGTTCTGAGGCCAGTCTGGCATTACCTCAGCCCCGTCCTTCCCAGTGAGCAGTGGTCCGCCGAGTCGGACAACTGCGCCTAAATTTAGGGTCAAGGCGGTATCGTCCGACAAGATTGGGTAGTTTTACCCATGGGCAATTAGGTATTTGTGCCAGTTTCTTTTGGCAGATACAAGTTGTTAGGCTGGAAGCACAGTGGGGTTCGGGTCGGCCCCAGCGCGGTCTGTCCATGTTTCCCCGGCCCCTGAGCCTTGAGCGTCGAACGGCGGCGGGAGAAGAGCCGCCGGTTCGACTACCTCCAAAACCAAGGCGCCAAATGACCTGGCAATATGTGGGGTAAACCCATGGCTGGTTTATATCGCCTGGCATTGGCCGATGACCATGTCTTGTTCAGGCATGAGATCAAGAAAATCGTCGAAAGGGCCGCGGGCCTGAAAGTGGTGGGAGAAGTGGGAGACGGCGCCGCACTGATGCAGTTTCTGGAGCAGTCGCTCCCTGATCTGGTCATTGTTGATATTTCTTTACCCAACCTCCGGGTTATGGAAGCAACCCATCTGATGAAGCTAAGTCACCCCGAAGTGAAGGTGCTGATTATGATCATGGACCAGGAAGAGGAATATCTTACCCATGCCAGCCGGGCCGGGGCTGCTGGGGTGTTGATTAAACAATACGCCGCGGTGGAACTTTTAAGGGCAATTAGGACGATTCGAGCCGGGAAATTTTATTTACCGCCTCAATTCAGGGGAAAAAAAGTCTTATATCGCCAATGCAAGCAGAAGCTGGGACGGTGGTCATCTTTTTTGGGTTACCTCTAGGTAGTTTTACCTAAGGGTAAATGGGTATCTTTACGGATTGACGGCGGACTTGAATTTAAGGTTAGATGGTACTTGGTGAAAGATGTGCATTGACACATCTATCTGGAATGACTTGCAATTCACCACGGGGGATCGGGAGGCAAGCTCATGGCCAAATGCGAAATCTTGTTACTGGGTGACGGCTCTCATCTGTTTCGGGCCATTGGCTGGGCGCTGGAGTATAAAGGGTTCTCCGTCATGGCCGCGGGAAGCCCGGAAGCGGCACTGGAGGCGCTGGTCAGAAAGAACTACGATTTGATCCTTACCAAGCTTTCCATGGAGGAGCTGGACAACCTGGAGGTCTTGAAGCGGGCCAAGAGGTTGAATCCAAAGGTCAAGGTCATGGCAGTGAGCGGCAACCATGAGGCGACCTTTCCCCTGGAGGCTTATCAGCTAGAAATCGATGATTACCTCTTGATGCCGGTGAGCCCCACCGAACTGTGGCGCCGGGTTAACCATTGCCTGGAAAGCCTGGAGTTGGTGAGCCTCACCCCGGCCACAACCCTTGCTTCCTCCGTGGCCGACCTCAATGAGCGGGTTTTGAACCGGCTGATGGTCATGTTCCATGATATCCGGGGCTCCATGGTCGCCACCGCCGCGGCCTTGAAGCTCTTGGGCCGGGGGACTTTTGGTGAAGTGGGCCGGGGCGCCCAGGACAAGGTCCGGGAGATTTCCAACCGGGTGGACAAGATGATCCATTTCACCGAAGAGTTCATGGACAAGGCCTTCACCCATACCGTTCAGGGGGAACTGGAACGGGAAGTGCTGGATCTGAGCCGCGATGTGGTGGCCCCGGTGCTGGAGGAACTGGCGGAGGAGCTCCGGGACCATCAGGTGACCCTGGAAAACCGCCTGGGCTTTCACCCGGGTTCCATCCCGGTGAAAGGCAGTAAGGTGTGGCTGAAAAGCGTTTTTCGGAATCTGATTAACAATGCCATCAGGCATGGCGAACCGGGCTGCAACATCGTCATCAACTGGGAAAGGCAGGGGGACAACTGCCTGCTGAATGTTTACAACAGCGGCGACCCCGTCCCCGAAGAATCCCGGTCCATACTGTTTGCCAATTTCAGTCCCCGGTTCCGCCGGGCCCGGGGAGACGACGCCGGCCTGGGGTTGGGGCTCTATCTCAGCCGCGACATCATTGCCAATCACGGCGGCGATCTCTGGTACGAACCTCGGACGGACGGCTCCAATTTCGTAATCTCGCTGCCCAATCATTAGCCGAGGGAAGTGGGAGTGGGGGTAGTCTTAGGGAGGGCGATGGCGCCCTCCCCATCTATTTCAGGCCCTCAGGTCCGGATGGGGGGGAAGCAAGGCTTCTCCCCTCAATTTTTGGGAGGGGCCGAATTGCCGTTTGACCGGGGTCTGGGAAGAGCGATAGTTAAAGAGTTAGGCGCTGCTGCTATGCCATTGAATTTGCGTCCTGGTTAGCACTCCTTTGTAACTCGGCCCCTATTTCTAACTTGAAAGATTAAGACGACCCAGATTATTTGCCAAAATAGAACAAAGGTTTATTTTAAACTTGACATCTCGGCAGCCAAAAACTAATAAGAAAGATGGCATGTCGGAGAAAAAGCAGTTCTTGTCAGCCTGAACCATCGGAGCGGTGGACTGTACCGGTTCCGGTTTTTTATCTGACTGCTTTCATCTTACTGCTCCGGGAGCCGATTGCGGTTTCATCATTTTTGGGAGGTTTTGGGAAGCATGAGAGTAAAGGGGAAGGTGAAGTGGTTCAATGATGCCAAAGGTTATGGGTTTATTTCCCAAGAAGACGGCACCGATGTGTTCGTGCATCACACCGCCATCCAGGGAGAGGGGTTCCGCTCCCTGCAGGAAGACGAGGAGGTGGAGTTTGAGGTAGTGCAGGGGGCTAAAGGCCTGCAAGCCCAGAACGTCGTAAAGCTGGGACGCTAAAGAAGCAAAAGGCAGGCAAAATTTCGGGGTCTCACGGGACCCCGAAGTTTATTTCCGGTTGGAGTGGCGCCGCGAAAGCCGGGAGCAGGCAAGGCAGAGAGAGCAACCGGTCGCGGGGGCAGTGGCGGCCAGGTGCCGCGGCAGGTGCCAGGCCCCAAGACCCGGGGCCGGCCAGGGATTTTTTCCAGGTCAGCCGCAGCCAGAGGTAGCCGCTCCCAGAAGCAGGGGGCAGACTACCTTCCGGTGGGACGCCCCTTGACCTTCCCGCAGCTCCCGGGGAGGGAAGATAATTTCCAGGGTTGGCAGCCTCTTGGGACTGCCAACCTTTTTTGTTAGGCGGCGGCTGCGATGGCGGCCACCATGATGGGCCTAGGTACAGGGAAAGCTGATTTGGAGCCTGTCACGCCGGGACTGCCTTAGAAAAGAGATTGACCGCCGTCCCTTTTATTGTTATCTTGTTAATCTACGACCATGGGCCCCAGGGGGCGCTAGCATGTCAAAGATCGCCAATTACTTCACCAAAGCCGATCGCAAAAAACTTTTCTTTGATTACCTCAAGCTCATCGGGATCTTGGAGATTGTCATCTTCATCGTGGTGGTCCTGTGGGCTTCCGACGATAAATACCACCGGGTGCAAAGCGCCTTTCCCTGGCGGGAGTATGTCTTTGTGGCCTTCGCCTTCCCCATTGTCTTCACGTTTCTCATGGGGGTCATCATTACGGGCTTCAACTACTTCCTGGGCGGGGAAGCGGAGACCGCGTCCCCGGGCGGGGAGGCGCCGGCCAATCAGATGGACGCGGTCATCAGCCAGATGCGGCGCCTACCGTATCTCAGCCTCCTGTTTTTGCTGCTGGTGACCATCTTCGCCCTTTACAACATGAACCACATCATGGCCTGGCTGGGTTCCCTGGGCTACAATGCCTTCCTGTTCCTGAGCTACGTCCTGGCCGGCCTGGGAGTCATCGTCGTCATTTACATGCTGTTCTTTCTGTTTTTCAAGTACCGCCTCAACCAGAGGCACATGAAATATCAGTATTACACCGATATCTCCGAGAAGCACGGCCTGATCATCCTGGATGACCGCACGGTGCTCCATAAGAATGGCAACCTCTTGGTGCAGGGGCGTCGCTGGCGGCGGCCCAAGCAGGTGAGCACCGCGGCCCCCCAGACCGAGTTGTTTCCGCCGGAGCCGCCCAACCGGAGCCACTGGCCGGTGCCCAAATCCTGATGTCCCCGGCCGCGACGGCCGCCCGGCCTTGCCGTTTAGCCTTACTGGCTGCACTGCCCTTGGAAGTGCGGCCTTTTTTGCGCCACATCCAGGCCCGGCCGCGGCGCGGCCTGGGCTTCCCCGCCTGGGAGTTTGCCGTGGGCCAGAAGCGGGGGCTGGCCGTCCTCAGCGGCATGGGACCGGAGGCGGCCCTGGCGGCGGCGCGCCGGTTGTTGGAGCAGGAGCGGCCGGAAATCCTCATCTCCCTGGGTTTTGGCGGCGCCCTGACCCCGGAGTTGCTCCCCGGCGCCCTGGTCCTGGGGGCCTCCTTCTGGGAATACGATCCTCATGGGGCCCTCCTGAAGCCGGCGCCGGCGCCGGCGCCGCCCCGGCCGCTGCCGGAGTTGCTGGGCCGCCTGCGGAAGGCCGGGCTGCCCGCCTTTGCCGGCAGCCTGGTCACCACCCCGGTTATCATGCCTAAAGCAAAAGTGGGGGAGGCGTTGTCCGCCCTAACGCATCCGGTCCTGGATCTGGAGACCGCGGTCCTGGCCAGGGTGGCCGCCGGGGAGGGTCTGGCCTTCCTGGGCCTCCGGTCCATAACGGACGGGGCCGGGGAGGAGATCCCCCCCTTTATCGTCCAGGCCGACGGGAAGGTGGACGCCAGGGCGGCGCTCGCCTGGCTGGCGGGAGATCCCCGGAGAATCACGGTCCTATTCAGGCTCTGGCGCCACAGCCGGCTGGCGGCGGACCGGCTGGCCCAGGCTCTGGCCGTATGGCTGCCGTTACTTCTGGGCTCCGGGCAGGAGCTTCAGGACCAGCCAGCTTAGGAAAGGCAAGTAAATAAAAATCCCCACCCAGCCCAAGGTAGCCTCCCCGATAAGGAAGGTCATGGTCAGGTTGAATCCCAGGATCCCCAGATAGAAGGCCGGGCCCAGCAAGGCCTGGAATGGCCAGGAGCGCCGCCCCCAGTCCCACCGGGGCGACGGCCCCACCCGGGTGGCCAGGTATTGCAGCATCCGGATGAGGATCAGGGCCACCAGGAACCAGCCCCCAAAATTGCTCAGAGTGATGCCGAAATAGCCCCCGGGTTCGGGGTAGCCGTAGATCTGGCCCAGAAACCAGCGGTAGCCCCGCAGCGCCAGGGGGTCGATGACGATGTCCAGGGTGACCATCAACACCGCCCCCAGGATCAGGGTGCGCCAGGATGCCAGCAGGGCGGGGTCTCGGTCCAGGTAGAACCGGGAGCCCCGGCGCGGCCCCGGCGCCAGGGCCGCCAGGGCCAGGGCATAGCTGGCGTAGGCCAGAAAGACGTAGGAGAGGGAATCCATGAAAGGAACTCCCGCCACCCAGAGTTCCCGGTCCACGGTGGCGGGGATGTAGAGGTATTCGCCGAAGGGGAAGCCCCAGTGGATGGAGGAGAACTCGGCGGTCCAGGAGATGAGATATCCCAGGAGCAAGAAGGCCGCGGCCCGGCCCCAGCCCAGATGCCAGGTGGCCAGCAGCAGGTAGACCCCCAGGAAGATGAAGACATAGGGCCTGAGCCAGATGGTGGCGCCCACCAGCCACAGGAAGTTGATCATAGCAGACCTTTGGGTCAGGAGCCTAAGGTTTCCGGCTCCAAGGCTCGATACTTGCTTCAAGGTTTGGTGCCGGGGTCCTGACAGCAGCGGGGACTGGAAAGAGCCAGTTTCCCCCTGGAGAAACTAACACAAGGGCCCCCCGGGGTCAAATGGTCTTGAACCGGGGCTGGCGCTGGGTCCTTTCCCGGCCCGGCAACCGGGGGAAAGCACGCGGCACCTTGTCTGCCGGGGGCTCAGTGTATATATTTAAGAAATTAGCGTAAGGCGAGGAAACCGGCATGAAGAAGTTCTTGCACGGGATGCTCCGATTGCTGAAGTGGTTGGTTGCCGCCGCGGTCCTGCTGGAGGTCCTCAGTTTCCTGGTCATTGCGGCAAGCAACTACTGGATTTACGGGCAAGTCAGGGATGGCGACCCCATCCGGTACGATCCTTACGCCCTGTTTGTCAGAAAGGATGGGCCCCGTCCCACCGCCCACAACCCCGGTCCCGGGGAGGCGAAGCACTGCCAGACCTTCTGGCTTTTCGGGGGGTCCACCATGAGCGGGGCTACGGAGCATGACGACAGAACCATCCCCAGCTTCCTGGCGGCAGTCCTCAATCAGCAGGAGCCTCGCCTGCCTGCCCAGGTGGTCAATCTCGGAGAGCCCAGCTTCAATTCCCTGATGGAGTCCAAGTACCTGCAAAAGGCGCTCATTGAAAACTCTCCTCCCCCCCAGGCCATCATCTTTTACGACGGCGCCAATGATTGCGCTTATTTTGCCCAGCTCCGCACTTCCGACGCCCACCACGGCTATCGGGGCCTCAGGGGCATGGTGGAGAGTTATCATCGGAGTTTTTTCGGGTTGCTGAAACCCCTGAACGCGGCCCTGTATTCATCCTTTACCAGGGAATTATATGATAAGATTAGGCAGGGTCTGGTGCCCATCGAGCCCGACTCGCCGGCCCTGCGGCACCTGGTGGCGGTCACCGAGAAAAGATACGACTACGTGCACCAGGTGGCCGCGGCTTTCGGGTCCCGATTCCTGCTGTTCTGGCAGCCCTGCTGGTGGGTGGAAAACGGCCCGGTGGCCCAGGAGGTCCGGGACCGGGAACCTATCGTGGTGGGCCGCCATTTCGCCTTGCGCCATAACTTTGAAGTGACCTATGAGGCGCTGGCGGCCAGGCTCAGGGACAAACCTTATTTCATCGACTTTAGAAACGTCTTGTGTTCCCGGACGGAGCCGGTATATCAGCCCGACGGCATTCACTTGCAAGATGCCGGCAGAGAAATGGTGGCCCGCCGCATGGGGGTGGTGGTAAAAGAGCGCCTGGCGGGGGCGCCGGGATCGGGAGGTAGTTCCAGGTGAGAGTGGTCCTGGCCCGCACCGCGGGGTTTTGCATCGGGGTGAAAAGGGCTTTGGAGTTGGTTCTGAAAGCCATCAACGAGAACCAGACCAAGATTTACACCTATGGACCGCTGATCCACAACCCCCAGGTGCTGGAGTTGCTGCGGGAACGGGGGATCACGGTGCTGGAGCCGGGAGCGGCGGTTCCCGAGGGCCTGGTGGTGATCCGGGCCCACGGCATTCCCCCCCAGGAGCGGCACCTCCTGGAATCGGCAGCGGTGCGCATCATTGACGCCACCTGCCCCCGGGTGGCCAAGGTCCAGGCCATCATCCGGCGCTGGGCCGTCAAGGGCTGCGCCACCCTCATCGTGGGCGACGCCGATCACCCGGAAGTGGCGGGCCTGATGGGCCACACCGAGGGCCGGGGCCACGTCATCGCCAGCGCCCAGGACGTGGCGGCCCTGCCGGAGCTTCAGGACCTCATCGTGGTGGCCCAAACCACTCAGAGCGAGGCCCAGTTCGCCGCCCGGGTGGGCGAAGTCCAGGCCCGCTTTCCCCAGGCCCGCATCTTCAATACCATCTGCGACGCCACCGCTTCCCGGCAGGCCGAGGTTCAGGACCTGGCCCGGCAGGCCGAAGCCCTGGTGGTGGTGGGGGGCCGCAACAGCGGCAACACCCAGCGGCTGGTGGAGATTTCCCGGTCCACCGGCATCCCCACCTACCACGTGGAGACGGAACAGGACCTGGACCTGGAGGAGATGAGCCGCTACTCCACCGTGGCGGTCACCGCCGGGGCCTCCACCCCCCACTGGCTCATCGGCAACGTGGTGAGCACCCTGAAGCATGCCTGGGCCTTCCACCCCGGGTCCTGGACCAACTATCTCTACCGCGCCTGGCGGTTTTCCCTGAAGTCCAATTTCTATGTAGCCACCGGCGCCGGCTCCCTGAGCTACACCTCCTCTTTGCTGCAGCAGGTGGAGCCGCAGTTCACTTACTTCTTCGTGGCCTTCTTCTACGTCTACGCCATGCACCTCCTGAACCATTTCACCGACAAGGCCTCCAAGCTCAACGACCCGGTGCAGTCCATGTTCTACGGACGGCACCGGCGCTTTCTGCTGGTCACCGGGGTTATCTCCGCCTTAATGGCCCTGGCCCTGGGGGTCTATCTGGGGCCCCTGCCATTTGCCTTTGTCCTGGTGATGAGCACCATCGGCCTGGTGTACAGTTTCAAGATCATCCCGGAGCGCCTGGCCCAGCAGACGGGCGTCACCAAGCTCAAGGAGATTCCGGGCTCCAAGGCCCTGTTCACCGCGGTGGCCTGGGGGGTGCTGGCGGCGCTGATCCCGGTGGTCTGCTCCGACCAGGGGAGCTCCGGCGCCACCGCCATCGCCTTCTTTTTCGTGGCGGGCATGATCTTTATCCGCTCCGGCCTCTTCGAGATCATGGCCATCGAAGGGGACCGGGTGGTGGGCAAAGAGACCCTGGCCATCGCCCTGGGCAAAGAGCGCACCCTGAACCTGCTGTCCCTGGGGTCGCTGCTCTTCATCGCCATGCTGCTGCTGGCCGCCTGGGTGGGGATCATCCCGTCCCTGGGATACGCCCTGAGTCTCTGCGGTCTGTATGCCCTGGGGTATCTCACCCTGTACCGCCGGGGGGTGTTGGAATCCAGCCTGATGCTGGAGTCCCTGGTGGAGGGCAACATGATCCTGGCCGGGCTGCTGGCCTTCCTCTGGGATCCTTATTACGGCCCCTTTTAAAGACGGTTTTCGGTTTTCGGTTTGTTTTCAGATGCTGATAAACGGTTTGCACTTGGCTGGTTTTCTCCAGGGGCTCAGGGGCGTCAGGAAGAGCCGAAAAAATTTTACTGGCCTTAAGTTAGTTGCCCCAACTTGGGCCAAAAGTGAGCCTGGGTTTTCCTCGTCAGCGCTGACTCAGCGGGCTTTTAACCGAAAACCGAACACTAAAAACTAAAAACCGTTTTTCTAGCAATTTTTTGTTGACAAAAGTCGCGACCCATTTTAATATGGCGTCGGGTAAAACCGATAGCAGAAAGGAGGTGGGGTAAAACTTAGGAAAAACAACCAGTTAGGCGACAAAAAGAAAGGAGAAATTGGTAACCACTTTCCAAATTAAGGGGGGAACAATGAAAAAGGTTATACTTCTTTTGGTCGTTTTGGCCCTGGTGGTCCCGGCGACCGCCATGGCCGCCACCGAGTTTTCTCTCGGTGGCTTCATCAAACTGGACTCCATGTGGGATTCCAGCATCGTCAACAAGAACCTGGTCTCCAAGATGTATCGCGACGATGACTCCCAGAACCAGCATGGCCGCATGAGAATGATGGCCACGGGCAGCCGTTTCAACTTCACCATTAAGGGTCCCAAACTCTGGGGCGCCCAGGTCACCGGTTACATCGAGGCGGACTGGGATGCCAACGGAGCCGCGGTGCCCACGGCGACTGGAGGCCCGGATTCGGCCGACACCGGCGCCTTCCGGCTGCGCCACGCCATGTTCCGCCTGACCTGGCCCGAGACCGAACTGATGCTGGGCCAGTACTGGTCCTTCTTCGGTGAGTTCTTCCCGGAAGGCCTGAATGACGGCTCGTACCATTACCGGGGCTGCAATGTCTACCGGCCGGCCCAGATCCGGGTGACCCAGAAGTTCATGGGAGTGTACACCGCCGGACTGATGGTTGCCACCAACCGGCTGGGCGTGGGTGGTACCAACGCCCTCGTTGAAGAGTCCGAAACCCCGCATATTGAGGGAAAGGTCGCCTACGAACAGGACCTCTATGGCAAGGCCGCTTATTGGGGCGTGCCCCGGGGTCTGGTGGCCCAGGTGGTGGCGGGCTGGCAGCGGAGTTATTACAAATCCACCCGGACGGCCGCTGGCGCTCCTGCCACTGCCGCCCTGGATGGCTTTGGTAACACCAGTTACAATTCCTTCGACGGGACGGCTCCTGCTGCATGGCTCCTAAACGATGCGTATTATGGCCGGGCTCCCAGCCAGTATCTGAGCCACTGGTCGGTGCAGGGCACCCTGTTCATCCCGGTCATCACCACCAGCAGCGCCAACCTGGCGGGCACCGCCTCCTTGCTGACCCAGTGGGCCGTCGGCCAGGGCCAGGCCTTTGTGCTGGGGACCTGGACCACGGATGATATGTACCTGCACTATAACGGCGACCATTGGGAACGGACCCTCACCCCGGCGTTTAGGGGCTTTGTGCAGGCGCAGTACTACTTCACCAACGAGTGGTTCCTGAACGTCGCCTGGGGCTATGTGCGTAACTATGGCCTCAATTTTCAGCGGGAAAGCCCGGGAGGCCCCTTCTCCAACGCCTTCGCGGCGGTTCCGACTAATGGCGGCGCCAATGATTTTACCAAGTACTCCAACCAGATTGGCGGCACCTTATGGTTCCGGCCCATTCAGGCCATCAAGTTCGGTCTGAGTTACGTCTATACCCAGGACCGTTACTTCCAAGCAACGGGTTATGCCCCGGGTGGAGCTATGACTGACGCCGGTAGTTCAACCAAACTCTCGCGTACCGGTGAAAACCACCGCGTGGAGTTCGCCGGGTTCTTCTTCTTCTAAACTGAAAACCGGTTGACTAACCAAAGCCCACGGGGTAATATCCTCGTGGGCTTTTTTGTTAAAGACGGTTATCGGTTTTCAGTTTTCGGTTTTCGGTAAGCGCCTTGGCTGAAAACATTCAGAAATCTAGGTCATACAGGGACTTAGAGGTATGGAAGTTAGCGGTGAGTTTTGTTAAGGCGGTATATCAGGCCACCGGTAAATTCCCCGCCTCAGAGAATTTCGGATTGACCAACCAAATCAGGAGATCAGCGGTCTCAATTCCGTCCAATATCGCCGAAGGTCAGGGGAGAAATTCTGTGAAGGAATTTCGACAGTTTCTATCCTTTGGTCTGGGGTCGCTGGCGGAATTGGAGACCCAGTTGATCATCGCCAAGGAAATAAGTTACTTGACTCATGAAGAATTAAATCCCCTGCTGGCCAATCTCGATAGAATCAGAAAAATGATAAGAAGTCTATCTCAGAAAATTAACTAAATACCCCCTTCTATTTATGAAAATATCTTTTACCGAAAACCGAAAACCGAAAACCGAAAACTAAATACAATATTAGGGAGTTGGCAAATAATGCGAAGAATGATTTGGCTGGTGATTCTGTTAATAGTGTCTGCTTTGGTGGTCCTTAACGGCTGCGGCACCATGAAAAAATGGGTGGGCTGGGAGAAGGGCGAAGAAGACGAGGAAGTAGTGCCCGCCGAGGCCCTGGAAGAGACGGTGATGATCGACGGCAAGCCCTATGTGCGCAGCAAGAACCCCTACTGGCTCTCCTACCCGGGGGCGCCGGAATATCTTTATGTACCCAAAGGTAAGGAATTCGTGGGCCTGCAGCAGCACATAATCAACGCCATGGCCAAGGCGGTGGGCAGGGAGCAGGCCAAGGCCGCGGGCAAGACGGTGCCGCCGGATAAGCTCCAGGAGATGGTGCGGGCCGAAGTGGACCGCATCCTCCGGGAGCAGGGCCTGGGTGGCTTCCTGTCCCAGGCGCAGGGGGAGAAGGTCCCCTATATTGGCCGGGCCGCCGCGGTGATCCCCGACCTGGACACCCCCCCCAGCTATGAAGGGCTGAACCGGACCCTGGCGGTGGCTTTGGGGGACGCCCTGGGGCGCCAGAAAGATATCAAGGTGAGCAGCCAGGACCAGATCCGGGAGGCCATGACCAAGGCCGGCATAGCCGGCAAGCTGCATCTGGCCCCCAACATCAAGGCCCTGGGCGACTACCTGGGGGTGCAGGGCATCGTCCTCACCGGCATCGTGCCGCCGGAGGGCGGCGCTGCCGGGGCCATGGTCCTGCAAGTCTATGACACCTTTACCGGCGACAAGGAGCAGGCCTTGGTCACCCCCGCGGAAGCCGGGGTCGTGAAGCCCGAGGGGGTGACCAAGTTCGCCCAGCAGAACTCCCTGCGGGTGGCCGGCGGACTGCTGGGCATCGCCTGGTTCGGCCGGGTGGAATTTGTGAAGGAAGGCAAGGTTTATCTCAACCTGGGGGAGAACGCCGGGCTGAAGGTGGGCGACCGCCTGCGGGTGGTGGCCCCGGGGAAAGAGGTGGTCAACCCCCGCACCCACTCGGTCCTGGGTTACACCGCGGACATCACCCAGGGGGAGCTGAAGGTGACGGAATTGCTGGGGAAGAGCGGCGCCGTGGCCTTGCCGGTGAGCGGCGGGCCCTTCCAGGCCAATGATAAAGTAAAGGCGAAATGAGTAGAAGGATGGTTTTTCGTTTCTCGTTCTGGGTTTTTGGTTAAAAAGAGATTTTTATTTAACCGTGGAGGCGGCGGAAAGAGATTTGACCTATCGTAGCGTTTCGCAATTAATATGACCTTTAAAACCAGGATTATTACCCCCCTTTCTTAAAGGGGGGGTAAGGGGGGATTTTATAATCGCCTAAAAATCCCCCTAAATCCCCCTTTTTCAAAGGGGGACTTTATGAGTTCCTGGCTTTGAGGATGCTCCTCATAACAGCCTCGAATTTTCGCAACCAAGTACTATCCCATGAAAAAACCTGCATACGATACCGAATCGGCGTACACCTCACACCGTAGAAGAACCAACAGCCGACTACGACAAGCGAAAAACCAAAAACGAAAAACGACAAACGCTTCAAGCCCCTGAAACGACTTCCAATCCTCCCATATACGGCCTTAGCTTCTCGGGGACGACCACCGAGCCGTCGGGCTGCTGGCAGTTCTCCAGGATGGCCACCAGGGTGCGCCCCACCGCCAGGCCGGAGCCGTTCAAGGTGTGCACCAGCTCCGTGCCCTTGGCGCCGGCGCGGCGCAACCGGATGTTAGCCCGGCGGGCCTGGTAGTCCTCAAAGTTGCTGCAAGAAGAGATCTCCCGGTAGAGGTTTTGGGCCGGGAGCCAGACCTCGATGTCATAGGTTTTGGCCGCGGCGAATCCCATGTCCCCGGTGCATAGCACCACCACCCGGTAGTGCAGTCCCAACTCTTTGAGCACCGCTTCGGCGTTAAGCAGCAGGGTCTCCAGTTCGGCGTAGGAGTTTTCGGGGGTGGCGAACTTCACCAGCTCCACCTTGTTGAACTGGTGCTGGCGGATCAGGCCCCGGACATCCTTGCCGTAGGAGCCGGCCTCGGAGCGGAAGCAGGGGGTGTAGGCGGTATAGTTAAGGGGCAGGTCTTCTTCCCGGAGGATCTCATCCCGGTGCATGTTGGTCACCGGCACCTCGGCGGTGGGCACCAGGAAATAGTCCCAGCCCTCCAGCTTGAAGAGGTCCTCCTGGAACTTGGGGAGCTGGCCGGTGGCGGTCATGGAGGCCCGGTTGGTCATGAAGGGGGGCAGGACCTCCAGGTAGCCGTGTTTGCGGGTGTGCAGGTCCAGCATGAAGCTGATCAGGGCCCTTTCCATCAGGGCCCCGGCGCCTTTCAGGAGGGCGAAGCGGGCCCCGGCGATCTTGGCGGCCCGCTCGAAGTCCAGGATGCCGAGATTCTCCCCCACTTCCCAATGGGGGCGGGGGGCGAAATCAAATGCCGGCGCCTCTCCCCAGGTGCGCACCACCGGGTTGTCGCGGCTGTCGGCCCCCACCGGCACGGTCTGGTGGGGGAGATTGGGCAGGTTCAGCAAGAAATCCCGCACCCAGGCGTCATGCTCTCCGGCCCTGGCCTCCAGGGTTTTGATGTCTTCATTGACCACCGCCACCCTGAGCTTGAGGGGTTCGGCCTCGGCCTTCCGGGCCGCCTTCATCAAGTTCCCCACTTGCTGGGACAGGGTGTTGCGTTCGTGGCGCAGGGCCTCCACCTGGGTCAGCAGGCGGCGGCGCTCCGCGTCCCGCCAGCGAAATTCCTCCAGGGAGACCTCCGTCAGGCCCCGATTGTGCAGGGCCTGCTCAACCTTATCGAGGTGGTCTCGCACCAACCGCAGGTCCAGCATGAAAATGCTCCCCTAATCGTATTGCCCGCGTCCTCTAACCAGGCGGCATCTCCGGGAGAAGCACCGGAGGATGGGTCCGGCCGCGAAGCTTCATGGCGTTTTGCCGCCCCCGCCCCGGCTTTTTTCATCCCCTAAAAGAATTCCTTCTTTGAGGCCAGCGATGAGGCGCACCAGGCCGTCGGCATTCTGGCGCTGAATTAAGTGGAGGATGTCGGCCACCGCATCTTCCAGGGCCCGCAGGGCCATGCGGTTGGCGGGATTCTGCAGTTGAATGCAGGCATACAGGGTGGCGTCCTGACTTAAAAGATGCCGGGCCAGGTGATGCAGGGTGCTAAAGGTGGGAGTGGCGAAATCCTCCAGATCCTGGGGAGCCACCCCCAGATCGCGGATAGCCATCTCCAGGGCGATGAGGGTGAAGTGGGCCAGGCCCTGGACCACGGCCATGAGACGGTCGTGTTCCGCGGCGGTGGTGACTTTGACCCGGGCCCCGGCCGTCTCCAGGAGCGTCTTCAGCCAGGTGAACCAGCGTTCCCCCCGGCCGGGACAGAGGACCATGGTCAATCCGGACATGCTGGCTTCGCCGGGGCCGAAGAGGGGGTGCGTCCCCACCACTTCGCCGGGGAAGTGCTTCAGCATGGCGCGCATGGGGCCCTGCTTCACCGAGGTGAGGTCCATGAGCGCGGCCTCCGGGCGCAGATGGCCGGCCACGTCCCGCACCACCTGCTGCACCTGGGGGATGGGCACGGAAATGATCACCACCTCGGAGAGCCGGGCCACCTCCTGGGGGGTCTGGGGGGTGTCCAGGTCGGCCACCAGCACCCGGACTCCCTGGCTGTCGAAAAAGCGCTTGAACCAGCGGCCCATCTGGCCCTGGCCGCCGATGAGGCCCACCGTGACGCTCATGTAATGGCCCTCTGGCGCAGGAGAAAGTCTGCCAGGGTGAGGCGCACCATGGCCTGCAGCACGGGGATGATGCGCGGAATGGCGCTGACGTCGTGGCGTCCGGCAATGATGATGGTCCTGGGATTCCCGGCCAGATCCACGGTCTGCTGCTCCCGGGCGATGGAGGGAATGGGCTTCACCGCGGCGCGCACAATAATCTCGTCGCCGTTGGAGATGCCCGCCAGGATGCCCCCGGCGTGGTTGGAGGCGAAGCCGCCGGGAATGATGGGATCGTTGTGTTCCGAGCCCAGCATCCGGGCGGCGTTGAAGCCGGTCCCGATCTCCACCCCCTTGACCGCGCCCACGGACATCACCGCCTGGGCCAGGGCTGCGTCCAGTTTGTCGAACACCGGCTCCCCCAAGCCGGCGGGGCAACCCCGAGCCCGGATTTCCACCACTCCACCCAGGGAGTCGTGCCGGGCTTTCACCGCCTTCACCCGGGCCGCCATGGCCGCCACGGCTTCCGGGTCCGGGCAGCCAAAGGCATTGTCCCAGATGGTGGTTTCGTCCATCAAGCGGGCCGGCACCCCGCCAAACTCCACGGTGTAGGCCAGGACGGTGATGCCCGCCCGGTCCAGGACGGCCTGGGCCACGGCGCCGGCGGCCACCCGGGCCACGGTCTCCCGGGCCGAGGCCCGGCCTCCGCCCCGGTGGTCCCGGATGCCGTACTTGGCCTGAAAAGTGAGATCTCCGTGGCCGGGGCGGAAGAGGTCCCGCAGGGCGTCATAATCCCGGCTGCGGACGTCCCGGTTCTGGACCAGGAGACTGATGGGGGTGCCGGTGGTGAGGCCCTCAAAGACCCCGGAGAGGATTTCCACCAGATCCGGCTCCCGGCGGGTGGTGGCGTGGGCCTGGACCCCAGGACGCCGCCGGGCCAGTTCCGCCTGCACCTGGGCGGCGCTGAGGGGCAGCCGGGGTGGACAGCCGTCGATGACCGCCCCCACTGCGGGGCCGTGGGATTCTCCCCAGGTGGTCACCCGGAAGACTTGGCCAAAGGTGTTACCCGCCATGGGGCGCCGCCTCCTTCTCTTTCAGGGCTGCCAGCACCCGGTCCACCACCTGGATGACCGAAAGGTCGGTGGTGTCCACCGTAATCTGGGCCGCGGCCTGGTACAGCGGCCACCGGGACTGCAGAACCGCCGCCACCTCAGCCACGGGGTCGCCGCCGGTAAGACTGGGCCGGCTGGGGGCGCCGCCGCGGTCCTGGTGGAGGCGGGCCTGAATAACCGCCGGCGCCGCGGTAAGCCAGATGATGAGGCCGTTTTCCCGCAGTATCTCAACATTTTCCGGGTCCAGGACCACGCCGCCGCCGGTGGCCAGGATGAGCCCCCCGGTATGGCGGTAGCGGGCCACCAGCTCCTTCTCCCGGCGCCGGAACTCCTCCCAGCCGCCCTGGGCCACAATTTCAGCCACCGACTGGCCGGCCTCGGTCACCAGCACCTGGTCCAGGTCCACAAAGGGGCGGTGCAGCAATTGGGCCAGCCGGGCTCCCACCGCGGTCTTGCCGGTGGCCCGGTAGCCGATGAGGACCAGGTTGCGACCCCGGTCCGGCGGTGGCTGTAGCTGCTCCATGAAATTTCCGGTTACTGGTGGTATCCCCAATTATCCTGCCTGAAAGAAAATCTTAATGATGGCAATCGGTTGGCTAAGTTTACTAAAATCGGCCCCGGAAGGAAAGGGGGGCGGCGGTTTTTGTCCGCCGGCAGATCCGGGCCGCCGGTCACCATTTGCCTGATAAGATCAGGACGCCGATGACGATGAAGGCGACACCGGCGATCTTCTTCAGCAGGCCCTCGGGGACCAGGTGGGAGAGAAAACTGCCAAAGGCCACCCCCACCAGAGTTGCCAGGCAAAGAGCGGTGCAGGCTCCAACGAAGACCGAGACCGGCAGCCGGGTCTCCGCCGCCATGGTTAGAGCCGCGAGCTGCGTCTTGTCACCGATCTCCGCCAGGAAGATAGTGCCGAAGGTGACCCAGAAGACTTTCCAATCCATATGCTTTTTCACCTTTGTGCATTGAGGGTTCGGGGATCCGGGAAGAGGTCCTGAGGGCCGGAACTGCCGCCCCGCCCCCAAAAAAGGCCGGCCCCCGTTCCTCTCTGGCTGCGGTACCTTGCTGGGGCCGGAGGAGCGGGGGGTAGCCCTCTCCGCCTGGGAACTAGGGCAGCCGGTAGCAGGCTCCTTCCCGGGCGGCGTCGATATAATGGGGGTTCGGGTGGCCGGCCGCCAGCTGCCGGGACAGGTCGATGATCTTCTCCACTTCGACGTCGGTGCGGGCCGGATCGTGGTGGGTGAGGAGCAGGTTGTGAGCTCCGGCCCGAATGGCCAGGTCCACCGCCTCCGCATAGGTGGAATGCCCCCAACCCCGGCGTTCCGGAAAATCGGCGGGCAGGTACTGGGCATCGTGGATCAGGAGGTCGCAACCCGAGACGAACTCGACAAATTCCGGGATACGCCTTCCTTTGGCCGCCCCCAGCTCGTTGTCGGTGATGAAGACCATGGTGTACTTGCCTTCCCGGAAGCGGAAGCCGAATCCTCCCTGGGGATGGTTGAGGTTGATGGCGTCGATGTGGACCCCGTCCAGGTTCAGGGGGCCCTGGGCCAGGCGGTTGAGATAATCGATGCGGGCCTTGAGATGGTCAAAGGCCACCGGGAAGAAGCCGTCTCCCATGTTGCTGTCGAAGACCCGGGTCATGCCCTGAAAGGCTGGAGGCCAACCATCCACCAGGATTTCCGTGGTCTCCTGGTATATGGGGATGAAGAAGGGGATGCCCAGGAGGTGGTCCCAGTGCCCGTGGGTGAGAAGCAGGTGGAGCTGACACGGCAGGTTGTTCTCCAGGAGATGCTTGCCCAGGAGACGAAAACCGGTGCCGCCGTCGATGACTACCCGGCGTCCTGAGGCCAGAATGACTTCAACGCAGGAGGTGTTGCCGCCAAACTCCAGGGTTTGGGCGCCGGGAGCCGGGATCGACCCCCGGGTCCCCCAAAATCTGATCTGCATAAATGCGGTCTCCCCCAGATAAGGGTTCGCTCCTGGGTGATATAATATGAGATGTGCCCAAGCATCTCAATAAATAAAAAAAGTGAGATAATAAATAAGGTGATAGTTTTTTAGGATTTGATTCAAAGATACTATTTTTTGAGGTGTTTTTTGGACTATGGATATCAACGATTGTCATTTATTTAGCGGTCCCTTACCAGGTATTTAAATTTATTGTTTAGTCAATAAGCCGCGTCAATTCGGCCTGAAGATGAATTGACCCATAGAAGTAACCAACTCGCGGCCGGCAGGTTAGCCCATGGAGGTAAAAGGCAGATTTTCCTTCTCCAGGTAGGCCGCAATGAGGCCGAAACAGCCAGTGAGCATCATATCCCCAAAGGGCGCCGCCAGGACGCCGGGCCACCCCTGGGCCAGGCGCCGCTGCGGGCCGGTGATCACCGTAAAAGCAAAAGGCCGCTCCCGGGGGAAATCCGGGGAGTAGGCGCAGCCATGCCCATGGTCTTGAAAGACTTCCTCGTTGGTGAGGCAGCCGGCCTGGAAGCGGGCCAGGTGGTCGAACAGCTTGGGCGGCTGCAACAGCCCGGTGTGATGCTCGTAAATCCCGTAAAGGCGCGCCCCCTGGACCAGGGCGGCGAAGGTGTGGGCGTTGCCCAGGTTTACCACCATGACGCCTTCGTCCACCCGGTCCCGGGCCTGGAGATCCAGCAAGGCCCCCCGGACTCCGGCGGCGCAGGTGTCCATGAGCAGGGCTCCGGGGAGGGTGGCGGCCACTGAGTGCATCCGGGTAAAAAAGGGCGGCGGCTCCCAAAAAGCCAGGTCGCCAAGTTGGGCCTCCCGGGCCAGAAAATCTTGCCAGAACTGAAACCGGAAGCGGCGGTTGCTGCCTTCCGGGTGGAATCCGTGGTCCTGCACCGCCACCGCAAAGCGGCTGGGAATGGCAACCTCAAAGGCCGCCAGGGTGCGGCTTAGGCCATCCAGATCCACGTCGCCCAGGGTCAGGGCCGCGGCCTCGGGGGGAGGCGCCGCGGTGAGGATGACGCCCCACTGTTGCACCAGCTCCAGGCGGTCGCTCAGAGTCAGGGCCGCCCCGGGGCTGGCATAGACCGGCAGGCCCTGGGCCAGATGACGCCGCACCGCCTGGGTCACCGCGCCGCCCCCCATGAGGCGGCCGCCCAGGAAGAGGGGGCGGCCCTGGGCGGTGAGGCGCCGGATCCGCCGGGCCAGGATCTGGGTGGGGGCCGGCAGCACCATCTTTACCGCGTTTTCCACGGGTTGGCCCGGGTCCCAGATGATGAGATCCTGGGTGCCGCCTCCCACATCCAGGGCCAGAAGTCCGCCGTCAAACAAGGTCCGCCTCCCACTGGGCCGCAGCCGCAAGCACTATGCGGCTGGCTGCTTCCCGGGCCTGGCGGAACCGGGGGGTGCGGTGTCCGGAGCGCCAGGTCAGGGCCCCCAGTTCATCGGAGACCACCGCCAGGCCGGCCACCGGCACCTGCCGAAAGCGGCCCACCGCGAACAGGGCGGCCAGCTCCAGGTCCAGCCCCAGGAGGCCCAACCCGCCGTAATAGCGCACCAGGCTGGCGGTTTCCCGGTAAAAAGCATCGGTGGTCAGAATCCGGCCCGCCTGCCACGTGCCCTCATAAGCCTGCAACTGCCTTTGCAGCACCTCATAAAGAACGGGGTCCGGCTGCGGCTCGCCCCCGGCATAGTGCCTGGAAGTGCCATCCCCGGCAACCGCGGCTGTGGGGAGCACCAGGCTGCCGATGCCGACCTGGGGCGTCAGAGAGCCGCACCACCCCAAGGCCAGAACCATGCGGGCCCCCAGGGCGATGAGCTTCTCCAGCACCATGGCCGCATAAGGCGCCCCCAGCGCCGGCGCCACGATGGTCAGAGGCCGATCCTGCCAGCGGCCCTGGCGCATGGCGCAATCCCAGAGGTAGCGGGGCGGCGAGGCGGCCTGGGTCAGGCGGCACAGCAGCTGATAGTCCGGTCGGGCAAAGGTGAGAATCGCCCGGGCCGACACCAAAGCTTCGCCGGCTTCCCGCACCGGGTTGATCAGCGAAGCCTCTTCAGGGCAGGGGTCCTGCCCCCTTTCGACGGCACCTGACTTCATCATCGGAAAGAGAGTTGCTGGCGGGTCAATCCTCAGAATTCGCCCATATTATTGCTTTTCAACAGGGTTTGTCCATTGTTTTCTAAGGAAAGAGGGATTTCTACAAACTCCATCTTGAGGTTGGCGGAGTCGATCTTGACCTTAACGGCCAGACCCCGGCGGGTCTCGGCCTGGCCGTATTGGTCAAAGATAAAATTTCCCAGAGAGTAGTAAATCATCTTGCCGCGATATACTTCCCGGGGCTGGACCGTGTGGGAATGGGAGCCGATGATCAAGTCCGCGCCCGCATCGATAAAGAGATGCGCCAGCCGCCGCAACCGCTCCCCCGGTTCCCGGCGGAATTCGCCGCCCCAGTGGGCGTAGACGACCACCAGGTGGGCCCGCGGCCTGGCGTGCTTGATGTCCGCCAGGGTCTTTTCGACGCCATGGCTGGCAAACTGATTATAGCTGATAAAAGCCAATCTGAACCCGGCCACCTCTTTGATCATCCACCGCTTCTCTGCCGCCACCGGGTCCCCGAAATAATCGATCCCGGCGAGCTCCAGATGCCGCCTGGTTTCCTCCAACCCTTCCCGGCCAAAATCCAGGATGTGATTGTTTCCCAGGTGGACCAGGGTCAGGTGCTGCTTTTTCAAGGTCCGGGCCAGCCCCGGCTCGAAGGTGAAGACATAGTGATTTTTCTGGTGGCGGCGGCTGCCCAGGCTGACCGACGGCTTGCCGGTAAGGGGGCCCTCCAGGTTGGCGATAACCAGGGCCTGGCCCTGCAGCAGTTCCGAGAGCCCTTGAAAAAGGTAATCGTTCCCCTTCGCTTGGGCCACGGTTCTGATGTGGCGGTCGAACATCAGATCTCCCAAAAACAGGAGGCTCAGGTCTTTCTCGGGGCGCTTGAGGTAATACCCGGTCAGGTAACTGGTTAGATTATCGGGTTCCCGGCCGCCAAAATCCGCGGCAGTCTTATGATTCACCAGGACGAAATCCCGGGGCCCGTCGCCCAGGAATCCCGCCAGGGTTGCCAGGCCCGCACGGCAATCGGCGTGGATTTTTCCCAGGTGCTGGGGGCGCAGGTCCTTCAGGTGGACCAGGCTTTCCTCATCCTGGCGGCGGGCTTCCCAGGCATTGACCCCGTGGGCGAAATCGCTGCTGACCAGGAACACGGTGTCGCGGTCAGCGGCTTGCGCCAATCTTGCCCCCAGCCGGAGAAAGGGGTCGTAGTCGCGGCTGCTGCGCAGGATTAACGGAATGATACGGGCCTGGGGGAAGGTCCGCTTGACGAAGGGAATCAGGGTATAAACGGCATGCTCCTGCCTGAAGGTGCCGTCGTCCAGGAGGCCGTCTCCCGAGGCAAGCAGCCCCTGGATGAAGGGTCCATCGGGACCCAGGAAGCCGTAGGGGGTTTTCCAGGTTAGCAGGCTGGCGGCAAAGAGAGGCGGCCCCCCGGCCAGGCGCTTATAATGGTCCGGCCCTGCCAGGATGACGCGTTGCACCTTGTCGGGGTCGATGCCGGCAAAGAATTCGGCCATCAGCTTTCTGGCCAGGAAATGATGGGAAACGATGCCCGCCCTGATTTCGACTTTCCTGACCTGGCCCACCGCCGCAAAGGCGTCTTCGTAAGCATCTTTGCTGCGGAAAAAACTTTCCAGAAACAGGGCGGGTTGTTGGGTTGCCGGGGAGGTATTACTTGCTTGATTGCTTTGATGGAACCATAGAAATAAATAACAAAGACAGATTACTACTAAGATGATTAAAATAATTGAAAGTAACTTAATTACGTAATTAAGAAGCCTGGGGTTCTTCATAGCCGGTTATTTGAAGAGAGACCTGGTCCATGCCGGCATATCCGGCACCCTGGCCTTGTCGTCGGTGTAGTTCCACTCCCGCCATTTCTCGTCGGTCAGCCTCTCGCCCAGGGGCCCGGTAAATTCGTAGTAGGAGTACACCAGGCCTTTGGTCAACCGGGCGCCATTCTGGTCTTTAACCGCCACATAGATGTAGTTGGGTATGCCCACCCCTTCGTAGAGAATCTCGGCTTTGACCATGTCGGTAAAGACATCGGCCACCAGGGCGGCCCGTCCGTAATTTTCCGTGCCTTCCTCTCCCGGCAGGGGGCTCAACACCCAGCGCAAGTTTCCCGGCGCCAGCCGCAGTTTTTCAAAATCCTCCGCCGCAATAGTCTCATTCTGCACCTCCGCAATGGCGATTTTCCGGAAGAATCCCACCACCTCCAGGAAGTCGTCGTGGCGCCGGCGGAACTCGTTGTCCAGGAGGCCCCGCTGGGCCAGGCCGTCCCGGGTTAATTTGATCAACGGCAGGAGCCGGTCGAAAAACTCGATGTTGGGCTCCACGTAGCCCTTGGGAACCGGGGGGACCTTTTGCTCTTCTTCGCCGTTGCCCATTTCGGCGTAGACCTGCTTGGCATAAAGCAAAGTATCATGCTTGAGTTCGGTCCAGGAGCCCAGCGCCCCTTGCAGGTTTTTGCGCGGCCAGTCGGCGTTTTTCATGAACATGGGATAACCCTTGAGGTCCGCCGATTCCTGGAAGAGCGCTTTCAGGGTATGGAGCCAACTCCAGTAAAGGTTCTGGGTCCAGTCCTGCGGGGAGAGCTTGGCGAAATAAGCGGCCAGCCGGTCCAGGCGATTTTTCAGGACCTGTTTGGAGTCGGGGGCGTTTTTCGCCACCCACTCATCAAGGAGCGGCGGCGCGGTTTTGCTCCCCAGCAGGGCCATGACCATCAAGGCGGTGGGCCTGCTGGGCAGCCGCTCCCCGGTTTGCGGGTCGGGTTTCTCCTGTCCCTGGGTCAGGGTGGCAAAGATAAAGGCGTCGGGGGTAAACCTCTGCCCCATGAGGCGGAATCCCCGGGTTTTGTCTTGCAGTTCTTCCTTGGAGAGCTCCAGGACCTGGTCGCCGAAGGCGTAGGAAGACATGATGCGGGGCTTGCGGTAATTTTTCAAGGCCTGTTGCAGCCCGGCGATCTGCTGGGCGGTAAGGTCGCCGCTGCCGGCTCCCTGGAGCGCCTGCCGGTATTCATGGGGGCCCAGGTCGTCGCTTTCCCCCACGAAAAAGGTGGTGGCCAGGTAAATATCTTCCCAAACCTGGACCAGGCCGGCTTGCTGCAACAGCAGGGTGATATTGGCGGCATCCCGGGTAAGCTGGGGGCTGGCCAATAGGAAATTCATCCGGCCGAACCACATCATGGCCCGGAAATAAGCCCGCAACACCGGGTTCTTGCTGTAGTGGCTCCGGGGCGTGAACTGGGTGTAATCTTCGGGAAAGCTCAGGCCCTGTTCGGCCTGGTATTTTCCCAGCAGCGGCGAGGGGGTCGCCTGGTTGGCGGACAGCACCAACTCCAGCTCCTGCCTGGCCAGGGCGTAAGCTTCGGGAGGCACCTTACTTTGCAGGTTCTCCAGATTTTTAATCATGGCCTCTTTGGTATCGGCCCGGTTGTCTTCCAGCAGCTCTTTGGCAGAAAAATCGTGGGCCGCCCCCAAGATGGCGGCGGGGACCGCAAAGAAGGCGGTCAGCCGCTGGTAACTTTCCTTTTGCTCGGGGCTGCCGGCGCCGTTATGCCGACTGCTGGCAGCATTGAGCAGTTCGTCGGTTATCTTCTTGAGTTTCGGGTAGAATTGCCGCTGCTCGATGTATTCGAATTCCTTTTCCACCAGGCGATGGTAAACGTGGAGCAGGAAGTCGGTGGTGACGAAGACCGCGTGTTCCGGCCGCCGCAGGTAAGGGGCCTCAGGGCCCCCGGTCTCGGCGTACAGGTGGGTCCAGTCATCGTAGCGGCCGCTCACCTCCTGGGGATCTTCGGCATAGAACTTATCAAGATTGGCCGCCAGGAAGAAATGCCGGCTCTGCAGCGCCGCCCTCTGGCCCGGGGTAAAGGGCCGCTTGGCCGCCTGCTCGAACTTGCGCAGATTGCTCAATTCCCCCAGGGTTAGCTGATATTCGGACAACCTGGGAGAGAAAGACGACGGTTGGTAGGCATATCTGGCAAAGGAGGCTTCCTTTTTAATGGCGGGAGCCTCTAAGCGAGCCCCTGGCTTCCGGAGGTAATGCAGGAAATAAATGCCGGACAAGACCAACATCGCCAGAGACAGCAGGGCAATCAGGAAGGTTCTGTGATTTTGCATGGCCGGAACTCCGTGCAACGGCAATAAGTGATGGAAAAAGCCTTAAAAGCCAACAACCCCACCCAGGCCGCAACATCAGAATTATCCCAAATCGAGGTCAAATTGATCTTTGGATGTAGCCGCGGGCGCAACCGGTGCGCCTTTAGGGGGCCCACCGCCGGGTCGCCCCCATAAGATTAATTTGACGTCAAACTTAGAGCATTTGAAGCCGGTGGTATCCCCACGTAAAGCTTAACAAATCCCCCTAAATCCCCCTTTTTCAAAGGGGGACTTTAAAGGCCCCCCCCTTTAGCTCCCCCCTTTGGAAAAGGGGGGCTGGGGGGGATTTCATCATGGTTGTGTCATGCTGATTTGCAATCAAAGGGCAACATTTGTAGAGGCGCGAATTATCACGCCCTCTTTTAGGGCGCAATAAATTGCGCCCCTACGAAAATAGCCTCTTGAATGCTCCTTGGTATCAATACTCTATTTATGACATACAATTGGTATAAGAATATGTCCCCATTGACGCGCCACCTGGCATGAGCCCTTGATCGGTCAGAAAGCCATACAAGTTAAGGTTGGTGGTGGACCGCCGTGGGAGCCGGGATGGCTGGTCCCGGTCTCACGCCGCATTGCGTGATACCCTGATTTTCCATAGAAGATACGCGGCGCCGGCCACCAGGGCGGCCGCCACCAGGAAATCCAGGAAATGGGTGTATTGCTGGATGAGGCGCCAGTTTTCTTTGAGCCGCACCCCCAGGTAGGTGAGGAAACCGTTCCACAGGGTGGCGCCCACCAGGGTAAAGAGAATGAAAGGCGCCAGGGACATGCGGGCCAGCCCCGCCGGAATAGAGATGAGATGGCGCACCACCGGGATGAAGCGGGCAATGAAGATGGTTTTGCCGCCGTGGCGGTCAAAAAACTTCTTGGTCCATTCCAGGTGGTGGGGGTTGAGCAGCAGGTAGCGGCCGTAGCGCAACACCACCGGCTCCCCCAGCATGCCCATGCCGTAGGAGAGCAGGGAGCCGACGATGGACCCCAGGCTGCTGGCCACCATGACGGCCACGGGATCAAAGTGGCCGGTGAAGATGAGGAAGCCCGCGAACGGCATCACCAGTTCGCTGGGGACGGGGGCGATCATGCTCTCCAGGGCCATCAAGACAAAAACGCCGAAGTAACTGCACTGGCTGATGAACAGGGTGTTGTAATGGCACAGAGTTTCAGTGAGTCCCATCTAGGTTAGCCTTATCCCAGTTCGCGCTGGTGGATTCCCTGCTCCACCCGGGCCTGCAAATCCCTGAGGCCCGGGCTCAGGTCCACCGGGTAGCGGGCCGGCGTGGCGAGGTCCTTGTAGGGCTCGGGCAGCAGGGCGAACTGCCTCTTAAAATGCTGCCGGGCCTCCTTGAGGGTGGGCAGGGGATTAAGGATTTCGCCGTGTCGCATCACCGACTGGAGCAAGGGGGCGGCCCCGGGCAGCGCTTCATCCCGGAGGGCGATGACGTCCCGGGTCGGGCGGTTTTGCCCGTCGGCATGGCGCCAGACCTGTTTCTGGTCCACCAGGGTGACTTTGCCGGTGGAGAGCTTCATCACCGGGCGGCCGGCATATTTTACCAGCTTATAGGCGATGTCGAAATAGGGGGCGTCGGCGGAGACCCCCATCTTGGTGCCCACCGCGAAGCTGTCGATCCGGCAGCCGTCGGCCAGCAGTTGGGCGATCTCGAACTCGTCCAAGCCGCCGCTGGCCAGGATGCGGACGTAATTGAGGCCATGGTCGTCCAGGATTGTCCGCACCTCTCGGCTGATGGCGGCCAGGTCGCCGCTGTCCAGGCGCACGAATTGCAAGCGGGCCCCCCGGGCCTCCATCTCTTTGGCCACCTTCACCGCGTGTTTGGCCCCGGAGATGTTGTCGTAAGTGTCGATGAGCAAGGTGGTGGTTTTGGGGAAAACCTGGGAGAAGACCCGGAAGGCGTCAATTTCCTGCTCGAAGCTGGAGATGTAGGAATGGGCCATGGTGCCGAAGATGGGGATGCCGTAGAGCTTGCCCGCCAGGACGTTGCTGGTCCCCAGAAAGCCGGCGAGATAACTGGCCCGGGCCACCTTGAGGCCGGCGTCGGTTCCCTGGGTGCGGCGCAGGGAAAAATCGATGAGCGGCCGGCCCTGGGCTGCGTGGACGGACCGGGAGGCCTTGGTGGCGATGAGGGTCTGGAGGCTGACCGCGTTGATGATAAAGGTCTCCACCAACTGGGCTTCCAGGATGGGGGCGCTCACCTCCAGGATGGGCTCGTCCTTGAAGAAGATGCTGCCCTCCGGCAGGGCGTGGACTTCGCCGGTGAAACGCACCCCTTTGAGGTAATCCAGGAATTTGGCCTGGAACAGGCCGGTGGTTTCCAGGTAAGCCAGGTCCGCCTCGGTGAACCGCAGGGTTTTTAGGTAGTTCAGGGCTTCGGTGAGGCCGGCGGCCACAAAATAGCCCCGGTGGGCCGGGTACTTGCGGATGAAGAGGCTGAAGGTGGCCTCCTCATGCATCCCCTGGTCGAAATAGCAGGCCGCCATGGTCAACTGGTACAGGTCAGTCAACAGGGCCAGCCGTTCTCCCAGGGGTCGCTCCATGATCTTTAAGTTGGAGGGCAATCAGGCACCCCCCGGCTCCTCGTCCAAGTTATACCGGGTTTCCTTCAATCGGCTGTTTTTGTAGCCGCAGGCTTTAGCCTGCGCCGCACAGGCGAGACGCCTGTGCCACCAAAAGATTTGATTGGTCGCAACTCGGTATTAGCTAATTTTTTATTATAGCTAATAAGAAAAATATTTAAAAATCGAATTCTGACTTTCTCGGCCTCAACTTCAGGCTTTTTGCCGCAAGATGCCCCTTGGTTTGGCGAGGCGATATTCCGGCATTCTCAAAGGGGTCCCAGTTGGTGGCGCGTAGGACGCAATTGGTGCGTAGGACGCACCATACGATGCTGGTTAGCCCCGGGAAAAGACGTCGGCGGCCAGGTCCAGGCGCTGGCCGGCCGCCAGCAGGTGATGGCCCAGGGCCGCCACCATGGCGGCGTTGTCGGTGCACAGGGCCGGGGGCGGCAGGTGCAGTTCCACCCCGGCAGGCTGGGCCTGCGCCTGCAAGGCCTGGCGCAGGCGGCGGTTGCAGGCCACGCCGCCGCAGACCACCAGGCGCCGGGTCTGGGTTTGCTGCAGGGCCAGGAAGGCCCGGCTGGTGAGGGAGTCCACCACCGCCTCCTGGAAGCTGGCGGCCAGATTGGCCCGGGCCGCGGCGTCCTCCAAGATACCCGGGTCCTTCTTGAGCTGATGGACCACCGCGGTCTTGAGGCCGCTGAAGGAGAAGGTGAGGGGCTCCGCGGCGATGCGGGGCCGGGGCAGATGAAAGGCCCCGGGGTCGCCGGCCGCGGCCAGGGCCTCGATCTCGACGCCCCCCGGATAGCCCAACTGCATGAGCTTGGCCACCTTGTCGAAGGCCTCCCCGGCGGCATCGTCCCGGCTGCGCCCCAGCAGTTCCATCTCAAGGAAACTGCGCACCAGGTAAAGATTGGTGTGGCCGCCGGACACCACCAGGGCCACGAAAGGGAAGGGGGGCGGGGACTCCGTCAGGAACGCCGCCAGGATGTGGGCCTTAAGGTGGTGCACCCCCGCCAGGGGTTTTTGTAAGGTGAAGGCCAGGGCCTTGGCCGCGGCCATGCCGATGACCAGGGCGCCGATGAGCCCGGGCCCCTGGGTCACGGCCAGACCATCCAGGTCCTTTAAGGTTACCCCGGCCTGGTCCAGGGCCCCCCGGATCACCGGCAGGATGTTTTCCAGATGCCGCCGGGCCGCCAGCTCCGGCACCACCCCGCCGTAGGCGGCGTGCAGCTCGAACTGGGTGGCCACCACGGAAGAGAGCACCCGCTGGCCGTCCTCCACCACCGCGGCCGCGGTCTCATCACAGGAAGTTTCGATTCCTAAAATTAGCATTAAAAATGGAAATATTTCTTAGACTTAAAGACAAAAACGTTAAGATTTTGCAAAAATTATTAGTTTTTGTTGAGTTCTAGTAATTGCAATATATAAAAGAGATTGCTTAATTTCTTTTTCTGGCAAATCCATATCTGTCACAATTACGGCGGGCTTTTCCAGCCCTTTAAACGCATGGATGGTACAATAATGGATATGACCTTTGGCACAAATGCGAAATGGTCTTAGTTTCGACCTCCAAAAATCATTTTTAATTTGTGATGCGCAGCATCTTTTGTCAGCCTTAGGAGATAGTATAATAATATCATCTTTGCTATAACCTTGTTCGTGTAAATTATTTAATGATTCAACAAACATTATTTCTTGATGGTCATGATCTGTATATAAGATATATTCAGGGATTATCTCATCATCTGGTCTCAATATTTTCCTATAACCAGGTTCAAGACCACCAAAATTTTCTGCAAATTTCGCAACTCTTGGAGTGTTCCGGCAATTTATTCTCAAATTAGATGTTATAATTTTTCTATTTAAATATTTTTCAAATATTTCAATAGGATTATCATTTTTATCATAGATAACTTGTTTCTCAAAATCACCAAAAAATTTCCAAGTTCCAGAACGAAGCCCACCTTTATTACTTAAACATAAGTCAAGAAAATCAAGGTATTTCTTATTAACAATCAAATCTGGTGCTTCATCGATAATAATTTCATCAAATAAATTATTACCTTCTGTATTTGCAAGTAATTTATCAATTGCAATTGATGGAAGCTCATCCTTCCAAAAATTCTCCGTATCTTCAGGAATTTCTATGCCTGTTAAATCCAGCATATATTTATGCAAGGTGCTACAAATTACATTTTCTGAAAGTGGTTTTAGTTGTTTAATAAGCCATTTACTTAGTTCCCTATTAAAACAAACAAACAATACACGGCGACCTTTTTCATAACTACGGCGGGCTGCTTCTATGGCAAGTAAAGTTTTTCCAGTTCCTGCAGGACCTTTAAATAAGACATTATCATTTTCTTCCATTTCATCTAATGCTCGGTATTGTTCTTCAGTATAATATTTAAGGTCTTTCACCAATCTTGCTGAACGCATATTAGGGGACTGATATATCTCAAACATTGGTCTAAGAAATTGAGCAATCTCGTTACACTGAGATAATGTAGGGTCATTTGAACCTCGATCAAACCATTTTACCCTCTTCTCCGTTAATTTTCGTTTAGCCCTGTTAAAGATTTCAAGAATAAGTCGTGATAAACTTCTTGATTGTAATTTATCTCTATCAATAATTTGCCAATCGTCCCATTCTATAGATTTTTCATTAAAGTCTATTTCGGTAAAAATAACTGCTGACCAAAACAATAAATGTGAAAGATGTGGTTTTTCTTTAAATACCTTTTTTATAAGATCATGCATAAATTCTGATGACTGTTTAAATGGTCCTCGATGGTCTGGCGGATTGGTGCCAAGATACCAAATACCACTTTCTCGCTTAAATGATCTTACTGATTTAACCTCAGTGACTAGGATACCTTTCTCAGGGACAATAATGACAAAATCTGATTCTCCTTGAAGCCTTTTTGATGGATCAGCAATATCCAAGGAATGTAGAATGATCCAATCAGTTGCCTCAATATCATTCTTGAGCTTATTGAAAACATCTATTTCACCAGGACTTGTTTTTTCTCTATCATAAATCGGTGGTATCATCTTGGCCATGGGATAAATCCTTTATTAAAAACTTCCTATCATCAAATGAGGCTTAATATTGTTTAGCTTCTTCGGGCCAATGCCGGAAACCTGTAGCAGGTCCTCCACCGTGCGAAAAGGACCGTGGGCGGCCCGGTAGTCCACGATGCGTTGGGCCAGGGCCGGGCCGATGCCGGGCAGGGCGTCCAGGTCTTGGGCGGTGGCGGTGTTAAGGTCTAAAGCCAGGCCCAGGGTCATGAGGGCGTTGCCGCTCATGCGGCCCAGACGATGCCCCCCCTTCTCATCGATTTCCACCCGGGTGCCGGAGGCCAGCTTGGTTTCGCCCACCGGTGGCGCCGTTGAGACACCGGCCCGCCGCCAGACCTCGGCCAGGGTGGGGGCGTGGTCAAAAGAGTAAACCCCCGGATGGGCCGCGGCCCCGGACACTTCCACAAAAAACAGGTTAAGGGTCTTGGCCGGGGGAGGGGAGGGGGGCAGCCAGAAATTGGCCCGCCAGGCCCATAAAAATAGCAAGGCCGCCCCCAATAAGAGGATGACTCCCTGTTGGGCGCGGCTGAAGTAGGGTAGAGACATGGCTATGGGGCGAAAAGGGGAAAAGGCGAAAAGGGGAAAAGGGGATGAAAAGAAGCTGGCGCCATTCTTGGTGGTCTTTTCTCCTTAATTTAATGGCAGTAATGTAGGGCGGGCATTGCCCGCCATATATGTAGAGTGCACGATGTGCACCCTACATCAAGCACAGGCGAGACGCCTGTGCCACCAATAATCTCCCAGTTAACCGGGGTTCCTGGTTACCTAATCCATAGAATTAATGAAAAACAGAAAACAGAAAACAGAAAACCGCCCTATCTAGCCTGCTGTTCATCCTTGAACAATTTGTAATTAATGCTGTCCACCAGGGCCATCCAGGAGGCCTCGATGATATCAAAGGAGACGCCCACGGTGCCCCAGCGGTCGTGGGCGTCCCGGGACTCGATGAGGACGCGCACCTTGGCGTCGGTGCTGCCGGTGCCGGGCAGGACCCGCACCTTGTAGTCCTCCAGGCGCATCTCGGCCAGCCGGGGATAGAACCGGATCATGGCTTTCAAGAGGGCCTTGAACAGGGCGTTCACCGGGCCGTTGCCCAGGGCGGCGGTGTGAACTTCATGGGGCCCCACCTTCACCCGGATGGTGGCTTCGGGCATCGGGGACCCTTCGCCTTCCCCCACCTTCTGGTCCACCACCCGGTAGCTCAGGAGGCGGAAGTATTCTTTGTGCTGGCCCAGGGCGGCCCGGAGGAGCAGCTCCAGGGAGGCTTCGGCGATCTCGAACTGGTAGCCTTCGGACTCCAGGTCCTTGACCTTTTCCAGGATGATGGCCAGGGCCTCGGTGGACTTGGGCGGGATTTTCAGGTCCAGCTCGGCGATCTTCTCCAGGGCGAACTGCACGTCCCGGTCGTGGGCCGCGGGCTCCAGCCCCAGTTCCTTGGCCTTAAGGAAGATGCTGCTCTTGCCGGACAGGTCCGACACCGGGATATGGCGGACGTTGCCCACGATTTCAGGGCTGATGTGCTCGTAGGCCTTGGGGTTGCGCTTCACCGCGGCGGCGTGGACGCCGCCTTTGTGGGCAAAGGCGCTGACGCCCACGTAGGGCTGGTAGCGGTTGGGGGCGACGTTGGCCAGCTCGTAGACGTAGCGGGAGACCTCCGTCAGGCGGCGCAGGTTGTCGTCGCTGATGCAATCGAGGCCCAGCTTGAGTTTCAAGGCCGGGATGATGGAGCAGAGGTTGGCGTTGCCGCAGCGCTCCCCGAAGCCGTTGATGGTGCCCTGGACCTGGTCGCAGCCCAACTCCACCGCGGCGATACTGTTGGCCACGGCCAGCTCCGAATCGTTGTGGGCGTGGATGCCCAGGGGGAATCCGGGGAAGCGTTCCTGGACCGCCTTAATAATTTCGGTCAAATCAGAGGTTAAGGTGCCGCCGTTGGTGTCGCACAGCACCAGGACCCCGGCGCCGCCAGCCACTGCGGCCTCCAGGGTCTGGAGGGCGTAGTCCCGGTTATCGAGAAAGCCGTCAAAGAAATGCTCGGCGTCGTAAAAGAGCTCCTCCACCCTGGGTTTGAGATAGGCCAGGGAGTTGGTGATGAGCTCCAGGTTGCGTTCCAAGGTAGTCTGCAGGATCTCCTTCACCTGGAAGACCGAGGACTTGCCGAAGATGGTGATGACCGGGGCCCGGGCCAGGAGCAGCTCCTGGAAGACGGGGTCGGACTCCGGCGGCCGGTCCTTGTGATGGGTGCTGCCGAAGGCCGCCAGGCGGGTTTGCCCCAGGCTGTAGTTGTGGATGTCGGCGAAAAACTCCTTGTCCTTGGGGTTGGAGCCGGGCCAGCCGCCTTCCAGGTAATGGATGCCGATCTGCGCCAGTTTTTTGGCAATGCGGACCTTGTCGGACAGGGACAGGCTGAAGTACTCGGCCTGGGTGCCGTCCCTTAAGGTGGTGTCGTAGATTTTCACCTGGCGCATGGGTTACCTCTCGAAGATTTTTTCAGGGAGGGATTGTAAGTGGCCGACGGCCACTTACAATCCCTCCCTGAAACCCTCCCCCAACCCCCATAAAGGGGGTTGGGAGGGGTGTTTGAGGGGAGGGCGGGGGACTTGGTGTCCCCCGGCCCTCCCCTCAAATAACGGTTTCATCGCTTCTTCGGCGGCGGGTGTTCCAGCCCGAAGGCGTCGTGCAGGACCCGCACCGCCAACTCGCCGTACCTGTCTTCGATGACGCAGGAGATCTTGATCTCCGAGGTGCTGATCATCAGGATGTTGATGCCCTCGCCGGCCAGGGCCTCGAACATCTTGGCCGCCACCCCGGAGTTGTTCTTCATGCCCACCCCCACGATGGAGACCTTGGCGATGTCTTCGTCGCTCAATACCTGCTGGGCGCCGATTTCCCGGGCCACGGGCTCCATCAGGTCCAGGGTCTTTTTGGCGTCGCCCCTGGGCACGGTGAAGGTGAGGTCGGTGTAGCCGTCGATGCTGGTGTTCTGGATGATCATGTCCACCACGATGTTGGCGTCGGCCATGGGCTTAAACAGGCGCACGGCGATGCCCGGACGGTCGGGGACCCGGGTGATGGTCACCCGGGCATCGTTTCGGCTCAAGGCGACGCCGGTTACCGGCACAATTTCCATTTCTTCATCCTCCACGGTCACCAGGGTGCCTGGCTGATCGGTAAAAGAAGAGCGCACCACCAGGGGCACGCCGTAGCGCCGGGCAAAACCCACGGAGCGGATCTCCAGGACTTTGGCCCCCAGGGAGGACATCTCCAGGATCTCATCATAGGCGATGCGCTCCAGCTTCCGGGCCTTGGGGTAAAGGCGGGGGTCGGTGGTGTAGATCCCGTCAACGTCCGTGTAGATTTCGCACAAGTCGGCTTTCAAGGAGGCGGCCACGGCCACCGCGGTGGTGTCGGAGCCGCCCCGGCCCAGGGTGGTGATGTTGCCCACTTCGTCCACCCCCTGGAAGCCCGCCACGGTGACGATGCGGTTCTTTTTCAACTCCTCCCGGATGCGGGCCGTGTCGATGCCGATGATGCGGGCCCGGCCGTAGGCCCGGTCGGTATAGATACGGGCCTGGTGGCTGAGGAGCGAGGTGGCCGGCACTCCCTGGGACCGGAGAAACATGGAAAAGAGCGACACCGTGACCTGTTCGCCGGTGGCCAAAAGTACGTCCAGCTCCCGGGGGTCCGGGTCTTCGGCCAGTTCCTTGGCCAGGTTGATGAGGCGGTCCGTCTCCCCGGCCATGGCCGAGAGGACCACCACCATCCGGTTGCCGTCGCGCCAGCCTTTGGCTACCCGGTTGGCCACGTTGGCGATGCGGTCCGGGTTGGCCAACGAGGTGCCGCCGTATTTTTGCACAATCAACGCCACTGCTGCACTCCAATAATTTCTAAATTATCTATTATATCTTACATTTCTGAAAAAAGGAAGGGATGATCTGGAGACCCAATCAGTCGTTACCATGAATTTTTCCATTGACGCTTAGTAAACATTGATGGTATTAATGAAAAATATCACAAGTAAAGGAGGCCAGGCACATGGCTGCGAAACTGATCAAAGGGGCCGAGGTGGCCGCCCAGATACGGGAAGAACTGAAGAAAGAGGTGGATGAACTCAAGGCCAAACACAATGTGACCCCGGGCCTGGTCACCATCCTGGTGGGGGAAGACCCGGCGTCGGTCAGCTACGTCACCGCCAAGCAGAAGACCTCCCATGAGCTGGGCTTTTATTCCATCCAGGACAATCAAGAGCCGGACCTCACGGAAGACGCCTTGCTGGCCCTCATCGAGAAATACAACAAGGACCCCAAGATCCACGGCATTCTGATCCAGTTGCCGCTGCCCAAGCACATCGACTCCAACAAGGTGCTGCTGGCCATTGATCCCAACAAGGACGTGGATGCCTTCCATCCGGTGAACGTGGGCCGCATTTTGATCGGCAACTACGTTTTCCTGCCCTGCACCCCGGCGGGCTGCCAGGAACTCATCAACCGCTCTTACGGCGACCCCAAGGGCAAGGAAGTGGTGGTGGTGGGCCGCTCCAACATCGTGGGCAAACCCATGGTGGCCATCATGATCCAGAAGCGGGCCGGGGCCAACAGCACCGTCACCTGCGTCCACACCGGCACCCCCAAAGACAAGATCATTGAACATTGCCGCCGGGCCGACATCCTCATCGTGGCCGCGGGCGTGCCCAAGTACGTCCAGGGCGACTGGGTGAAAGAGGGGGCGTGCGTCATCGACGTGGGCGTCAACCGCATCGGCGTCAGCGAAAAGACCGGCAAAGCCATCCTGGCCGGCGACGTGGACTTCGACGCGGTCTCTCAGAAGGCTTCCTACATCACCCCGGTGCCCGGCGGGGTAGGCCCCATGACCATCACCATGCTGATGAAAAACACCGTCTTGGCCGCCAAAGCCGCCGCGGGGCTGATCAAGATTTAGGGATTGTTGTTGGGGGAGGGGGCTAAGGGCTTTTTCGTAAGTTGCCCTTACCCCCTCCCCCAAACCCCCACCCCCAATCCCTTAAGGGGGTTTAATATGGCCGGGGAGGTCTGGGCCAAAGGCCCAGGACCTCCCCGGCTACTTATACGGGTTGGGAGGGGGGTGTGGGGGGAGGGCAGGGATGGCTTACGAAAACCCCTGGCCCTCCCCCCATGTCACTTTCCTAATGCGAAAAGGCGATCTCCGGGTAGACTGCTTCGGGGTCGAAGACCTTGGGGTCCGCGGTCTCCCAGCCCTCCGGGGTCAGGCGGCGGAAGAAGCAGGAGAGGTAGCCCAGTTCACAGGTCCCGCCAAAGGGCCGCACTCTAAGCAGCAGCTGGTCTCCCCGGCAATTGAGGCGGACCTCCACCACTTCCTGGAAATGGCCCGAGGCCTCGCCTTTGGCCACCACCTTGCGCTGGCGGGGGTGGTAGTAATGGAGCCGACCGGTGTGCGCCAGGCGCTCCAGGGCCTCGCGGTTCAAATCCACCAGCATCAGAACCGCGCCGGAATCCGCCTCCTGGACCACCGCGGGGATGAAGCCGGTGGCAGGCAGCGGCAGCCAGTGGGGCAAGTTTGACCACGGTTTTGTCAAAGCCATCCCCCGGCAGTAATAAATCAGTATTTGAAAGATTGAGAAAAAATATACAAAATCATCGGCCTCCGGGCCCCTGGTCTTTATTATTCCTTTAAAAATTAGCTGGGATGCGGTTTTCCTATCATCTTTTTCTTTAGCATGGCTGGACCATTATTGGTCCATTTTATTTTCCAGCAGCGGCTGGGGCCAGAAAAATCCTTGACATGTTTTTCAGATAGATGGTATTTAGGACAGAGCAAAGTGAAACTGTGCACAAACTAAATCTGTTTGAACAGGAGGAGGCGAAAAGATGGCGAGGATCAATTACATCGAATTTTACTATAGCACCAAACACACACCTGTCGATAAATATAAATGCGACAATGCCAACGTGCTAAACTTGCTGAAAAGCCTGGAGTCCAAAGGGGTGGAAACCGAAGCCATTGATTTGGGTGACAACCCCGATCCCTTCAAGCAATACCATAAAGCCTCCAGTGGTCCGGCTTCCGACAAACGCCCGGTCTTCGGGGAAGTGCGCGGTTCGGACTACAAGGAATATTTCGGCAAAACCATCCCGGCCCTGTGCTGCTACACCAAGAAAGGCGACCGGGCCCCGGTGGAGGTTTTCCCCCGCGGCGACAAGAAGTTGGGGCGGGAGTATCTAATCGAGGAATTTCTAGAAAATTATATCGGCGAGCTGGAAGGGCGGATCGAGTCCCCGGAAGCCAAATAACCCAAGTTAATTCAGGCCCCGCCCCTTGCGGGCGGGGCCTTTTTTTTTTGCCGTCGCCAAGGACGCCTTCCGAGCCTGCTTAAGCGCCGGTCTCCCGGGCGCCTGCCGTCAGGTCCTTCAGGGCTTGCTCGTAAGCCTCGTAGGCGGGACGCCCGAACAGGACGAAGCGCACCAGCCGGATTTCCGGGTGCTGGGCCAGGTAATCCAGGGTGGTCTTGAGGGCGATGGGGGCCGCCGCCGCCATGGGGTAGCCGTAGGCGCCGGTGGAAATGGAGGGGAAGGCCACGGTGGCGATCCCCTTGGCGGAGGCCAGCTTCAGGCTCTCCCGGTAACAGGAGGCCAGGAGCTCCGCCTCCCGGTGGCCGCCCCCCTGATAAACGGGCCCCACCGTGTGGATGACGTATCTGGCCTGAAGCAAGCCGCCGCTGGTGAGGCGGGCCTCACCGGTGGGGCAGCCCCCGAGGCGGCGGCACTCCTCCAGGATCTGGGGCCCCCCGGCCCGGTGGATGGCCCCATCCACCCCGCCCCCGCCCAGCAGCGTGGTATTGGCGGCATTGACGATGGCCTCGGTGTCTTGCCGGGTGATGTCCCCTTCCACCAACTGCAGGGTGGCGTGGCCCACTTTCCATTCCACGGCTGCCCCTCCTGTGCAACGATATGAGTTGTAAGGAGCCGAAAAAGGTTTTCAGCCCCCTGGAATTGCGATCCCGAGGTTTGTTTCAGGGGCCCGGCTATCAGCCGCCTTTAGCGGCCTGGAAAACGGTTCATACCCGTCCAGCCGGAAGGAAGTGGAGCGCGTCTCCGGCGGTGGCTGCGGTGATGCCCCCCGACGCTCAGAATGGCCGGGCAAGGCCTCAGAAGGCTCGTCAACCGCCTGCTCCCCCGAGACGCTACTTTTCGATGAGCCGGTAGGGGTCGGCCCGCTTGGTCCACTCGCTTTGGGGGTAGTTGGCCATCAGTTCGTCGTAGGCCGCCCGCAAAGGCTTGGGGTCATGGGTCAGCTTGTACCTGGCCACCCCCAGGAAAAAGATGGCTTCCGGCGCCACATTGGAGTGGGGGTAGCGGTCCAGCACTTCTTCCAGGATGGCCCGGGCCTCGGTCAGTTGCCCGGTATCAAAATACCAGCGGGCCTTGCCCACCAGGAAGGTGGGGACAAACTCTTCGGGCGCGATAAAGCCTACGGTGCTGTAATGGACCTTGCCGTCGGCATCCACCACGAAGAGGCTGGGCGTCCAGGTCACCCCGTACTGGCTCATCAGCGCCTGGTTCTCCGCGGCGGTCTCTATCTGCACCGGGATAAAATTCAAGTCCACGAACTTGGCCACTTCCTGGTCAGGGTACGTAACTGCACCCATCTGTTTGCAGCCAATTCAGTTGGGGTTGAAGAAGTCCAGCAAGATGGGCCTGTTGGTCTTCCTGGCCGTTTCCCGGGCCTTGTCCAGATCGTTTACCCAGCAAACCTGCATAGCCATGGATCCGCTCCTTTCCAAAAACGACTATTGGCTTCGCTTGCCTGTTCCACCAAAAAATAATCATCTCCGGATAAAAGGCAAGATGCCCCCGGTGCAGGCGCAGGCTGAAGCCTGCGGCTACGGGGGGATGATGCTATTTCGGTAACAACTCTCTCACCCATAACTCTTTCTGACAAAAAAGGCAGGCCTTAAGGCCTGCCTTGCCAACTTCGGCTCAACCGGGAGACCGGGGCCTCCGCCATTGAAGGGGTCCGCTATTCCACTATGGTGACGGCACAGCCCTTGGCGTTTTGCACCACCTTGGTGGTGACGCTGCCCAGGAGCAACGACTTGGCCATCCCCAGGCCCCGGCGCCCCATGACGATGGTGTCGTAGCCGCCGGTGGCGGCTTCAGTCAGGATGTCTTCCGCCACGTCGTAGTATTTGGGCTTGAATTTATCGGTCACCGCCTCCTGGGGGAACCCGGCGGCCGTGAGGCGGCCATGGGCCTTTTTCACCAGGCCTTGCCAGCGTTTCTCCTGTTCCGCCTGCCAGTTGGCCACCAGGCGCTGCCGGCCTTGCCGTTCTTTGTCGCCCAGGATGTGGCCGTCGTCCCAGAAGGCCGGGGGCAGGCCCGACAGGATATGAAGCAGGGTAACTTGGACAGTGGGGGTTTTGCCGAAGGTCTCGGCTACATAATCCACCGCGTGCCAGGCCCCTTCTGAACTGTCCAGAGCAATCAACAACTTTTGGGCCACGGATGCCTCCTTTTAGTGGGGAATCAAAAATAATTTAATCATCCCCGTCCCGGGCTGTCAACCGGCTTAAGGCATCCAGCCGGGTTTGCCGGTAGGATAAGTTGCAGGGCGAAAACTGCGGCAGGGGCCCTGGGAGGGCCACCGCAGCCACCAGGTGACAAACCTCTTGCAATGCTGGTAAGGAGGCCATAGAATCTTCCCAGGAGAAAGGCCCATGGCACCGGAGGATTTTGGCAGTGGCGCCGCCGTCACCGGACAGGTTGAGCGTTTGCTGGCCTGCATCGAATTCTCCAAGGCCCTAGTGCGCGCCTACGACATGGAAACGTTGCTCACCGCGGTCCTGGAGCGCATCAAGATCCTCATTCCCGCCGGTAACTGGTCGCTGCTGCTGCTGGATCCCCAGACCCAGGAGCTCCGCTTCGAGGTGGTGGTGGGCGTGGACCCCGAGCCCCTCAAAGGCATTTGTCTGAAGCTGGGGGAAGGGATTGCCGGCACCGTGGCCCTGAGCGGCCAGCCCATTTTCATTCCCGATGTGGATCAGGATCACCGCTTTTCCTCCCGGGCCGATGCGGCCACCGGCTTTGAGACCAGGTCCATCATCGCGCTCCCCCTCCGGGTGGAGGGCAAGGTGATCGGCGTCTTTGAAGTGGTGAACGTGGAGGATGAAAAATTCTTCCGGGAAAAATACCTGCCCCTGCTGCACATTCTGGCCGACTACGTGGCCATCGCGGTGGAGAACGTGCGAAACTTGCAAAAGCTACAGGCCCGGGCCTATATCGATGAGGTGACCGGGTTCTACAACACCCGCTATCTCATCGCCAAGCTGGACCGCCTGATCCCCCAGATCTTCAGCCGGGGCGGTAACTTTTCCGTGGTCTTCATGGATCTGGACAATTTCAAGGCGGTGGTGGACACCCACGGCCACCTCCAGGGGAGCCGGCTCCTGGCCGAAGTGGCCCGGGTAATCCACAGCGGTTTGGGTACTGAAGACAGCCTGGTGCGTTATGGCGGCGATGAGTTCGTCCTCCTTCTGCCGCAATACTCGCAAGCGGAGGCCCTGGAATTGACCCGGCGCCTGCGCCAGAGCATCAACCAGGCCAACTTCCTGCAGAGCGAAGGGCTGGACATCACCTTGACTGCCAGCTACGGCATCGCCACCCTGCCCGATGACGCCACCGACCGGGAGCAACTGCTGCTGATTGCGGACCGGGCCATGTTTTACGGCAAAGGCCGGGGCAAGGACTGCATTATGGTGGGCCGGGACTTGAAACCCGCGGCGGAGATTTGAAGCAAACCCAGCCGCAGGCTTTAGCCTGCCCATCCTTAGGGGAGGCGCCTGGATTAGCCGAGGTAGGAAAGGGCCCAGGGGCGGGGGTTAAACCCGCCCCTTTATTTTTGCCCTATAACAGTAGGGGCGCAATTTATTGCGCCCTCTGGGCGTGATAACTCACGCCCCTACAGCTTATATTAATTGTACGTCATAAATAGAGGATTGACCCAACCATGATGAAATCCCCCCCAGCCCCAGTAGTGTCCGGCAGGGATTTTGCACTCGGTGTTAAGCGGGTAAATTGACAGAATGTAGCCGCAGGTTTTAGCCTGCGCCGGCACAGGCTGGAAAGCCTGTGCCGCCAAAGATTTTTTTGATGAAAATGGGAGTCCTCGGAAAACCAAGGACATCATGTCCAGCCATGTAGGGTGGGCACGGCCCACCTTCATAATTGCTCAAATCTTCATCATGTTTAGTTCATGGGGCAAGGGTCCTGGCTGCCAGCGCAATTTTCGTACCGGACACTCCTGCCCCAGCCCCCCTTTTCCAAAGGGGGGAGCTAAAGGGGGGTCCCTTAAAAGTCCCCCTTTGAAAAAGGGGGATTTAGGGGGATTTGTCAAGCTTCACGATGGCATACCATCGGCCTCAAATGCTCTAAGTTTGACGTCAAATTAATATTAGGCAGAGCCTGCCGTTTTCTCCTCAAGCCGTCATTTCCTGCTCAAAGGATTCCACCAGTTCCCGGAGGGTGAGAGACTGCCACGGGGCCGGAGAGGGGGCCTCCAGCAGGGGCTTCAGGAGGCCCGCCAGGCGGGGCTCCGCTTCCAGGGCTTGTTCCAGGGCCGCGCCCCGGGCCTGCCGCAGGCAGTCCAGGACTTCCTTAACCGTCACCCGGTCCAGGGGCAGCGCCGGTTGAAACTGGGGCGAAGGCGCAGCCTTGGGGAGCGCCACTTCCACGATGAGGTGGCAATCCTGCAGCAGCTGGATCACCCGGCTCGGCAGGTTGTTGCCCCGGGGGAGGATCTGGGCCAGCTCTTCCAGGGACAGCGGCGGCTGCCGCTTCAGGAACCGGGCGCTGATGCCCACCAGGGCGGCCAGACCCAGGTATTCGTCCACCGGCTCCAGCGGCGCCGGGGACCGCCGGAACTGCCGGCTCAGGCGCTCCAGGTGCTGGTGGGCGAAGGCCACTTCGGTGCCGAAGAGCAGGATGAGCCAGGACCAGAACATCCAGATGAACAGAAAGAGCAGGTTGTACAGGGCGCCGTAAATGGCGTTGTAATAGGTGGCGGCGCCCTGGATCCAGATAAAGATCCACTGGGCCCCCTGCCAGATGCTGCCCCCCACCACCCCGCCCAGGAAGGCGGAGGTGAAGCTCACCCGGGCGTTGGGCATTACCAGGTAGATGAAAATGAAGGCCAGGTAGATGAGTCCCAGGGAAATCAGCCAGCGGGTGGCGGTGAAAAAGAACTCCGGCATGATGTCCGAGAGCAGGTGGCGCAGCGTGGGCAGGCTGAGGAAGGAAGTGGAGATGGACAACGCCACGGCCATCAGGATGGGGAAGATCAGAAAGATGCTGAGGTAATCGCTCACCTTGCGGCTGAAGGTGCGGGCCCGGGAGATCTGCCAGGTCTGGTTGAAGGCCCGCTCCACGTTGGTCATGACGATGACCAGGTCCGCCAACAGGGCCACCACCCCGAAGACCCCCAGGGAGGTCACCTTGGTGGCTTCGATGTAGACCAGGATCTGGGTGGCGAACTCCCGGGAGCCCGGGGCCAGCTTCTCCACCATGTAGGTGGCCAGAAGCCGCGGCAGGCCAATGGCCTGCAGGATGGCGAAGAGCAGGGCCAGCAGCGGAATGAAGCCCAGGATGGTGGCGTAGGCCAGGGCCGAGGAGCGCACCAGGGACTGGTTGCGCAGCAGACCCCGGCCGGAGAGGAACAGGATGCGCACTACCTTGACGGCCAAGAGCCGCCAGGGGCCCCGGCCTTCATCGACCCAGAGGCGGCGGCGGAAAAAATCCCGGGTGGGGGTTACCAGATCGGTCAAGTCAACAATTTCTCCCGTGGCCTTGGGTAATGAGCCAAGCCCGGAAACGCCGTCTTATTGACATCCCCCCTGCCTCTTGAGAAAAGGGGGTTGCTGCTTACTTAACTTTTTTCGGTCAAGTCCTGATGCCGGGGGGCGATTTTGCAAAAATCTTCACCCCGGTGCCGCGGCCGTCTCTGGCCGCTACCTGGTTCAGATTTTTCCCTGAGCTCTTAACTTGGTTAAATCCTACTAAAAATCAGGCCGCAAGGGAAACTATTTCGGCGGGGTCAGCCCGAAAACCTGGGGTTCCTGCTCGCCGATTTCCACCTCCACCGCTTTGCCGGTATTGCGGCCGAATTCCTGGAAAGCCGCCAACAACAGGTAGTTGAGCATGGTCCGCAAGTCCGAGGAAGTGCCGGTGCTGCGGGCCTCCCCCACCCAGACGGTGCGGAACTGGCCTTGTTCCCGGTAGTATTTGGCGTCCACCACGTTGAGGAGGAGCCAGCGGTCATAGAGGGCCACGGACTCGGGGTAGGTGGAAAAGGAGAAGAAAGGCGCCACAAAGAAATAAGACCCTGACCGGTGGGCATAAGCCGGGCCGAAGCCGAAGCCGGCGTAAGGATAATAATCGGGCATGACCACGGTGGCGCTTTTGTCCCCGCCGAGGCCGTAGCTGAAGAACAGATAATAGTCGGCCTGGTCGTAGGGGGCAAGGCGGTAGCCCCGCTTCTCCAGGAGCTTGTTGAGCTTCTCCTTGACTTCCTTTTCCAGCAGGGGGTTTTTGGCGTCCTTATTTTCAATGACGAAGCAGGCGCCGCCGGGGGCCAGCGGGGCGGGGGCGGCCGGGTCGGTGTAGCCGTTGACCTTGATGTTATAGCGGTAAGTGCCGCAGCCGGGGGTGACGACGCCGGCCACGATTAACGCCACCAGCAAGATATACTTCTTCATTCCGGTGCCCCTCAAGGCTGGCATTTCTCCAGAATTTGGGCCAGGCGCCCCTTGATGGTCGCCAAGGGCGGCAGTTGCGGCGCCGGCGGCAGGTCTTCGTCCGTCAATTTCAGGCGCTTAAAGCGCATGCGGGTGGAGAGCTCTTCCCGCTCCGGGGCCAACAGACCTCCGGAGATGACCTCCCCGCCGCCTTCCAGGGCTTCGATCTGGGCGGCAATCAAGCCGAAGTCATAGGAGAGGTTGAACTTGTCGATGTCTTCGTTGAGGAGCTTCAGGTGGGTGGCGAGCTTGGCGTAAGTTTCCCGGAGGTGCTCGGCCTGCTGGCGCAGCTGCTCGTAGAGGTCGAAGACCAGGTTGCGGAAGCGACGCCAGGCGGTGAAGCCCCGGCGCCGGCAGCCCTTCAGGAGTTCCGGCCGCGCCCCTTCCGGCAGGGCGCCAAACTGCTGGTAGAACGGCCAATCTTTTAATCCCAGCGCTTCCATCACGAGGGCGCGGGCGGCCTCGGAGCCCAACGCCTGGTACAGGGCCAGGAAGCGGCGGCCCAGCAGGTCGTACTCCTGGCGGTAGGCCTGGGCCTCCTGGTGCAGGATCTCCGTATCTTCTTCCAGATAGACCCGGTCGGCAAAATAGTTATCGATAATTTCCTTTTTGATTTGGACTTTTAAGGCTTCCAGGGCCTTGTCGACCTCGTCCATGGCCGGCTTTCCTTTTGGGTGTCAATCAAGGGGGTTGGTGGCAGCTCCCCGGCCAGGGCCGGGAAAGGATAAAAACCTAGAGAGACGATTAATGATGGAGGATTTCCCGTAGGGGCGGGGTCTCCCCGTCCCCTTGAGGGCGAGGAAACCTCGCCCCTCCAGATTGCATCGGAATTCTGCCTTTTATCAGACGGACTCCGGTGCCGGCTCCGGTGCCAGCAACTCCACCAGGTCGGCCAGAGGCAGTTCCAGTTCCCGTTTGTCCTCCATCTCCAGGGTGACGGTGGACCGGATCAGGTTGTAACGGATGATTTTGCCCTCTCCTTCGGGTATCTGGATGCGCTTGCCCACCCGGGGCAGGGATTTTCTAATCTCCTGGTAAGAGGCGTACTCAAAGACCAGACAGCACATGAGGCGGCCGCAGATGCCGGAGATCTTGCTGGGGTTGAGGCTCAGTTGCTGCTCTTTGGCCATGCGGACACTCACCGGCTCAAAGTCCTTGAGGAAAGAGGCGCAGCAAAGACCCCGGCCGCAGATGCCCAGTCCACCCACCATCTTGGCCCGGTGGCGCACCCCGATCTGGCGCAGCTCGATGCGGGTGCGGAATTCCTGCACCAGGTCTTTCACCAGTTCCCGGAAGTCCACCCGACCCGGGGCGGTGAAGTAAAAGATGATCTTGGAGGTATCGAAGAGGCATTCCACCTGCACCAGGTAGATGGGGAGCTTGTGGGCCAGGATGCGGCGCAGGCAAAAATCCAGGGCCCGCTCTCCCAGCTGCCGGTTTTTGTCCTCCTGGGCCAGATCTTCGGGGTTGGCCAGCCGCATCAGGGGCTTGACCTGGCCGGAGACCAGCTGGGGGTCCGGGTCCGCAAAAATTGCCATCACCCTTCCCAACTTCAGGGTATTATCGCTTTCCAGCACCACCCGGTCATCCAGCTTGAGCTCCAGCTCGCCGGGGTCCACCAGGCAGCATTTATTTCCGGGTTCGAGACAAACCTTAACGAGCATCGTGCATATAACCGTGGCGCTGTAAGCGCAGTCCCAGGATGTCCAGGGTCAGCTCCGGGTTGAGGTTGGCCTGGAGGTGGCGCTGGGCCGCGCCCAGGGCGGAAAATTTGGCGAACCAGGTCTCCGGCGTCCCGGCGTCCCGGGCTGCGTCCAGCTCCGGGGCCAGGTCCTGATGGGCCAGGAGTGGGGCCGGAGCCCGGTAGTGGGCCAGCAGCAGGTCCCGGTACCAGAGCTGCGCCATCAGGAGAAAATTGTCCAGTTCGGCCCGATTTTTGGCCAGGCGCTGGGCCCAATCCAGCACCCCGGCGGCAGAGCCCTCCGCCAGCCGTCCCAGGTCCGCGAGCACCTGCCGGCGCTGGGCCAACAGTTCTTCGGGGTCCAGGTTCAGGGCCCGGCCCAGGGAGCCGCCGCTTAAGGCCGCCAGGAGCGCGGCCCGGGCCGGGGGCAGACCCCGCCGTTTCACCAGCTCCTGGGCCACCAGGGGTGCAGGCAACGGCGCAAAGGCCAGCTTGTGGCAGCGGGACACCACCGTGGGCAGCAGATCGGCCTCCCCCAGGGCGGTGAGCACCAGCAGGTGCTGGGGCGGCGGCTCCTCCAGGGTCTTCAACAGGGCGTTGGCCGCGGCGTCGTTCAAGGCGTTGAGCGCTTCCGCCGGCTTGATGACCACCACCCGCCAGCCGCCCCCCAGGGGCGGGTATTCCGTCAGGCGGCGCAGCTCCCGGATCTGCTCGATCCCGATCTGGGCCTTCGACTCTTCCGGGGAGATCACCAGAAAATCGGGATGGGTCCCGGCATTCATCCGCCGGCAGGAGGGGCACTCCCCGCAGGCGTCGCCGTCCGTCAGGGGCTGGGCGCAATTGAGGGCCGCGGCCAGGGCCCGGGCGGTGGCGGCCTTGCCCACCCCCTGGGGCCCCAGGAACAGGTAGGCGTGGGACAGCCGGCCTTTGGCCATGGCCGTCTTCAGATGCGAGATGACCCGCTCTTGCCCCAGGATGTCCCGGAAGAAGAGGGGGGTGGCTGCCTGGTCCTGGTTCGCCGCCGCCGGTGGCGTGGTTACCTGGTCTTTCTGGTGAGTTGCCATGTTATTGATAATCTTTTCAGAGCAAGTCGGCTATAGAATTTGCTTGCCGAATCCTCGTTCCCAAGGTCCTGCTGGTGAACGACGCTGTATTTCCCGTAGGGTGCGTCTTACGCACCAATTATGGCGCGTAGGACGCGCCCTACGATACGTTGCTGACCCTCCCCCATCAAGAGGGGGGCATAAACCGGGTGATGCGCCTATATCTTACTCGCTCCCAAGCAAGGCTTGGGGACCAGGAATAACCGGGAATAGGTTATCGTTCTCGAAACTCGAAACTCGAAACTAAAAACTGACAACTGATAACTGGCAACTGACTACTGACTACTGGCTACTCCCACTCAATCGTGCTCGGCGGCTTGGAGGATATGTCGTACACCACCCGGTTCACCCGTTTGACTTCATTGATGATGCGGTTGGCCAGCCGGGCCAGAAACTCGTGGGGCAACCGGCTCCAGTCCGCGGTCATGGCGTCCACCGAGTCCACGATGCGCAGGGCGATGACGCTCTCGTAGGTGCGCTCGTCGCCCATGACCCCCACGGTGCGGATGGGCAGCAGCACTGCAAAGGCCTGCCAGACCTGGCGGTGGAAGCTTGCGGCCTGCATCTCTTCCTGGACGATGGCGTCGGCCTCCCTGAGGATGGCCAGGCGCTCCCTGGTGACCTCTCCCAGGATGCGGATGGCCAGCCCCGGCCCGGGAAAGGGGTGGCGCCAGATGAGGCTGTCGGGCAGGCCCAGCTCCCGGCCCACTTCCCGCACCTCGTCTTTGAACAGCTCCCGCAAGGGCTCCAGCAGCTTCAAGGGCATGACGGCGGGGAGGCCCCCCACGTTGTGGTGGGTCTTGATGGTGGCGGAGGGGCCCTTGAAGGAGACGCTTTCGATGACGTCGGGATACAAAGTGCCCTGGGCCAGGTACTCCACCGCCCCGATCTTTTTGGCCTCCTCGGCGAAGATGCGGATGAACTCATGGCCGATGCGGCGGCGCTTCTCCTCCGGGTCGGTCACCCCCTGGAGGACGCTGAGAAATTCATGGGTGGCGTCCACGTAAATCAGGTTCAGCTGGTGATATTGACGGAAGAGGTGGGGCACCTCTTCGGCTTCCCCCTGGCGCAGCAGGCCGTTGTTCACGAAGATGCAGGTGAGGCGGTCCCCGATGGCCCGGTGCAGCAGTACCGCGGTGACCGAGGAGTCCACCCCGCCGGACAGGGCGCAGATGACTTTTTGGTCCCCCACCTGCCGGCGGATGGTTTCGGTGGTGGCCTCGATAAAGGAGTGCATGGTCCACAGGGGCTGGAGTTTGCAGATGCGGAACAGAAAGTTGGCCAGAACCTCCATACCCCGGGGGGTGTGCTTCACCTCGGGGTGGAACTGCACCCCATAGAGCCGGCGCTTCGGGTCCCGGATGGCCCCCACCGGGCAGGTGTCGCTGGAACCGATGACTTCGAAGCCCGGGGCCAGTTTCTCCACCCGGTCGCCATGGCTCATCCACACCGTCTCCACCGGGTTCAGGCCGTGGAACAGATCGGTAAAATCGGTGATGGTGAAGATCTTGGCCCCATATTCCCGGGAGACCGCGGGCGCCACTTCCCCGCCCAGAAGATGGTTGAGGAGCTGGATGCCGTAGCAGATACCCAGGACCGGCGTCTCCAGGCGGAAGAGCTCCGGGTCCAGGCTGGGGGCATCCCGGTCATAGACGCTGCGGGGGCCGCCCGAGAGGATGATGCCCTGGGGGTCGAACTTCCGGATCTGGTCCAGGGGCATCAGAAAGGGATGGATCTCGCAGTAGACCTTGAGCTCCCGCACCCGCCGGGCAATGAGCTGGGTGTACTGGGACCCGAAGTCCAGGATCAACACTTTCTCTTTATGGGGGTCGATCATTTTGAGTTTCGAGTTTCGAGTTTTCAGTTTTGAGTGGTAGGGCGGGCCTCGGTGCCCGCCAGGTCATTACTATTTTATCTTTGTCAAAACAAGTAAATGTAGGGTGGGCACCGCCCACCATCAGATTGCTTAACCCCTTAAAAGATATTTTAAATTAATTATAGCTGGCAGAGGGGCAAAAAGCAAAACTTCTATACCCTTGGGGTCAAAGTAAGATTTGGGCCAAAAGGGGGCAGGCCTGGCAGGCGGGGGCGGGGGGGCGGCGGTGTTACAGCCCCAGGGGGGTAAGGAAACGCTGCTCAATTTCCCGGCGGGTGTCGTCCGGGGAGACGGCCTCCGGGGAGGCCAGAAGCTGGCGCAAGCCCGCGGCCATTTGCCGGAGGCGCCTCAGGGCGCTCTGCCGGGCCTCTTCCAGCGCTTCCCAGGAACCGCCCCCGGCCACCTGCCAGAAGGCGGGCTCCAACTCCGGCAGGAGCAAGGGATAGAGACCCGGCCGCCAGGCCAGCATGAGGGCCAGGGAAGCGAGATGTCGCGCCTGGATGAGATAAGACACCCGCCCCCACTCGTTCACTTCGGCCAGGACGTCCTTCAGGGCCCGGACCCAGAGTTCCACCCGGGTCTGGGGGAAGAGCGCCAGGGCGGTGTGGAAAGCGTCCCGGAGACCTTCTTCCCGGGCCTCCCCGATTTCGTGGTGGATGGCGGCTTCCAGTTCCGCGGCCACCAGGGAGTCGAAGGCCTCCGGGTGGGCCTGGGATTCCTGCAGCAGGGCTATGAGGGAGGTGCCATAGGCCTTAAGGGCGATCTTCAGGAAGGGGTTCTTCTGCTGGACGGGGTCCGACAGGCGGTCCCAAAGGTAGTAGGCCAGGGCCTGTTTCCGGGCGTAAATCAGGGGCCCCTGGCACAGGGCCGGGGTGGCGTCCAGGTCCCGGGCCAGCTCCGGGCCCAGCACCAGGATGGTCAGCCCCTCAAGGCGGCGTACCTCCAGAAGCTCCCCCAGGAAACAGGTGGGCGCCAGCCCCCGGCTGTACCCGGCCCCGTAAGCCAGCCCCTGGGGGATGAGAGCCTGATTCAAGTCAGCCACCGCGAAGGGGTCCAGGGAGGCCCCGTTCCAGGTAAGCCGGTGTAAGGGCGCCCCTTCCAGGCTTTCCCAGGACTGCTCCCGGGCCTCGACCCAGGGAAGCACCTCCTCCGGCGCCGGCTCTCGCCAGGGGGGCAGGCGGTGCTGCCATTTATAGAGCTGGCGCAGCCTCAGCAGCAGGCCGCACAAGGAGAAGTGGCCGGCCTGGCCGGCGCTGGTGATCTCGCAGTTCCGGTTTACCTGGCCGATCAGGGACTTGGGAGTCATGGCAGCAGTACTTGGTTGCGAAAATCAGCGTCGGTAATTGCGAGCATCCTCAAAGATCAGGACTACATAAAGTCCCCCTTTGAAAAAGGGGGGAATAAAATTGAGTCTCAAATAAGGCGCGAACTTCTGCAATTAATTACTAGTCGGATTAACCGGTTTAAAACCTGCCGTCACTCCAAAGGTGCCACAATGGCCCCAGCAACTAAGATCATTTTTTAATCAGTTTGGCCAGCTTCCGGGCCAGGTCCTGGTCCAGGCCCTGGAGGGCCTTGAATTCCTGGTTGACCGCGGTCAGGTCCCCGGTCCTGGCATAATAGAGACAAAGGGAGTAACGGGCCTGGGGGTCTTGCGGCGCCAGGCGCACCGCCTCTTTCAGAGCCTTGCCGGCCTGGTCCAGGCGGCCCAGATTGAAGTAGGCCAGGCCCAACTGCAGGTGGCCCCTGGCATAGTCCGGCTGCAGGCGCACGGCCTCGGCAAACTCAGCCCGGGCTTCCTGGTCCCGTTTTAACTTGCCGTAGGCCAGGCCCAGGTTATAGTGGGCTTCCGCGTCTTCGGGGTGGCGGCGCACCGCTTCCTTGAAGGCGTTCCGGGCTTCGCCCCAGCGCCCCTGCCGGGCGTAGGCCACCCCCAGGTTCTCGTGGGCCTTACCCCACTGGGGCTGCAGGCGGACGGCCTCCTGCAGGGCTTGGATAGCCTCGGCATAGCGGTTAAGTTGAGCATAGGCCAGGCCCATCTGGTGGTACGCCTGGGGGTAAGCCGGCTCCAGGCGAATGGCCTCCCGGTAGGCCTGGATGGCCTCTTCATAGTTGCCGGTTTTTTCCAGCCGGGCCCCCTGCTCAAAATGCTGGCGGGCCCGGGGGGATATGGTTTCTTCCTGCTCCTCGTACCGGTCCTGCTGGGCCAGGGCCGGGGAGGCCAAAAGCAACAGCAGCAGCATCAGAGAGAAAACTTTTAGAGAGCCTAATTTGCGGTCCATTGCGAGGGTTGCCCTGGGATTATTTTGGTCTAGATCATATCATGGTCCGGGAAAAAAACCGAGGACCCGGTCAAGGTGCTGCTGGCGCCGGCCAGCGCGGCGCCAGGGCTTGGCGCCGCCCCCGGCGGCCTAAGATTGGTCCCCGGCTTCGGGAGCCCCTCTTTTGCGCCGCTGCTTGAGGAGGGTCTTGGCCCGGAGGGGGGCCAGGGGGTAGAGCAGCAGGATGCCCACCAGGAAGCCGCCCACGTGGGCCCACCAGGCCACCCCGCCGGCGGCGGTCCCCGAGTCCACCGCGCCGAGGCTGAAGGTGGCGTAGATAAACTGCAGCAAAAACCAATAGCCCAGGAAGATGTAAGCCGGCAGCTCCAGGAAAATGGGAATGAAGACGATGGGGATCAGGGTCAGGACCCGGGCCCCGGGAAAAAGGGCGAAGTAGGCCCCCATCACCCCGGCGATGGCCCCGCTGGCCCCGATCAGGGGAGTCGTTGATACGGGGGCAAACATCAGGTAGATGAAATTGGCCCCCACCCCGCAGCCCAGGTAAAACGCCAGATAGCGGCCCCGCCCCAGGATGTCCTCCACGTTGTCGCCGAAGACGTACAGGAACCACAGGTTGCCGAGGAGGTGCAGCCAGCCGCCGTGGAGAAACAGGGAGGTGAACAGGGGGGCGACTGCGGTGGGCCAGGCCGCGGCCCCCTGGGCCAGAAGGCCAAGGAAGCGGGCCGGCACAAACCCCAAAACTGCCGCGACCTTCTGCAGATCGACCCCCAGGGACAACTCCCAGAAGAAGACTAGCAGGTTCACCCCGATGATGAGATAGTTGACGTATGACGGGCGGGAAGACGGGATGTTGTCCTTGAGCGGGAACATGGCCGGCCACCGGAGAAGTTGGCAAACAGGTTAGCTAACAGTAAATCTTTTTCCGGGCGAGGGCAAGGGTTGATACCAAGCTGGGAATCCAACCCCTTAAGGGTGGTTAACCAGGAGGCGCTTGCCATGCAACCCCAGGGCCACGGCGGCGCCCTGGAGGAAAGGCTCCGGTGGCGTGGCGTCGTCAATTAGCAGATAGACCCGGCGCGCCCCTTGCCACAACCCCTGCAGCTGCTCCGGGGTGATGAGGTAGTCCTGTGCCGGCGGCACCGGGTAGGGGAATTGGGGCAGCCCGTGGCGCCTGACCATGAGGATATGGCGGTTGGCATAGAAGGCCAGGGAGGCGCCGTATTCGAACTCTTCGATCTGCTCCATGACCAGCAGGTCCTGGGGCGCGGCCCGGCGCTGCACCAGTTCTCCCGGCAACTTGTCGCTCAGGTGGGGGGAAAGGACCAGCAGGACTTTAAAGGTGAAATAGACCAGGATTAGGGCCAGGGCGCCGTAGCAAGCCGCCGCCAGGCGACCCCGGCGGAGCAACCCGGCCAGGGCGCCGGCCAGGGCGACGGCGGGAATCATCCAGGTCACCGGCTGCGCCAGGGGCAGGATCAGTTCGAACATGCCGCTGAATTCCCGGCGGTTGCCGGCGCACAGCTGCTCCAGGTAGGGGAGCAGAGAAAGGGTGCACAGCCCCAGGACCCCCAGGCCCAGCAGGGCGAAGGAGAGGGACCGGTCCGCCGCGGCCAGATAGCGCCGCAGGCGCCACCCCAGAATCAGGGCCAGGGGCGGCAAGGCAGGGAGGGAATAATACTCGATGCGGCTGGAGGACAGGGTGAAAAAGACCAGGACCACCGCGGGCCAGAAGATTAGAAGCCGGGCCCGGGGGTCGGCGCCGCCGCCGGTCCCGGTGGCGCCCCCAAACCGGTAGAGGGCCTCGGGCAGCAGAAAGGTCCAGGGCATCAGCCAGAGGCCCAGAAAGAGCCAGAACCCGGGGATGGAAAAGGGGGTGATGTCCGGGGGCTGGCGCTGCCCCAGAAACCGGAGGATCTGCTCATTGACGAGCTGGAACTTCAAGAATCCCGGGTGCGCCTGCTCCACCCCCACGAACCAGGGGGCCAGGAGCAGGACCGCCAACGCCAGCCCCTTGGGAGAGAGAAAGAGCAAGAGGAGGCGGGGCTGCCCCAGGCGCCAGGCATAGAGGAGGCCGATGAGCACCGGGAACACCACGCCGATGAAGCCTTTGCTCAGGAACCCGGCCACCAGGCAGAGAAAAAAGGGGGCGGCCCACTTAAAGGCGGGCGCTTCCTGCCAGCGCAGCAGGAAGTAGAGGGAGGCGGCCAGGGTCAGGGTAATCAGGTGGTCCGTGAGTATCTGCAGGTGCAGGGAGAAAAAGCCGATGCAGCTCAGCAGGACGAAGCCCCCCAGCCAGGCGGCCTCCCGGCCCAGCAGGCGCCGGCCCAGGAGATAGGTGACCCAGACTTCCCCCAGGGTTATCCCCAGGGTGGGGACTCTGGCGGCCCAGTCCGAGACCCCGAAGATTTTGTAGGACAGCAGGTTGAGCCAGTAAAGCAGATGGGGCTTGTCCAGGTAGGGGACGCCGTTGAGCAGGGGGGTGAACCAGGAGCCGGCCGCCAGCATCTCCCGGGGGATGAGGCCGTACATGCCTTCGGGCCGGGTGAGGGGCAGCTGCCAGAAGACCGGCAGGTAAACCGCCAGGCAGACCAGCAGCAGGGTGGGGCCGTTCAGCAGGCTCCAGGACGGCTTCGGGTGCATGCCCTATTTTAGCAGGGGGGCCAATGATTGGCAAACCCAGCAAGATATGGGGCGGTCAATGATTTCAGGAACTTTGCACCGGGCATTAGAGACTTCGAACCGGTGAAGAGGAAATACCGGTCGCAAGACGCTTTGGTCTCAAAAGGGATTGATAAATAACGGTTATCTTGGGTTCCGGTCTGCTTGAATCCGCTGACTCCTTGGACCGCGTGGCTCTGGCCCTGATAACCCATGGCCTGGTGGCTACAGAGCGCCTGGAGGCCCAGAGATATGGTGGGGACTTCAAAAAAGACGACCGGCCCGAAACCTGTGGTGGTGATCGAGCCGGTTAAACCCCAATCCTGCCTTTCAAGGCTTCCAGTTGAAAGTCATAAGCATGTAAACCCTTGGAAGTAAAGCTCAGGGTGCCAATCTTCACCCCCAATTCTTCGGCCATATATTCCTGAAGCAAGGCTAACCCGCCCATATTCTCAGGCCAACCACCATAGCAATCCCAGGATCTAAAATAGACATTCATACAGAGATAATTCTCTCCGTCTTCTTTAACGATCTTGGTGTCAACCAATCGCAGGCACGGACTGGTGCCGCGTTCCATCTCATTTTTATATTCCTTGTCATAAGAAAAATTAGATTCCGGATACCCAATGGTCATGCAGCAATGATTGTTACCAAAACCTTTATCCTTATAGTGGCCGATGCACCATTGGACCTGATCAGGGGCGCTCACCACGGAATTGCGATCTTCCAGCCTGACCCCGTTTAGAACCAGATGGGGAATAACATACTTACCGCCGCGCAGCCAGGTTGAATACCGGTAATGTTCGTTGGGACTCAATTCACCATTCATCAGATATTCCACAAAATAGTTCTCAATTGAGTCATCAGTAGTAGGCGCCGGGATCCCCTGAGGCACGGTTACTGCCAGGGGCAACCTCACCCCTCCGGCAGTATATTGAATGGGCTCCAATATGGTGCCGCTGACAAAGTCAAACTCTAACCTCTGGGCCCCTGCAAAGGACCCGGCATCGATTTTATACCGCCGACCATGGTAATAAAGCTGTCTTAACAATTCAAACCAAGTCTCATCCAGGTTTCTGCCTTCTACATGAATGGATTTGAAACCTTTCACCACCCATCCTCCTCTATTACCGGTCGGTTTCTTCTTCTAATGGTTATTTATTCCCTATCTTGAGGCTGGCGGCCATTATCCATTAGCCGCCCGGCGAATTTCTTTCCGTCGAGGTCGCTTGGCAGTGCGGCAACTTGGGCGGCGGAGATTTAGCCGAGATTATGCGGCGGCCCTGCTTGCTTCGGTCCCAAGGTGGTGTTTGGCACCCCGGTCCCGGAGTATAAATCCCCAAACGCCCCTCTTCTCAAAGGCGCCTATCTCATGGGAGGTACAGTACCACATAATTTTGGAGAAAATCAATTTTTCCCCGGATTGCGGGCGCGCTAGGGTTGTGTTTCAGAAATATCTTGCCTTAAGGAATCGGCCTTTTCCCCTCCCCCTGGATGGGGGGGGTTAGGGTGGGGGTGAAATTATTTTAATTTCAGTCGGCTTTCCCCCTCCCCCCGGGGAGGGGGAGTTTCATGCCCATAAATTAATTACGGTGGGCTCTGCTGCAACGCCTCGGAATATATCTCCACCGCGTGCTTCACCTTAACCCGGGCTCCGGCCTGGGACAGGGTATCGATGAGCTGCAGCATACAGGCGGGGCAGGCGGTGGCCACCGCGGCGCACCCGGACTTCAGAATATGGTCCCGTTTGCGGCGGCCGATGGCGGCGGACACCTCATAGTTCTGCAGGTTGAAGCTGCCGCCGCTGCCGCAGCACCAGTCGGCTTCGGCCATCTCCTGGAACCGGTAGCCGGGGTTGGCCCGGATGACGGCCCGGGGCTCAGCCGCCACTCCCAGGGACTTCTGCAGATGGCAGGGGTCATGGTAAGTCAAAGTCTCCGCGGCGGCAACCCCTGGGGAGCTTCCCGGTTCCAGGCCGACTTTTGCCACCAGGAACTGGCTGATATCCAAAGTCTTGTCCGCCAGGGCGGCGATCTGGGCCTTTTCTGCCCCGGAAGGGTCCAGGACCATCAGGGGCCACATGGTTTTGAGGGTGGCGGTGCAGGTGGCGCAGGCGGTGACCAGGTAGTCGAAAGGTTCGCCGCCGAATATCCTGAGGTTGTGGCGCACCAGCCGGTTGAAGGCCGCGGTGTCCCCGGAGGATAGAGCGGGAATGCCGCAGCAGCCCTGGTCATCCGGCAGGAAGACGCCCACGCCGTGGTGGCCCAGGACCTTAAGGGTCGCTTCCCCCACCCCCGGAAAGAACCTGTCGATGAGACAGCCCACAAAGAAGGCCACCCTGGGTTTGCCGGAGGCGGGCCGGGTATGAAGGGAGGGCACCAAACGGTGAAAAGGCGTCTGGGCCAGAGGCTTGAAGTGGCGCCCGGCCAGGATGGGGGAGAGGAAGCGGGAACAGGAGGAGCCCAACATATCGTCCACCGGCTTGATGAAGATGCCCTGGAGGCGCGCCCCCCAGTCCAGCAGCCGGTTGAACAGTTCGGGCTGGGCCAGCATCCTGCGGAAGATGGCCTTTTTGACGGGAGAGAGCCCCAGGTAGCCCGACAAAATGGCCCGGGCCTTGATGAAGATGTCCAGCACCCTGACCCCGCTGGGGCAGTTGGCGGCGCAGGAGCCGCACAGCAGGCAGCGGTCCAGGCGGTCGTAGACCCCATGCGGGTCTTTGAACATCTGCTGCATCAGGCCGTCCAACAGGGCCAGCTTCCCCCGGGCCACGTCGGCTTCCCGGCCGGTTTCCGCAAACAGGGGGCAAACCGCCTGGCACAGGCCGCAGCGCATGCAGACCACCAGGGCGTCTTCCAACTCCCGCAGCAATTGCGCCAGGGCTTTCATCTTGGGCATGTGATTTCCGGTTAGCGTTCGGTTTTCAAAAAATAACCTTATTATAAATTATCATAAAAATAGTTGTTTTGCCGTGGGGCGTGATTTATCACTCTCCTTGGGGCGCAAGGAATTGCCCCCAAGGGAGGAAGGCATGAAGGACTGCGAATTCTGCCAGGTCGTCAGGCGAGAAATCGACAGATGCGTGGTGTTCGAAGACGGCGTCTCCCTGGCATTTCTGGATGAGCGCCCCCTGTTTCCCGGGCACGTGCTGGTGGTCCCCCAGACGCACTACGAGACTCTGGCGGATTTGCCCTCAGAATTGGTCGCACCGCTGTTTATCAACTTCAGGCTCCTGGCCCAGGCGGTGGAGGAGGCCCTGGTTGCCCAGGGCACCTTTGTGGCCATCAACAACCGCATCAGCCAGAGCGTGCCGCACCTGCACGTGCACGTGGTGCCGCGGCGGAAAAAAGACGGGCTCAAGGGCTTCTTCTGGCCCCGGAATCCTTATAGAGACAAAGAGCAGATGAAGGAAGTGCAAAAGACGCTCAGGGCGGTTGTTGAACGCCTGGGCCGGGAAGCTGGGAAAAAAGAAAGGAGCGGCTCTCAGCGCGGCTGACCTCTGGGGCGGGATAAAGTCCATTAAGGCGGTAGGGAAAAGGGGAGGGCCGGCCTTCCCCGCTTTTAGGCCCGGGGCTGGCGTCCGGGCCGGCCCTGATCTCCGGGCGCCCTCCGGCTGGAAGAGCGCCCGCATTTTCTGGTTGCGGCTGTCAGCGGATGGCCTCGTGGCAACTGTAGCAGTTGATTTCGGTTCCCTTGGCCAACGTGATCTCTCGGTTTCCCCGCATATACAAGACCCGGTTCGCTTTGGCCCGGCTGAGCACCGTGCCCTTCAGGTCGCGGCCGTGGCAGGCCTTGCAGGCGCCATGATTCTGTTTATAAATGATGCCGTGGGCCACCCCGCCCCAAGTGGGGTCGTTGATATTGTGGATGCCATGGGGTCCCTTGAGGCTGGGAGGCAGGTCACTGGTGTGGCAGGCCCCGCATTCGGCAATCTCCCCGGTATGGCCCTGGATCTGGGTGGCGGTGACGTTGTCGTTGGTATTGATCCGGGCGGGCCATTCCGCATGGGGGCTGCCGTGGCAGGCTTCGCAGGCCACGCCGCCGTGGGTCTGGCTGAAGCGGTACAGGCTGTTATTTTCCGCGAACCGCGAATTCGGAGCCAGGATGGGGCTGGCGGTGGCGGCATCTTTATTGGCGTAAGCCTGGCGGCCAACGATTTTGGGGCCCAAATAGTTCAGGGCGTCGCCGGTATGGCACGACTGGCACTTGGGCAGGTCAACCCAGGGCCGCCGTTGCTCACCCGTAGTTTTCAGCTTGACCGTCAACAGGGCCGGGTCCGTGGGCAACCTGTCCACCGCGTGGGGCAAGGCTAACTGCGGCGTGAAGCCAGCCACCGCCAGCAGGTCGCCGTGGCAGCTCTGGCATTGCATACCGTTGACCGCCATGACGCTGCGCAGACACTGGGTGTCGTTGCCGGGATGGCAAGAATAGCACCTTTGCACCCCGGTCCCCGGGATAGGGACCGTGTAGCCGCTTGAAGCCATGCCCCCCCCCATGCCGCCGGTGCCGGTGGGCCAGGCGGTGCCGTGGTGCTTGTGCATGGCCCGGGACAAGTAGAGATGGCCCACCTGGTCGCCGGTGGGTCCTGTTCCCGCCAAATCCAGGGCCTTGGAATAGTGGCACTGGGCGCAGAGGATGGGGCTGCCATTTCCGCCATTGTATTGGCCCACGAGGTTGGTGCCGCTCAAGGCGTCGTGCAGGATCAGGATATTTTCCCGGAAGCGAACTTGCGGGTCGAGGTTATAGCTGAAATCCGTGGGCTGGAGCGTGGTGAGCCGGGGAGGAGGAGAGGCGTCGCTGGCCGAGCCGGGGTTGGAATCGACGAAAGCCGCGGTCTCATGGCAGGCCGAGCAGTTCATTTCGCTGGAGGCCGGCACCACGATGTCCAGGGAAGAGACCCGCGGGTTCTCCAAGGTCTGGTCAAAGGCCTTGATCCGCATCATGGAAAAGCTATTGATATTGCCCTGGTCATCGATATTGGTGAGGGGGATGCCGGTAGCCGAAAACCACTTGTATGTTGGGTCAAAGATCCCTAAAGGCTGGGGGACGTTTGAGGCCCCGGGCATTCTGGCTCCCAGGATGCCCACGTCCACTGACCGGTTAATGCCGAAAAGTTGGGAGATGTATTGCCAAAAATTCGTCTTTCCGGAGCTGGTGGTATTGATGGAACCGCTGGGATCGGGGGTCCCGGAATAGGTCAGGCTGATGGTGCCATCGTTCAGGAGCCTGGGTTTGAGGCCTTTGTAAATGACCTGAGAGTGGATGGTGTTGAACGGGGGGAGAAGGGAGAAGACGGAGAAATCTTTGTCGTAACAGTGCATCCCCAGGTCATTGAAGGCGAATACCTGATATTTTCGGTTCCGGGGGTCATCTGCGCCCGGGGCCGGAGAGGCCAGGATCCCCAGGCTGAGGATGGCCAAACCCAACAACCTCAGGAAAGTTAGTTCGGGACCTGCGGGTGCCATCTTCCTCCCTCCCTAGTAGTTTACAATTAAAGTTCCCCTTCGAAGGCTAAGCTGAGAATCGATAATGAGCAATAGGTAAAAATACCTATTTTCCATTCACTAGTAGTGTTTCCCATTGTGGTTTTTAGGGTTTGACATCCCCTCTTTCTTCTTTTATTTTTTAAGCCATCAAGGGGGAAATAATGAGCACCAGAAAGCGCTGCCGCATTTCTCGGGAGGCCATTGCCAGGCGGGTGGCCGAGTTGGCGGACTCTATCAGCCGGGACTACGCCGGCCGGGATCTGGTGATGCTGGGGGTTCTCAAGGGAGTGTTTATCTTCCTGGCCGACCTGGTGCGGGCCCTGGAGTTCCCGGTGGAAGTGGATTTTGTCCGGCTGTACAGCTACGGCAGGGGCACCACCTCCGCCGGCGAAATCCATATCACCAAGGACGTGGAATTGCCCGTGAAGGACCGGGATGTCTTGATCGTGGAAGACATCGTGGATACCGGCCTCACCATGGATTTTCTGTTGCATCACCTGGCCAGCCACCGGCCCCGTTCCATCAAGATCTGCTGCCTCATCGATAAAAGAGAACGCCGGGAAGTGGAAGTGCCCCTGGATTACGTGGGCTTCGTGGTGGAGAAGGGCTTCCTGGTGGGCTACGGCCTGGACTGCGGCGAAAAACAACGCACCCTGCCGGAGATCTATGAGATTGAGACGGAGTGATTTTGGGGGGAGGGCCAGGGAGCGTGGCTCCCTGCCCTCCCCCCAAGCCCCCCTCCCAACCCGCATAAGGAGGTGGGGGAAGGCGGGGCCAAAGGCCCCGACTTCCCCCACCCTAAAAAGCCATGAGGCGATTGGGGGAAGGGGGTAAGGGCCACTTACGAAAAAGCCCTTAGCCCCCTCCCCCAAAGAAACTAGACTATGTCCTTCTCACGCCTTGCCGCCATCGATGTGGGGTCTCTGACGGTGCGCCTGGCGGTGGCGGAAAGCGCCGGCCCCGGCCGCTTCCGGGTTCTGAAACACTGCCGGGAGGTCACCGCGCTGGGGCGGGGTCTGGCCCAAACGGGTTCCCTGGCCCCGGAGGGCATGGACCAAACCATCGCGGCCCTGCGGGCGTTCCTCCGGGAGATGGAGACCCTGGGGGTTGAATCCTTTCAGGCGGTGGCCACCCAGGCGGTGCGCCAGGCCCAAAACCGGCAGGTCTTTCTCCAGCGGCTGCGGGAGGAGTTGGGGCTTACCGTCCGGGTGCTGGCCCCGGAGGAGGAAGCCCGCCTTGCCCTCACCGGCGTGCTCACCGCCCTGGCCCCGGAGTACTTGAGAGAACCGGCTCTGGCGGTCTTTGACGTGGGCGGGGGCAGTTCCGAGTTTGCCCTGGTGCGCCCCGGCCGGGAACCGGAGTTCGCCAGCCTGCCCTTGGGGGTCCTGACTTTGAGCCAGGCCCGCCCTCTGGGCGACCCGCCCGAGTCGGCCCGGGTGGCGGCCCTGAAGCAGGAGCTAACCGAGCAGTTGTCCGGCTTCTATCAGCGATTTTTGCAACCCCTTCTTAAGGCCCCGCCCAGCCTGGTGGGGACCGCCGGGGCGGTGACCACCCTGGCGGCCATGGCCTTGAAGATGACGGAGTACGACCCGGAGCGGGTGAACAACCTGGTGCTGACCCGGGAGCGGGTGGCGGAGCTGGCCGAGCTGGTGGCTGGACTGCCCGAGAGCGAGCGGGCCCGGTTGCCCGGCCTCGAGCCGGCCAAGGCCGGGGTCATGGTGGTCGGCGCCTTGATTGTCCTCACCATCCTTCAGGTCTGCCGCCAGGACTCCCTGGTGGTCATCGACGCCGGGCTGCTGGAAGGGGTCCTGGGGGAAATGAGCCTGGAGTTTTAAGTTTCGAGTTTTCAGAGAAAAGGATAATATTAACTTTTAATTTTCCCCTTAACCAATGGGAGATGCCGAAGGCCAGCGCAACTATGAAAAACCTTAATCAAATTCTGGAAACTCAAAACTCAAAACTCGAACCCTAAAGGAATAACCCATGTCCCAAGACGCCATTCCTTACGTCTACACCTTTGACGACCTGCTGCTGCTGCCGGGGGCCTCAAAGGTTTTGCCCAGTGAAGCGGACCTCACCACCCGCCTCACCCGGCGCATCCCGCTGAACATCCCCCTGCTCAGCTCCGCCATGGACACGGTCACCGAAGCGGACACCGCCATTTCCCTGGCCCGCCAGGGGGGCCTGGGGATTCTGCACCGCAACATGACCATCGCGGCCCAGGCCCTGGAAACGGAGAAAGTAAAGAAATCGGAGTCCGGCATGATCATTGACCCGGTGACCATCGGGCCCGAGGCCCGGATCGCCGAGGTCTTGCAGTTGATGGAGCGCTACCGCATCTCCGGCATCCCGGTGGTGGAAGGCCGCAGGCTGGTGGGCATCGTCACCAACCGGGACCTGCGCTTCGAGACCAACCTGGACCAGAAGGTCAAGGAGGTGATGACCAAGGAACGCCTGATCACCGCCCAGGCAGGTATTACCCTGGAGGAATCCAAGGCCCTGCTACATAAGTACCGCATCGAAAAATTGCTGGTGGTGGACGACCAAGGCGACCTGAAAGGTCTTATAACCATCAAGGATATCGAAAAGATCAAGAAGTACCCCCAGTCCTGCAAGGACGAGTTCGGGCGCCTCAGGGTGGGGGGCGCGGTGGGGGTGGGCCCGGACCGGGAGGCCAGAGTCGACGCCCTGCTCAAGGCGGGGGTGGACATCGTCGTCATCGACACGGCCCACGGCCACTCCACCCGGGTGGTGGAGGCGGCGGCCGACACCAAGCGGAATTTCCCCCAGGTGGAGCTCATCGCCGGCAACGTGGCCACCGCAGAGGGGGCCCGGGACCTGATCAAAGCCGGGGCCGACGCGGTGAAGCTGGGGGTGGGGCCGGGCTCCATCTGCACCACCCGGGTGATCGCCGGGGTGGGGGTGCCCCAGATGAGCGCCATCATGGAATGCGCCAAGGTGGCCAAAGCCGCGGACATTCCCCTCATCGCCGACGGCGGCATCAAGTATTCCGGCGACATCACCAAGGCCCTGGCCGCGGGGGCCGACGCGGTGATGATCGGCAGCCTCTTCGCCGGCACCGACGAGAGCCCCGGGGAGACGGTGATCTTCCAGGGCCGCAGCTACAAGATCTACCGGGGCATGGGCTCCCTGGAGGCCATGAAGGCCGGCAGCCGGGACCGCTACTGCCAGGAAGACGTGGACCTGGAATGCAAGCTGGTGCCGGAGGGCATCGTGGGCCGGGTGCCGGACCGGGGCAAACTGGCCGACGTCATCTTCCAGCTCATGGGGGGCCTGCGCTCCGGCATGGGCTACGTGGGCTCCCGCACCATCGCCGAGCTTCAGGCCAAGGCCCGCTTTATCCGCGTCACCCCCGCGGGCCTCAAAGAATCCCACGTCCACGACGTCATCATCATGAAGGAAGCGCCGAATTATTGGGTGGAGTAGGGATCTTGTGGGGGGAGGGCCAGGGACACTTACAAAAAAGTCCCTGCCCTCCCCCCACACCCCCCACCCAACCCGCATAAGAAAAAGGGAGGGCCGCGGGCCCTCCCTTTTTAATCGGTGCGCAGGGCGCACCCTACACTTATTTGGGGGCGACCCAGCGGGTCGCCCCTACTTATGGGATTGGGGGTGGGGGTTTGGGGGAGGGGGAAAGGGCGTCCGCCCTTTGCCCCCTCCCCCAAATCTTTTCCTCTCCTTCTATCTTACCCCACTGCTTCCTTGGGTTGGGCGGCCAGCCAGGCGGCCCGGGCTTCGGCCCGCACCGGGCTGGGGCCCAGTTTCAGGGTCCGCTCCACCATCTCCTTGGCGATGGCGGCGAATTTGGGTCCCTCCGAGGAGGACAGGTTGAACATTTCCACCCGCTCGGGCTCCAGGCCCATCTGGGCGAAGTCCTTTTTCACCTTGTTCACCCGCTTCTTCGCCCGGATGTTGCCCATGAGGTAATGGCATTCGCCCTCCAGGCAGCCGGCCACGAAGACCGCGTCGGCGCCGGCCTCAAAGGCCTTGAGCAGGTGGAGGATGTCCACCCGGCCGGTGCAGGGCATCAGGATGATCTTGATATCCGGGGGGTATTGCAGACGCATCGAACCTGCCAGGTCCGCGGCGCTGTATGCTCAGTAACGGCAGCAGAAACCGATGATCTTGGGAGCGAATTCTTCTGTCATGACTACTCCTTTCCTTAACCTGCGGCCAGGGCCGTTTCCTGGGCGATGACCTGGGCGTCGGTGAAGTTCTTCAAAGTGATGGCCTTGGCCGGACATTCCGAGGGGCAGATGCCGCAGCCCTGGCACTTGGCCGGGTCAATGTAGGCCGCGTCCACGGTGTAGTCGATGACCGGCACGTTGAAGGGGCAGGCCCGGACGCAGGTGAGGCAGACGGCGCACTTGTCCTGGTCCACCACGGCCACGATGCCGCCCACCTCCACCTGGTCCTTGGACAGGAAGGTGGCGGCCCGGCCCGCGGCGGCCTTGGCCTGGGCGATGGACTCGTCGATGGGCTTGGGATAATGGGCCAGGCCCGCCAGGAAGAGGCCGTCGGAGGGCAGGTCCACCGGGCGCAGCTTGGCGTGGGCCTCGTTCAGGAAGCCCTCGGCGTTCCGGGGCACTTTGAATATCTCGCCGATATCTTCCACCGGGTTGGGCAGGATGGCGCTGGCCAGGGTGAGAATATCCGGGTGCAAAACCACCGGCCTCCCCAGGATGGGATCGGTGATGGTCACCTGAAGCCCGCGCACCGGCGTGGTTTTCACCTTGGGCTTGTTCTCCAGGTCATAGCGAATGAAGACGACCCCCAGCTCCCGGGCCTCTTTGTAGAGGAGTTCCTTCTCGCCATAGGTCCGCATATCCCGGTAGAGGATGAAGACGTCCATCTCGGGGTTCATGCGCTTGAGATCGATGGCGCTTTCCACCGAGTGGGTGCAGCACAGGCGGCTGCAGTAGGGCCGCTCCGGCTCCCGGGAGCCGACGCACTGGATGAAGACCGCCTGTTGGGCCTCAGCCACGTGAGGATCTTTTTCGGCAATAGCTTTATCCAACTCCAGAGAAGTGAAGACATGCGGGTGCCGGCCGTAGAGGTACT
>Ga0315281_10000198_pt1 | contig 78222 bp, 67 predicted proteins | sample YL17G07_0_MG_FD_204540 | JGI IMG/M metagenome (GOLD analysis project Ga0315281, IMG submission 204540) | Sediment microbial communities from Yellowstone Lake, YNP, Wyoming, USA - YL17G07_0 | ecosystem: Environmental > Aquatic > Freshwater > Lake > Sediment | place: USA: Wyoming | collected... | reverse complement strand
TTTAGCCTCAATGACTCAGGGTTCTTACAACTGAACCTCTCCTTGAAGATTTTAGCCCACATCCTTCTCTTCGCCCGTAACTTGGCCACCGTCTCAAATAAGTCAAGACTGGTATGGTCATGACCATAGAAGTTTGGGACAAAGTCATCCGGGTTGAGCCCAACCTTGATGCATTCTTCAGTAATGGCTATTGCCGTCGCCAAACCAAACGCTACCTCCTGAACGGGGGTAGCCCCAGCCTCCGCAGGATTATACCCCTCAATAGTTTGCACCTGTGCCATTGGGACGTGCTTAATTAAATAGGAGATGAGCTCAGGAGCTAATTTTATGGCTTCTTTAGGAGGATAAGCGGCGCTGTCCCAGTACCACTGGCGATACGTCGTATTTCCAGCTTTAAAGCGCAACTTCTCTTGAGCCACTCCGTGTCTTTCAGCATAAACAATATACTGAGCAACGCAAGGCAGTGTACCATCAGGGGTCGCCCAAAACATTTCAGTCCTCTCGAGGTTTCTGCCTTCGTAAAGCTTCTCGATATCCCACATGGTAGATAATGATACGCCATCACGGCCAACCCTGCCCCGAGCCTCCGGAGCATCGGGGTCATACCCCTGCTGAGATGGAATATCAAGAGCCGGGCCGACATAAGCTCGCTTATTCTTTTCCTCTTCTCCTATATAGAGCCCCCAGCCTAAACGCTCCAGGAAATTCGCCCTTTCCCGGGTATCTTTGGTTGATCCCAGCGCAACAGGCTGCCGCATCATCCAACCCTGGACTTGATACCGAAGAGGATCAAACCCCCGTGTGTAGGGAAACTCTCCGGGAAGAGCAATATCTTCATAATTTATGTCCTTTATATCAGAAGGCGTATATACTGCCTTCAAAGAAATCCTGCCGGATGTTTGAGCCTTCAATTGCTTTTCGCCGAGTTTTTTACCCACTCGCTTACGCCACCTGCCCTCCATTGCTCTGTTCTTTTTCAGTGTTTCTTTACTAAACATTTCTCCCTCCTACTCAACGTCTTCCCTTTCCATCTTCACTACCATTATCCACAGACGTTGATAATAATTTATTTTTTTGTTCGGCATCACTGGATTCCCTAATCTGTCTAAACATTTGAAGCATGAGGCCTACTAAGTACTCCGTGTGTTCCCCTGCTCCCTTTTTCATAGAGATGGTTATCGGGCGGGTCTGAACTAAAAAAATGTTCTTAGGGAACGGTAAATCACTATCGATAGCCCATTCCACATCCTGGGGCATGCCATAGTGTGACTCCAGGACTTTAGCAAATTCAGCTATCTTCATTGCTTCTGCTTCAGAAAAGCAGGGAAGTTGTCGTTTCTCTACTGGTACATCCATTATTACATTTCCTTGTGTGCCAGAAGCTATAAATTTCTCTTTGTTGGAAATTTTTTTCTCAACCAAGTTCAGTGTCTGCTTATCTATAATATATCTGTCCGGAACTACTATACCCTGAACAACACTTTCGCCTAATCCCCAATCACCTTCCAACATTATTTTCGAGGAGTCACCGGTAATCGGGTGGACAGTAAAACCTACACCAGCAGAGCGAGCATTTACCATCTTTTGGACACATACGCACATGGAGCTTCCGACGTTTGGTAGCTTTTTCTTAATGCGATAAGTGATTGCCCGAGTTGTGAATTGGCTGGACCAACATTCCTTCATCTTGTTCAGTAGATCCTTTTCGCCGGAAACATTGAGAAAAGATTCAAACTGCCCAGCAAAGCTTGAGCTGGCTGAATCTTCTGCTACGCCACTCGATCTGACTGCAACCCGGACATTAGCAACTCCACTCCTCTCACACAACATGTTATAGTGCAAGCCTAAGGCTTCACGTATATCCAGTGGTATTTCTTTTGATTCAATAATTTGGCGTATAACACCACTAATTTTCTGGTATTCAGTAACACCTTTTGGCCCCTCCCAAGATTTGCCTATATACCTATTTATTTCTTGGGCAGCACCTGTCTCCTTCATGAACCTATCATAAGCCTTAGTTGTAATGGCAAATCCAAAAGGAACAGGTATCCCCTTTCGGATCATTTCACCTAAGTTAGCGCTTTTGCCCCCGACCATCGGAACGCATTCCCGTCCTATCTCCTCAAACCATAGAACTAACTCTTCACCCATACTCGTCTTCTCCCATCCAAGGTAACGCTAATAAGTCGAATGATTTGTCTCTGCTTAAGCCTGGTTGAAAGCCTCCATATAGAGGTCAACAATATTCTTTTTCCCAGGTGGCACCAATTCCCCGAAGATCCATGTGTGTTTTATCTTGATAGTTTTATTTTCGTCCAGAAAGAGTTTGTAGTGACCAGTAAACCTCTGTGTTATTACTTCCCCTGTTCCTTTGATGGTGAATTCTCCTCGCAATAGCACTGCGGCCATCTTTTGCTTATCATCGACCATGAAGTGCTCAGGTATCAATGTTTCCTGAATACCGGGGTGCGAGGAAGATGTAATATAAAATTGCTCTCTGTCCATAATTATTGGTTGAGGAAAAAAGTATATGGATAATTGGGCCTCTGGAGAATAAAATTTACCCATACTGTGTTTAGTTTTGGGATCTTGGCCGAGTGTGTTATAAGTCTTATAATATCCATTCTCTTTATTCATAAAAAAATCCCATATCTCATCGTATGTAAATCCAATGGTACTTCCCTCATTTCTTCTGGAAAAATTGCTTTCTTATTATGCTCTTTTTCTTTGAATTGCAATCCCTTACACCGACCTTTTTATTGTCATCTATTGGTATTTCTCTCTTCCCTCCTTTTTTATCAAATTACAGTGCGTTTTGCTTTGAAGTTAGTTGACATCCCGTCGCTGTGTGTTCACTTATCTAAGAAAAAAACTACGCCCATATTCCCATCCACTCGAATGCGCTGGCCTGTCTTAATTTTCTGTGTCCCTGTTAAGGTATTGGTAACAACGGGGATACCAAACTCACGACCCACAACTGCAGCATGGGCAAGGCTCCCTCCCATGTCAACAACAGCCCCTTTGATCAGGTTGAAAACAGGTGTCCAGCTCGGTGCTGTATTCGAGGCAACTAATATATCTCCTTCTTTCACCTTAAAGAGCTCATTCTCGTCAAGAAGAACTCTGGCTGAACCTTCAACGACACCTGGAGAACCGGGTTGCCCGTAAAGGTCTGCCTTGAGTTCAACTCCTGCCTTGGGCATTGATCCCAAACAAGATTTGAAGAATATGGGGTCGGCAAGCCGAATCAGGTGAGGTCCGACTTGATCTGGAGTTGTTCCCTCTTTCAGTAGAAAGGGAGGCGAAGGCTTTCTTTGCCATCTTTCGTATTCTTCCCTCCTCCTTTTAATAAGTGGTCTCAAATTGAAGTATAGAGGCTCAAAGATCACCATGCTTATTTCCTCTGGCAGAAGGAAGAAAATATCGTCTGGTGAGTCAAATGTTCCTGCCTTAACATAGCGCCTCCCTAAAGCCATGAGCGCTCTTCTGGTTATAGCATAGTATTGGTCCTCGCAATAGTAAACATGGCCTTCTGAGTTTACCCCAGCGTTTTGGGCAATCCTTAAGATCTTGGTAAACAATCCTTTCTGTTCATCTGGTATTTTCGCCAGAACCTCTCTTTCCGCTAATTCTCTTTCCTTAGTCGCTTTCTCCCTTTGCTTATCAAGATCAAACTCTCCTCGCTTCTTAAGGTATAGTTTTACAATGTCAATGACAGGCGTTGGGTCTTCAATCCAGGTGGGACCATTGAAATCGAGTTTCCGCTGTGACCTCCAACCATCCTCATTGATGAATTCACGAAACTCACTCAGCCACTTCCTCCCTGAATTGGTAGTCTCCAACTGACTTATGACATCCTTGCTTCCATTATTCATGAAGATGTCCTGGAGGCCCATTTCAATAGCCTTCCTCGAAAACTGCCATATCTTTCTGTCTACTTGGAATATCTTGTTATCAAAGCCGGTAACTAATTTGAGAAAAGTAGGGTCCGTGTCGTCTATCCCGGCAAACTGTTTACATAAACTTTCCAGAAGAACGTATGGACACCAAATTATGTAATTCCATAATACATGGATATACCACATCCTATAGGCTGCATGAAAACAGTCTTCAATATGCAGCCATAATTGGTAGTTTGAAGCGTTGTCAACATCAAATTTCTTCAACGGCTCCCAAAGGGCCATCAACTCCTTTTCAGGTTTGCCGTCCCAATTCTTCTCATAGTCCTCTAAGTAAGGGCGCATCCACTCTCTAAACTTAGCCTCCCTCCGTTTAGCTTCCTCTTCATTTTTAACCCCAGGAAAACCGTAATAAACCGCACCACCCACTAACCTCATCCAGGTTGCTGAACTATATGGTAGGCTAACTGTTTCCATGGCACCATCGCCGCCATGGGCGCAGTGGATAGCCCAACTCCAAGCCGCTAATGGAGTCCATGGTGGGGTGCAATGGCTTGCGTCCAAGACCCAGATGGGAGTCGCCTCAAAATCGAGTTCTGGATCAAACTCCATACGATATGTTAGCTCTTTCATTTTTGTTATCTCCTTCCAATCTTTAGTTTAAATGGTGTATTAATGATAGATATCCCTCTCTTCCACACCATAAGATTAAAGAGATAAATTAATTCACGGAAATAATTTCCGTTTTACGCATGGTTTCCATTCAAAAATCATGTATCAAATCTGAAACAAGCTAAAAATATTAATGTGCTGTTACCCCACCATCAACGACATAAACTTGGCCAGTTACATAGCTTGAAGCATCTGAAGCCAAATAAAGGAGCAAACCTTTAAGCTCTTCTGGGCGGCCTGCACGTCCCAAAGGAACACCTCTTAGGCGCTCCCTTTCGCGTGATACATCTTCTGCAGCCTTCTCGGCTGTGCGTTCACGACTCAGATCTGTCCCGCTAAACCAACCCGGGGCGATGGCATTAACCCTAATATTATCCTGAGCATATTCCAAAGCAGCTTGTTTGGTTAACCCGATGACGCCGTGTTTGGCTGCTGTATAATTAGCCCTTGGCATCAACTCTGGTTCTACTCCACGCAGTCCTGCAACTGAAGCGATATTTATGATGGTCCCGCTTTTTTGCATTACCATGACCCGAAGCTCTTCTTGCATACAAATAAATACGCCAGTTAAATCAACGGATATAACCCTATTCCAATCTTCAAGGGAAATTTCATGGAACCGGAAGGGTTTACTGACAATACCAGCATTGTTAACAGTAATATCAAGCTTGCCGAATTGCCTCACGGTTTCTTTTACCATGCGTTTAATATCCTCGGGTTTGGAAACATCTGCAACGATTGGCAACACTTCATGCCCCTGTTCTTCAATAAGTTTTATTGTTTCTTTCAAAAGATCTGATGCGATGTCCACGCACACTATATTTGCTTCAGCTTCAGCTAAGGTCTGAGAAAAAACTCTTCCTAATCCTCTGGCTGCACCGGTGACAAGTCCTACTTTCCCCTTTAAGTCAAAAAGCTCCTTGGCTTCCATTCTTTTCCTCAATGGTCATGATATGTCCCTGGTATTGGTAGTACAGGATAGCTTCCCTAAAGGCATTAAAATCTCACCATTTTCGTATATCTCTATCCCGCTGGGGGAAGAGCTCCCTCAATAAGGGCGCCCTTTTTCCTCCCATATTTTTCTCAAACCAAAGTCTTCAGCGATTGCTTTATAACAGTTGTAACCATTTGTACCACGTACTCCTCCTGCAACGTGAGCACTGGCTGATGCAAGGTAGAGGTTCTTTACCGGCATTCTATAGTTCGATAGTTCAGGAATAGGTCGAAATCTTCCTAACTGACTGGGCACGGCAGCGCATCCCATCGCACAGCAATTTATATAGGATTTGTTTCTTGCCATTATCATTGGCGGAACATCAAAGTAGCTATCTATCACATTCTCAGGTGTCATATTGGGCGCATATGATTGCCATTGCTTTATTAATACCTTCGGAAATTCCTTTCTCAGTTCAAACCACTTTGCCTCGGAAAAATAACTTGCGTTCCCCGAATACTGCTCAACCAGTACCATATGTTTCCCCTCCGGAACTCGACTTCTGTCCCAGATTGAATCCGGACCAGCAAACCAACATAACCGCGAAGGAATCCCATACAAGGAACACTCGGGCCTCTGCATTTCACCTAAATAAAAGGGATCCTTCGGCCCGATATATGTTCTTGGCATGGCATTGCAATCGGGATTGAACGCCGCAGCTTTGTACTTAGGTAGTTCATGGAGTGCTAAGGGACCCCAGAACACGCCAGACATCCTATCATACCGGATATTTTTTATCTTTCGGACAAGCATCTGGTCAAAGTGATCTGCTCCGATAAATCTCAATAATGTCTGATTGACATCTACGTCACTGACAACACACTTTTTGGCCTTGACTTCGGTACCATCAACGAGGCGCACTCCAGTAGCTTTACCATTCTCCACCAAAATCTTTTCCACCTCGGATAGAACAAAGAACTTACCTCCCCTTTCTGAAAATGCTCTTTGCATGGCGTGGGCGACATTATGAGTTCCTCCCAAAACAGTTGCCGGAGGGTGTAGTGAAAGGAGCAATATGATTATGTGAATTAGATTGAATAGCCCCTGCACATCATCTGGCCAGTTCCCTGTACTCGTCGTTATTGCCCTCAAGAAATAACATCTCATCTCGGTGCTTTCGAATAGTTCGTTAGCTAACTCGATTCCACTCATAACTGACCATCTTGGGTCCACACCATTTTCTGGGTCATCCATCAATTTCTCCAGGGCGTCTTTCACACCCCAAGGTGGAGGAGAAGTGAACATCCATTCCCTATACGCATAACGCCATTTATTTTCATACTTCTTTATCAAATCTTGGGCAGTCTCAGCATCTCTCTCAGAGAATCTGGCAATTTCCTTGAGTGTTTTGTTGATATTCTCCTCCGAAGGCTTTGTCTCACCAGTCTTATCATCTACTACTTCATGTGTCGGGTAAGTCACTATACAGGTTTCATCGTCAAATATCATTCCCTGTCCAGCCTTGGGAAATACCTGAATCAATCCATAATCCCTGAGATTAAAATCCACGTAACAAGGAGTGGTATAGAATCTGACAGTGCTAGCGCAGGTATTCGCTAAGAATCCAGGCAGAGGAACTTCATCACCACAAAGGCCACCACCAACTTCCATATTCCTTTCAAAAATGCCGGTTTGCATACCAGCCTCTTGTAAGTAGAGGCCGGCAATCAAGCCATTCAGCCCTCCTCCGATGACTATTGCATCATATGTTGCATCTGACATGACATCCTCCTTGTATTTTGAAAAAATTATTTATGATCCTTTTGTTCAAATCTCACCCCTTTAGACACCAGAAAACGCAAGCCCCATAAGATAATTGCCGGATTTTTCAGCAGGATTTTGATGATGTCCTTTAAATCTGGTGGCTCGACGAAGGCCCTCACTGTCCAATGTACCGGTTCCAATATCTCCATCTGCATGAGCAGTCTCGTTGGCTCATTGTTTCCCTCAGGTTGCGTTAGGGTCATGGGAACAATGTTAGTTGCTTGAATGTTTGAAACTTTAGCCTTAAGCAGTGTTTTGCCTAAGCCAGTAGATCTTAGGTACATCTTATTCTCCTTTCCGAGGCACTTACTTAAAGGAGCCCTGCCTCTTTAGCCCGTCTCACGTGCTCTGGTTCCTGCCACCATTTCTCAATGTTTAGGTCTTCGGCTATTCGATTAGCGGCGTTATAACCAGGACCAAAAGTTACCATACCGCCAGAGTAAGTACTGGCCCCACAGACATATAGGTTCTTTATTGGGGTGAAATGGCGAGAGCAATATTCATTGGGTCGCTGATACCCCATCTGGAGTGGCGCATAGGCTCCCTGCTTAAAACCACCCTTAACCATATCAGGAAACTTATTCTCAATGTCCAGAGGGGTAGTAATATAATCCACCATCACATTGTCATCAGTCATGTTAGGGGCATATTTTCTCAGTACCGCCTTGTTACGCTCAGCTTGCTCTCGTCTGACCCGATACCACCCCTGAGCCCCATCCCCCTTTAGATTATAAGGGGCTTCTTGAGAAAGAAGGCCGATATGCTTGCCAGGCCAAGCCCGCGTCGGGTCATAAATAGTGGGAAAACAGCATTTAAAACCATGTTCCCCTAACTCGCCCCTCCTTATTGCCTCAAAATGATTCACTACATCCTGCTCACTCTCATAACCTACTAACACAATCAAGGCCTTATTCACATCAGGATGCTGAGCAGCAGCTTTAAAGTTGGGTGTCTCATGCAAAGCCAGGTGGACATTGAACAATGCCCACTCCTCCCATTGCCAGTCTTTAAGCCTCTGGATGAAGTCGGGCTCTAAATACTTTTCACCAACAAGTTTAAACCAGGTTTGGTGTTGGTCAAGGGAACTCGCCACAAACTTATTAGCTTCTATGACCGTGCCATTAGCAAGCTCCACGCCTTTAGCCTCGCCATTCTCTATGATAATTCTTTTTATTTCCGTGCTGGCTAAAATCATTCCTCCGTGCTCATAGATCACCTTACTCATCAGATGGGCAAGGTGGTGCGAACCTCCACGACACAGCCTGTTGTGGGTAGCTCGATCAATCATCAGCGGTACTAAATAACCCACACCCTCAAGGTCATACTCCAAGCCCCACATCGTAGCGAGGGATAAGAATAGAGCCCTTACTTTGTCATTTTCAAAAATCCCATCCACTATATCCTTGGGGCTCACTCCCGTTAATTCGTCTATCCACCGTGTAATTTCCATCTTCTCCATCTTAGCTACCTGTTCCAAAAGGGGTATTGCCTCATGATAAGTGGCTGGAGCTAAAAAGGTATCCATAACAAGGCTGGCTTGCTCGGCGAACTTCTTGTAGGCATCGGCATCTTTCGGTGAGATCTTACGAATGGATTCACATGACTTCTCAATATCCTGGTACAAGATGATAGAACTCCCATCAAGGAAAACCATTGCCACCTGGACTGACGGGTAGATCCATTGTAAGTCATAGTTCTCCTCAAGTCCGAGGTCCTTCAAGGGAGGCGCATATTCAACCATCAAATGGAATATAGCATGAGTATCGTGCAGGAATCCCGGGACGGTCACCAGCTCTGTCGCCAATCCTCCCCCCATCTCATACCTTCTATCTAAAAGCAATATCTTGAAACCGGCTTTGGCTAAGTAAGCTCCTACTGTCAATCCATTAGGACCAGCGCCTATTATTATGCCATCATATTTTGCCATGTCTTCCCCCTTCAATTGTTAATTTGCTCAATTCCACTCTTTCTTGTTATAGAAAGGATACTACCTTCTCACAATTTCTCTATTTTTTCCTGCATCAGGCCATGAACCAAAATGTTTCAAGGCCTGATCCGGTGGCCTCTTTCGAAGCCATTCCTTTTCAAAATTCTCATATTTCTTTCCTATTCTTTTCCTCTTCTCTCTCTCCTTTTGACGTTTCCTTTCGGTCTTTTCGAGATTCACTTCAAGTGTCTGCGGGTCATAAACCACCTGATATATGTTTTTCACTACCCAAGGTGATATAATGTATTTTTTTAAATCCTGCATTACCGCATTTGGGTCACGCTCTAAAACATCGCCATAACCGGAACCACCGCCATTCATCTGAACAACGACATCGCCATCTCGTGCAGTATGCATTGATCGCCTATTATGAGAGACCATGTATTCTCCCCCAATAGTCCGATCAGATATTAGCTCGTGGATATCAGAAGGCAAGTCTTTTCGCCCGTCCCCCATTTGCTCCCATATATTGGTGTTATGTATTTCAATACCTATTTTGACGTTGGAGGGGTAACCGCCAAAAATACCTTGACTCATGCGTATGCGTGTTTCTCTACCCCCACTGGAAAATGCTACCTCAGGTACACCATGAACAACGTAGGCATCGACGACACCTGAACCACCGCGATACTTACCAAAGCCGCAACTATCGCGTCGATGTTTCTGAAACAGAATTAAAAGTGGGAGCTGTCTTTCGGTATCTTCGGCATCATATCCTCGGGAATTAGGGGCGTAGACAAAGGCATTACTATCTGTACCATCCATGTCTGACCTTGCTCCCTGTCCTTCTGTATTAAAAGGGAAGCTGAGCAAATCAGAAACTGGAATGCCATCCTGATTGATCCCTATAATATTCATGGATGAGCCACCGCCACTGCCACCCAGGATAAGCTCCTTCTGCTCACTGTCAAAAGTCATCTTAGCGAAAAGTTCATAAAAGGTGCTATTTACTAAGGCTGTGAGAGAAGGTGCTCGCGAAACCGGCGCCATAGGATCAACCCGGAACATACACCCATCGGGTATTTCCCAGTTGAATGGAATAAAAGCCCCGCCTGAAACAGGAAGGTCATGAAACACATTACTGAACAAGAATTGAAAGGCAGTAGCAACAATATGATGTGGCAAAGCGAGGTCAGCCCCACCATCGTGCTCTGGTGAAGTCCCTGTAAAATCAAAAGTTATTTGGTCCCCCTGTTTGTGCATAGTGATGTAGGACCGGAGTAGACTCTCCTCGGTACCCACGTGGTCCTGAAATGCTATTGCACGGTAGGTGCCATCGTTCCAGCTTCTAATCCGCGCCCGCACCGCCTCTTCGTTCTGTGTTATCATTGTACGAAACAACCCTCTAACAAAATCGTTTCCCTTTTCCTTTACCAACTCTCCTACTCTCATTTCCAAGCGTTGACAAGCCGCAGCCCTAGCCCTTATATCATTCATCTGGACCCGCGGTGACCTCGACATATAATTGAACAACATCTCTATCATGTCATCGCGGAGCTGGTAATTTTCGCCAAACTTAATAGGGGTAATTTTAACACCCTCGTAAAACCTGTTCGTGGCGCGAAGCACCATGCCTCCAGGCTCAGTAGCACCGGTTTCGGACTGATGGACGCAGGACAAAACCCAAGCTATAAGCTCACCATCATTGAACACAGGCATAAATGCTGTCTGGTCGGGGCAATGTAATGAACCATAAAGAGGCTCGTTAAAATAGAAAATGTCGCCCTGTTTAACCCCCACCGTGGGGTTATGTAGCCAATTTCTGACAGTAAATTTAACTGGGAGTTGAGAAACCATGGCTTGTGCGTACGTGCCAGTGCTTGCCGCTACTAAATCTCCAGCCGAAGTACAGATGGCAACGACTAAATCTCCTGTGCGCAGCATCGCTGAAACTCCAATCCTCATAAAAATCTCTTTGGCCTCAGCAATAATCTCGTCAATTTTGCTACTATAAACCTCAATATCTCCTGGTTTCAGTAGTTTCATGCAATTTATTTCTTCCTGGTCGACCAGTTCTGGTTTCATCCACCTTAGCAAAGTATCATAGCTTGGACGCACTTTTCCCCCCCCCCTAAATTTTTTCAATCAATAAGTTCAAGTATTTATCCATCGATAGTTTAGCCCGAGGCGGCAGCACTAAAGTTGTGCTTTCAGCTTCAATAATGGCAGGACCTTCTATTTCGTTACCATACTTAAGGAGAGGCTGATCATAGACAGGAGTCTCTTTAAAACCATTGTATTCTTCCCAGAAAGCCTGCCTCTTACCTTTAAGTGCTTGTTTGGCATCCTTCTCCGCATAGGAGTAGTGTGGGAATTGAAGCTTGGGTTGGGGCAATGTAACGTGGAGGATAATGTTATTTATTTCGACTCCACCTTCAGGGTACATAGCAATGGCCCCATAGACCCCGCTATATTCATGGGTAAACTCCTCATAGACGGCTTGGACATCCTGTTCAGTCATTAATATGAGTTGAGGAGAGGAGATGCGCAAAACATGAACCTGTCCTCCGAACTTCATATCCAACTCCAAGGCGAATATAGCATCTTGAGGGGTGAACCCCTCGCCGACAATATCCAGGATAGCCTTCTGTTGAAGACCTCTCACGGTGTCGTTAAATTCGGTGTAATCACTGAGAGGTTCCTTCGTGTCCGGGGCAAGTAAAACTATTCTTCTCGATTGTTCATAAAAGTGGACAATATCCATGGTAGCTGACCCAGTAGCACAAAAAACAGGAGAAAAAGGGAAGGCGAGAACCTTATCGATACCAGCCTGAAATGAATAGCCGCAACAGTGTGTTGGTCCTGCTCCCCCCGCTGTAAAGGCAACAAAATCTTTAGGGTCGTAGCCGTGAAGAGCGGTTTCCTTAAATATTATATTAGCCATACTGGCATCGATAACTCTTTTGATGAGGTGGGCTGCTTCTATGACATCCATTCCTAAAGGATCTGCTATTTTTTGTTTGATAGCAGCAATAGATTTGTCTTTCCGCAGCCTCATCCGACCGCCATGATAATAATCGGGATCAATATAACCCAATACTAAATCTGCGTCCGTAACCGTAGGTTCAGTCCCACCACGGTCATAGGCAACAGGACCAGGTTCAGAGCGAGCACTCTGAGGGCCAACCTCTATACGATTTCCGAGAACCGGATTCAGCCAAGCAATAGAACCGCCGCCTGCACCGATCGATCTCACCTGCAACATAGTCATATCTACCCACCATTCTCCAATAACAGGTTTAAATTCATAAGAGCGCGCGGCTGTCTTGGTAACTATACCGAGGTCGAAGCTAGTACCTCCCATATCTGTCACTACCACATTGTCGTAACCAAGGAGCTTGCTGATATAGCCTCCACCCACTAGACCAGCAACTGGACCAGCACTATATGTATTAAGCGCAGTCGTCCGATTAAGTGATGCCATACCCCCTGTATTGTGGACCATCATTAAGGTTTTATTGTAGCCTCGGCTTTTCACGTCTTCTCTCATCCCTGAAAGTTCTCGCCACACGGGCTCGTGAAGGTAGCAATCCAAGATTGTAGTGACAGTTCGGGTATATTCCCATTGTTTGGAGCAAATATCACTTGAAATAGCAACCGGCATCCGATTGCCCAAGGAGGTGCCCTGGAACTCTCCTCGGATAATCTCTCGAACTCGTCTTTCATGAATCGGGTTCAGATAAGACCAGAGAAGGCTAACAACTATCCCTCTAACTCCCTTATTGATCAAATACCAGAATTTCTCTCTCACATCGTCTTCATCTAAATGTCTAACCACCTCCCCCCCAAAGTCAATCCTTTCCTTTATTCCCACTGTCAGTTCCCTAGGAATGATGGGGTATGGTTTTTTAACCCTAGATATGTTTCTAATCTCTTTCACGGTCATTGCGTCTGCCCAACTTGAACCTTTTCCAATGACCACAGTATCCTCAAAACCTTCTGTAGTAATTAGTCCTAGCTTTGGACCAGTCCTCTCAATTAAAGCATTAGTGGCAATGGTTGTGGAGTACCTGAATATCCCCGTGTTTTTCAACAATTCTTCTACGGAGATACTAAGCTGCTGGCTGGCTCCCGTTATCGCTCGCAAACAACCTTCGGATAACCTGTGATGAGTGGTAAGAGCTTTGGACATCACCATTTGCCCATCGTAAACGACCAGGCAATCCGTAAAAGTCCCCCCAGTATCAATATCAATAGAAATTTCCATCTTCCCTCACTTTATTGTTAGGTATTTTTGCTTCAGCCTATTTATATTTAGCTCTATATCATGAGTGATTGGGTGTCCAAGTGGTAATACCTCATTTTCGATCATAACCCCACATTCTGGGCAATAAAACTCTATGATGCTGACCCATTCCGGGCTTGGAGAAAAACTATAAGTCCCTTCAATGACAGGCTGAAAGACACTCCTCGGGTCTCTCTCGTAAACCAAGCATCCCCTCTTATAGTTCTCTTTGGCTGATATAAGCTCTCTTCCGCAGCGGTGGCAACACCACATCTCCTTCTCAAGGTCTATATCCAGATACTCTGTTATTTGTCTTTTAACCCCCACTCTAAAGTTCTCCTTTCTTTAGTTAGTAAGATCGCCCTTTTTTCTCCCATATTTTTTCCAACCCAAAGTCCTCGGCGATAACCTTGTAGCAGCAGTAGCCACTCCCTCTGCCTATTCCTGGACCAGAATGAGCAGACGAAGAACAAAGGTAGAAGTTTTTAATTGGCATTCTATAATGAGAAAGCTCGGGAATTGGCCTGAATCTATCTTGCTGGGAGGTGATCATGTCCCCACAAGAGAACGATCCCTCACGCATATTGATGTTCCAATTCGCGATTATTTGAGGGGTAACCAAATAAGTATCGATGACATTATCGCGGGTCATATTAGGAGCATACAATTGCCACTCCCTTAACACTAGAGGCAATAAATCCTCCCTGAACTGTTGCCATCTGCTGGCTGAGAATAATCTTAAAGGTGCCGTAAATTCCTCAATCACAATGAGGTGTTTTCCCTCAGGGGATCGGGTCTTATCCCACATGGTATCCGTGCCAACGAACAATAGCAGTCTGCTGGCAACTCCATTGATAAGGATCTCAGCACGATGATTAGCGGCAAGATAGTCTGGATCTTTTGGCCCTATATATAATCTGGGTTGCAATCCACAATCTGGGTTAAAGGTATTTGCTTTGTATTTTGGCAGCTCATGCACAGCAATGGTTCCACCCCAAACTTTACCCCTGGCTATCCTTATATTTTTCACCCGTTGAATAATCTTAGGGTTTACGTTGTCCTCATCTATGAGCTGGCAGACCGTCTGAAATGTACTTAGATCACTTACTACAAGCTTTTTTGCTTCTACCTCAGTACCGTCACTTAACCTGATTCCCTTAGCTGTGTCATTCTGAATAAGAAGTTTTTCCACCTCTGTACCCACGAAAAATTTCCCTCCCATCTCAGTGAAAGCCCTTTGTAATGAGTTGGTGACGCTTTGGGTACCACCCACTGCAATTGCCACGGGCTGCCAGGAGAGGACTAGAGAGAGCGTATGGACGAAACCATATAAACCAGTTACATCATCAGGGCTGCAACCAGAGGATGTCATCACTGCTCGCATGAAGAATGTCCTCATCTCATCGCTCTCGAACAGGTCATAGGCTAATTGTTGGTTTGTCATAAATTGATATACTGGGTCAATCCCATCTTTGGGGTCGTCGCACAGCTTCTCGAGTTCGTTCTTTTCACCCCAGGGAGTAGGAAGAAGAAAACTGTACTTACGGAAAGCAGCTTGCCATTTCGTCTTGTATCGCCGCAGCAGTTCCTCAGCTGTATCCGCATCCCTCTTTGAGAACCTGGCAATTTCTTTTAGAGTCTTTTGTACATTCTTATCAGAAAACTCAGATCTGCCTGTGGCGGGATCAACAACTTGCGATGCTGAGTAACCGACTATGCAAGTCTCGTTATCAAAGATCATTCCTTCATTATGTTCAGGGAATATATATTTCAGTCCCTTTTCATTCAGACTAAAATCCTCATAAGCTGGGTGAGAATAAAACCGTGACCAGTTTGCACCTGGATTGATGATAAATCCTGGGATAAGATCTTTGTCACTAGAGACCGGACCACCTAACTTGTTCAGTCTCTCAAATATAGCTGTTTTCATTCCTGCCTTTTGCAAGTAACAAGCAATTATCGTTCCCTGATGTCCCCCACCCGCCACTATTGCATCATAGCTTGCATCAGCCATAATATATTTTCCTTCCTTAACATTATTACCTTATTATCTTACAAATTACTGGTTTGAATTAATTAAGGGTTCCTCTAAAAATTAACTTTCTTCAGGATTTAGCTTATCACTCCACCAAGGAACTTATCGACAGCGTAACTCTTACCTCTGGGAACAATTGCTGTGTCACCTTGGCTTACAATTAGCGCAGGACCTTCTATTACGTTGCCACACTTAAGCAGTTCCCGTCGGTAAACGCACACCTTTGCGAGTGCATGGTCCATCCAGATTTCCCTTTCCCCGACAAAAGCCTTTTGGGGGTTTCTGCCTGTAGACTTACTGATATTGAATTGACATTTAAGTGAAGGACCCATTGCTCGAAGACGGAAAAGTTGTAGTGTTAAAACATGGACGGGGTTTGATTGCTTACTTTGTTCTTTAAAGTTCTCAAACAAAGCTTTAATGTGTGTATTTGTCTCAAGCAGTCGAGGGGCCTGGATCACCGCCTGAAAAGAATCAGAGCTAACTTCCAGTTCAAGTACAAACGATAACTCATCTTTAGAAAATCCTTCGGCCATCATATCACGGTAGGCGATGTTCTCCAGACTCTTCACTATTCTGTTGAACCACTCCATTTCTGATGGACCGGCATCAATCTGTAGAACCTTCCCTCCACATGCTTCATAACTATATATCACCCTTCCAAACAGACACCCAAGAGCACTAAATACCCAACCGATTGGGGGACAATATATTCTTGGGATTCCCAACTCTTGTGCAACATCACAGCAGTAAATACCACTGCCCCCGCCCAAGGGAAGGAGAGTAACGTGCTTTATTTTGAATCCGTTGGCCCTTACTAACTTATGCAAGGCAGCTATTGTTGCTGCTTTAACCTCCTTAATCACAAGTTGGGCTGCCTCTTCCACTGGCACACCCATTGGGCGTGCAAGGCTGTCCTCAATCACTTGGCGTGCTTTCACCACATTCAATTCACTCCTGCTACAGAAATAATTTGAGTCAATGAAGCCCAAGGCTACGCAGGCATCTGTTACAGTAGGTTTATCCACTCCAATACCATAACAGGCAGGCTCCGAATTCTCTGGCCCCAGTTCGACAGCGCCATTTCTTAACTTGGCTACACAATGTGCACCTTTGTCATCGGAGACAAAATCTATGATGGGGACTCTTAGGGGAATACCTTCTATAATAGGAGAATAATTAAATTTATACTCATTCCCTTTTAAGAATCCTACATTTATGTTGCTACCGCCTATATCTAAAGCTACTATATCTTGTAGATCACAAAGCTTACCAATTTCAGTTAAAGCGAGAGAGTCCGCAGCTAAATCTGAATTAATGCACTTCAGTGGCACACTCTTGCACACCCTCACTACACCACCTTCAGAATGGAATACCCGAAGTGTCTTAGTATAGCCAAGACCTTTTATAGCATCCTCGGCTTCATATAAGATTTTGGCTGTTTCTGTTTGGCAATATGCATTCAGTAGAACTGCATTGGTCCGATAAGTATCGTCAAGGGTAGCACCTGCCTCCGTAGACAGAATTATTGGGACTGCACCCAAATAATGGGAAGGATACTCAGTTTCGATAATTTGCCTTATTTTCTGTTCATTTTCTGGATTCAAAGGGGCTCTACGCAGACTAACCACAATAACCTCAGCACCACGCTCTAGAAGATTCTTAACTGCCTCTCTTATTTTTTCTTCCTCTGGTTCCTGGATTTTCCTTCCTAAGCTATCAATTTCTTCATTAACCCCTACCACCATATCCCTGGTAACTAAGATTTCTAAGGCAACGTTACTGGATTCTTGCACAGAATAAAGGTTTTTTTCAAAGCCTTTTGTTACTATCAAACCTACTTTGGGGCCCGACTTTTGGTTTAAATTATTTTTGCCAATGAATGGTGCTGAAAGATTCAATGTTTCTGCTTGCAGGAGCATGTTATGAGCAGAAGGAAACCCGATCTTACTGGCACCTTCCTCTATGCAGTTCATAATGGAGCTAACTGGTTTCTGAGGAATCGTGGTGACCTTTACTGTTTGTATTTTTTTGTCAACAACAAAAACTCCAGCTGTAAAAGCTCTACCTAAATTAATGCCAATCTTAACTCCCATTTGTAACTCCTTAGCTGAACTTTATTAAAAACCCAATCTACACCAATTATGATTGATTTTGTCATCTTCTACTTTGTGAATTAATCACTCGCTTTCTTAACCAGAATCGAAGTTACAACCTCCGGCAAAGCCGGAGGCTTGGTAATATCGTCAACCTCTCAAAACGGATTGAAAACCGTGCGCCACCTAGAGGTAGCGCCTACTCAAACATTCTTAATTGACCTAAATTTTAATGGATGGGCCTACACTTCCAAAAATAATTATGTATCCCCCCTCTTACACCTAGTTTCCTGAAAGTCAACTCCACTGGCATATCTACCCCAATCTCATCCAGTTCGAAGTCAGTCATATAGCACTGCATGCGACCACCACCTTCAAAATTAACTACACTTATAACTGTTGGCGCAGGTGTTTGCGGAGAAAACCCAGGAGAGTAATCTATAGAATAAGTAAATAGCCTACCTTTCTTATCAGAGAGCCTAATGGGCTCAAACTGATCTTTGGTACGACATTTGATACATACTCTCTGGGGAGGATACTGAACCGTGTCACAAACCTTGCATTTCACTCCATAGAGACGTATGTTCTGGTCAATCTCCCGTGATAATGCAGCCGGAGAAACCTCACCAAGGGGATAAGGAATTCTTTGCTGTGGCAACAAGCCCCGCCATTCTAAATAAGTCTTATAATCATTAACTATTTTCTTCGATGAGAGAAACTGCTTTACACCTTTATTCTTCACCCCATTGATTTGCTCTGTTACTTTCCATACCAGTGCATCGCTTCCATTTCCATAACTACACGCCAGAATAAGATCACCTACCTTAGCCTCCTGTAAGGCGGAAATCAATAGCATCGGCAGGTATGCTGCTCCCGTATCTCCTATAGACTCAAGGAGTGAATCTTGAATTTGGCTTCTTGAGTCAAATCCTAAACTGCGTGTTAAATCAAACTGGCACCTTTTGTCGGGAATGGAGAAGATTACCTTGGCAAAATCTTTTTCGCTTAGAGGATGCTTTTTTAACAGACCAGTCACCGCCTCGGATATCACAGGCAAGTAACCTTCAGTAGCAATGAATCTCATTTCACCAGAGTAAATAAAGGTGCTATCTTGAGATCGCCACATGTCCATGATCTCATAACAGACAGAATGACTAGCTTCCGAACTGGCAATTACTTTTGAGTCCCCGATCAAAAAAGCCATAGCACCATCACCACAGCTTTCCTCCCAATCAGAACCTGGAGTTGTTCGGTAGTAATCAGCAGCTATCACTAATATTTGATGGGCTGAGCCAGCCTTAATTGTGTCGATAGCCGACTTCAAAGCAATAGTCCCACCTCTTGTTGTGTTGGCAAAATCAGCAACAAGAATGTCTCTACGCAGGTCCATAGAGGCAGCTATTATGGCAGCGTTTAATCTCTCTCTATAAGGTGCAGTTGTTGAGGTGAAGAATAGCCCATCGATTGCTTCACGACTTTGGCCATCCAAGCAGTTTCGGCCAGCTTCCACTGCCATCGTTACGCTATCTTCGTCAAAACTGGCAAGTGATACTTCACCGGATAAACCCTTCCTTATTAATTCTCTCCTTAACCTTCCTCGTGGAACATAAGCACCATATGAAGTAATTCCTACCACAACTCAACCCCCTTTCTTACTGCACAAAAACATTTACCTCGAAATAGCATACCTTTTATATATTGTCAAGTAAAATTATATCATTTGCAACTATTTTTATAACACATTGAATTTACATGGTAAATTTATAAAAATCCTTATGCGTTCAATTCCTAATTAGGTTTGAGATATATTCTTGGGTAGGTGGATAAATGCTTAAGAAGTACAAAGAGCGTAGTTTGATAGAGTCCCAGAAGGAATTCCAAAATAACGAAGCTTGCGCAAAGCATCTTGCAGAGCAGCGATGGACAAACGGATTTCTTTGTCCTCAGTGTGGCCATACGGAAGCTTGGTATCTTTTCCCAAGGCATCTGTTTGACTGTAAGCGTTTTCGATTTCAGACAAGTGTGACAGCAGGAACCATTTTTCATGGGACCCGTACACCTTTAGTAAGATAGTATTGGATGATCTATCATATGCCGATGGGCAAAGTTGGAGTATCGATAGCCGAGATCCAAAGGCTGCTTGATATCAGGCAATACAGAACCGCGTGGTTGATGGCTCACAAGATTCGCAAAGCAATGCCAGATCGAGATACCGGATATGGTCTTGCAGGGCTGGTGGAGATGGATGATTCGTTTTTCGGACCGAAGGGAAGGAAGCGAGGACGAGGGAGCGAACGAAAGAGCATCATTCTTTGCGCAGTTTCTCTTTATCGAGATCATCGAGGATGAGGAACATCCTTAGTTTGCCCATATGCAAGTGGTAGACAATGCTTCGGCAAGTGCCATTGAGACCTTTTTGGAGAGACTCAGATGCGGGTCCACAACCAACGAAGGACAGGATCTTTTGAAAGCGATAGGGACTGATGGATGGAGATCCTACGGAAGAGCGGCAAAAACCCATGATAGGTTTCATTATAAAGTCATCCTTCGATCCGGAAGCTGCAGGGAAGCTTCTTCCGTGGGTTCATCGGGTCATTTCCAACACCAAAGCCGTAATTCGAGGTGCTCACCGTGGCGTATCTGAGAAGTATTTACAACCGTACCTTTCTGAAATTTGTTACCGTTTCAATCGGAGATTTTGGCAAAAGGAGCTTTTGGATCGCCTAGTAAAGGCTTATGTATCTACAGAAACGTTTACTCACGATCACCTCGTATCAGGAAAATGTATCAACTTAAAGCATTAGGAGCTAAATGCATAAGCATTTAAAATAATTTTAAAAATAAACTGCTTATAGCCAAAATATAAATTCCTAACCCAATTATCATTTTAAGTTTTCCCTTTAACGGACTAAACCTTTTACCGGCGTGGATCGCTCCAAATTCTTAAAATAGGTTATCGATGTGATGTATTGATACATTCTAAATTCAACATTGGGTAATCGACGTTGTGGTATTTACCAGTTAATGCTTAATGCAAATTCCTGTAATGACTTATGAAGTCGTATTGCTATCTCTCTCTGACGCCTCTGATTGGCAGCAGCGGCTTCGACATATTGAAGTGCTTGGGTAGCGCAGAACTTGACACAGGTCGGATCACCATCGCATAGGTTACAACTGATAATCCTCTTCGCCTCCCAGTCAAAGGCAATTGCACCAAATGGGCAGACAGTCATACAGACTTTACATCCTATACAACGGTCGTAATTTACTGCGACCCTTCCTATCCGCTCATCTCGGAATCGAGCATGAGTGGGACAGACAACTATACAGGGAGCTTCTTCACAGTGGTTACAAACAACAGGAACTAGGATTCGATCATCCTCGAGTTTAATGATGTGAATCCTGGCTTTAGCGGGATTGCTTGCCCTTTCGTGTTTTGCAGAACAAACGACTTCACAAAGCCGGCAACCAGTGCATTTCCCAATATCTACGGTCAGTATCTTTGGCATGAAAAATTCCTCCTTTGAGATATCAAACGATATGGGAAGGCTCTTTGTCCAAACCTAATTTCTTCAATGTCTCATCTGTGGGGGTGCCATCCTTATCCCATCCATGAAATGCATAGTACTCATCAAGCATTTGGTCAAATTTCTCTCTATCCATTCTCACCCCTTTAACAATAGGAAACCCGCCAGGAACAGCCTCAGCAAAGTAGCGCTCCGGAACATAATCGTCTTTCCTTGAGTAACTTGCCTCACGATGATTAAACATTCTCTCAAGGGTATAAATCCTCTCTCCAACCTCTCTGAGTTCCTGTGGAGTGAACTCCATTCCGGTAATGTAACGAATCATTTTTGCATATTCCTCAAACTTAGGCATGTGAGGGCTGAAAAAGATCGAATGAAATTTACAGGTTCCAATAGAGTCCACAAGGGCATAGATTCGCTCCATCACCCAGATCTCTCTTGCTTTCCCCACATAGGAGGTAAAATTGGAATCCATCGGACCTCCATCAAATACCTCCTCCAGGATCTTTTCGGGCAAATGATAGAGGTCAATAGCTGGCCGACTTCTCAGATGATCACAACCTCTTGTAGAAGTGGCGATACCGAGTGCAAGAGCAGGGGTCGCCCTTTCATCAGATAGCATATTGCCTAAGCCCTTAATGTGTAATAAATAATATTCTGCCTCTGGTTTGCCTAACCTTTTGAGTGCCCTGTAAGGACCCTCGGCCAAGAGATCACCGAAACCTTTCCTGTAGGCAACCATCTCCAGGAGCTTGGGAAGGAGCTTGCCCGCATTCGCCCATTCAAGTTTCAGACCGCCGGTTTCACTTTCGTTGATTATTCCCTTCTCGAAGAGCTCAAAAGCCCATGCTGCAATATTGGAAAATTCAGCCATATCAAAACCATACTTATCCACAAGATGGGATCCATGGAGGACTGTTTCCCAATCGGTAATACCCAGTATGCCTCCCATGCACATTTGTGTATTGTATTCAGGACCTTCACCATATAGGCCGGCAAGGGGTCCCTCTTTGATACGCCACTGGTGACGACAATGGACCGGACAACCAAAACAGCCCACCACTCCCACATGATATTTCTCGTGAAATTTTTCAACAGCGAGACTCTCCCAATCTTCAAGTTGATTAAAGGCAAAATTGCGATACCTCAATAATCCAACAGTGTTGGTCACATTCCAGATAAACATTGTTCCATCATAGCCTAGAGCTTCGGCGACCTTGGTATTGACGACTTGTTTCTGCCATTTTTGGGCGTATTCCAGTGCTTCTTGGGGATACCGATTGCTAACACCCATGGTGCCCCTGGCAGCAATCGCCTTAAGATTCTTCGAACCCCAAACACAACCCACGCCCGATCGACCCCCGGTGTTCTTGAGTCCTGTTCTCACATTGGCAAATCTGACCAAATTTTCAGCGGCCGGGCCCACACACATCACTTGTATCTCTTCGTCTCCCAACTCCTCACGAATGAGTCTCTGAGTCTCAAAGCAGTCCTTACCCCAAAGATGACGGGCATCTCGAATCTCAATCTCCCCATTGTGAACCCAAAGATAGACCGGTTTATCCGACTTGCCCGTAAAGACAATATGGTGAAATCCAGCAAAGGTCAGTTCGGGACTAAAGAAGCCACCCATGTTGGTGCTGCCAACACCATTGGTCAATGGCGATTTTGCCCCCGAATGACAACGGCCTGCTGCTGGAACTACTGAGCCACAAAGCAATCCGCCACTTACTGTAACCACATTGTCGGGACTCAATGGGTCACAACCAGGCTTGATATAGTTATGAAGGAGATAAATATCCAATCCTCGACCCCCTAAATAAAGCCGACGCAGTTTTTCAGGAATACGTTCTTTCCTTATCTTACCACTTGATAAATCGACAAAGACTATTTTTCTCGTTAATGGCATCTTTCTTACTCCTTTCCATTTTTTACGAGAGGACTGTGGTGTGATTCATCATTTCTTGGCAGGTCCAGCAATTTTAGCCTGAGAACCGCGCCAAGCAATAACATATTCAACACCACATTTTGGACAGGTTAATTTCTGGGTTTTGGGAGGCACAGTGATCCTGATATAACAATTTAGACATCTGAGCTTTTGCTCTTCTGGCATCATGGCCCTCCTTTCTAATAATTTTTTTCAGAGTTATCTTTCTTATCGTGAAAATGAGTCTCAAATATAATAAATCTTACACGACTTCTTTTCATGTTTGAACTTTGCCCATTAAGGCATAGAAGAATTCATTGAGAGGTGACGATTCTCTCTCTGATAAAATCATTAATTTCATCTTCACTATAACCGATGCTTCTTAAGATTTCTAAAGAGTGCGCTCCCAATAGGGGTGCAGTATTTATTATCCCCCCAGGCGTCTCCGAAAACTTCATGGGTATCCCTATCTGCTTAATCCTTCCGAGAACCGAGTCTTCCCGTTCAATAACCATTTGACGATGTAATACTTGCGGATGAGAAAGCCCTTCTTCTACGGTGTTAACTGGACTCACGCAGATATTCAATCTCCCCAATTCTCTGATCCACTCATCCCTCGTCTTCGTCAGGAATATTTTTCTCAGAAAGTCCCCTATTTTTCTCTGCCTTTGGCCTCCCACAGTCGTAGAAGTAACGTTAGACTCCGAATCAATGAGGTCCTTTCTACCCAAATATTTTAAAAGGGTGTTGATAAATTTCTTTTCCAATGCACCCAGGGCAATATATCTCTTGTCTTTTGTTTTATAAAGGTTATAGTTTGGGAGTCCACCCGAAAGTCTCTCCTTTCCACTTTTGGGAGGAGGGACATTAGAAATATAGAAACGAGCACTATTAAATAACCATGAGACCACCCCATCCAACATTGAGATGTCGAGAAATTGTCCTCTCCCCGTCTTCTCCCGATAAAGCAGGGCTCCCAGAATCGCCAGAGCAGAATACATCCCCGTGATAGAGTCCGCTAACTGGACTCCAGGGATGACTGGCTTTCCTCCCCTCCCCTGTATCATATCTAAAACTCCACTCACAGAAAGAATATTGATGTCATGTCCCACCTCATCTCGGTAAGGCCCATCTTGACCATAACTGGAGAGAGAACAGTAGATGAGGGATGGGTTGACTTCATGGATCCTTTCATATCCAATGCCTAATTCATCCGTTTTCCCAGGCCTAAAATTTTCCACAATAATATCCACCTTCTTAGCGAGGCCGAAAAAGATTTCCTTGCCCTTGCTCGATTTTAAATTGAGAGTCAGACTTTTTTTATTGCGATTGAGGAGAAGAAAACGGGAAGCTACCCCCTGGATGAAAGGGGGGATATGCCTCTCATAATCTCCTGTTAAGGGATCCTCGACTTTAATGACCTCTGCCCCAAAATCTGCAAGGATTAAGGTACATAAAGAGCCTGGGATAAGTCGCGAAAGATCGAGGATTCTCTTTCCACTCAGGATATTCATCGACTCGACATTTTAAAATAGATCTTCCAACTCGTCATTCCCTTCAGGAAGCCTTCCATGTTGTTGGAGAAATTCTTGAAGGAGTTCACTCTCCCGTTTGGTATACATCGGAGCTTTTTCAAGCATAAGGTACTTGGCCTGAGATAAGGACTCTAATTGTTTTAAAAGTTCTTTTCTGAGGCTTGGGGTACCCTTGATGCAGATGATCTTCTTTTCTTCATTGAAGAGCTGGTAAACCCCTTCCTCTTCGGGAACGGTTTGAACTACAGAAAGATCGAAAGCCAACCATTCTTCAGGAGGGCTCGGGTTTGAAGAAATCTGTAACCTAAGATCGCATTCGAGACACCTTCGCGCCTCCTGAAAAGCCATCTCTTTGTCGAATCCCAAATCCACTTGCTTGAAGTTTCTGCAGCGATCGACTATGGATAAGGAAGGGGCGACCACCCTTTCCCAATCCGCAAATCCGTCATCTCGCCCCAGCTTGGCAGGAGGTTTTTGATATTGGAGGATTTTCTCCTCAACCATCCTCTCTCCGCCCAGATATCTATGTATGGCTTCTGCTACCTTTCTGCCTGAGGCAACAGCTTCGGTCACCGTGCCTGGTGCTTTCACCAGTTCGCCTGCAGCAAAAATTCCAGGCACATTTGTCATATGGGATTGATCCACTTGCACCAATCCCTGGATGGGTTGGAGGTCACTCTCTTCGGCCAAAGAGGAGGAGTCGATTTCTTGCCCAATCGCTAATACGACCATATCGGTATCCATAGACATCTTCGCAGATGGATCAAAAGTTGGATTAAACCGTTTCTCCTCATCGAATACGGAAACGCATCGGACCAATTCAAGACCCACTACCTTTCCGTCTCCTCCCAAGATCCGTGATGGACCCCAGGAGGTATGAATGGTTATGCCTTCTTCCAAGGCTTGCTGAATCTCCCAGCGATGAGCAGGCATCTCTTCTGAAGATTCCAAGCAAGTCAGACGAGCCTCTTTGGCACCTAAACGGAGTGCCGTGAGTCCGACATCGATCGCCACATTACCACCACCAATTACAATGACCCGATCTTTAACCGCAACGGGTCTGCCTAATCTGACTTCTCGAAGAAAGTCCAACCCCCAAAACACTCCTTCCAACCGGATTCCCTCTAAATTGATCCTTTTGCTGAGCTGATTTCCAATGGACAAAAGGATAGCGTTAAATCCATCTGCCTTTAAGTTTTGAAGGGTGATCTCGCTTCCAAGAGAAACCCCTGTCTTCAAATTAAATCCCATCTCGAGCATTTCGTTGATCTCTTTCTCCAATATGGATCGAGGCAATCGATACTCTGGGATTCCAAACCTCATCATCCCTCCCGGTTCGGATTCTTTTTCAAAGATGGAAACATCGTGGCCCAATCTCTTCAGGTAGTATGCCGCAGAAAGGCCAGCAGGACCTGCACCGATCACAGCCACACGTTTACCCGAAGGAATCGCCTTTTTTAGAAAATTTTTCCAAAGACCTGAATCTCTTTCTCCTATAAATCGGTGGAGGTTGCAAATAGAAATTGGTTCGTTGACCTCCTGACGACGACAAACTGTTTCGCAGGGATGGAAACAGATATTTCCAAGCACTGCGGGAAATGGAACACTCTCTCGGATCATAGCTACTGCCTCTTCTGACCTTCCTCCCTTGATCAATCGGATAAAGCTAGGAATATTTATTTCGGCAGGACAATGGTGGACACACGGAACTAATGACGCTTCCCGATCTCCTACAGCTGTCCCCTTGTCAAGAAGGGCTCCTGTTGGACAGACCTCCACGCAGGCAGTACAGAATTTACATCCTGACTCCTTAAGAGAAGGGGCTATAGTCCCAACCACCCACTCCCCCTTTTTTAAAATAAAATGGAGCGCTTCGACTCCTCTCAGGTCCCTGCAGGTCCTCACACATCGGAGGCAACCCACACACAATTCATAGTTGCGAATGAAGAGAGGTCCTTCTTCTTTAATAGGGCTCTCTTTTGGAATATAACGGGGGATATCCTCACGGATACCAATATACTTCACTATCCTTTGAAACTCACACCGATTTAGTTTTGGGCAACACCTTTCCGTCTCTGGAACGTTGGATGAACATTGGGTTCGACTACAGCCTTGTATCTGGGCACAGGTGAGACAAGCATGGGGGTGATTGACCAATAGACGAGCCAAATGGTCTCGTCTGGCGGATTGGACTCTTTCTGTACTGGTGCGAACCACCATGCCCTTTTCAGAAGGTGTGCTACAGGATAGCTGGAGGTCCTTAAAACCCTCAATCTCAACCATGCAGAGCTTACATCCCTCAAACTCAGCTTGACCTTCTGGAAGGTCACAAAGAATTTTTCCCGACGCTCGATAAACTCCATCTCCTGTCTTCATGCCCTGTGCTGAAGGTAGATCAGGATGAGAACAAAGAGTGGGAATATAGATCCCTGCCCTTCTGGATGCCTCTAACAACGTCGTACCTTCTTCGACATCCACCTCAATTTCATTAATTCTAAGTGTCAACATCTTCTTCCCTTTTCTTTCTTTTTTACCAGGAATGGGTAATGGCTCTAATAGGACAAGCCTCGGCACATGGCAATGGAGGTCTTGATTTGACTGGCTTGCAGGGACCACAGGAATATTTAATCTTCTTTCGATGTTCATTCGTCACCCCAACTACGGGTTCTTCCCGAAAGGGATCATTTTCATCCATTTTTATCTCAAGAACTGCATAGGGACAGGCTTTAACGCAATCACCACATCCGTTGCATTGATCTGTGTTGATGCTGATGAAAAAATCTCCTGAACCATCTTTGTAACCATAATTAGCAATCATATCAATCTCCCCTTAGACCTTACCCCATTTCTATGTTGAAAGTTATTTTCAATCTCTTCGTCCTAAGATAGTCACAGCGGCATTGAAGGATCCGATTATCCCACCGGCATTATGAATCAGTCCTGTCCTGGCGTTTTTCACCTGGCGGGGGCCAGCTTTTCCTTGAAGTTGTTTATATATCTCATAAGCCATCCTGAGACCACTGGCGGATAATGGGTGGCCAAAGCATTTTAAGCCGCCGTCGGTATTGATCGGAAGTTTACCATCCAAAGCAAAGGTCCCTGCTTCGACATCTACTCGAGCATTCCCTCCGAGGCTAAAACCCAGCTCTTCATAGAGCACTAGCTCATGAATTGAAAAACAATCATGAACCTGTGCTACATGGATCTCCTCTCTTGGGTTCTTTATGCCTGCTTGTTCATAGGCAGTCCTGGCAGCTTCTATATTTTCTTGAATATGTGCTGGATCGTAGTCATCCCTGAGGTTGGCCTGACCTGCGCCCGAATCAAAGCCAAGGCCTTTGATTAAGACATAATCCTCTCTGAATTCTCTGGCCATATCTGCCCTTACGACAATCACAGCGGCAGCGCCATCACTGATTCCACAACAGTCATATAGACCCAAAGGATAAAACATGATAGGGGCTTCCAATACCTCTTCTATTGTGATCTCCCGATGGATATGAGCTTTAGGATTAAGCATCCCATTGTGATGGCTTTTTACAGAAATCTGAGCCAATACTCTCTTCCCTTCCTTTACATCCCAGCCGTGATGGTGAAAATACCGGATGGCTAATTGGGCAAACATGTTTCCAGGTGGAGTCTCGGGAATTGTTTTGCTACTATCTGCGGGCTCGGTGTTCATCATCGAAAAACCACTTCCCCTGTCTTTAAGCTTCTCAATTCCACAGGCCAAAGCGATATCACAAACACCGGAAGCCACTGCATAACAAGCATTCCCTAACGCATGGAGTCCTCCTGAACAAAAATTTTCCACCCGGGTGATCGGTTTATACTCCAATTTTAAGGCGTTAGACAGACGAGATCCAGTAAAACCAGAGACTAGACTAGCGAACCAGGCTGCATCAATATCCTCGGGCTTAATCCTTGCATCCTCAAAGGCCTCAAAACATGCCTCAACAATGAGGTCATAAGGCCCTTTATCCCAAAGTTCACCAAATTTTGTGCACCCCATCCCAATGATCGCTACTCTATCCTTGATACTTACCATCATCCTCACCCCGTCCTATATCTGATGTTATCTTACTTGAACGCATTTCCAGCAATAAATATTGATCCCCTCCCTGAAATCCAATTTCCTGAAACTCATCTCTATAGGCATATCTACCTTGAGCTCGTCTGGCGTTGCATCTGCCATTAAACAACTCATTCTGCCTCCTCCTTCAAAATTGACAACAACGGTAATAATTGGCATCTCCGACGTCCAGGTGATATAGTCAACCGAGTAAGTGACCAATCTGCCATTTTTGTCTGAAAGTCGAACCTTCTCAAGATGATCCTTCGAGTGACATCTCGTACAAACCCGTTGAGGAGGATACTGAATCGTTCCGCAAACCTGACACCTTCCACCCTTTAAACGAATATTCTGATCCACTTCCCTCCACAAGGCGGGTGGACCCACTTCCCCAAGGGGACGAGGTGGTCTGTTGATGGGCAACAACCCACGTCGTTTTAAATAAACGACGTAATTCTCTATCGTTTTCTTTGGCTCAAGATGGCCCCTTATCCCGCGGCTATTGTTCCTATTTCCAATCTTTTCTCTCGCCTTTACGGCAATAGCATCACTTCCATTCCCATAGCTTACTATCAAAAGCCGATCCTTCTCCACAGCCTCTTCTAAGGCTGATTGAAGTAACATTAAAGAATATGCTGCCCCTGTATCTCCCACTCGGGAAAACAGAGAGTCCTGAAGCTGTGTCTTAACATCAAAACCCAAATCTTTAGCAAGAGTGGCTTGCACCTTAGGGTCAGGAAGACCAATGACGGCCTTTGTAAAATCCTTTACGGTGAGCTGGAAGTTCTTCATCAATCCCGAGACCGCCTCTTTGGAAACTCGTAAAAACCCTTCATCGATAACAAATCGTCTCTCGGAGGAACGAATATAACGATCCTCTTCATAACGCCAAACATCCATCATCTCATCACAGACCGAATAACAGGCTTCAATCTCAGCGATAATCTCAGAGGTACCGATTAGGAAAGCAACGGCTCCATCCCCACAATTCAGTTCCCAGTTCGACCCTGGCTCTCCAGTCCGGCAGTCTGCTGCCACCACTAAGACCTGTTTCGCAGACCCTGATTTGACAGCATCGACCGCAGCCCTCAGGGCGGTCGTGCCCGCTCTCAAGGAATTACTGAAATCTGCAGTAAGGATATCCCGACGCAAATCAACCGCTGTAGCCACGGTTGTCGCTCCGAGTTTTTCTTTGTAGGGTGAAGTGGTGGTAGCGAAAAATAGTCCATCCACTTCTTCCCGGTTGGTATGTCTTAGACAATCCACAGCAGCTCCAACAGCCATGGTAATACTATCCTCATCAAACCCAGCAATAGCCTTCTCACCCACTGTGCCATCCGCTATCGCCCTGCGGTTTAACCGCCACAATGGAATATAGGCGCCAAATGAAAGAATGCCTACCATTACAAGAATCCCCTTTCTAAAAAGTCTTCATGAACCTGCCGCCATTATGATCTATTTCACCTTACCCAATATGGAATTAGCAATGATCACCTTCTCAATCTCTTTTGTCCTTTCGTAAATTTCCAGAACCTTGGCATCCCGATAGAAACGGGCAAGGCCCTTGATCGTTCTTAACGATCGGCCTTCTTATAATCCAAGACGTCATTGGCAATGATCATCTTGTGAATGTTTGCTGACCCTTCCAAAATCTGATATAGTTTCACCTCTCGAAGGTACCGTTCCACAGGATATTCACATGAATAACCATAAGCGCCTAAGATTTGAAGTGCCAGATCAGCTAAACGAGAGGCTACATCACAGGAGTAGTATTTAGCCATTGAAACTTCTAAATTACAGGGTATATTTTGGTCCTTAAGCACAGCAACCTTATAGGTTAAAAGCCTCGCCGCCTCCAACTCTACGACCATCCGAGCAATCATATCTTGAACCAATTGGAATTTTCCGATGGGCTGATCAAACTGGGTACGCTCCTTCGCATATTTTATCGCTTCATCGAGTAAGCCTTGTGCTCCGCCCACAGCCCCTGCCGCAGCTGTTAAGCGGGTATTTGAAAGTCCTTTCATGATAAAGAAGAAACCTTTCCCCTCCTCACCCAAGAGGTTTTCGATAGGTACCTTTACGTTTTCAAAAACGATTTCTCCAGTTGGACATGAGTGCCAGCCCATCTTCTCCATGATCGGAACTGTAGATATCCCTGGGGTATGCATATCTACAATAAAGGCTGAGATTCCTTTGTGTTTCAAGCTTTTATCTGTATAAGCGTAAATGATCCCTATGTCAGCCACTTGAGCAAAAGTGATCCAGGTCTTGGAGCCATTCAGGATATAATAGTTGCCTTCTCGGACTGCCGTCGTCTTAATGTTCGCTACATCAGAACCAGCGTCTGCCTCAGTGATACCGATACAACCAAGCCACTCAGCCGAAACGAGCTTTTTGATATATTTTTTCTTTTGTTCGTCATTGCCGAAAATAAGGATTTCCATTGAACTGCCCATGGTCTGCATATTAAATCCTGCTCGGAGAGCCCCACTCACACGGGAAATTTCCTCACATAATAAAGTGTGGGCCAGATATCCAGTGTTAGACCCTCCATACTCTTCAGGTATCGGGCAACCAAAGAAACCAAGCTCTCCCATTTTTCTAACTGTCTCCCTTGGGAAACGGTGGTTTTTCTCATCTTCATTAACTTTAGGCAGAACTTCTTTTTTTACGAAATCCCTTGCCATCTCCTGCATCTTCTTTAGTTCATCAGGAATTGCAAATTCCATTTTCTCCTCCTTAATAGACTCGGCCCCCTCCTTCTCCTTCCCCTCTAAGCCCCTTTAGACTATTTATTGATCTTAGATCTCTTGACTCACGCTCTATTTTTTCTTTTCTTTTTCTACAATCGCTTTGGCAAAGAGGGCGGCTCCTATTCCTCCAGCAATCTGAGTATCATATTTAGGAATGAGGGCCTTTATTCCTAACTCCTTCTCTAAACGAGTCACCACGCCTATGTTCTTGGCAATTCCTCCAGTAATGGCGAACTCTTTTTCTAGTCCAACACGTTCCAGAAGTGTACAGATACGGTGGGCCATGGCAGAAGAGTAGGCTGCTAAAACCTTCTCCTTTGACCAACCTTGACGCAACAACCCAGATGCCTCAGACTTGGCAAACACTACACAAGTACTGGAAACGGGCGGTGGCTCTTCAGCCACTTTAAGAGAAAACTCACCGACATCATTTATGGAAACCCCTAAGAGATCGGCAAAGACCTCCATCCCCCGACCCGTCCCTGCTGCACATTTATCGTTCATCAGAAAGTTAATGACCTTTCCCTTATCGTCACAACGTATGGCCTTGCAGTCTTGTCCTCCCATGTCCAATACGGTGCGTACCGTCGAACCATACATAAAGTTGGCTCCTCTCGCATGACAGGCAATCTCTGTAATGGCCCGCTGTGCAAAAGGCACATTGACCCGACCATATCCAGTCCCAACCGTATAATGAATATTATCCAAAGTCAAACCCGTCCCTTCCATAGCCCAGTTGATCGCATTCATAGCACTGTTGGGGCTGTCTGATCCAGTCCTCATGTTGCTGTAAGCATAAAGTTCCCCATTCACCATAATCACTGCCTGAGAACTTACCGAACCCACATCTGCCCCTGCTGTAATGATCTTGCCGTTCCGCCAGTCCTTATCGGGTGCAGTCCAACGAGACTCCGTCCATCTCCAGAATTCTTTTGACATAATTTCCTCCTATGAACGCACAGTGTTTGTCAAGTTTGTTGTGCGTTTATTTACCACCCGCCGCTAAAGCTGCCCCCAAGGCACCTACAAACTCAGGGGCCTCGGGAATGACAACCTCCATGGCCAACCCTCGACTCATGGAGTCGACAAACCCTATATTATGTGCTACTCCCCCAATCAGCATGATCTCCTTTTCTATTCCTACCCGACGAACCATGGAGATAATCCTGTCAGCAATCGCATCATGAATGGCCCTAGCCATGTCCGGTTTAGGTACTTTGGAATGCACCAGGGTAACCAATTCCGATTCAGCAAAAACCGCACATTGGGCATTCATGGGGACAACTTGAGTCGATTTCATAGAGAGAGGACCCATTTCCTCTATTTTTACTTCTAATGCGCGGGCCATAGCCTCTGTAAAAGCTCCAGCCCCTGCTGCACACTTTTCATTAATGGCAAAGTCTACTACCTTGCTAGATTCGTCTACCTTAATCGCACGACCCTCTTCGGCCCCTACATCGACTACCGTGCGAACAGCAGGATTTAGATAGATTGCTCCCTTAGCCGCTGCAGCCACTTCAGTGATGATATCCTTAGTGAAGATGGCTTCTTTTTTCCCAGCCCCTGTGGCCACGATATTGTCCACATCATTCCGGGTGAGTCCTGCTTTCTGCAATGCCTCATCAAAGGCTTCTTTCACAGAAACCTTTGTGTCAATCCCTGCCATGACGAGGCTTTTACCAATAATCTGACCATCCTTCATAAGTACGACTTTAACTGTCTTTGCACCGCAGTCAATACCTACTGCTACCATCTTTCTTGACCTCCTTTTATTTTTTTACTAAATGCTAAAGTGGGATGTTTCCATGTTTTTTCCAAGGTCTTTCCTCTTTCTTACCCTGCAAGAGCCTCAAGCTATGGATAATCGTTGGCCTCGTATCCCGTGGCTCAATGATATCATCCAAATCTTGGCGAGAGGAGGCATTATAAGGATTAATAAATTTATCGTAATACTCCTTTAGACGTGCTTTCCTCACTTCCTCTGGATTCTCTGCCTGCTCGATCTCTTTTTTAAAAATGACACCAGCAGCCGTTTCTGGAGCCACGCTGGCAATCTCTGCAATCGGCCAAGCAAAGACCTGATCAGCACCCAAATATTTACTCCCCATGGCGATATAAGCCCCTGCATACGCTTTTCTTAGAATGACCGTCACCTTGGGAACAGTAGCTTCACTATAAGCATGAAGTAACTTTGCCCCTCTATAAATCATCCCCTTTCGTTCCTCAGCTATTCCAATCATATAGGCTGGAGTATCCACCAAAGAAATAATGGGAATATTAAAGGCATCACAGAACCTGACAAACCGAGCAGCTTTTTCTGCAGCATCCACGTCAATGACTCCGGCCTTCACAAAGGGCTGGCTTGCCATAATGCCCGCTGAATAGCCATCGAACCTACCAAATCCAATGATCATGCTTCGGGCGAAGTTGGCCTTTAACTCCAGGAAATAGCTATTGTCGACGATCAATCGAATAACCTTCTTCATATCAAAAGGCTTTCTGGAATCTGCAGGAACCAGATCTGTTAAGTCATCTTCTCTACGGTCCGGATCATCCTCCGGAGTAATTCTGGGAGGATTTTCCCTATTGCTGCTTGGCAAGAAGCTTATAAGTTCTCGGGTTTTTTGGAGGCAGTCCTCATCATCTTCTGTCACAAGATCTACCAGACTATTGGATGTCGAATGCATCATTGCCCCACCCAATTCCTCTTCAGTAGCCTTTTCTCCAATCTGGGTCCTCACGAATGCAGGTCCAGCAATATAGATGTAACTCTGCTTTGTCATCAGGATGAAATCGGTCAGCCCGGGAGAGTAAGCTTGTCCACCTGCTACACTTCCCATGATTAGGGAGATCTGAGGGATCACCCCTGAATAGATGGAATGCCGGAAAAAGAGGTTGCCAAAAACCTCCATGGGCCCTAAAACTTCATGAAGCCGAAGCCCTCCCGAATGGCATATACCAATAACGGGCGCCCCGATCTGAGCAGCCTTGTCCATGACTTTACAGATTTTCCGGCCATGCATCTCTCCAAAACTACCGCCCAATGTCGTAAAATCTTGGGAATAGATAAAAACTTTACGCCCGCCGATGGTCCCATGCCCAGTGATCACCCCTTCTGCAGGGATGTCTTTTTTATCCATTCCGAAATGGGTGGCGTGGTGGGTGACGAATATATCCATTTCAATAAAAGATCCTGGGTCCAGCAATCGATCAATCCTCTCTCTACACGTCAGCATCCCTTTGCTATGGATCAATCTCTCAATTGCCTCCTCCCCACCGCCCCTCTTTATCTGTTCCCTCCTTTTTCTGAGCTCCTGGATTATTTTTTCCATCTCGGACATGCGTTTCCTCTTTCCTGTTTTTAAACTTGGGTTTATTTTAAATTCTTTTCTTTGCCGTCAATGGAACAATCATTTAAGAACATGACCTATAGTCTGAATACACGAATCGCATTATCACGAAGTATCTTCTTTCGCACATCATCCTTCATAGGGATTTCCATAAACTGATCTTTACATAACTTTAAACCCAATCCATTCGTGCCGAAAAGAGTCTTCTCCTGTCCCCGGGTTGTCATATAATTGACAAGGGATTTGTCTAAGTATCTGGGAAGATGGGCGCTGATATCGATATAAAAATTAGTATGTTTCCAGGCAAGGGCAATCAATTCCTCACACCATGGCCATCCAGTGTGAGAGGCAATGATTGTGAGATTGGGAAAGTCGAGAGCCACTTCATCCAGATAAATAGGCCGCCCAGGGTCGCTGGGTAAGAGCTCAAGGGAATGGCCCACCTGAAGGGAGAAAGGTATCCCTAATTCCACACATTTTGCATAACATGGGTACATGGATCTATGATTCGGTGGAATGTTGTGACCCAGGGTGTGGGCGTATATGCCTTTAAAGCCATATTCTTTCACGGCTATTTCGATCTCCTTCAAGCTTTCTGTAATCTTAAAGGGGTTATAACTGGCAAGGCCAACGAGCCGACTGGGATGGGTCTTTACCAATTGATTGATTTCCTCCAGAGTATAATCAATGGCCAATTTTTTTTCATTCCAAGAGTAAATCTTTGGCATGGAGATAAGGACTTTTCCATATCCGGCCTCATCCATTTGAGCAATAAATTCATCCGGGGTACAACGAACCATAGGGGAACGCCCCTTGAACATCTGCTTCATCATGATCTGCAATTCGTAGCCAGCCCAAAACTTATCCTGAAGTTCCGGAGTAAATGGATAATTCATCACATCGATTGCCTTGATATCTTCCATCTTGTCATTCCTCCTTAATGTTTTTTTTCAAAAACAATATTCTTTTAAACTTCCTTTTTCGAAAAGTTCAATCCTTATTTCGGGTCAGAATGATCATGACCGAGTTCGATATCGATCGCCCGCCGACATTATGTTGAAGGCCGTAACCCTTCCGGATCTCCACCTGCCTCTGTCCTGCCTCTTCCCGAAGATGCCAATAGAGCTCTGCGATTTGAGCAATGCCTGTTGCTCCCAAGGGATGTCCCTTACATATCAATCCTCCACTCACGTTCACAGGAATTCTTCCCGTCCTCTCCGTCACCCCCTTCTCAATCAGTTCTTTCGCCTGCCCCTTCTCACAGAATCCAAGGTCTTCATAATCGATCAATTCAGTAATGGTGAAACAGTCATGGACCTCTGCGATATCCAAATCCTGTGGTTTGATGCCTGCCATCTTGTAAGCCTCTTTTGCAGAACGGATTGTAGCTGGAAAACTGGTAAAGGTCGTCTTCTCATGAGCGTAATAGTAATCTGTTCCACACCCAACCCCAGCGACGTAGATGGGCTTCCTCGAATACTTATCTACGATATCGGCTCTACAGAGTAAGGCACATGCAGCCCCATCCGTCTGGGGGCAACAATCCAAGAGGTTGAGGGGCTCACAGACCACAGGAGAACGCAAGACATCCTCAAGGGCGATCTCTTGCCGGAACTGGGCATAAGGGTCCAGGACACCATTTTTTCGATTCTTTACAGCCACCATGGCCATATGCTCTTTTGTTGTCCCGTATTCAAACATATGCCGGGCGGCTTGAGGGGCGAACATAGTCATTGCGGTCTCTGATAAAGTAAGCAGGGGGTGTCCCTCCAGGCCGATCCCAAGCATTTCAGAAGTGGGGGCGTCGCGCATCTTTTCATACCCTGCCACCAAAACGACCTCATAAACTCCTGAGGCAACCCCGAAACATGCGTTTCGAAAAGCATCGCTACCCGTTGGGCAACCGTTTTCAACCCTTGTGCAAGGGATGCCTGCCAGGCCGATGTTTCCTACTAAAGAAACCCCACCCTGTGCACCTTGACCATGGAGGTGGGGACGGGCTACTCCTACCCATGCCGCTTGAATGTCTTTTGGGTTGAATCCCTTATCGACACTCTTGATACAATTGAGGTATGCCTCCTCAATCATTTCCTCCCAACTCTTCTCGAAAAGCTCCCCAAATCGGATCATCCCCACACCAATCACTGCTACTTTATTCCAACCCATATCGATTTCTCCGCTTAATTTCCCATGGTTATCCTTGGGGGTCGAAAGAGATTCCCGTAAATTCCTACCCCATTCTGGTCAATCAATCTTCTCAACACCAGCTCTACTGGCATTTCGATTCTAACCCCTCCGAGCTTCATCTCTGTTCCCAAGGCCCGAAAACGATTTCCATCATCCATATCAGCAATGATGATCGGTGTCGGACCTTGTAATCCTACAGGTTGATATACGCTGATACAATAGGTATGGACCTTTCCGGTCCTACATAATTTTACTGTTTCGAATTGGGTATGCCCACACCGTATGCAGATCCTCCTTATGGAAGGCGGAAAGTTGACATAACCACATTGGGTGCATTTCGCTCCCTTTAGGCTTCGAACGAAAGAGCCATCTCTCCAAAGTGCTGGAGACATCGGATTGAGACCGAGTTTGGGGATCTCTTCTTCTTTCTTGAAGGATTTTTGAAGCTTCAAAAACGCAAAGTAGTCCACATATTCTTTTGTCCTAAGATAGATCTCAACGCCTTTGGCCCACTCCCTGGCCCTTTCAATGCTTTCATTGACTTTAAAACTCACAGCATCACTGGTTCCCCCTCCATAGGAGAGCATCAAGATTCTCTCCCCTTCTTTGGCTTTCTCTAAAACCTTAGCCAATCCAAGAAAAATGGAGGCATTGCCTAGATCCCCCAATTCTGAAAAAAATGAGCCAGTTTCCAATTGCCCTTGATTTAAACCCAAAGCCTTTATGACTGCTCGGAATGTCCCTTCCTCTTGCTGTTGGAGTATGACATGTTGGTATTGTTGGACATTAGCCCCGAGCTTTTTCAGGAGCCCCTCTGTAGCCCTGAGGAGATGATCATAATACCCGTAACGGAGCGTAAATCTAGGCTCATACTCTGTCAGAGAAAAACTCTTGGGGGTTGTCCATCGATCCATGATGTAAGTAGAGTAGGAATGGAGCCCCTCGATTTCAGCAAAGACATTTTTAGAACCCAAAACAAATCCTGCAGCACCTGCCCCTCCGTAGAGTTCAAGAGGGCTGCCAGGTAAGGTTGAAAGGCAGTCTGCGCCCACTACCAACCCATTTTGAATCCTTTTGGAAACGATGGCATCCTGACAAGCCTTTAAAGCAGCGACATTGGCTCTCGGAGAAGAGGCAAAATCGACCAGATCAATATCTTTCGACAGATCTAATGTTTCTGCGATAAGGCCCAAAAGGGAATGGTTAATCCGAGGGGAGGAATTGGTTCCAAAATAAAAACCCTCAATTTCCGAGGGTTGTAGCCCTGAGTGACTCAATGCATTGAGGGCACTTTCTGCCCCCATTGTGATGACATCTTCATCAAGATTGGCAACACTATTCTCCCCTTTGGCTCTTCCCCCCCAAACCTTGGAGATCTCTTCTCTCTTCATCCTAAAATGGGGAATGTAAATTCCATAACCGACAATTCCAACTTTCATATATGGGGACTCCTTAGGTTTTTAAAAATTTGCTTATTCCAATGAATTAACGGCCCTTAAAATTTGGCTTTCTCTTTTCCAAAAAGGCTTTAATCCCTTCGTTTTTGTCTTCACTTGCGCAGGCAATGGCCGTCAGGGTGGATTCCAACAGAAGCCCTTCTTCTTGTCCTATTTCTAAGCCCCAATTTACAGCCTGCAATACGCAGTTCATGGCAAGGGGCCCTTTTCCAAGAAGTGTCTTTGCCACATCAAGGCAGGTTTCCATCACTTTCCCCACAGGGACAACCTTATTCACAAGCCCGAGTCGGAGTGCGGTCTCAGCATCAATCAGCTCTCCAGTGAGGACGTACCACAAGGCCCTGCTTTTCCCAATGAGGCGGGGCAACCTTTGAGTCCCTCCCATCCCGGGCATCGCACCCAAACCTACTTCCGGTAACCCCATCCTTGCATTTTCCGAAACGATCCTGAAGGTACAGGCTAGAGCCAGTTCAAAGCCTCCTCCCAATGCTAAACCATTGATCCCTGCGATGACAGGCTTTCCCATTTTTTCAATCCCGAGGGTCACTTGTTGGCCATCTCTCGTAAAGTTAAACGTATTAGTAAGTCCAAGAGCAGCAATCTCATCGATGTCAGCCCCAGCGGCAAAGGCCTTTTCGCCCGAACCTGTGATAATCAATACTCTGATTTTCTCATCTTGCTTAACTCTTTCCAGGAGTCCTCTCAATTTACCTAACAATGCTTTATTGAGGGCGTTCAATTTCTCAGGACGATTTATCGTGATGATCCCTATCCCCTCTCTCTCTTCAAAAAGTAAATTCTCTACTCCCATGTCTATTCCCCTCCTCCTCATTAAATTTTTTTCGCTTCATCTAACAATCTCTCTCGGTATTTTGGGTGGGCGATGGAGGCAATGGCGCGAGCCCTTTCAGAAAGCGTCCTCCCTCGCAGGTCTGCTATTCCATACTCGGTGATGATAAAATGGACATCTGATCGAGGAATGCTCACAACGCTTCCTCTATTGAGATAGGGAACGATTCTGGAGACATTCCCTCCCTTGGCTGTAGAAGATAATGCAATGATTGCCCTTCCTCCTTCAGAAGCAAGGGCCCCTCTGATGAAATCGTTCTGTCCCCCAACTCCACTAACAAGGGTGTACCCCACCGTCTCCGAATTGATTTGGCCATAGAGATCCATTTCAAGGGCTGAGTTGATGGAGATGAAGTTCTTGATCTTGCCTAAAGTCCTAATCGAGTGGGTATAGGAAGCCGGATAGAGCTCTACCATTGGATTGTTTTCAACAAAATCGTATAGCTTCTGTGTCCCGATCATGGAGGTCACTACAATCTTCCCTGGATTGATCGTTTTGGTCGCACCCGTGATCACCCCTGCCTCAACCAAATCGACCACCCAATCGGTGATCAAACCGCTATGAACGCCAAGATCTTTCTTCCCTTTCAGAGAAGATAGAATCGCTGCCTGAACGGACCCAGGTCCGTATTGAAAAACTCCCCCATCGGGCATGAGTTCTATGGTCCGCTGAGCAATCTGTCTCTCCACTTCGCCGATTGTCTCTCTAGGGTAATAAAGCAGAGGTCTCGAAGTCTCCACCACAAAATCCAATTTCGATATATGGATAAGGGTATCCCCATGGGTTCGGGGCATCTGATCATTGATTTCGGCAATCACCAACCGTGCTGCATCCACCCCTTCCTTTAGGTACTCCACAGAGATGCCAAAACTACAATATCCATTCTTATCGGGTGGCGATAGCTGTAGAAGAATTACATCAACGGGAAGAATCTTTTCAGCAATCAAATAGGGAACCTGACTAAAATGGCATGGGATATACTCTACACTTCCCCTTTCCGGAGCAATGCGAAGCCTTCCCGCGGAAAAGACCTTGATCGTCAAATGGCTTTTCATATGGTCTTTTGCGTAATCACAATTCCCTAACGGGAACATGGTGTAGAGGGTGACGTCTTCAAGTCTGTGAGCTTGTCTTACTAAAGACTCCACAAGGGTCTGTGGCTCTGCACACATCGTGCCCATTAGGATCTTATCGCCAGAGCGGATTTGACTTAGTGCCTCTTCTGGTGTTGTCTTGGGAATTCGTTCAATTTTTTTCTGTTCAACTTTCATTGCGTTCTGAGGTAGGTGGGTTTCAATCACTCTTCTTCAAGCCTTTCAACCCGGATCCTTCCAAATCCCTCATAAAATAACACTCCTTCGACGCCTCATAATCGAACGCCAAAGCCATTGAGAGGTTGGCTCCCACATTGATTGCCTTTTTCGCCTGTCGAACGGCTACAGGAGAATTTTCGCTAATCTCTTGAGCAAGTTGGTAAGTGAATTCGTGCAATTGTCCCCGAGGGACCACCCGATTATAGATTCCCATCCCCTCGGCTTCTTTAGCGTCGATCATTCGTCCAGTGAATATGAGTTCTTTGGCCTTTCCTAAGCCGACAATCCGGGGTAATCGTTGACAGGCTCCACAGGGGGGGATAATGCCCCATTTTATTTCTCTAAGCCCAAATGAGGCATTATCGGTGGCGATCCTCATGTCACAAGCAAGGGCCAACTCCGCACCACCTCCCAAAGCAACTCCGTTAATAGATGCGATCAATGGCTTGGTCATCTCTTCAATATCCTTAAAGAGAGGCATGACATGGAGTGTTCGCGAGTGGAATACTTCTTCTTGGCTCATCATTGCCCGCTCTTTGACATCGATTCCTGCACAGAAAGCCTTCTCGCCAGATCCAGTCAAGATGATCACCCTCGTCGACTCGTCCCTGTCTAACCGGTTCAATGTCTCCCGCAATGTGATCATCAATGATCGACTTAAGGAGTTGACAGATTCCGGCCGATTCAAGGTAACTTCACCAATTCCCTTTTTTACCTCACACAAAACCTCATCTACCATCATTAACCTTGCTTTCTATTCTCCTGTAAAACTCTCTTGTTCATTCGTTCCTCTCCAGGAACATCCATGATTTTAGAAACATCATGAAGAGGTCAGTTTCTTAAGCCCCAGGAGTTCCATGAAGGCATCGAAGCGTGCTATAGCTCGGGCTTCATCGAACTCCCTTTCATCGCCCATATTCCCTTCATAGGTCATCACCGGAAATCCTGCCTTTTGAAGTGCCAGTCTGTTTTCCATGACGCCCAAGCCAGTCCCTTCACACCCCCGATTTAAATGGAGGATGACACCATTTGCCTTCCATTGCTTTGCCAATGCAATCATCAATCGGCTCTTAAAATCTGGGGAATAAAATTGTTGATATAGAGGGATATAGAGTTGCCATTCTCCAAGGGCGCGGCATGCTTCCTCTCGCGTCTTAGGTCTCTTAGGTATCGCTCTGGGAAGGAGGGCCTGGGTCTTATCGTCATAGACTAAAATTCCAGTTAAACCGAATGTATAGATAGAACCAATAGAGACACAGCCATAGTCTTCTAAGTAACGAAATATTTTGAGGAAACCCCATGGAGGCTGGCTATCTGACATGATGCGACATCTCTCTGTTGCTATCGCTGCGATATTCCTATTGACTCTATCTTTTACCTCCTCCCGAACCTCTTCGTAAAAATCAGCTACCTCTTTGGTTGCCCCACCTAACATCGTTAAAGCATATAGGGAGTACATGGACTTCTCATCAAGCGGTGCAGGAACTGCTTGATTTAACACACCGATCTCTCCCCAGACCGAACTCGAACGGAAATGGTTCATCGCAGCGTCAATGAATTTTTCATCATCAAACTTCCTCCTGGTGATTTCCTGAAGCCATTCAATTCCATCTAATAATTGACCAGATATATAATTGATTTTGTTTTCTGTAACCTCCCCAAAAGGAGGGGCAGGGCCTACAGATGCATCAATACTTCTGAAGGGAATACCACCCTCCAATTCACTCACCACCTGATACCACTTTGAATGGCTACAACAGATATGAGCTGTCCATAAAAAGTCGGGTTTTGGGAAAGGACCTCCAAATGCATATTTATTTAAAATGACAGATCCCCAATAATTCCTCATGTAGGCACATAAGTCTCGGGCGAAACCAAACTTCTCGGTAGCCTCTAAGCATTCTAATGAGAACTTATTATCGCTTGCTATCGCGGCTCCGTAAGGTTCACTCGTTAAGGAATAGACATCTTCACCGAGTCCCATGGGCACAGAGTCAAAAGCCCAACCACTGCCTGCCCAGCGAATTCCTCCTTTTTCATGGGCCGTAGCATAATTTCGATAATAATTTTCCCTAAGTTCCTTTGCCTTTTTCCAACACTTCAAAGGCTCTGTTCGATACTTTTCCACAGCACACCTCCGTGAAGAAGATCAAAATAAGTCCTCTTGACTAATCATCTCTAAAAAGGCCTCTGTTCGGATTCTAAATTGACCAACAGGTACTGTCACATCGAGTTCAAGGATAAGCGTGGGGATTCCATGCTCATTCAGATATTTCTTTTGTGCGGGGATATCCATTTCATGAGGGTCACAGAACTTCTGTTGGATGATGATCGCACCAGCCACATTCCATTGCCTCGCCAATCCGAACACATGTTCCAGCCTCTTCCTTTCTGGCCAATCCTTACTCGGGCAGGCGGGTCTCCTTATATATCGAGTGGCAATGGAAGTGATGCGGTCTCCGTCAGGCTCAACCTCCTCCCAGAAATATCGACTTCCCGTGCAATGGTCATCGATCACAATGATCGCACCAACGGATTCGACCATCTTCACAAAGATCCTGTCATCATTTTCACTCCCGAGGATCATCAATCGTTTCCCCTGAGGACGATCCAATTTCCGTTGGGAGAGTTGTTTTAAAATATCTTCCAGAATGAGGTTATGTTCCCTTTTATCCACTATCTGGCTCGAAACCACCATTTCCATCGCTTCGAGACCAGTCATCGGCGGAGGATCTTCTTTACGGGTTTCGTAAACCTGCCGCAATAATTTCCGATTTTGGTTCATGATATAAACACCTTTGTCCAGATCGTCATTAGTGATCTTCCTGCCTATCCACTTCTCAAGAGACTCTTTAAGGGTGACGTATTCCCCTGATAGAAATTGTATGGAGCGGGGGGTCTGCGTGTTGGAGGGCATGGGTAGATAATATTGGTAATCCACTGGGATATGTAATACCCAGCTTCCGTATGCCTGGCGGATGTGGAGGCACGACTGTGCGATCATGATGCCATCCAGGTAGCTATATTGCCCTTTCAACCCTTGAGCGAGACAATCCCTACAGAATGGACAGTACATCCCGAAGATGTGAGGCTCTGTGACATTTTGAGACTCATGAGCTCCCAGAATACGAACCGGAAGGATATTTGCGGCGTAAAGGATCTCCTCGGGCACATAAGTACAAAAATAGCCCATGACTTTCCCACCCGGGTTTTTCTTTTTCCAATGTTTGGCATATTCATGCCGACTCTCAACCCACTCATTAAACATCTCCATCATGACATTGCCCTCCTAAATGGTGAATTATAAATTTATCGATCGATTGATTAATTTATTATATATCAGCCGATTTTTTTGTCAAGTTTTTTTTCTTGACTTTCTATTTTTATATGATAATAATATTATCAATGGTGAATTATAAATTTATCGATCGTTTGATTAATTTATTATATATCAGCCGATTTTTTTGTCAAGTTTTTTTTCTTGACTTTCTATTTTTATATGATGATAATATCGATTGATCGATTTTTAAATTCAGGGAGGAAAAACAGATGTTCTCAACCCAATCAAAAATAAAGATCATCGGTATAGGAAAAGTGGGGATGAGTATCTTTCAAGCCTTTATCCAACAAGGCTTCTCTCCGGTGGGAATTGAAATAGATCCGAGAGTAAGGGAGTCAGCCACTAAAAGTATAGAAAAAAATCTATCCGGTTTGGTGGAGAAGGGAAAGATCTCTGCCGAAACGAAGAAGAGTATTCTTTTAAGAATGAACTTGGTCGACGACCTCTCGTCAGTCCTGGATGCTGATGTAGTCATTGAAGCGGTTTTCGAGGATATAAATACTAAAAAGGAACTATTCAAAAATATTGACCAGATGGACCTTCCACCCCATACCTTAATCCTAACCAATACATCATCGTTGTCCGTAACAGAAATTGCCTCTGTTACAAGGAGAGGGGACCGATGCGCCGGTATGCATTTTTTCAACCCAGTTACCATTATGAAGCTTGTGGAAGTAGTCCGTGGGGCAGAGACCTCAGATGAGACTATTGATAAAGTCAAGGAACTTACCCGGCTATTGGGGAAAGTTCCCATCGTCTCAAAGGATTCCCCTGCCTTCATTGTTAATCGAATGCTGAATGCATTAGCCTGTGAAGCTGCAAGGATTGTTGAGGAAGGGGTGGGGTCCATCGAAGATGTAGATACAGGAGCTAAATTGGGATTGGGACACCCCATGGGTCCTTTTGAACTCTTCGATTATCTAAACGCTATAGGGCTACTCGTCCATGTCACCGAATATATGGAGAAGGAACTGGGGTCACGATTTCGAATTCCTGTATGGGTAAAGAACCTTGTTAGAGCAGGTCGTCTAGGAAAGAATTATGGCAAAGGATTTTATGAATATCCACCTAAGGCGGGGAATTAAACATGACCGATCGTTTAATATTATTTCATCAACATGAAGGAATTGGCCTGATCACTTTCAACAGACCTGAAGCCCATAACGCGCTGAACGCAGCCATGGTAGAGGAGTTTAAAACCCTCTTAGACCATCTGGAGAAGGATGAGACCATCAGGGTATTGATTCTGACGGGAGCCGGTGAAAAATCCTTCATTTCGGGATCTGATATCAGAGAACTTGCGGATAGAACTCCTTTGAGCGGAGTGAAACAATCACAATTTCGGCAAAGTCTGTTGACGAGAATGGAACGATTGCCAATCCCTAGCATTGCAGCAATCAATGGATATGCATTTGGGGGTGGATTAGAAGTCGCAATGGCCACAACACTAAGAATTGCCTCAGAAAAGGCGAAGATGGGCCAGTTGGAGGTTAATCTGGGAATTATCCCCGGTGCCGGAGGTATCAAAAGGCTCATCAGATTGATCGGGTTTGGGAAGGCTGCAGAATTTATATTGACTGGGAAAATGATCGATGCAACGGAGGCATATCGAATCGGCTTAGTTAATCGGGTCGTTCCCTATGGTTCACTCCTTCCAGAGTGTGAAAGGATTGCCCAAACCATTATAGAAAAAGGACCTGTTGCCATTGAATATGCGTTGAAGGCCCTCTATACAGGTTATGATCTCTCAGCCGATGCGGCCCACCTGATTGAAAGCCTCAGTTTGGGAATCTGTTTCTCAACGCAGGACAGCAAGGAGGGGCTGTTAGCATTTCTTGAAAAGAGGAAACCCAGGTTTGAAAGGAGGTGATTTCAAAAAAGGTGCAATCACCAAATAAGAACCTTTCTGAAAAAGGGAAGGTCTTCAATGGAGACCAATATAAATGAAACACAATGTAATGAAGAAGTTACTAATTAAAAAGGGAACGGACCTCTTTTATAAAGAGGGTTTTGCGCGGTCATCCATCAGGGATATAGGCAACTCTGCCGAAATAAGTAGCGCTACCCTCTACCACTATTTTAAAAATAAGGATGAATTGCTCTATGAAATTATCACCCTCATTGGAAACCACTTATTAAAAGTACTGAATGATACCATTCAGGAGTTCATTGATCCAGAAGAAAGGCTTAAGCAGATGGTCAGCAGACAGATCTGTCTGCTGAAGGAGAAGAAAAAGGAGATCAAGATCTATATTGAAGAACAATACCAACTTCCCCCAAGATTGAGGCGGGAAGCTCACCTTCAACAAAGAAAGATTTACGATACTTACCTCAATCAACTTAAACTGCTCCAAAAGGCGGGAAGATTACGAATCAACCATCTGCCGACGGTCAATTTCACTATTTTCGCAACGATCAATTGGGTCTATAGGTGGTTTGAAAAAAATGGCCCCTTAACAATCGAAGAATTAGCGGAAATGATCATCACCATCCTTTTCGACGGAATTTTTGTTCCGCAATCCAAGCGTTAGTTATTGGTTAAAGGAAAGAAGAGCAAAATATAGCTCAATTTAAAAAAAAAATTTAGTAAGGGAGGGAATTCAAATGACGATCAACAAGGTTATGGTGGTTGGAATGGGTATTATGGGGCATGGCATTGCCCAGGTCTGTGTTCAATCTGGCTTTGAGACTTATGTGTATGATATTTCACCGGAGGCCTGCAAAAAAGGAATAAGTATGATCGAGAGGACTTTGGATAAAAGGGTAGAAAAGGGGAAGCTATCCAAAGAAGATAAAGGGGCCATCATGGGAAGGTTGAAAATGGTCGATAAACCTGAATCGGTCAAAGATGCAGACCTCGTGATCGAGGCTGTCTTCGAAAAGTTTGAGGTAAAAAAGGAGGTGTTTGCCCAATTTGGAAAAATCATGCCCCCCCATACGATACTGGCTTCTAATACTTCAGCACTTCCAGCTACACCCTTTGCAGCAGCCAGTGGGCGTCCTGATAAATTTATCATCCTCCATTTTCATCAACCACCCACGGTCATGAGGCTGGTGGAGCTTGTCCGGGCCATTCAGACGAGCGACGAGACCGCTCAAGCCGCCAAAGAATTCTGTAAAAAGATCGCTAAGGATGTATGTGAGATTAAGGTGGACTGCCCGGGCTTTTTGACCAATCGGACAATGATCGCGCTGCTCAATGAGGTCTATTATTGTCTCTACGAAGGTGTGGCAACAAAAGAAGATATCGACATGGCCTTTAAATCGGGTTTCAATTGGCCCATGGGACCGTTAGAATTGAGCGACTTTATTGGATTAGATACATTGCTCCACATCACAGAAGACCTAAACAAGCGTTGCGGAGGAGATAAATACGTTCCCTGTCCTCTCCTGGTCAATATAGTATCCGCCGGATATTATGGTACAAAATCAGGTCAGGGATTCTACGACTATAATAAGTGATCTCAATTACTGATTCATGATGAAGGGGCGACAGCAAATTCAAGGGGTTAGGAGCATTTCCTAACCCCCTTTTTGCCTCTGAAGCCCCGTTGAAGAAGAACTCCGTTCACTCTCGATATTAGAATTCTTGAAATCGGCAACAGGCTTTTGGATAAGAGTGGTTTTCCTGGATTTCTTACGATTCAACTATCCATCTCAAAACTTACCTGTGCCTATTCTTTAGGCAAAACGGCGGAGAGGTCTTCTTTGAAGAGGAAGAGAATCTTAATACACAGGTATTCAACATCTTTTATCTATTGAAAAACTTTTTAGGAAAGATTTTTTACTCGCCTCTTAGTCGAGCCAAATTGCTAACTCCACTCAAGAAGAGTAAAGATTAACTTTAATTGTTTGACAAAATTAATACTTTTGGAGTTTAATACATACTTTATAAAGGAGTGTTCTACGGGAGATACAACATATAAATCCATAGATGCTATGTCTTATTATAAAATAGGAAATATTTGTTTTGAAAAAAGAGATTATGACGAAGCAATTTTCTATTTCAATAAAGCCCTTGAGATAGACCCAAATAATTATGATTCCTACATCAATCGGGGGACTGTTTATCTTAATAAAGGAGAATATAATGAGGCTATGTCTGACTTAAATAAAGCCCTTGAAATAAACCCAAAGGATCCTGAGGCCTATTTCAAAAGGGGACTTACTTATGATAAGAAAGGACAATATGATCAGGCTATTTCTGATTACACTAAAACCATTGAAATAGATCCAAACGATGCTGATGCTTATTGTAATCGTGGGTGTCTTTATGCTAACAAGAAACTATTTGACCAAGCAATTTATGATTTCGACAGGACACTTGAGATAGATCCAATGTATGCTGATGCCTATTACAACCGAGGAACCGTTTATTTTAATAAAGGGGAATATAATCAAGCAATTTCTGACTTTTGTAATGCTATTGAGATCAATCCAAGGGATGCATTGGCTTTTTATAATCGCGCGAAACTTTACTATTTAAAGAGAGAATATGATAAATCTTGGTATGATTTTAATAAGGCAAAAGAATTAGGTGTTGATCTTCAGCAAGGAGTGGACAAACTGGGATGAAATTTAGTTTGCACTTTTGAGGTTGGTCTGGGTGGAAAAGACGGCTATAATGCAAGCTGTCAGAGAGGAAGGAAGCCATGGAGATAACCACCCAGGTATTAGATAGGGAAGGAGTAACCGCCACACCCGGTAGCGCAGCAAAGCTCATCAGGGAAGTTCGGGCCAAGACCCGCCGAAAGTTTACAGCTGAAGATAAGATCAGGATCATCTTGGAGGGATTTCGCAACGTAATGGCAATAGCATGTCCTGCCGGTGCCCAATAATCATAGACAGGACATCCATATGCCTCTTCCAGACGCTTCTTCACTTCAGGGATGTTAACTCCAATCTCTCCGGTCAGCATCAATCCTTTGAGCTTCAGGTCCAGAACTTCCTTCCCGAGAACGTCCGGAGCCTTGCTTATCAAGTATTCAGCCAGAGATACAGTCGTTGCCATATAACTAGGTTTTGTGAGCTCTGCAAAACTCAACATCAATTCGGATCCTGCCCTAGAGTCAATATCAACGGGTAAAGCTCCAATATTCCGAATACCCCAAAGCGACATGGTAGTAGCGTAGATGCCCAAGGCGAAAAAAACCAGGATACGATCTCCCTTTTTTACACCATTGTAAGCAAAACGGTGTCCAAGTCCTTCTGCAATAAGCTCAATATCCTCCTTTGAAAAGGTATATGTAAATGTAGGAGTCCCAGTAGTTCCGGAGGTAGTACCGATTAAATAAATCTCATCAACTGGAGCGCACAAATGGGTACCGAAAGGATGCCCTTCCGTCTCAATAGATTCAATGGCATTCTTCCTTTCCTGATCTTCATTCATGAATATAGGCAATGCTCTCATATTTTCTAACGTTCTTATATCCTCAGGTTGTGCTCCGACTTCTTCAAACTTCCTTCTGTAAAACGAAGAAGCGCTATAGCAATATTTGATTTGAGACCTAAGTCTTTCCTCCTGATATTCTTTTATCTCTTCAGGTGAGAAAGTGTTAAGTATAGGGTTGGAAAAATATTTTTTAGTAGTCATTTTATAAGGCCTCCATACGACTTTCATACTTCAGATTCAAAATAAATTTACTGACGAAGATAATCTTTCTTTGTAACTACTTCCATCTAAGTGAAAGGCGACGCCTATTTTATTTTGATAGTTTAAAACTACCGCTTTGATGAATTTGAGATTACCTCCATTAGATATCTACTCGCATCAAGACTATGTGATCTCATCAAATTTCCTGCTTTTAGACGATTTCCTATGGCAATTGCTTTAATAATTTTGTTATGAAACAAAACGTATTTCTCGTAGTGAATAGGTACAGTTTTCCATTCCACCACAAACCTGTAGATCCTTTTTCGAAGGTCAGAAATAATCTGTTGAAGAGTCTCATTTTCACATTTCTTGACAAAGAAAGCATGAAACTCTGTGTTTCCTTTTACGTATGCTGAAATTGCTGATAGTGTAATTTTTTGAAGTTAGCTAAGGATTTCTGAAGGTTCTCTAAATAAAAAAACATCTTCGTCTGTGATTTTATCCGTTGCAACCTCCATTGCGTAACCTTCCAGAAAAGCTATAAGTTCGTAGGTTTCTTGTACTGTATTGGAAGAAATTTTTTTGATCACTGCTCCCACGTTTTTAGTATGGATTACATATCCCTCTGCTTCCAGCTGGAGCAGAGCCTCTCGGATTGGGGTACGGCTGACCTCAAACTGTTTCGCCAGTTCTTTCTCAAGCAATTTCTCGCCTGGATTAATTCTTCCGTGAACAATATCTTCTAAAAGGTTATTGAAGATTAATTCACGCAATGGCTTCTTTATTTTATCCGTGGTAAACATAAACATTTTAAAGATTCACTTACAGATTATATACACGATGGCATGCTATATTGTATACAAAACTTTTATAAATTTTTTTTATTTTTTTCAAGAAAAAAATTATCGATCAGAAAAAAAGTTTTAAACTCTATAATCATTTTGAATTACAATGGATCTAAGGATGATTGATATATCTGGTTCGCGCGCTTGGCACTCCACGTGGGCCGGGCTGCTGATGGCAAATTGCTAAAACAGTGTTTTCATAACCATCTCCTCCCACCCGATAGTTTGTCGAGAGGCTAGAGCCATCCAGACAGCCAACCTAAGAGTTTTTGTAACCCATCAAGGTTCTTCTTCGTTTGCTTAGTCCTCCCTTTCTCCCAATTGACTACGGTCATTTCATCAACACCAATTATTTTGGCAAGATCCCTTTGGAAGAGTCCCTGCTCCAATCGCCGCTTTTTGATACATTCTCCTAAGGTTCGGTCTGGGTGGAGGAAGATCCGGAGGGTAATTCAAATCGTGGGTATTGAGGCAGGTTTTATAAAGCTCATATAAAAATGATGATAAGAATTATTCTCATCTCATGATTTCAGAGCATCGGCTAAAGAAGAAATGAAATTCCCGACTCTATCGATTAGGTTCGAACAGTTAAGGTTCTTCTCTATGATCTTCACAATCGCACTCCCCACGATTACCCCGTCGGCATAATGGCTGATCATTTTAGCTTGCTCTGGACCGGAGATCCCGAACCCGACGGCCACTGGTTTTCTTGTATATTCCTTTATTCCGTTGATTGCCTGCTCCAGATTATCGGGCAATTTCCCCCTTATTCCAGTTACACCGGTAATGGAGACATAGTAGATGAACCCACGGCTATATTTGTTCACCGTTCTTATACGTTCAGGTGGGCAGGTGGGAGCTACAAGAAAGATAGTATCCAGTTCCAACTCTCTTGCTTCTTTGATCCACGGTCCTGCCTCTTCTGGAGGAAGATCAGGGACGATCACCCCATCGACTCCACATTCTTTACACCCGGCTGCGAAATGTTTTAATCCATAACGGAAAACGGGGTTGAAATAGGTCATCAGAACCAGAGGAGGCGTTATTCCTTTTAATCTTCTCGCCAGGCTCAGTATACCTTCTATGCTGACTCCTTTTTTCAAGGCCCGCTGGGAGGCAGCTTGAATGGTCGTACCATCTGCGATGGGATCTGAAAAAGGGACACCCAGTTCGATGAGATCTGCTCCGCTCTCAGCTAATTTGAGGACCAAAGCCTCCGTGGCTTCAAGATCAGGATCACCAGCCACAATGAAAGGGATTAAGGCGGTTTGGCCTTTACCTTGCAGCCTTTTGAATGTCTGATCAATCCTGCTCATAGCTCAGTTCCTATTTTAAGGCCCACTAATTGGATATCTTTATCTCCCCGGCCCGATAAATTGACGACTGCGATTTGATCCCTTCCCAAAGAAGGAGCTATTTTCTTAACATAGGCAATAGCGTGGGCGCTCTCTAGGGCTGGAAGAATACCCTCTGTTTGGGCCAGCAGATAAAAGGCCTCAAGGGCTTCATCATCCGTAACGGTCGCATATTCCGCTCTACCACATTCTTTGTAATAGGCATGTTCTGGTCCAACCCCTGGATAATCTAAACCAGGTGCGACGGAATGCGTCTCCATGATATTTCCAAATTCACTTTGCAGGATGTAACTCATGCCTCCATGGAGAACCCCTATAGAACCGGCATTGAGTGAAGCCGCATGCCTTCCAGTACCCATTCCTAAACCTCCCGCTTCAACTCCAATGAAGTTTACGTGATCACTGAAAAATGGGTGGAAGAGGCCCATGGCATTGCTCCCGCCTCCCACACAGGCCACCAGAAAATCGGGAAGACGACCCTCTCTTTTTAACACCTGTTGCTTGACCTCCCTTCCGATCACGGATTGAAAATCCCTGACCATCATGGGATAGGGATGAGGACCTACGACAGATCCAAGGAGATAATAAGTATCTCTGACATTAGTCACCCAATCACGGATGGCTTCGTTGATGGCATCCTTCAAGGTCTTACTTCCGGTGGAGACAGGAATAATCTCGGCGCCGATTAGTTTCATCCTGAAGACATTGAGAGATTGACGTCTTATGTCTTCCTCTCCCATATAAACAGTACATTTCAATCCCAAAAGGGCAGCCGCAGTGGCGGTGGCCACTCCATGTTGACCTGCACCGGTCTCCGCAATGATCCTTTCCTTTCCCATCTTTCTGGCCAAAAAAGCCTGACCTAATGTATTGTTGATCTTGTGAGATCCTGTATGAGTTAGGTCCTCTCTTTTGAGGTAGATCTTACATCCCTTGAACTCCTCTGTGAGTCTTTTTGCAAAATAGAGGGGTGTTGGTCTTCCCGCATAATCTCTCAAATAGGAATTGAGTTCGCTCTGGAAGAAGGTGTCCTTCTTCACAAAGCGGTAAGTCCTTTCCAGCTCATCGAGCGGACCGATGAGCGTCTCAGGAACGTATTTACCCCCAAAAACTCCAAAATGACCACTTTTATCTGGCAGGATTTTGTGCATGTATTTTGCCTTTCATTTAACAATCTCTCCCACTTCCTTTAATCAGAGGAGGATTATTTTTTCCATCCTTTGTTTTTTTATGCAATATGTTCGTTTCCACTAAAAACACCTTTATGGTTAGTCGGATGTTCTATCCTACCGGTAATGCTATGATCGGTCTCACGTACGATCTCGATGATCTCTTTTATCTTATTGGGATCTTTCTTCCCAGGCGAGATTTCAACACCACTATTGATGTCCACGACCTGAGGTCTCACAACCTCTATGGCCTTTCTTATATTCTCCTTATTTAAGCCACCGGCGAGAATGAGGGAGTGCATTTCTTTGACCTTTATGGCCAGTCTCCAGTCCGAATTTTTCCCTGTCCCACCGTAATGCCCTTGCTCCTGTCCATCCACCAGGATAGCTCTTACGGAATAATTTCTTAATTTTTGTATATCTTCTTCTAATCGACAAGAAACAGCCTTAATCAAGGAAGATATTGGAAATTGAGCGCAGTATTCGGGTGATTCATCCCCATGGAGCTGAATCAGGTTGAGCCCGCAAAATTTAACAATCTCCTTGACCTCATGTATCTCATGATTGACAAAGACTCCCACTTTAATAATCTCGTGGGGGAGTTTTTGAATAATCTCTTTCGCCCTCTCCGGCATCACATACCTTTGACTCTTCGGATAAAAAATAAACCCGAGGGCATCGGCCCCGCATTTGATGGCAATATAGGCATCGTTGATATTCGTGACCCCGCAAATTTTAACTTCTATCATACGGTTCTCCGGTTTGAGTACCAGCATCCACCAACTGCCTCATCTTCCCCGCCATATCCTTGCTCTCCATGATGGAGGTTCCCACGAGAACTGCCTGAATACCACTTCTTCTCAACAATTGGATATCCTCTTTATCAAAGATGCCGCTTTCGCTGACGATAATACACTTCTTCGGAACCAGAGGGACTAAATCTAGCGTGGTTTGAAGACAGACTTCGAAGGTCTCAAGGTTTCTGTTGTTGATCCCGATGATCTCTGCTCCGCAGTCAATGGCCTTCTCAAGATCATGACGGTCATGGATCTCAGTCAGTGGAGTGAGTCCCAATTCCTTACAAAGGACGATTAACGCTTTCAACCGCTCTCTTGATAAAATACGAGCGATCAGGAGAATGGCGTCTGCACCATATAGAAGCGACTCTCTCACCTGGATTTCATCTATGATAAAGTCCTTACGCAATATAGGCAGAGAGATAGCTTTCTTAAGGCGCGGAAGATCACCCAGGTTCCCTCCAAAAAATCGATAATCGGTAAGAAGGGAGACGGCTACTGCCCCGGCATCCTCATAGATTTTACCAATGGCGCAGGGGTCCATTTTTTTACGGATGACACCGGCAGAAGGAGAAGCGAACTTTATCTCGGCAATCAGACCAATCCTGGTCAGTATGGAGATAGCCGCCTTAAAATCACGGATAGGAGGCAGGTCATTCTTTCTACTGATAAACAACCCCCTTTCCCTTAGGTTTTCGACCTCACGCTGTTTATGGCCCAGTATCTCTTTCATTCGCGTGTGCATGAGGACTTCCCTATAGCTCCATACGGACAAAAGGTTTACATTCTTGTGTGAAGGCCACAAGCTGTTTGAGTTTTTCCTTGGCTTGACCAGAATCAATGGAGGTTTTTGCCCGTTCAATCCCCTCTTTGAAATCACTATCCAGACCAACGGACACAAATGCCGCTGCCGCATTGAGTAGGACTATGTCTCTTCTTGGACCTTGTTGACCATTTAAAATCTCACGGATGATTTGGGCATTCTCGTGCGCATTTCCTCCCTTTATGGTCTCGGGGACTGCCCTTTTGAGTCCGACTTCTTCGGGTGTTAAATCAAAGGTCCTTACCTCGCCATTCTTTAGATGAGAAATCCGGGTAGGGCCGCAGATGCTTATCTCATCCAATGTCCCTTCTCCACAAACCACAAACGCTTCTCTCGTCCTAAGTCTTTTGAGGACATGGGCGATTTTTTCTGTTAGAGTTGCGTCATAAACCCCCAACACTTGTGCAGAAGCCCCTGCCGGGTTAGTAAGCGGACCCAGAAGATTAAAAATGGTGCGAATCCCTATCTCCTGCCGTGGGCCTGCAGCGTATCTCATGGCCCCATGAAAAATGGGGGCATAGAGAAATCCTATTCCTACCTCCCTGATACATCTTTCCACATCAGAACTGGTAATATCTAACTTCACCCCTAAATTCTCAATCACATCTGCACTCCCGCATAAGCTGGAGACAGCACGATTGCCATGTTTGGCCACGCTGACCCCACCTCCTGCGGCAACGAATGCACAAGAGGTGGAGACATTGAAAGTGCTAGTACCGTCCCCCCCAGTACCACACGTATCGAGGATGGTCTCTTCTTCTACATTGATTTCATCCCGATCAATGTTGATGAGATGATTTTTTATAAAAATTTTGTTAGCCTTCGCCCTCATTGCCCTGGCCGCGCCGGTAATTTCATCCACTGTTTCTCCCTTCAGCCTGAGTGCTGTGACAAACGCACCGATCTGGGCGGGCGTGGCTTCCCCGGTCATGATTTCATCCATGGCTTTTTCCATCTCAGCCTCTATCAGGTTATTCCCCCTGACCACCTTTGCAATAGCCTCTTTGATCATGATTTTCCCCTCCTTTCGTTCCTTTACTTCCCTGGTGCTATTTTGAGTCTCCCCTATTTTCCGGGTATCTGCACTTAACAATTCTTCGCATAGGAATAGAATCAACAAAATTCTTAATAATAAGCTCTCCAAAAGGTGTCAGAATCGATTCCGGATGGAACTGCACCCCTTCCACCTTATGTTTCCGGTGTCTCAACCCCATAATCTCTCCTTCCTCTGTCCATGCGCTTATTTCGAGACATTCTGGCAATGCTTTCTTATCTATAATAAGAGAGTGGTAACGAATTGCCTCAAATGGGTTGGGCAAGCCGCTGTAAATGGTTTGACCATCATGGAAAATGTGGGATGTCTTACCATGCATAATCCGTTCGGCCCTCACCACCTCACCACCAAAAGCATATCCAATGGCCTGATGTCCCAAGCAGACCCCCATGATAGGGAAGACTTGATAAAAATGTCTGATCACCTCAACTGTAATGCCTGCTTCCGTAGGCGAACAGGGACCAGGAGAAAGGAAGATGGCAGTGGGTCTCAATTTTCTGATGTCTTCAAGGGAAATTGTATCATTCCGCTGAACGATCACCTTTTCTCCAAGCCAAGCGATATACTGGACAAGGTTGTATGTGAACGAATCATAATTATCGATTAGAAGGATCATGGTAACCCCTCCTCAGCTATTTGAATGGCCCTGAAGATGGCTTGGGCCTTGTTCAGCGTCTCCTCATACTCTCTCTCCGGCTGAGAATCCGCAACAATTCCTGCGCCCACTTGCACGTAAGCCTTTCCGTCTTTTATAAGAATAGAACGAATCGTAATACAAGTATCCATGTTTCCAGAGAAACTGAAGTATCCTACCGCTCCGGCGTAAGGTCCTCGCCGGACTGGTTCCAGTTCTTCAATAATCTCCATGGCCCGAATCTTAGGGGCACCAGAGACAGTCCCAGCAGGAAAAGCTGCTCGGAAAACATCAAAGGCGTTCTTTCCAGATGCCAGAGTTCCCTGGATATTTGAGACAATGTGCATCACGTGGGAATACCGTTCTACTCCCATCAGTTCGGTCACTTTTACGGAACCGATCTCGGACACTCGACCAACATCATTTCGGCCGAGGTCAACCAGCATGATGTGTTCTGCCTTTTCCTTCTCATCTGCCAAAAGGTCCCTTTCTAACTCCTGATCTTCCTTCACAGTTCTTCCCCTTCTGCGAGTACCAGCAAGGGGCCGTAGCTCGATCCTGCCCTCCTCCAAACGGACCATTACTTCTGGAGAGGCTCCAAGAAGGACAATATCCTCCATCTTTAAATAGAAGAGGTAGGGCGAAGGATTGATGCTCCGAAGGGCACGATAAATGTCAAAAGGGTCACAATGAACCTCAGTCGAGAACCTCTGCGAGAGAACGACCTGAATGACGTCGCCGGCTTTAATATACTCTTTTGCTCTTTCCACTTTCTCCATAAAATCTGCTCGGCTGAGATTTGAGCATAGAGGAGATGGAAAGGAAGACTTTTGACGAGGGGGAGGGAGAATTTTGCTTTGAAGTTTGGCAATGATTGTTTTGATTTTCTCCTGACCTTCTCCGTAGGTTTCTTCTAAAGGTCTTTGGCCATCTAAGAATACGTTAGCGATCGCCATCACTTTCTGCTTCAGACTATCGAAAATGAGAAGCGTATCGGTGATCATGAAATAGCAGTCATAAAGCTCTAAATCTTGAGGAAGAAGTTTTGGAATTCTCTCGAAAAATCGGACCATGTCATAATTGAGATAACCGACGGCTCCTCCGAAGAATCGCGGGAGAGAGTCGTGAAGGAGGGGTTTGTAATCTGCAAGGAAATTTTCGAGGGCTTTGAGAGGATCTTTCACCTCTCCCCTTCGAAGGACTTTCCCATCTTTTATGATTTCGAATACCTCCCCCTTGCTCCGGAAAAGACATGAAGGCCCTGAACCCAGCAAGCTGTAGCGGCCCCACTTCTCCCCTCCCTCTACACTTTCAAGAAGGAAAGAAAACTTTCCATTGTCGATCTTTCGGAAGGCTGATATGGGTGTCTCCCAGTCAAAGTGGATTTCTTCAGACAAAGGAATGAGATTGCCTTGACTGGCCAGCTCTTTAAAATTTTCCAAGGATGGAATGACCATGTTTGATCCCCCTTAAAAAGAAAGGGCTATGGATTTTTATTATCCATAGCCCTTTTAAATTTAATCTGCTAAAAGAAGCAGAAATAAAAAAGGCCATGGGAAGCAGGGAAGCCGCCCATGGCCTTCACTCTCAACTCAGATGCTTACAATGGCACTGGGCAAACCTCCGCATCTTTTTTCTCCCAGCACCACCAACTGCTCTTCCTTAATCCGAAAGTCTCTTTCACTTTAATCATCCCGTCAAGATTTGGATAGCTCTATAACAGATTCCAAAAACCTTGTCAAGAAATTTTGAACAGAAAATTTTGAACTCTTTTTTGAACTCCCAGAACAAATTTTCTTTAGGCGATCCACAAAGTATCTAATGAGACACCCCTGGTATCCACTGTTACCCTTGGCATATTCCTCCCAAGATCCCAGGGGATGAAGAAGGCAAGATCTTCGATCTCCTCCCGGAGACCTGGAGCAAATTCCTTCATCAGCCACTTTTTTATTTCATTGATGGTTAGGATCACGGCATGATCAATCCGCACTGAACGATTCATACTCTTCAGGTGGGATGCCGTTCGCAGTTGGTCCATTGCCTCCTCTGAGTGTATCCCGTCCACTCTCTTGCGAAGAATGTACACATTTCCTTTCTCCTGAAGAATGGCAATGGGTGAATTGATCTGAACAGTGGCATCGCGAAACCGCCGACTGGAACTATACTCAAGGATTTTCGGTAAAAACCTTCTCTTCTTTTCAATGGAGGAGATGAAACGGGGAGTAATCCTTTCAAAAATATATTCTATCCCCTTCTGACGAAACCCCCTCAATTTCGTTGGATCAAACCCTAATTCGAGGAGATCAAAGATTTTCAGGTTATGGGATGGTCTTCCCCTTTCTTCAATCCAGGCAGTCAGATAGGGTCGCCTGTATAAGGGAAGGCATTCGATGTAAAGGGTACAATCCTTTTTCAATTTTTCTGGGAGATCCCTGAGAATTTCTTCCTCTCCCCATATCTCAGGTTTTCCTTCCTTCGCCCACCATAGGGAATACGGCTGAATGGACAGGTTCTTAACTTGATCTGAGATGGAGATTTGTTCGAGAGACTCTCCGCCCGTATAGCCGATAAGTGAAGCGATCCGTCTTTGGAACCCAAGCACTCTCGTAACAAACTTAGTGAACACGAAACGCATAAAGGGGGTTGAAGTTCCGGTTGAGATTTCCATCTCGAAGAGATGTTCCAGAGTTTCATAGATAGAACGAAATTCCATAATAGTCCGATTGACCATGGCCTCGTTATCATGCATGTCAATAATGGGCTTTTCCCCCCTCACTTTGAGGAGGAGCTTGATAAGCCTATCTCTTAGATCAGAGGGCGTCATGGAAGTTGGTATAAAGACCATGTAGTGCCCTTCTCCATTGACTACCTCTTCGCCGATTAACTCTTCAATACACTTCCAACCGTTTTTGATATAAATGTCATAGGTTGGCTCCTCGGGGAGGATGATGTTATCGAGAAGTCCCACAGCCCCTTGTTCCTCTGCAAACTCTTTAAAGGCTTTGAGGATCCTATTACCCAGTCCTCGCCCCCGAAATGGAGGAAGGACCTCCACATAGACTAAGTAATAGCTTGGGATCGGCTGCCTGAGGTAGACCATATTGAGGTATCCCAGAACCTCTCCTTCTTCCGTGTGGATCTCAAAAGTGTGAAACGGGTGGCCATTTTCTTTTGGTTTAAAAAGTTCGATCTTCGTTCCATGGAGAGTCCTGTTGATTAAATCATCGAGTCCTTCAAAAACGTCATAGGGAAACAAGGATGCCAGTTCCCTCGGCTGATCTTCCAGGGTCATATCGATCACCGCGAGAACGTCTTTGAGGCCTATTTGTGTTTTCTTAAGCCTTTCACTGATTCCTATGATCTCTGATTTCATCTTTTTGACCTTTACTCGCTTCTCTGTGAATTTTGGGGATAGGATCCAATGATCTTAAAGAAAAGGACATTCTCTTTCATTTCAGCCACGGCTTCCCTGACATGGGAATCCGTGGTATGGCCTTCAAAGTCCAAGAAAAAGATATATTCCCATCGCCTATGTTTCACAGGGCGAGATTCAATTTTCGTCAAGTTGATTCCCTTCTCGGAAAATATCTTCAGCACTCGGTAAAGAGAACCCGGAACGTGTGAGATCGAAAAAAGGATGGAGGTCTTATCCCTCCCAGTCCTTTTGTTGGTTTGAAAGCCGAGGACCAGAAAACGAGTGTAATTGTTGAGGTAATCTTCAATTCGGGATTCTACAACTTTTAGCCCATAGAGATGGGCAGCCAAAGAGCTGGCAATGGCCCCTCCTTTCGAGTCCTCGGTAGCCATCTGAGCAGCCTTCGCCGTGCTCACTGTTTCGGCCACCTCAACATTAGGGAGGTTTTTTCTTAACCACTTTCGACATTGCTCCAAGGCCGAAGGATGAGAATAGATCTTTCGGATGTCTTCTGGATTTCCACTTTGAGAAAGAAGGTAATGAGAGACCTGAATCATCACTTCCCCACAGATCATCACTTCTGACTCGATCAACATATCTAAGGTTTGATTTACTGATCCCTCAGTGGAATTCTCTATGGGCACGACTCCATAGATTGCATTCTTACTCTCCACAGCTTCAAAGACCTCTTGAATACTTTCTTTGGGCAGCGTTTGAACAGAACTCCCAAAATATTCGAAACATGCTGAGTGAGTGTGAGTGCCCGGAGGACCGAGATAAACGACTGTCAGCTCGGTTTCCAGAGAGCGGCAACCTGAGATAATCTCACGAAAGACCGAAGAAATGGCCTGCCGAGGGAAGGTTCCTGAGTTTTGGGAAGCCAGTTGCTTAAGAATCCTATCCTCTCTGTGAGGATCATAGAGAGCAATCCCACCTTGTGATTTCACCTTGCCTATTTCTAATGCAATCTCTGCACGTTTGTTCAAAAGGCAGAGAATCTGCTCATCCAATGGAGCTATCTTTTCTCGAAAGTACCTGATCTTCTCTTCCCTCTCCACCTTCGTCACCTCTCTGATGCTTTCTGTCTGATCAAGTGGTCGACTAGAACAATAGTCACCATGGCATCACACACCGGAATGATCTGGGGGATCGCAGAAATATCATGGCAGCCTCGAATCCGAAAAGCATTATAATGCTCTTCTATAAGATCAACCGTGTCCACAAACCTCTTCCGAAGGCGAGCCGCCAGCCACCTGCCCACTGCGCTTTTCCCTGAACCCCGGTATCCGATTAGGACGATATTCATAAATAGAGCCTCTGAAAGGTTTCCCAAAAACCTGGAAAGGATTTATCCACACATCGTTCCTCCTTGATCTTCACTCCAGGAACGATCAAGCCGGCAATAGCAAAGCTCATCGCAATTCGGTGGTCATTATATGTATCGATTTCTGTTCCACGGGCCTTACCTCCCTCAACCTTCAACCAGTCTTTTCCCTCTTCAACCCGTATGCCCATCCTAAACAGCTCGTTAGCCAAGGTGCTAATACGATCTGACTCTTTGTGGCGGAGATGGCCGATATTCTTAATCAGGGTCTTCCCTTGGGCAAAAGCCGCAGTGACCGCCAGGGTTGGAACCAGATCGGGCATGGTGTTCATATCGATCTCTATCCCATGAAGCTCTTTTCCCTGGACTTCAACCCAACTACCTCCCCGAACCACCCAGCATCCCATATTCTCTAAAATGTCCAGAAAGCGAACATCGCCTTGAATGGAAGTCGGATGTAAGTTTTCAACTCTCACCCTTCCCTGAGTAACTGCTGCTGCCGATAGAAAATACGAGGCATGGGAGGCATCCCCTTCAATCCGATACTCTCGGGGAAGATACCGCTGTCCTGAACGAACGAAAAAGGATGTATCCTTTTTAACCTCCACTTCTATGCCAAAATCAGACATCACATTTCTTGTAATATCTACATAAGGTCGGGAAGCTAAGTTACCTGTCACTTCAATGTGTACATCCTTCGATGCATATGGGGCCACCGACAGGAGGGCTGAGAGAAACTGGCTGCTCTCTTCGCCCCTAATCCTTGCTTTACCCCCTTTTAGACCTTGGGATTCCACAACCACCGGGGGATACCCATCTTCCGCCAGAGAGTAGGCTTTGACACCCAATGCATTTAAACCATGGAGCAGGTCGCCAATCGGTCGCTTCTTCATCTGCTCACTGCCCTCTAACAGAGTACGTCCATTTTTAAGGGCAGCCAAAGCTGTTAGAAACCTCATGGAAGTCCCGGAGTTGCCAATAAAAATTTTTGCCTCTGTCGCTCTCAATCTTTCTCCCTTACCCTGAACGCAGAGTTGATCTCCCTTCCAAAAGATTGGCACCCCGAGTTTTTTGAGCCCTCGAACAGTATGCTCTGTATCCTCGCTTCGCAGAGCGTTGATCAAAAAAGACACTCCATCGGCCAAGGCAGATACAATGAGGGCCCGATGGGTGTAGCTCTTTGACCCAGGAATGGAAACGATCGCATCACAATGCTGAAGTGGCTTTATTTCTATCACCGTATTATCCTTAAAAGGTTTCCCACTTATTTCTGCAATACCACCGAAGATCCTCTTTGACCTTTCCAACCTCCGGTCTCCTGCCAGTCCAGATTTGAAACTGAGCAGTCCCCTGACGAGCAAGCATCTCCAGTCCATCGATCGTTTGACAGCCTCGTTCTTCAGCTTCCCGAAGGAGCTTCGTCTTCAGGGGGTGATAGACAATATCCATGACTGTCATCCCTGCTTTCAGGACTTCTTTTGGAAGGGGGCTTTCTTTATTGTTGGGGTACATCCCGACAGAGGTAGCGTTGATGATCACATGTGGATCAAGAGCATTCATACATGAAATTGGTGAGTAATTAAATCCAAATTCACTGGCCAGATTCCTGGCCTTATCCGGTGATCGATTAATAATGAAAACCTTACAGTTCCTCTCTCTTAGCCCCCAGGCGATGGCCCGGGCTGCGCCACCCGCTCCAAGAATGATAACCCTCTTGTTTCTCAGATCGACTTTTTCCTCCAGTGCCTCCATGGCCCCACACCAATCCGTGTTGTAGCCGGTCAGCTTTCCACCTTCGTTGCTAATCGTATTGATGGCTTTGATCTCCCCCACAATGCCATCAACCTGATCAAGGTAGGGGGCAACCTGAGTCTTAAATGGAATGGTTACACTGACTCCTCGAATCCCCAGCCCTCTGATCCCGATCATTGCCTCAGTAAGATTTTCTATTTCAAAGGTCAGATAGACAGCGTTCATCCCCATCCTCTTGAAGGCTCCATTATGGATGATTGGGCTCAGGCTATGCTGCAATGGGTTTCCGATGATTCCATAAAGCTGTGTCTGAGCATTGATCATCTCAATCTCTCCCAGATCTCCCTCAGCTCGAAAACGGTCAATTGACCTGGAGCAGAAGCTCGTCTCTTATCCAAGGAAGCATAAGCCCATGCAGCTCCCATAAAGGGAGCAAAGACCCGGCTCACCTTCCCCTTCTCTCCCATGCAGAAGGCCACAATCCTCTGCTTCTTCTCTTTGGCGTAAGGAATAAGAGAAAGGACTTCTAGATTGTCTTCCCAGATTCGGGCAAAGGTTACGATCTTCACGATATTCGCTCCCACTTGAGTCGTACGATCAATGAAGCTTTTCAGTTCTTTTAGGGAGGGAGTTCCTTCAAAGTCATGAAAAGAAAGAACAATCTGTGTTCTTTTTCTATTTAAGATCAATTCCTGGAGCAACGGTTTTTCTGTTTCGATCTCCACGTCGATATATTCAGCACCCAGGTCAATGGCTTCCTTTAAAACGTCCAACCTCCTCTTCTCATCTCCAGTATATCTGCCCCCTTCTTCTTTTCGGCGGTTTGTAACGATGAAAGGCTTCTTTCTTTTGTTTAATAGCAATTCCAAGTTTTGTTCTCTTAAGTAATCTACTCGAAGCTCGATGAGATCAGCCAGCCGGTTCGCCTTTTCTACGGCCCTAAGTGCTTTCCTCGGGTCGGTCTCAATGATGGGGATACAGACCTTCTTCATCTTCTTATCTTTCCACGATTGTCTCATCGACCCGAACCCCAAAATGTCTTCCCGCCGTTTCACGATAGACCAGGATCTCATTTCCTTCTCTGAGGTCGACCAACGAAACAGCTTTCCCATCCGGTTGGGTGAGTCGAATGGTCTCTGCATTCTGCAGGATGATTGAAATATTCTGGCTGTTTTCTTCCGCCTCCACGAGAGCCAGTGGACGCCTTTCCACCTTCGCCCTTCCTACAATAACGGGATAACTTTTGCCCTCAAAATTCACAACCAGTACCTGATCACCGGATCGGATCTCCGAGAGATATTTTGTCTGCCCATTTGCCAAACGAATATAAGCATGGACCGCTCCAGCATTGACCCGGAAAGGTCTGGTATTCACAAAAGGATTATCCACGCTCTCGGAATGAACGAGGAAGAGGGATTGGCTGCTGTTACCCACTAACATCCCTTCGCCTAAGACCATCGAAGAGCAGGTATCCACACAGACTCGATCTCCCAGCCCCAGTGGTTCGACACGCTTGACCTTTGCCGAGAAGAGCTCAAATTTTTCGTTCCTCTTCTTGAGCATGTGAACGATGTGCCGCACGGCATTAGGATCGGGATTATTAACCACCACCCCGTCTACGCCTTTCTCAAGAATGCCCAGTGCTGTCTGACCCTCCCGAAGGTCATCGATCTCAACAAAGAGGTTATTTGTTCTGCTCAATAAGTTTTCTAAAGGAATGATCGTCCAGTCTCCGTCCTTCACAACTACCTTCTTCGAAAGGGTCAATGCCACAATCTCCTCTTCGTCCTTTTTCTCACGGATCTCTCTTTCCACCACATCTCGGCCTAGCATTAAATCTCCATCCTCAGCGATGATGGGGATGATTCCCATCTTTTTGACCTCTGCCCCCATCCCAGGTGGAACCCAAAGGGCATCCGCTCCACATTCAATAGCAGCCATGGCAATCTCTTTACTCCACGGGACAGCCTTCACCCAAACCTTTTTCATTTTTTCTCCTCCTCCAATTCCTTAAGCCCTTTTTCCACTGTTGAGCCATTGTGGACGATCTTTGAAATCACATGAACGATTTTCGTTGGATCCTTGTGCTGGAAAACGTTTCGACCGATAGAGACGCCCGCCCCCCCTGCTGCCATCGCCCCCTTGACCATTTCAAGAATATCCTGGTCATTTCCCATCTTCTCTCCACCTGCAATGACCACAGGAACAAAACATCCCTCCACCACCTCTCGAAAAGTTTCTGAAGAACCTGTGTAAGGGACCTTAATGATATCCGCTCCCAATTCAGCTCCCACTCGAGCCGCGTGCTTCACCCATTTGACATCGTACTCATTCTCCACCTTGGGCCCTCTCGTATACATCATTGCTAAAAGCGGCATCCCCCACTCCATTGCTTCCTTGGCTACAGCACCTAAATCTTTTAGCATAGATTTCTCATCATCAGCTCCAAGGTTTACATGGATTGAGACAGCATCCGCTCCTAACTTAATCGCCTCCTCCACAGTGCTCACGATGCTCTTGCAGTTTGGATCAGACATCATCCTCGTACTTGCCGAGAGATGGATGATAAGGCCCAAATCCTTTCCTTTCCTCCTTTGGCCAGCCTCAATCAATCCCTTGTGGATAACGATGGCGTTCGCCCCACCAATCGCCACCGCATGAATGGTTTCTTCCATCTTGATTAAACCAGCAATTGGACCTATGGTGACTCCGTGATCCATAGGGATGATCACTGTCTTCCCAGAACTTCGGTCCATGATGCGGTCTAATCGAATTTTTTTTCCTATCATGATTATTGTTCCTCCTCCATCAAAAATAGAAAAGCCGTGAGGAGAATTTCCCCACGGCTCAAAATAAAAAAGCCGTGGGTAGAATTTCGATCCACCCACGGCATTAACTGGCTATATTTATTTTTTAAAGATCAGCCAGGGACAGTGGGTAGACTTCGGCATAAAAATACCAATAAAAGTTATACCCACTGCTAAAGTTGAAAATATGAGGCTGATTCATGTCCGATCCTTTAATTTTGTGTCTACTTAACATAACCAAAATTTCTTGTCAAGAAAAAAACTCGAATACCTCCTAATGAGTCCTCTGCGCCACAACTTCAAGGAAAACCTAAACCCTCTTCCCCTACAAAAGTTCCTGAACTGACCCGGGTCAACAATGCGATCCGGTGCTTTGAGAATCAACTGAGTGAACTTGAGCGAAAGGCCACTTTCTCCGGTATCCCCCGGAACTGGAGACAGTAATTGAGTTTCGCAACGCTAAACCCATAGCGTAATTTTAATTTAGGGGGTATAAATGACTATTAGGAGTTTGGCCTCTTCGTCGCTGAGATTACGAAGTTTGTGTATGATGCCTGAATCGAAGTGAAAGGTTTCCCCTTTTTTGAGAAGATTTTGACTTTCTCCGACCATGACTTCCACCTGACCCTTTAGGACATAAAGAAATTCCTCCCCCTCATGTTTGTATTCTACCATTTTATGATCCTGTTTGGGATCGATGTTGACAAGGAAAGCCTTCATGTGTTTTGTCTCCGCATCCGGAGTGAGGGTTTTATAGGAATAAGCTTGGGTCCGTTTGTAAAAGCTTTCCTTCCTCTTTCTCACCGAAGCTTCCTGTTTTTCAGCAGAGAGGAAAGAACCTGAGTCAATGGCAAGAGCCTTTGCGATCTGAATTACTGCAGAGACAGGGGGGACGGTCATTCCTTCCTCAATTTCTTTCAAATAGCGCCATGAAAATCCCGTCTTGTTGGCAAGCTGTTCATAGGATATTTGTTTCAACTCACGAAGTTGTTTCATCTTCCCCCCAAAGGATTTTTCATCAATCTTCTTCTTTGCCATGGTTTCTCCTTATTTTTGAACTCACATGATGCCGATTCATTGTATTTCCAATTTTTTATTTTTCAACTTAATTTTTTACCCTTTTTTTCTCGATAAGGTACTCATTATTTGTGAAGCCACAGGTGGACACCCTTGCGCAAAGATCCCTTTACTTCTCATCTTTAATGTGCAGTTTCCTATCAAGATTGTTCCTTTGGGAAATGTGTTCAAATGTCTACCGATTCCGATATGAATCTTCTTGTCCTGTAAACGGTAATTTGAAAGCAAGGAATGGTAATCTTGGAGAAAGACCAACAGGGTTGAAAGGCATGCGCTGCATGATCCTTCATCATGAACAACGATATCAGGAAAGGGGATAGAGAGTTTTGAAGGGGGAGGATTGAAAGGAGCCTCCCATTTCAAATAATCCTCAGGTTGGATTAAGATTTTTTTAAGTTGAATTTCTCCCAACCCCTTTTTTGCCGATAATTCGAGATGGGGTACTTTCTTGGGATCAAAGCCCATCAACCGGGTGGCCACCGCATCTGTAGAAAGGGAATTATTTCCTACCAATACCATTCCCATCTTTTTTAGTCTTCCATAAGCAGGCCCCATTCCTTCCATCCCTACTGTACCATCGATGATAGCTAAATGGGGGAAGAGGACTGAAGCCATTTCTGAAATGGCGATATCCAATGGTTTATAACCCCGAGTGGTGCTTTCATCACATCGGAGTTGGTGCAACCTCGCTTTTTCTCTTCGCCATAATAAACCCTTCATATTTTTGATGCTCAATGTCACATGGGTGTGCATGTGGGTCTTCATAACAGGAATGGAAATGATGAAATCTACTTCTTTCAAGATGGCAGGGACCTTAATCTTCTTTATGACTTTTCCTTCGGGAATCATCATCTCCATAGGATCGACTTGATCCAAATCGATAAGCTTGACCTTTTTCTTTTCTGAAATCTCTTTCATACCCGTCATTCGGAAGGCCTTTTGTGCCTCCACTCCGAAAATGCAACTCTCACCAATTACGATATTAGCTACTCCCTTCTCTTTCAAATAATCAATCACCGCTTCAACCACCGAGGGATGAGTCGTTACTCCTTCACCGGGCGTTGTCAAGCGAGCTGCATTAGGCTTTATCAGAATCTTCCTCCCCTTCAAATCCGGTAAGGGGAATATTTGCAGGATTCCTTTGGTGACCTCATAGGGATTATCTCCTTTTGAGACAATGGCCAGAGAATTCTTTAGTGTATCCTTAAGCCGATTCTTCATGTGGATTTTACTCCTTGAGATGTATAAAAAGGGCCATCAAGAAAATTCCCGATGGCCCTTAAACAAAAAGGCCATGGATTTTAATCACCCATGGCCTCTAACTCAAATTATCTAGCAGAATCTAAGCGCATGGGTATATGGCTTTCAAATAAAACCAATAATAAAAACCAAACACCCTTCTGCTACTTAAATCCATTTGTCTCACCTTCTTTTTTTAATTAACTTAATAGAAAAAATTTGTCAAGAAACATCTGGTATTTCGGAGTTGATTATAGGGTCGCTGACCTTTCATAACACTATAGCCTTTGTTGTTCCTTTGAACTCATCCATCAAGACAGGCTTGCTCCTACCTCCTCCACTACCTCTTGCTCCACCGTAAAGCCCATATCCGTAATCATTTGCTGGGCTTCCTGTGGTGTCTGGCCGGGGGTCGTCAAATAGCCGGAAACGAATATAGAGTTGGCTGGATAAAGAGCCAGGGGTTGAAGGGAGCGGAGATGGAACTCTCTGCCTCCGGCTATTCTGATTTCTCTGTCAGGATTAAGAAAACGGATCAGACTTAATATCATGAGGCACTTCAAGGGAGTGAGATAATTTACTTTCTCCAGTGGAGTGCCAGGAGCAGGATGGAGGAAATTGATAGGGATGGAATCCGGTCCTATTTCCCGCAAAGCAAAGGAGAGGTCGATGATATCATCTTCGCTCTCCCCTATTCCGAAAAGAGCTCCGCAGCATAGCTCCAATCCTGCTCTCCGAGCATTCTGGAGAGTCTGAGTGCGGCCCTCGTAGGTATGGGTCGTACAGATTTCAGGATAGAAACGCTCGCTGGTGTTCACGTTATGGTTGTACCGATCAACGCCCGCTTCCTTAAGGTATTGGGCAGTTTCCTCGGTAAGAAACCCCAAGGAAGTACATATCTCAATACCCGCCTCTTGCTTGATTCTCTTGACAACTTGGTACATACGTTCCAACTCCCGTTGAGTGGGAGAACGACCGCTAGTGACGATGCAGTATCTCTTAGCCTTGGCGGCTTTGGCGACATACGCTCCCTCCAAGATTCTCTCTTCATCCAGCATAGGATATTTTTGAATGTCTGCCTGAGAAAAAGCAGACTGAGAACAGTAAGTGCAATCCTCTGGGCAAAGACCACTCTTTGCATTGAGGAGAAAGTGGATAGTCACCTTCCTCCCGAAATACTTTTCTCTGACCCTGAAAGCAGCTTGAAGCAACTCCAGGATTGCACCCTCCGGAGAATGCAGGACTGCATAACATTGGTCGCGAGTCAGAGGAAGTCCCTGAAGAGCCATCCATTCCAGGTCTTGGTAGTTCATTACGGTCACCTCTTTCTTAGCCATGTCAAAACTGGGTTTAAGTTCAGATTTGCCTTGATGGCCTTCTTAATGCTCTCCTTGTCTGTGCTGGGCAAAAAAGGTAGGCAACCCAGAAAAGGTGCTTTCACCCACCGTCGTAATGCCACCGGGTTGAGAGATTCTGCAAAACCCAACGGTGGAGAAGTTTGGTTCGCCGTTATGCCCAGCATTCCCATTCTTTCTCTCCGCGCATAATAGAGGGTGAGCAACGTATGGTTGATCGTTCCAAGAACCGTTCGGGTGACTATCAGGAGAGGTAACCCTCCAAGTTCCTTCACCAAATCGGCCATAAGACGATCCGAGGTAAGAGGCGCTAACATTCCACCCGCTCCCTCAACCAAGACCAGCTCGTGGCGGGAAGATAGGTCGAAGTAAGCCTCCCGGATCACCTCAATCCGAATTTCTACTCCTTCCAACTCGGCTGCCAGAGCTGGTGTCAAAGGATGCTCCAGAGCATAAGGATTAATGAGCTCTAACTCGTCCTGACATTGAGACATCTCCTTAAGGAAGAGCGCGTCTTCAGGGATGAGCTTCCCATTTTCACGATGACATCCGGACTCTGCGGGTTTCATGACTCCCACGTCTATCCCTTTCTCCTGGAGCAAGGCAGCTAGCCCGCCGGCAACCAGGGTTTTGCCCACACCGGTATCTGTTCCAGTAATAAAAATGCCTTTGGCCATCTACTGCTCTGTTACTACCTTAATAGAGTCGTATGTGATTTCCAGCAGTTTGCCCAGCTCTTTCAGACTAATGCTTAGAGGTGGCATAAGGACTATCACATCCCCCAGAGGGCGGATCACCAGCCCCCTTTCCCGAGCTTCTTTGATAACCTTTATGCCGGTCTTGGCCCCATATGGATATGGCTTTTTGGTATCCCGGTTGCGGACCAGCTCTATACCCACCATGAAGCCTATCTGACGAATATCTCCCACATGCTTTAATTCCCAGAAGTTCTTCAACTCCTCTCTCAGAAAGGCTATTTTGTCCTGGAGTTTCGCCAGGGTGCTTTCTCTTTCAAATACCTCCAGGCTAGCCAGTGCAGCAGCACAAGCTAAGGGGTTGGCCGTATAGGTATGGCCATGGAAGAAGGTCTTTTTCTCCTTGTATTCCCCGCAGAACGCATCGAATACCTTCTGTGTGGTGAGCGTTGCGGCAAGGGGCAGATAGCCTCCAGTGATGCCCTTGGCTACCGATAGGAAATCTGGTTTTACTCCTTCATGCATGCAGGCAAAGAATGCTCCTGTCCGCCCAAACCCAGTAGCGACTTCATCGGCGATAAAAAGAATGTCATGCTTGGAAGCCAGTTCTTTAACGCGCCGGGTATATCCGGGCGGAAAGGTGATCATCCCCGCCGCTGCCTGGACGAGTGGTTCCATAATCACAGCGGCAATTTTCCCCTGATGACGGTCAATCACTTCCTCTACGTTTGCAAGACAGGACATTCGGCATCCAGGGTATTCTTTACCGAGATGGCAGCGATAACAGTAGGGAGAATGGACTCTGATGCCCTTAAAGAGCAATGGTTTGTAAAGCTTGTGAAACAGGTCAATGCCGCCTACACTTACTGAGCCAACTGTATCGCCATGATAGCCGTTGGTGAAAGAGAGAAAACGGGTCCTGGAAGGCTGCCGCTTTTGGCACTGCCTCCAGAATTGGAAAGCCATCTTTAGGCTGACCTCCACTGCGGTAGAGCCATTATCTGAATAAAAAACCTTGACTAAGTTTCTGGGAGTGATTTTCACCAATTTTTTAGCCAGTTTAATAGCGGGCACATTAGAGAGACCCAGGAAAGTGGAATGGGCGATACGGGATAGCTGCTCAACGATGGCTCGGTCTATGTCTTTGTGGCGGTGTCCATGGATGTTCACCCAGAGAGAAGACACTCCGTCCAAGTAGCGAAGCCCTCGGACATCCCCAAGGAAGCTCCCTTGTCCTGAAGCAACGATCAGGGGTTCCTCAGCCACCCAATCTTTCATCTGAGTGAAGGGATGCCAGATATACTGCTTATCCAGGCGCTCTAATTCCTCGGGGCTGTATTCTCTCATATGATCCCTAGACTGCACCCTGCTTTCTCGAACGCCCTTACGGCGATGTCGAGGTCCTGCTGAGTGTGAGTAGCCATGACTGTTATTCTAATCCGGCAGGTACCTTCTGGTACTGTAGGGGGGCGTATCGGTGTAGCCAGCACCCCTTCTTTTAGAAGGAAACGGGACATTTCTAAAGTTCTAAAGGCATCTCCAATGACTACCGGGATGATCTGTGTTTGAGAATTCAACGTATTGTAACCCAGTTCGTTGAGGCTGCGGCGCAGGTAGCTCGCATTCTCCTGCACTCTGAGTGGAAGGGAAGGATTTCGATTCAGCACATCCAGGGCTGCTATCGCTGCAGCGACCACTGAAGGGGGGAGCGCCGTGGTAAAGATGAAACTTCGCGAGGTATTGATGAGGAACTCTACAAACTCCCGGCTTCCGGCAACAAAACCACCAAGAGATCCCAAGGCTTTGCCCAACGTACCCATGATGATGGGGATTCGTTTCTCCAACCCAAAGAGAGCGATGGCACCCCGGCCGCCCGGGCCCAAAACTCCGGTGGCATGGGCCTCGTCCACCATTAGCAAACTTTCATGTTTTTCCGCGAGATTCACCAACTCAGGCAAGGGAGCAAGGTCACCATCCATACTGAACACCCCGTCTACGACGATTAGCTTCTTCCTTGCTGGATGGGTGCAGGAAGCCCGACGGAGTTTATCCTCCAATGCATCCAAGTCATTATGAGGGAAAACCAATACGCTTGCCCGGCTCAGTCTACAACCATCAACGACGCTGGCATGGTTTAGTTCATCGCTGAAGACGAAATCACCCCGGCTTACCAGAGCGGAGATAATTCCTCCGTTCGCTGTGTACCCGCTGTTGTAAAGTAAGGCAGCCTCAGTCGTCTTGAAAGTGGACAGGCTGTTTTCTAAGAACTCATGCAAGGAAAGATTACCGCAAATAAGGCGTGAAGCACCACTGCCACATCCCCATTTCTGTATTGCCTGCACCGCTGCTTCCTTGACCTGAGGATGGGAGGATAGCCCCAAATAATTATTGGAACAGAGATTCAAGACCTGGCGTCCTTCTAACATTACCCAACATCCCTGTGCGCTCTCAAGGGTTCGGAGACAACGATACAGTTTCTTCTCCTTGAGATTCTCGAGGTGCTGGTGAAAAGAGCTCAACCATCCGAATTCCGCAGCCATAGAGGGCCCTTTAGAAGCAAAACAGATTGCCCATGGACATCTGGATTTTTGGAATAAAAGAAATGTCAACCATAATCCTGTAAAAAGTTAACAATAACTTTAGCACATCTCTTGCGGCCATTCAATATGAGGTGATTAAATGGCGTTCCTAAAAAAATTTGATAATCGCATCATTAAATTTTACAAATCACTTTTTAATTGAAGGAAAAAACAATTTCAGGAGTTTCTTATGAAGTGTCATCGTTGTGGTGGCACCATGGTCTATGAGAGATTCTATGGTCCCGGTGAGAACTTTTCAGGATGGAGATGTGTCTCGTCCGGAGAAATTTTGGATGAGAAACTTTTTAAATTATTTTCCGCGATAAATAACAGGTTACTATTTGAAGTAATCTTGCCTTACTCTAAAAAGCCTGAATAATCTACTAAATCATCTTCTCCGAGTGCCCCAGATAGAAAAACTAACCATTCGCGAGATGCATCTCCATCATCTATTAGGTGTTTTTCAAATTCAGTAATATTACCCTTGGCAAGAATTCAATTTAATTGAGGATCTTTAAATCTTTTGCCGTCTGAACAGACAAAAACAGGAGTTTAATTCTTGTTTTGAATGATTTCATTCTCCTTGTACCCTTTCGATTTAAGCCATTCTATGGATAAGACCTTGACACGTTTCAGGAAGGGATGTTTAGATGGGAGCAGGTTTCACAAGGAATCCAAATAACCCGATTAAATGCAGAAAAATCTTTTCGTAGCGAATGTTGAGCACCTAAAAATCTTATCCGACCTTGGGCATGGAGAGAAGATTGCTGATAAGATTCTTATTACAAATGACCGACTCTTCATAGAAAATCTCCTAACGCCGCTCTTCAATAAACTAGCTGGCGACCTCGAAGCGCATTATCTTGAGACTGCCGGGGCAGTAGCTTACTCCATTGAGGAAAGTGAATCATTCGCCGATGATGAGGCCGCTAATTCATTTCTTTTAAAGCGCCTTGCAGAGGTTAGAATATTCCTCCTAATGCTTTGGCTAGTTAAAGACAATTCCGTAAACGTAGATTTGGGATATTTGGAACATCCCTATAAGAGCACTAAACCCGGTAGGACAAATGTAACCCGCAATTCATTTTCACAAGTCTTTTCAACCGCGCGTGGTGATGTCCTGACAACTGAATTCACTCGCGAAGAACTACGGAGAGCAAGGCATTTACGACGCGACTCCAAATGGAGCCATGAACTGAAGCCGCAGGTTGCTACTGAGGAAAGATTTACACGCTTTGACCGAGCATGCTACTTTTTACAGGCTGCCCGGGCCAGCAGCGATTTGGGCGTGAAAATCGCAAACTATTGCATATGCTTTGAAACCCTTTTCTCAACTGATGCTCAGGAATTGTCTCATAAGTTAGGAGAGCGGATTGCCTGTTTTCTTGAGGAGGATGCACCTAACCGTATCGGTGTTTTCCATGCAATCAAGAGAGCCTATGCTATCAGGTCTAGGGTTGTTCACGGAAGCAAAGGGTCATCAAAATTGTCCGAACAACTGAAGGAAGTATCAGTATCTTGTGACAATATTCTCCGCAGGATTCTTGTCCGAATTCTGGAAGAATCTTCTTTACTAAGGTATTTTCAGCAGGCCACTTCAGATAGAGAAGTTGAAGAATACTTTATTTCTTTGGTTCTCAGTGGAGTACCCTCCAAGGGATTATAGGAAGCGGGCTTCGATTATTAGAGGGGTGTCAATGAGGATTGGGAGGGTGAAAGATTATCAGGGAAAATTCAAGTAAACTCTATTCCCAACCAAATTACTTGTAATGAAACCCTCATGTACTAGTATTGCTGCAATAAAAGAACCGTGTCTTGGAGTTAAATTGATAGGATTTATAGGTTTAGAATTATTCTGTATCCATTCTCCTAATCCCCCGGATATTGGGTCAGTCATACTAAACCCGCCTTTGATTGTTCTTCCTCTAAATTCATTCAAAATTGCCTGAAAAAATTCAGATGAAATATGAGGATTACTTGAAAAATGTAGAATTACCCCCTTACTCACATCACCACTATATTCAAATTCCGTCCTTATCGAGGGATGTCCTAATGTCCAAATTTTCGGCATAACCCCCTCCATCAATTCCTTCTACCCTATAACAAAAAATCCCAGACGGTTTTCCGAATGGGATTTAAATATTTTCAGATTCAATTAAATTTTATAATAACATAATTAGAAGTAAAAGTCAATAGATATTTTTGGTAATGATTCCAATAAATTATCAAAGCAAGTTGAAAATACAAGGGTTTATCCCCTCAAGGCAGGTTTTCTTTTAAAATTCGATAGTTATATTGCGGTGCGCATAGGCCGTACAACCGCCTATTCCGGAGACTGTGCCTGTAGAAATGAAGCTGGCGCCGTTGCCATTCTTCAGGCCTTAGTCATCGGGATGGAAGAGCCTTCGCACACGTATTCCACCCTTCGCAACTTCGCTCCTCAGCGCTGCCAGCTCCTGCGGCGAGGCGATTTCGTTTACCTTCGGCTTCTTCTCTCGGATAGAGACCTTTGTCTTCGACCAGTTCTCCCAATCGTAGATATAGATCTCCTCAAGGTACTTGGCGATCTCCGCGTCGTAGAAAAGCAGGCTCGCGTCGCGGTTGAGGACAGTCCCGTCATACGACCAATTGTGGCTCCCGAGCAGCACCCTGGCAGAATCAACGATGATTCCCTTCGTATGCGTCCGCTTGCGCCAGCGTACGCAGGTCATGTCGACGCCGTGCGTCTTCATGAACTCAATGTGACGCGCCTCGACACCGTAGTCGCCACGAAGAATGATACGCACATCCAGTCCCTGCTGTTGTTTCTCAGCAATGGCCTCCAGAAGCAGTATGTAGTTTTCCGCCGCTCGCTCGTCGAGCGACTCATTGATGTACTGATTCTGAAAATAGATCTTCGATCTTGCCCCCTTTATTAGTTGTAGAACCACTTGGACATAGTTGTCAGGGGTAAGTACAGGTTGAACATCCACCTCGCGATCAAGTTCGAGTGGCTTGAAGGTTCTGATCTCCGCTACCGCCTCGCGCTCATCAAGCTCAAGTGGTGGCAAGATCTCGTAGGCATCAACCGCCCCCTTGGGTACGAACCCTCTGGATTGCTCGAAATCGTATTTGATGTATGACTCGAAAATGCTGGAGAGAGTCGGATTATCGATGACTACGTGCCACTCACGATTGTACTGACCCAAGAGTGCTCTGGCACTCTCCTTGTTGGCGGGGGGGGCATCAGGTGCCTGATTCGAGCTCTGCCAATTTCCGCTTGAAAGCCACAGCGATGCCGAGTCGCGTACGGCAACCTTGATGTGATACGCCGACGCCCAGAGCGACTCCTTCTGACCTACGTTGGCCCACTGCATCGCAAAGTCTGCGCCGAGGACATCCTTGAGGGCCTTCACCGTGTCGGAATCATCCAGATCATCAGCTTTGGTCCCGTCGCCAATGGAAGCACCGTACTGGATCACCAGCTGCATTTTCGCACTCTTGTTTCGGAGACGGGTCTTGATTGCGTCGATGATATGTGGCGCACCGAAGTCGTACATCGCGACTGTGAGCTTGTCGTTCGTAGCACCGAGGAAGGAGTCGAGCACCGGCCATCCGAACTCGGGGCTGACGTGAACATTGACCTTCATCCTTTCCTTCACGCGTGGAAGTGAAAGATTCGGGGGTTTCACATACGTGGGATACGCCGTACGCTCCTCGACGACCATGCCCTTCCCAATGCGACCAAGCTCATATAACTCTTCGGCAGTAGCCTGGCGAACGTCCACCGGGAATCCATCGAAGGTCCGGGGAAGTTTGGGCTCGTCCGCTTCCCTGAGTGCCGCTGTGGTCTTCTTTTCTTCGACGACTACGACAATGGCTGCCTTCTCGGTAATCCACCCATCTACGAATTGCCAGCCAGGTCTAATTCGGACTACGCCAGGAATACTTCTGAAGCTATCTCGTGCATGCTCAACCGCACGCTTGAGTTCGCGCGAAGAATCACTCTGAATTGGCGCGCGACCAGTTGTTGGTGCCGCCGGCTGCGGCGATAGGGCCGCATCGCTTGCTGGCCCGAGCGCATCCATTAGGTTCCCACCAAGGCTGACGCTTACGGAAAGCGGTATCGTCCAAGTGGCTACACTCCCGGAAACCCCCAGAGTCAGGTCCGGTCGTCCTCCGCCGCTGAAGCCACCAGTGGTGCCGCTCGCTTCTAGCCTTGGTACCGAGCGTGAGGCATCGAATACCTTCGACAGCAGAGCCTGTTCCTCGGAGGTCCTTGCTAAGGATCTTGCGCGTTCCACAAGAACCGAGACTCGTACACCTTCGTTTGCTTTCCATTGGACTAGGGCTTCCCCTTGATCATTTGTCCACGGCTGACCGGCGCGATTCAGCACCCGTCCCTGCTCATCACGAGCGGGTACGCCTGAGTGGTGCAGGGCGACCATCTCGAATTGGTCATTGAAGACAGGCGCTCCCGAGGATCCGGGTGCGGTGTCTGCGACATAGTGCAGGAAGTTGGTGAGCACATCAACGATCCTGTTCTCGCGCAACGCGAACATCTTCGGTCCGCCGTTGGGATGCTGGATCACATTCACAAACTCCCCATTGATCGCCTTTCCTTCTTCTCGGTTCAGTGAGACATAACACAGGTCGTCAATGGATCGGCCGCGCGCGTCGGCTGACGCAACCGCGACAAAGGTAAAGTCCAATACCTCATCAGTAATGAAGAGCCTCTGCGGCTGAAAGCGGAAGATGCGCTCGTCAGAGGGACTAGTACTCCCAGACTCGAACCCGAATGTGGCTTCGCTCTGTACCGCGTCTTCAGCACGCTCGAACACGTGGTGGTTTGTGAGAAGTATACCTGGTCCCACCAGCATCCCCGTGCCGTAGCCCAGCAGCGCGCCGCTAGGGCCACGCACTGTGACCCGGCACACACATCGAGAAGCAGCAAGCGCGAGTCTCAGAAACTGGGGGGCGACAAGATCATCACGCCCGATCGTACGTTCTTGCGCAAGCATTGTTACGAGCGTGTCTACGCCCTTCGTTTCCCGCGACGACGCTAGCTCGGGGGACGTTGAGTATGGTGCAGCGCGTTGCTCGATGGCCTGCACATGAGCAAGGCGCTTTGCCACACGCTCTGGGTCGTCCGCCGCCCAGATGTTGCCCAGGTCTGCCTCGCGCAGCCGCTTTTCTCGAATCGCGCGACGTTCGTCGAATCGTGCCTCGGAATCGTTCGCAAGCGCTATGACCCGTTCGGAAATCTTCATGGCCGAACCTCCTTTCTAGATGCCCACCTTCGGCGAGGTGCGCACTTTCTCAAAAGCATCTACATTATTTTTTATGTTGCTGTGATGTTTTTCCTAACAAAGGAAACCTTCACCCCTTTAATAGGCCTCTATTAAGACCTAAATGGATCCGCAAGGATACTTTTATCAGTGAATTTCTTATCGGCTTAGGCCAAGACAAAAACCCCATTCCCTTTTCAGAAATGGGGTCTAAATTCATTTCCTGACCATATACCCACCCACAGAGGTTAGAGCTTGATAAAGGATGGCAAATTGGGTGTCGAATCAATGATGGAATAATTTAGGTTGTAGTAAGGACTCTTTTATTCCCTGGATTCAACCATTAAGTGCAACACTCGGCTTTGAAGACCTCCGCCGGGGTTTTGAATCCGAGACATTTTCTCGGACGGTTATTGAGCCAGTATTCGATTTTTACTAAATGGTCTTGTGAGATCT